>WNGF01000340.1_pt1 | contig 65907 bp, 50 predicted proteins | sample 5400641 | NCBI WGS metagenome assembly WNGF01 (sample SAMN13153371, study PRJNA577476) | soil metagenome | isolation source: 80 cm soil or saprolite under grassland replicate 2 | place: USA:California | collected 2016-06-15
CGCGATGCTGCCTGGCGAGCTCAACCGCTTGGCCGCCGAGCTGACCCGTTCCCGGGGCCTCGACCCGGTGGCGGCGGGCTGGGCGGTCGGGGCATGGGCATGGGCGCTCGGGATGGGGCCGATCCCCTCCCAGGAGCAGACGCCACCCGCATCGCCTGAGCGGACGCCCGCCGAGGGACGGGCGGATCTGCGACCGCCGCAGCGGCCGCCGGCACCCCCGCCAACTCCCGAGATCACCGAGGACCGCGCGAGGCTCAGGCGACGGCGTCCCACCGTGACGTTCGCCGCTGCCGCCGTGGTGGCCGTCCTGCTGGCAGGCACGGCCATCGTCGCCGCCATCAATATGGGAGGGTCTGACGGCGGCACAGACGGGCACGGTCCGGGACCAAGCAGTACGTTCAGGGGCCAGGTCCTGTTCCGTGACAACTTCTCGAGCACAGCCAAGGAGTGGCCTGCCAGCAGTCAGGCCGCAGGCTGGACGCGCTACGAGGAAGGCGCCTACCGGCTCCATGGCACCGCGCCAGGGCAGACGCTTATGGGCTTCCCCAACACGTTGACGCTCACGGAGGCCGACGCGCGGCTCCGCATCGAGGTGGACGGGCGGCGACAGTCCGGTGACACGCTCACAGGCTACGGCATCTTCTGCCGCTTCACGGGTGACCTCGGAAACCCACGTACCCAACGCTTCTACGGTCTGGAGGTCTTCGACAGCGGCAGTATCGTCATCCATAAGTTCTGGGACGGCAGATATCAAAGATCTCTACTGACCTCGAGCTCGAGGTCGAACGCGGTCGCGATCAGGGCCGGTCAGGTCAACCACCTTCGGGCCGACTGCACCGGTGGGCAGCACGGGCAGCCCGTGACGCTGTCCATGTGGGTCAACGGCCACCGGCTCGCCAAGGTCACCGACAGCAACCAGTCCCTACCACCAGCCGGCAGAGTCGGCGTCCTGACCGCAATGTATGCTCATGCTCCAGTCGACACCGTCTTCGACAACTTTTCTGTCTACGTCGCCTGATGTGCGGCAGCGGCCCCGGCACACGCAACTTGGCGTAGGACAGTCTACGGCGTTAGCAGATTCAGCATGGGTCGGTATTCGCCACACTTGGCAACAAGCGCGTCGATTGGCGTGCTTCTGCTGCTAGCGTGGTATTCATGGTGTCTGTCTCGTTCGCGTCCCGCGACGTCGGCCCGACCGGCAGGCGGAACGGGGACCGCGCCGAGCCGCCGCGCCGACGGAAGGGAGCCCACGTGCGAAGACCCCTGCTCGCCGTAGCTTGCGCGATCGTGCTGCAGTTGGCCCTGCTCCAGGCGGCCCGGGCGGGCGACCACCCCGCCGGTCCCGCCAGCATGGCGGCTGCGACGACCACCACGGCGCCGCAGAATCCTGGCCGGCATCTCGGCTGGTGCGATCCCCAGCCCCCGCACGGCAAGGACGTCAAGGGGCACCGCCACTGCCCGAACACCACCACCACCACCACCACCACCACCAGCACCACGGCCACGACGGCCACGACGACCACGATGCCGAAGCCGCCGCCGAGGCCGAAGGGCACGTTCACCCGCGAGCCGGCCTCCGGGCCGGTCGGGACCGTTATCCACGTCGCATCGGTGACCCCCTCCGCGCTGGGCGGTGACCAGATCGCCATTGTGGCCCTGGTCAAACGCGACCCCGCACCGATCGCGATCGCCACCTTCGCAGTCAACCGGAACGGCGCCTGGCACGGCGCCATCGTGGTGCCCAGCGACGCCGCCGTCGGCGACTATCTGCTGATGGCAGAAACCAAGGGCGCGGCCGGAGAGTTCTTCTACAATGCGCTGCCGTTCAACGTCGTCCCGTCCGGCGCGCCGCCACTACCCTCACCGTCCCCACCGCCACCGCCGGTCCCTGGACCCCCGCCCGTCACCGGCTGAGCGGAACCGCCGGCCGCATGCCCACCAGCCGCCACTCGCCCGCCCACCGGCCAGCACGGAACGTCGTTGCAGCCCTGCTGCTCGCCGCGACCGTGCTGGCCGGCTGCACGCCGCCCCAGCGGCCGCCAGCCCTGCTCTCTCCGGCGACCACCACCACGATCCATCCCTTCGACCTGGCCCCGTTCCGGGACCAGGCCGGCGCGGCACCGCTGCGGTCGACCGTCGCGCACGCGACCGTCCACCACGTCGATGTGTACGCAAGCCCCGACGGCTCCCCGGTCCGGCGCCGCCTCGCCAACCCGCGGCCCGACGGCGCGCCCCTGGTCTTCCTGGTCGCGGAGCGGCGGCGGGATTGGCTGAAGGTGCTCCTGCCGCTGCGGCCCAGCGGCGCGGCCGGCTGGGTGCGCGCCAGGCAGGTGCGGCTGAGCCAGCACGACTTCCACATCGTGGTCGCGCTGGCGGCGCATACGATCACTGTGTACCGCGGCGCGACCGTTATCGTCCGCGAGCCGATCGGGGTCGGCAGGCGGCAGACCCCGACGCCGGGCGGGCTGTACTACACAACGGAGCTGATCCGGCCGCCGGACCCGAACGGCATCTACGGTCCTTACGCCTACGTGCTGTCCGGTTTCTCGGGTGTGCTGCGGACCTTCAACGGCAGGGAGGCGTTCCTTGGCATTCACGGCACCAACGACCCCGCCGGCCTCGGCAAAGACGTCAGCCACGGCTGCATCCGCATGAGCAACGCTGGCATCACCAAGCTGGCCAGGCTGCTGCCGCTCGGTGTGCCAGTCATGGTGCTGCCCTGACAAGGTTGCGACGACACGCGGCCACAGTGGTGGTAGCCGTAGGTCTCCAACCCGCCGCCTGACCACGGCGTCCCGTTCAACCCACCGCAGCCCGGTCGCCCGGAGGGCCGCCAGACTTGGACGACCCGGTCGGACCGGACGGTCTCCTCAGCCCGACCGGGTCGTGAGTGTCGGCGCTCAGCAGGTTGCTGGTGGGCGGCTCTGCTGGCGCCCGTAGCTCACCAGTGCGCCCCAGGTGCTGGGGCCGACGGCGCCGTCGCTGGCCAGGTGGTGGGCGCTCTGGAAGCGTCTGACCGTGGCCAGGGTGATGGGACCGAACGCGCCGTCCACCGCCAGGCAGTAGCCGTTGGAGCGCAGCCGGCTCTGGACGGCGGCGACCGCCGCGCTCTGCTGGCCGTGGTGCACCAGGAGCATCCTCGGCGAGGTCGACGCCGGACGGACGCCGTAGCGCATCAGGCCTGGGCGCCAGATCGAGGCGATGCGGATCGGCACGGTGTGGTTGGCGGCCTCGACCATGCGGCCGGCGCCGAGGTACATGCCGACGTGGTCGATGGTGGCGGCGCTGGCGGTGTGGGCCGCGTAGAACACCAGGTCACCGGCGACGAGCTGGCTCACGGGGATGTGCTGGCCAATCTCGTACTGCCATCTGGACACCCTGGGGATGGTCACGCCGGCCGAGCGGTAGGCCATCATGGTCAGGCCGGAGCAGTCGTAGGCGGAGGGGCCGCTCCCGCCCCATTGGTACGGTTTGCCGAGCTGGTCGAGGGCGTAGCGGACGGCGGTGGCGGCTGCCGAGGCCGTGGACGCGTACGCGGTCGGGGCGGCGCGCGGGGCCGCCCGGCCGGGCAGCGGCACGACCAGCAGCAATAGCAGGAGGACGGGCAGCCAGCGCCATGCGCCGGCCAGGTGAGTGTCACGCCGGAATCGGCGGCTTCCCGCGGGCATCGGCGGCCATGCTCCTTCCGGTCGGGGCCGGGCCGGCTGGGCGGCGGACGGGCGGACCGGATGCGCACGGCCGGTCCTGTACGACCGTTGCCGCTGATCGGGCCGGACCGGCAAGGCTCGACTTAGGGGCAAGATGTTTAATCGGATTGATCCGGTCAGTGGTTGAGTCCGGGTTCGGATCCGCGGGCTGGACCGGCCGCACGCTCCACCGGTCCCTCGTGCAGGGCCGTGGCCGGTAAGGTGGCGGCATGCCGGTGACGCAGATCGAGGTCCCGCGCGCCCGACGCCAGGCACGCCTGGCCGTCGCGGTCGCGTTCTTCGTCAGCGGGGCGGGCTTTGCCAACTGGGCGGCGCGCATCCCGGCGGTCAAGGACCAGCTCGGCCTGTCCACCGGGGCGCTCGGCATCGCCCTGCTGGGGCTGGCGGCCGGGGCGCTGGCCGCCATGCCGCTGAGCGGTCTGCTGCTGGTGCGCTACAGCAGCCGCACGGTGACCCGGGCCAGCCTGGGCCTGTTCTGCACGGTGCTGGCGCTGCCGGCGCTGGCGCCGTCGCTGCCGTTGCTGGTGGCTGCGCTGGTGACGCTGGGGATCGGCGGGGGCGCGCTGGACGTGTCCATGAACGCGCAGGCGGTGGCGGTCGAGCGGGGCTACGGACGCCCCCTGCTGGCCGGCTTCCACGGGCTCTGGAGCCTGGGGACGCTGGCGGGCGCGCTGACCGGCGGGCTGGCCGCCGGCGCCGGCCTGGCGCCGCGGGCCCATCTCGCCCTCGCCGGCGCCCTGCTGCTCGTCGTCGGGCTGCCCGCCACCCGCCGGCTGCTGCCGGCCGGCGACGACCTGGCCCCGAGCGCCCCGGCCGCACTGCCCGCACCGGCCGCCCCAGCCCCTGCCCCTGCCCCCGACCCGGGGTCCGCCCCGACGCCCCGGGCCGCCCCGTTCGGCTTCCCCGGGCCCCTCCACCTGCTCGTCCTGCTCGGGGCGATCGCCTTCTGCGGGCTGCTGAGCGAGGGCGCCGTCTACGACTGGAGCGCGGTGTACCTGCGCGACAGCCTCGGGTCGAGCGAAGGGCTGGCGGTCAGCGCCTACGCCGCCTTCACGTTCGCGATGACGGCCGGCCGGCTGGTGGGGGACCGGCTGCGGCTGCGCTTCGGGTCCAGGGGGCTGCTCGGCGCGGCCGCGCTGGTGGCCGCGGGCGGGCTCGGCGCTGGCCTGGCGCTGCGGGACGTCCCCGCGGCCGTCGCGGGGTTCGGCCTGCTGGGGGCGGGCCTGTCCTGCGTCGTCCCGATCGTGTTCAGCGCCGCCGGGGGCACCAGCGGCCTTCGCCCGGGCCCGGCCATCGCGGCCGTCTCGACCGTGGGCTACCTCGGCTTCATCGCCGGTCCGCCGCTGATCGGCGCCCTCGCCGAGCTGAGCACGCTGCCGGCCGCCCTCACCCTGGTCGTCGCCCTGACCGCCGCGGTCGCCCTCATGGCCAGGCGCCTGCCGGCCCTGGACTGATCAGGCGGAGGGCCCGATGCGCGCCCGCGCCTGCTCGACCAGGGCGGCCAGGTCCACGTTGCCGCTGGTCACGATCCAGGCGACGTCCCCGTCGCTGTTGAAGCCGAGCGGCGCGCCCGCCGGCAGCAGCCGGGCCACCTCGCCGACCAGCGCCTCGAAGCGGCCGTCGTTGGGGACCTCGACCCGCCTGGTGCGGGACGGCGAGCGCGGCGCCGCGGGCCGCGGCGGCTCCACGGGCTCCTCCTCGCCGAGCTCCATCAGGCGCGCCTTGACCAGGGCGTAGTCCACCCCGAAGGAGGCGAGCAGCCTGGCCGCGAGCGCGTCCTGCTGGGTCAGCAGGGCGAGCAGGTAGTGCTGGGTGCCCACGCGCCCGCCGCTGCCGTCCTGGACCGCCTGCCACCTGGCCAGCTCGAGCACGGGCACGGCCGGCGCGGTGAGCGCCACCGTCGGCTCGAAGGGGCCGGCCGGCGCTGGCTCGGGCCGCGCCGCCGCCGCGCCGGTGCCGCCCTGCCCGAGCTGCCGGAGCACCCTGTCCAGCGTGACCCCGAGCTCGGCGAGCAGCCGCGCCCCGGCGCACGAGGACTCCTCGAGCAGGCCGACGAGCAGGTGCTCGGAGCCGACGCTGCCGGCCCCGCGGCGCAGCGCGGCCTGCGAGGCCCGCTCCAGCACGAGCCGGAACGCCGCGGGGTACGGCGACTCGTCGAGCTGGTGATGGTCGCTGCGCCGGCGCGTCGGCGGCAGGCGCTTGAGGACGTGGTCCCGCACCGCCTGCTCGTCCGGGCCGAGCTGGCGCAGCAGGTGCGGCCCGGTGGCGCCGGCGTCGTCGCCGAGCCGCGCCAGCGCGAGCACGAGGTGCTCGGTCCCGATCCACCCGTGCCCGAGCTCCGCCGCCTCCTGGTGCCCGGCCACGACCACCGCACGCGCCTGTTCCGTCAACCGCTCGAACATCCCGCCTCCGCACCCGAGGATTCCCGCCAACGCAGGGCGGCCGCTTCGCCGCCGCCCCGCCGCCGCGGGCCGCAGCAGCCTACCCGCTGAGCGAACGACCTGTTCCGCGCCGGCTGCAGTTCCGGGCGATGTGGGCAGTTCCTCCGGGCGATGTGGGCAGTTCCGTCCAGATGTCACTGCGTCATGAGATGGCGGTCCATCGCCCAATAAGCACAACCCTCTAGTCAAAGCGCCTAATTCGACAAAGTCAAGTGGTGCGTGAACGTCGCGAGCCTGGTTCACTTCTGCCATGTCGACCATCACTGCCCCAAGCGTCCCGTTCGACGCGCTCCAGCGCGGTTTCGCCCAGCAGTACCAGGATCGCGATCCGCTCGAGCTCGACGAAGGCACGGTGGTCGTGGTCCCCTCGCTGACCTTCCCGGTCGCCGAGCTGCGCAAGATCGTGGCCATCCAGCACTACGAGGAGCGGCTGCTCTACCTGCTCCTGCTGCTCGGACGCCCCGGCGTGCAGGTCGTCTACCTCACCTCGCTGCCGATCGAGGAAGCGGTCGTCGACTACCACCTGGGCTTCCTGCCGGATGCGCTGCACGCGCGCCGCCGCCTGCACATGCTCGCGGTCGGGGATCCCGAGCCGCGGCCGCTTACCGCCAAGGTGCTCGAACGCCCCGACATGATCGGGCGGGTCCGGGAGGTCGCCGGCGACCCGGCCAAGGCGTTCCTGCTGCCCTTCAACGTGACCCCGCTCGAGAGCCGGCTCGCGAAGTGGCTGCGGCTGCCCTTCTACGGCGCGCGGCCGGCGCTCGCCCCCCTCGGGTCGAAGACCGGCTCGCGCCGCGTCGCCCGCCGCGCCGGCGTCCCGGTGCTGGAGGGCGCCGACGACCTGTGGACCGTGGCCGAGGTGGAGCGCGCCGTCCGCTGGCTCCGCGACCGGCTCCCCGGGCTCGAGGGCGCGGTGGTCAAGCTCAACAACGGCTTCTCCGGTCAGGGCAACGCCGTGGTGCACGTCCAGGAGCTCGCCAGGTCGCTGGAGGCCAGCCGCACCACCTTCTGCGCGGAGCAGGAGTCCTGGGAAACGTTCGGAGGCAAGATCCGCCAGTCCGGCGCGGTGGTCGAGGAGCTGGTGCGCACGCCGGGCACGGTGTCGCCGAGCGTGCAGGTGCGCATCACCCCCGGGGGCGCCCCGCGGGTGGTCTCGACCCACGACCAGGTGCTCGGCGGCCCCAACGACCAGGTGTACCTCGGCTGCCGCTTCCCGGCCGACCCGCGGTACCGGGCGAGCATCCAGGAGGCCGCCATGCGGGCGGCGTCAGTGCTCGCCGCCCACGGGGTGATCGGCTCGTTCGGGGTCGACTTCTTCGTGGTGCCCTGCGGCCGCGGGTTCCGCACCTTCCTGGCCGAGATCAACCTGCGGGTGGGCGGGACCACCCACCCCTTCGGCATGGTGTCCCTGGCCTCGCAGGGCACCTACCACGCCGGCAGCGGCCAGCTCGACGCCGGGGGGCGGCCGAAGTTCTACGTGTCCACCGACAACCTCAAGTCACGCCGGCTGGCCGGGCAGGCCCCGGACAGGGTGATCCGGCTCCTGCACCGCCGCGGCCTCGCCTTCGACCGCGGGACCATGACGGGCGCCACCCTGCACCTGCTCGGTGCGCTGCGGGAGTACGGGAAGATGGGGGTCACCTGCGTGGGCGACTCGCCCGAGGAGGCCGCGGACCGCTACCGCGAGGTCCTCGCCACGCTCGTGGCGGACTGAGCCGAGGGGTGGGCCTCGCCCGGCCCCGGCCATCGGCCAGGTGGCGCTGGTCAGATGATACGGCCGGGCGAGGCCCCCGACCCGCTACGCTGGACCACCGGGGAGGCTCAGGTCCGTTGCCCAGCGGAGGGAGTGGCACCATGGCGCTGGTACTGCGAGGCGGGACGCTCATCGACGGGAGCGGGGGCGAGCCGCTCCCCGACGCGGTGGTGGTGGCCGAGGGCGAGCTGATCGGACGGGTGGGCCAGCGGGGCGGGCTCCCGGCCCCGGACCCGGCCGAGGTGCTCGACTGCGACGGGCTCACGCTGCTGCCCGGGCTCATCGACGCGCACGGCCACCTCGGGCTGACCACCGTCGAGGGGATGGAGCGGGTGCCGGCGGCGGTCACCGCCGCGCAGGTCTTCCGCAACTGCGAGCTGGCGCTCGACGGCGGCTTCACCACCGTCCGCGACGTGGCGGGCATCGACGGGGGCGTGGCCCGGGCGGTCGCCGCCGGGCTGGTGCGCGGCCCGCGGATCCTGCCCTCCGGACCGATGCTGTCGCAGACCAGCGGCCACGGCGACCACCGGCCGGCGTTCCTGGACACGCACCACTACGCCTACCAGGGCGTTCCCGGGCTGGTGCAGACCAATGCCACCTGCGACGGGCCCGACGAGGTGCGGCTGGCCGCGCGGCGGGCCTTCCGGCACGGCGCGACCCAGATCAAGGTGTGCGTCTCCGGCGGGGTGGTGTCGTTCACCGACAGCATCGAGGACGCGCAGTTCAGCGTGGCCGAGCTCCGCGCGGCGGTGGAGGAGGCCGAGGCCCGCGGGACCTACGTCACCGCCCACGCGCACAACGTGCGCGGGATCCTGAACGGGATCGAGGCGGGCGTGTCCTGCTTCGAGCACGGCACGTTCCTGGACGAGGCCACCGCGCAGCGCATGGCCGCCGCCGGCGCCGACCTGGTGCCCACCTTCGCGGTGCTGCGGCTGATGACCCGGGAGTGGCGGGACTGGGGTGTGCCCGAGGCGCTGCTGCCGCGCCTGGCCGGCGTGGAGGACGCCATGGCCGCGTCCATGAAGCTGGCGGTCGCCGCCGGGGTGCGGATCGGCTCGGGCTCCGACATCCTCGGGCCGAGGCAGGAGCACCGCGGGCTCGAGCTGGTGATCAAGTCGGAGCTGCTGGGCCCCATGGCGGCGATCACCTCGGCGACCTTCACCAACGCCAACGTCCTGCGGATGGGGGAGCGGCTGGGCCGCGTGGCCGAGGGGCTGGTCGCGGACGTGATCGCGGTCGACGGCGACCCGCTCGCCGAGCCGGGCCTGTTCGACGACCCCGCTCGCGTCGTCCTGGTGGTCAGGGCCGGCGAGGTGGTCAAGGACACCCGCTCATGATCGGATAGGCTCCGCGGACCTCGAGCAGGTGGTCTCCATGTACTGCGGGGTCGCCCGCAAGCCCTGACCCGACTCGGCTTCGCGGCCATCACGGTTCCCAATTACCTCAGCGGGTCAGCGAGCGACACCGCCTTGAACGTGTCGTACTGCGGACTGGTCGTCCCATCGTTGTTGATCAGGTTGTACTTCCCAGGCCAGTTGGTGCTCGGAGCCACGAAGTCCGCATTGGAAGCGATCTCGAAGTTGCTGGCCTCCCAGTACCGCGTCCCGGTGCCAGTCAGGCTCCCATCGCCCTGGAGCATGTGCAGCCAGCCGTCATAGAACGACTGCACCGCCGATGGCGTCTCCCAGCCGAGCCAGTGATCAGTGGTTGTCCGAGACACCCCGGCATTCCACTCACTGATCGAGAAGCGGATCTGGTCACCAATCGTGGCACCCCATGCCGTGTCGACGTGCGCACGGGACTGAGTGATCCAGTTGCGGTAGAACGCAAAGGCGATGTTGTCATCGAACGCATAGTTGTCGTACCCGGTCTGGCCAGGACCAGGATCGAAGTCCGTGCTGTGCGGGTAGGCGTGGATGCTCTCAGCATCGGGGACGTAGTCAGGATCGCTGCCGGCATTCACATACGCCGTGTGAACGGCATTGTTGAACTCGTCGATCCAGCGAGCACCGTAGGTGCAGTTGTAGCCATAGGGCTTGGTGGCATCCACCGTGCAGGTCTGGCCCCACTGCGTCCCACCACCGACGCCGATGTACCCAACGACCCGCACATCCGAGAGCCCAAGCGTGTCCCTGGCGTATTTCTTCAGCGCCGGCATGGTCGCCGCGTACATATTACCGATCGTCTGTGAGACACCAACCGCACCAGCACCCGTGAACCCCCACGCCGCGGAGCAGTCGAACTCCGCCTCGTTGCTGGACTCGAACGCGATCGGCCCGGCGTAGACGTTGTGAACCTCAGCCGCCACCGCCTCGTACAGCGGCAGGTTCATGCTGAGGTTGCCGGTCGGCGGGCAGAACACTGCACCATTGGTCACGGTCCCCAGCGCGCCCTTGGTGATGGGGAGCATCTTGATGAACGGCACCGCATGCAGGTTGTTGACGATGCCGTTGATCGCCGCATCAAAGTTGGCCCGCGACAGCGAACCGACGTGGTTGTCGGTCCCACAGGTCATATCAGTGAAGCAGTCGTACACAGCGAAGCGGATCATCGGAATGCCCGCTGCCGTGGCCTCACCCGGGATCGCCGTGGTGGTGTCAACGGCTGGCTTGCCGTCCACCTTCCAGGCACCGATCTCCGAGCTGTAGATCAGATCCTTGCGGTCCATCAAGCCTGGAGGGGGCGGAGGCAGCGTCGTGGTTGTGGTCGTCGTCGTTGTCGTGGTGGTCGGCGGGTGGCTCTGCACCGTGAACACCGGCCTGGACGCCACCGTGACATTCTCCTTGCTGGCGATCTGGACATCATCCTTTGTCCAGCTCGACTTCAGCACGTAGGTGTTGTCACCAACAGCCACACTCGCGGCCGGGATGTTCCACGTCATCGTGCCAAGTGTGGTCCGCCCTGTCTGTGAGGCGATCGCCGTTGCTGAAGGTGTGACCTTGGTGTTCCAGGTCATGGTCCCCTCAGCCCAGTTGCTTGGCGCGGTGTAGAGCGAGACGGTATACGACCCATTGATCACCTTGGTGTAGGTGACTGTCAACGTGGCACCGTCAATGATCTCGTCCGAGGCCACCCCGAACTTCAGGTAGGTCCACGACTCGAACTGGCTCCCGGTCGTGCCACGGTGCTTCAGTGTGGTGGCGCTTCCGTTGGCGGTCTTGGGGATGTCATGGGCGACGTAGGTGTCGTCCTTGACCGTCACGGTGGTCGTCGCATGTGCCATTGGCCATGAGCTGAGACCAATCAGCGCAGCTGTCACCGCAACGCCCGTGCCGATGGCAACAAGGCGCTTACGCAACTTCATGCCCGTTCCTCTTCTGCCGTGGTCGTTGCCGGCTCTGTTCAGAAGACAGTAGGGTCTCGGCCTCTTGGTCATGGACGATCCGCACAGGACCGCCATGCGCAAGGGTCTGTCCTTTCTGTGTGGTTGCTCCCCCATGGTCCTGCTCGCGGGTTCCGCACGGCCGCCCTGGTGCAGAGCGTAGCAATCGTGCCGGCACAAGCGCTGAATACCGCCTGGAGGGCACATTCCCGTAGCTGGCGGAGCCAGCGGCGCTATCCGCCCAAGTCAGGGGCTCGTCGCGCGCCGGGCCGGGCCGCCGCCGGGGCGGCCTACGGGACCACCGCGGTGCGCCTGCCCGTACTCCGGGGCGTACTGGCCGGACTCTGGCCGAGGCCGGGCGGGGGCTGTCGTCGCCGCGCCAAGGCGATCAATAGCTCTGAAGCGCGCGGAGCGCCTGCCGCTCGTAGCCGCTCAGGCGGAGCTCGCAGGAGATCGCAAGGCTGTGCCGAAGGTACTGGATGGCCTGCTGGTGGTGGCCGAGCGCCTGGTGCGCCCGGCCGAGCTTGAGCAGGCATATGGCCTGCGGGTGCCGGGCGCCGTACCGCTCGAAGACCGGCAGTGCCCGCGCCAGCGCGTCGACGGCGTCGTAGGGGCGGCCGAGGCCGTGGAAGGCGTCGCCGAGGAGGATGAGGCAGCGTGCCTCGCCCCACGCGTAACCGACCCCTCGCATCAGCTCGAGCGCCTCCTGGGCCAGGTCCGCGGCGTTCGTGTGGTCGCCGACCAGGGATCGGGACCTTGCCAGGGCGCTGAGCGCGAGGTACTCGCTGATCGGGTCGGCGAGCTGCCTGGCGGTGGCGAGGGCTTGCCGGCAGTGCGTAGCCCCAGCGTCAGGACGGCCGAGGCTCGTGAGCGCGATCCCGAGATTCTCAAGGCTCATCTGCTCGGCGTCGCGGTCGGCCGCGGCGCGGGCGAACCCCAGCGCGCGCTCGGCGTGCTGTCGGGCGTCCTGGAAATCCCCCAGTACCCATTCGCAGTACGAGCGCCAGGACAGGCAGTAGGCGAGGGCCTGGCAGTCCGCGGCCTCCTCGAACGCGGCGCCGCAGCGGTCGAGCACGGGCACGGCGTCGGCGCAGCGGCCACGCCAGATGGTCAAGATGGCCAGCCGGAAGGTGGCGTGCGCGGCCGCGGGGAGGTCACCGGCGTGCCCAGCGGCCGCCAGGACGGCCTGCCATAGCTGCTCGGCGTCGTCGAAACGGGCCTGATAGTCCTGGAACGCCAGTTGGCAGGAGGCCAGCCGCGCGCCCAGCTCGTACGTTCCCCGGCCCAGCTCGCACGCCCGCTGTGTCGCGGCGAGCAGGTTGAGCCGTTCGGCGCTGAACCAGGCCACCGGATCCGCGATCAGCCTGTCAGCGACCGTGTCGGGGACCACGACCCGGGCGGGCAGGCGCTGGAGCGGAGGGAAGGTGCGTTCGCGTGGCATGCCGCGGTCGGCGAGGCCGGCGAGCTCGACGTAGCCGGTCAGCGCCCGCTCCAGCGCCCCGTCCCGCTCCTGTTCCGGCTCCTCTGCCAGGCGTTCGGCGCCGTAGTCGCGCAGCAGGTCGTGCAGCCGGTAACGGGGCTCACCGGCAGCGTCGACCCCGGCCAGTGCCAGCAGCGACTTGTCGGCGAGCAGGTTGACCACGTCGGCTGCGTCCGGTTCGCCCAGCAGCGCTGCCACCACCCACTCGGCGACGTCGTGCGGGCCCATCAGGCTCAGCCGGCGGAACGCCCGCCTGGCCCGCTCGTCCAGCGCCTGGTAGCTGGGCGCCACGCTGGCCCGCACCGCCAGATCGTCCACAGCGAGCGCATCCAGCCGCCGCCGCGGGCCGGCGTCGGCCACCAGCGCGGCGATCCGCGCCAGCGGCCAGGACGGCCGCGCGGCCAGCCTCGCCCCCGTGATCCGCAGCGCCAGCGGCAGCCCTCCGCAGGCGGAGACCAGACCGCCCGCCGCTGCCGGCTCCGCGGCCACGCGCTCCGCCCCCGCGATGCGGCCAAGCAGCTCGACCGCTTCACCATGGGCGAGGCAGTCGAGCGGGAGCAGGGTCGCCCCGCCCAGCCCGGCCAGCCGGTTCCTGCTGGTCACGATCACCGCGCAGTCGGCGGTTCCCGGCAGCAGCGGCCGCACCTGCCCCACCGAGCCGGCATCGTCGGCTACCACGAGCACCTTGCGGCCGGCCAGCCGCGACCGGAACAGCGCCGCCCGCTGACCGGCTGTCTCCGGGATCGCCCCCGGGGTCACCCCCAGTGCCCGCAGCAGCTCGTCCAGCACCTCACCCGGCTGGCGCGGCCGGGACGAGCCGTCCAGGGCCACAAAGAGCTGCCCGTCCGGGAAGGCCGGCCGCAACGCGTGCGCAACGTGCAGCGCCAGCGTTGTCTTGCCGGCACCCGGCGGTCCGCTGATGACCGCGACCGGCACCGCGGTGGTGCTGGTGTCGGACGGGCTCGCCGGGGCCAGGAGCGCCGCCAGCCTGGCGCCCTCCTGTGCCCGGCCGGTGAAGTCCGCCACGTCCGGCGGCAGTTGGCACACCGGCGGCAGGGGCTGCGCGAGCACGGCGCGGGCGACGGTGGTGGTGGTGGTGGTGGTGGTGGTGCCGGAGGCGACCGCTGTGAGAGCGACCGCCGTGGGAACGTCCTGGCGCAGGACCCGCAGGTGCGCGCCGGCAAGCTCCCGGCCTGGACGGACGCCGAGCTGGTCGTCCAGGCGGCGGCGCAGCTCCTCGTAGAGGTGCAGGGCGGCGGCCTGCTGGCCGCTGCCGGCCAGCGCGAGCACGAGCTGGGCATGCGCCTGCTCGTTCAGCGGCTCGCGCTGGGTCAGTGCCTCCAGGTGCGGCAGCACCCGCTCGTGCTGGCCCGCCCCGATGGCGGTCTGCGCGTAGGCGGCGACCACGGCCGCCCGCCTGCGGGCAAAGCCGAGGACCGCCGGATGGCCTCGCAGCACGTCCACGTCGGCCAGCGGCTCGCCCCGCCACAGCTCCAGGGCCCGCTGGTACAGGTCGCAGGCGGCGGCCGCGTCGCCGGAGGACCGCGCCGCACAGGCACGGTCGACGAGCCGCTCGAAGCTCAGCAGGTCGAGCTCGTCCGCGGTGAGCCGCAACCGGTAGCCGCTGCCGACGGACACGAGCAGCCCGCCGTCGTCTCTCGGCGCCCGCCCGGGGTCCAGTGCCCTGCGGAGCCTGCCGGCACGGGTCTGCACCAGGTTCACGGCGGTGACCGGCGGCTCCGCACCCCAGACCGCGTCGATGATCGTCTCGCGATGCACCAGGGCGTTCACTTCCAGCGCCAGGAGCCCCAGCACCGCCCGCTGCCTGGGGGCGCCCAGCTCCACCGGCGCGCCGCCGCGCCAGGCCGCCAGCGGCCCGAGAACCTGCACCCACACGCTGTCGCCGCCTGCCTCCGGCCGCGCTCCGGGTGGACCATTTTGGGTGGCGTCGGCTCCTTCCCGCACCTGCGCGGCCTGCGCCAGCCGCTCCGCCTGGGAAGCATCGAGGCCAAGGGCCGCGACCAGCCGGGCGGCCGACCCCGGGCGCGGGTGGCGAGTCCGGCCCTGCTCCAGGTCCCGGAGCGTCCCCACACTCACCTCGGCCATGCCGGCGAGCTGCTGCTGGGTCAGCCCCGCCGCCCTGCGGTGGGCGCCAAGCAGGACGCCGAACCGCGCGCCACCATCCCCGCTCGACCGACTCAACGTGTGCCCCCGTCCCACCGGTAGGGCCGCACCCTGCGTGCGCGGACGCTGCGCCGCGGCGCACCGCCAAGCGCACTACGACCATTATGCTTGCAGCGCTCTGAATGGGCGGTGAATGCGAATTCCCGGAGCGCATCCCGTCCCGGTCCGGACCTCCAGGGTGACGGTGTAGGGTTGCGTCCGGGGAGCAGGCTCCCCGTTACGGACGCGATACGGGGGGTTGCACCATGGAGGGTCCGAGCAGCCACGCCGAGGACGAAGAGATCCGCACCGTCTGGCCGGCGTCCAAGGGCGTGGCGTCGCCCGGGGCGACCGTGACCGACCCGCGTGACGCCGACCCGCGTGACGCCGGCGACGCAGCGGACGGCACCGACAGCACGGACCGCGACAGCGGCGACCACCGCGACGCGACCGACCTCGACGACGCCTGAGACCGGCGTGAGGAGCCGGGTCGACCTCGGGAGCCGTGGGTGACCCGCGCCATCGAGCGGTGCGTCGGCGACCCCGAGCGCTTCGTCCGTGAGCACTGGGCCCGCGCGCCGCTGTACTGGCCGGGCCGCGACCCGGAGGCGTTCGCCGACCTCCTCACGCTCGGCGACGTCGACCGGGTCCTCGGCGCGGGTCTGCGCCTGCCGGCGTTCCGGCTGGTCAAGGACGGCAAGCCGCTCGACGTCTCCAGCTACACCAAGAGCGGCCGCATCGGCTCGCAGCCGCTCGACGACCTGGCCGACCCCGGGCGGGTCTACGAGCACTTCCACGCCGGCGCCACCATCGTGCTGCAGGGCCTGCACCGCTACTGGCCGCCGCTGGCCCGGCTCTGCCGCGACCTCGAGCTGTTCCTGTCCCACCCGACCCAGGCCAACGCCTACCTCACCCCGCCGTCCTCGCGCGGCCTCGGCCTCCACCACGACACCCACGACGTCTTCGTCCTCCAGGTGCACGGCCGCAAGCTCTGGGAGGTGCACCCGCCGGCGGTGGCCTTCCCGCCGCCCGGCGGGCCGGCTCCCGCCCCGGCGGCGACGGCGGGGGTCGGCGAGCCGCTGGTCAGCGCCGAGCTGCGCGCGGGCGACTGCCTGTACGTGCCGCGTGGCTTCCCGCACGCCGCCAGGACCGCCACCGCGGCCTCCGCGCACCTGACCATCGGTGTGCTGACCACCACCTGGAACGACGTGCTGCGCCACGCCATGGCGCGGATGGCCGGGGAGCCCTCCTTCCGGGAGGCGCTGCCGGTCGGGTTCGCCGACGACCCCGCCGCGCTCCGCGACGCCCTCGCCGAGCGGCTCCGCGAGCTGCGCGGCTGGCTCGACAAGCTCGACCTCGACCAGCTCGCCGAGGAGGTGGTCGCCAGGGTGTGGCGGAACCGGCCGCCCCTGCTGGACGGCCAGCTCGAGCAGCTCCTTGCCCTCGACCGGATCGACGACCGTACCACCGTGCGGCGCCGGCCGGGCGGCGTGTGCCGCCTGGCGCGCCGCGGCGACGAGCTCGAGGTGCAGCTCGGCGACCGCGAGCTGCGCATGCCGGCCAGGCTCGAGCCGGCCATGCGGGCGGTGCTGGACCGCGGCCGCTTCGCCGTCGGCGACCTCGCCGGCCACCTCGACGAGGAGAGCCGCCGCACGCTCGTGCGCCGCCTGGTTCGCGAGGGCCTGCTGGAGGCGGTCACAATCGGGGGCGCCACGGGCCGACACTCGCGAGGGAGCCGATGAGCGACGCGCACGCCACCGAGCGGTACGCCAGCGCCTACCCAAGCCTCAAGTTCGACCAGCCCGCCGAGGGCGTCCTGCGCATCGTGCTGGACACGCCGGGGCGGCTCAACGCGGTCGACGCCGAGATGCACCGCGACCTGTCGAAGGTCTGGCTCGCCATCGACCAGGACCCGCGGGTCCGGGCGGTGATCGTGCGCGGCGCCGGCGACGCCTTCTCCTCCGGGGGCGACCTCCGTCTGGTCGAGGCGATGGCCGACGATTTCGCCACCCGCATCCAGGTCCTGCGCGAGGCGCGCGACCTGGTCTACAACGTGGTGAACTGCGCCAAGCCCGTGGTCTCGGCCATGGCGGGCCCGGCGGTCGGGGCGGGGCTGGTGGTCGGCCTGCTCGCTGACATCTCCATCGCCGCCCGCTCGGCCCGCATCATCGACGGGCACACCCGGCTCGGCGTGGCCGCCGGCGACCACGCCGCGATCGTCTGGCCGCTGCTCTGCGGGCTCGCCAAGGCCAGGTACCACCTGCTGCTGTGCGAGCCGCTGTCGGGCGAGGAGGCCGAGCGGATCGGACTGGTGTCGCTGTGCGTGGACGACGACAAGCTCCACGACACCGCCATCGAGGTCGCCGGCAGGCTCGCCGGCGGCTCGCAGAGCGCGATCCGGTGGACCAAGTACGCCCTGAACAACTGGCTGCGGCTGGCGGGGCCCACGTTCGACACCTCGCTCGCGCTGGAGTTCATGGGCTTCGGCGGGCCCGACGTGCGCGAGGGCCTCGCCTCCCTGCGCGCCAAGCGGCCCCCGACCTTCAACGGCCCGGCGCCCGAGTGAGCCCCGGCGGGGACGTGGTCAAGGTGCTGGTGGTCGACGACCAGGGGCTGGTCCGCGCCGGCTTCCTGCTGAAAGACGTCCGCCGCGAGGACCTGGTGGCCGCCGTGCGGGTGGTGGCCGGCGGCGACGAGCTGCTCGCCCCGTCGGTCACCAAGCGCCTGATCGGCGAGCTCGCCCGCGGTCGAGGCCGCCCCGGCCGCCCTGGGCTCGCTGACCGCCAGGGAGCGCGAGATCCTCGGGCTGCTGGCCCGCGGCCACTCCAACGCCGAGATCGCCGCCGAGCTGGTGATCGGCGAGCAGACCGTGAAGACCCACGTCGGCAACGTGCTCGCCGAGCTCGGCCTGCGCGACCGCATCCACGCCGTGATCCTCGCCTACGAGGTCGGCCTCGTGCAGCCCGGCACGCATTGAGGCTTTACGGCAGCCGGGCGGTGCTCCCGCGGCCGCCGGCGGGATTGCGGAGCCCGGGCCGGGCCGGAAGACTGATGGCGATGGACGAGCCAAAGGCAGTGCACGAGCTGCGCAGCGCGGTCGCGTGGCGCGGCGACCATCTGGAGGCGGTCGACCAGACCCTGCTGCCCGAGCGGCTGCGCGTGCTGGAGCTGCGCACGGTCGCGGCGGTGGTGGACGCGCTGCGCCGCCTGGCGGTCCGCGGCGCCCCGGCGATCGGCGTGGCAGCCGCGTTCGGGGTGGTGCTCGGGCTCGACGAGCGCCGCCCGGACGGCGCCGCCGCGGCGCGCGCCGCGCTCCAGCAGGCCGCGGCCGAGCTGGAGGCGGCCCGCCCGACCGCGGTGAACCTGGGCTGGGCGGTCCGCCGCGTGGTCGCGGCCGCCCGTGACGGCGCGGACGCCGGGGAGGTCCGGCGACGCGCGCTCGACGAGGCCCTGCGCGTGCTCGAGGAGGACCGGGCGTCGTGCCGGCGCATGGCCGAGGCCGGCCGGGCGGAGCTGGCCGGCAGGCGGCGGCTGCTCACGCACTGCAACACCGGGCGGCTGGCCACCGCCGGTCTGGGCACCGCGCTGGGCGTGGTCTACGCCATGGCGGAGGCGGGCGAGCCGGTCGAGGTGCTCGCCTCCGAGAGCAGGCCGCTCCTGCAGGGCGCCCGGCTCACCGCCTGGGAGCTGATCGACGCCGGCATCCCGGTGACGGTGCTCGCGGACACCGCCGGCGGCGCGGCCATGGCCCGCGGCATGGTCGACGCGGTCGTGGTCGGCTGCGACCGCGTGGCGCGCAACGGCGACACCGCCAACAAGATCGGCACCTACGGCCTGGCGGTGCTGGCCCGCTCCCACGGCATCCCGTTCTACGTGGTCGGCCCCCTGTCCTCGTTCGATCCCGGGGCCGCCGACGGCGACGCGGTCGTGATCGAGGAGCGCTCGCCCGACGAGGTTCGAAGCCTCGGCGGCGTCGCGGTCGCCCCCGCCGGGGCGGCGGCGTGGAACCCGGCCTTCGACATCACCCCCGCCGGGCTGATCAGCGGGTTCATCACCGACGCCGGCGTGCTGCGCCCGCCCTTCGCCGAGTCGGTCCCCGCCGCCCTCGGCCGCCGCTGAGCCCCAGGTCGCGCGCCTGGTCCCCGCCCCGGGCGCTGCGGCCGCACGCGGCGATGAGGAGGGCGGTGACGAGGTACGCTGAGCGGCGTGGCTACCTGCGCATCGTCGTGCTCACCCAGTACAAGAGCCACAGCCTCGACCGGCACATCGCCACCACCTGGCGCATGTCGCCGTTGCTCGGCAACTACGTCACCCCGGTGCCCGCGCAGATGCGCCGTGGCCCCCGCTGGTACGCGGGCTCGTCCGACGCGGTCTTCCAGAGCCTGAACCTGGTCCACGACGAGCGGCCGGAGCACGTGATCGTGTTCGGCGCGGACCACATCTACCGCATGGACCCGCGGCAGATGGTCGAGCAGCACGTGGCCTCGGGTGCGGGCGTGACCGTGGCCGGCATCCGCGTGCCGCGGCGGGAGGCGTCCGCGTTCGGCGTGATCAGGACCGCGGAGGACGGCCGCCGTATCCGCGCCTTCCTCGAGAAGCCCGCCGAGCCGCCGGGCCTGCCGGACGCTCCGGACCAGGCGTTCGCCTCCATGGGCAACTACGTGTTCACCACCAGCACCTTGGTCGAGGCGGTCTCGCTGGACGCCACCGACGAATCCTCCGGCCACGACCTCGGCGGCGACATCGCGCCGATCCTCACCTGGCACGAGCCGCTGCCGCCGGCGAAGTTCGTGCTCGAGTCGCCGGGGACCGTCGGGCAGGCGCTCGACTCGATGGTTCGTTGTCTCCGCCGGCGGCGTGGTGGTGATCGGCAAGGGCCAGAAGATCGACCCCTGAACCCGGGACGGCGGGGCTCAGCGGGCGGTCAGCCAGTCGAGCACGCGGGCGGCGTCCTGGTCCGGCGGGAAGACCGGGTAGAAGACGTGCTCGACCCGGCCCCGGTCGATCACCAGGGTGTGGCGCTTGAGCAGCGTGTTCCCGTCGACCTCGAAGGTCGGCAGGCCAAGGGCGCGGGTGAGCTGGAGGCCGGCGTCGCTCAGCACCTCGTAGGGCAGGCCCAGCCGCGTCGCCATCTCCCGCTGGTAGCCGGTGTCCTGGGTGCTCAGCCCGTACAGGCGCACGCCCAGCTCGCCGAACCGGGCCGCGTCGTCGCGGTAGGCGCACGCCTGCGGGGTGCAGCCGCGCGCGCCCGGGATGGCGTTCCAGCCGGCCTCGCCGCCGGGCGGCTCCTCGCCGGGGCGGGCCGTCAGCGAGTAGGCGAAGACGACCGTCCGCGGCGCGGCCGGGTCCGCCAGCCGCACCGTGCCGCCGGCCGTCGAGGCCAGCGCGACGTCGGGCACGGCCGCGCCGGTCAGGTGGTCGCAGGCCCCGTCGTCGACGGGGACCGGCAGGTCGTCGGGCAGCTCGAGGAAGTCGGCGGGCATCTGCGCTCCTCCAGGGTCACCTGTGGCTTGACGACTACGATACGGAGGTCGGACCGGAGCGGCACGGACCGGCGCACGGACCGGAGCAGGGGGCGCGATGGAGCGGGGGAGCGGGGCCGGGCGGTCCCGGCTGGCGACGGTCAGCCGGCGCGTCTTCCTGCTCGGCGGGCTCGCCGTCGGCGTCGGCGCGAGCCTGCCCACGCCCGGCGTCGCCGCGGTGCCGTGGGGCGGGGGCGACCCGTTCACGCTCGGGATCGCGTCCGGCGACCCGTGGCCCACCGGGGTGGTGCTGTGGACCCGGCTGGTCCCGGAGCCGCTGGCCGCGGACGGGCGCGGCGGGATGCCACGGCGCGCCGTGCCGGTCGACTGGCAGGTGGCCACCGACCCCGCCTTCCGCAGCCTCGTGCGGGCCGGCACCGAGGCGGCCCTGCCGGAGCGCGTGCACGCCCTGCACGTCGAGGTCGACGGCCTGGACCCGGGGGCGGAGTACTTCTACCGGTTCCGCGCCGGCCCCTACCTCTCGCCGGTCGGCCGCACCCGCACCGCGCCGAGCCCGCTCTGGGTGCCCGCGAAGGCGCGGCTGGCCGTGGCGTCCTGCGCGAACTTCACCGACGGCTGGTACACCGCGTACCGGCGGATCGCCGAGGAGGACCCCGACCTCGTGCTGTTCCTCGGCGACTACATCTACGAGTACGCCGCCCGTGCCGGCGCCCGCGTGCGGGACGTGCTCGGCCCGGCCACCACCACCCTCGACACCTACCGGTTCCGGTACAGCCAGTACAAGCGCGACCCTGACCTGCGGGCCGCCCACGAGGCGGCGCCCTGGGTGGTGGTCCTGGACGATCACGAGGTGCAGAACGACTGGGCCGCCGACGTGGCCGAGGACGGCACGCCCCGCGCGGCCTTCCTGGCCCGCCGCGCCGCCGCCTTCGAGGCCTACTACGAGCACATGCCGCTGCGGCGCGGCTCGGTCCCCAGCGGCGCGCGCATGCAGCTCTACCGCCGTCTGGACTGGGGGAGGCTGGCCGCCTTCCACGTGCTCGACACGCGGCAGTACCGCTCGACGCTCACCTGCGGGCAGCCGAGCTGCGACCGGGCCCGCAAGGACCCGCGGCGCACGATCACCGGGGCCGAGCAGGAGCGGTGGCTGCTCCACGGCCTCGCCACCTCGCCCGCGACCTGGCAGGTGCTGGCGCAGCAGGTGATCTTCACGTACTTCGACCGAGCCGCCGGCCCGGCCACGAACTTCAGCGGCGGCGACTGGAACGCGTACGTGGCCTCGCGCGACCGGGTCATCGGCGGGATGGTGCGCTTGCACGTCCGCAACCCGGTCGTGGTGACCGGCGACGCGCACATGCACCTGGCCAGCGACCTGAAGACCGACTTCCTGGACCCCGGCTCCCGCACGGTGGGCTCCGAGTTCGTGGGCACCTCGATCAGCTCCGACGGCGACGGCCGCGACCAGGACGAGGGCTGGCGCAGGGCGATCGCGTCCAGCCCGCACATCAGGTTCCAGAGCAGCCGCCGCGGCTACCTGCGCTGCGACCTCAGCGGCGCGCAGTGGCGCACCGACCTGCGCGTCCTGCCCTACGTGAGCCGGCCGGGCGCGCCCGTGGAGACCGCGGCCTCCTTCGCGATCGAGGACGGCCGGCCGGGCATGCACCGGGTGTAGGCGCCGGCCGGGCTACTGCCGCGCGTAGGCCTGGTCCAGCAGCTCAGCGGGGTGCAGGACCCTTGTGCGCGAGCCGAGCTCGTGCAGGCCCGCGGCGATCTGCATGGCGCATCCGGGGTTGCCGACCAGCACCACCGGCGCGCCGGTGGCGGCGATCGCGGCGGCCTTCTCGCGCTTGAGCCGGTCGGCCATGTCTGGCTGGAGCAGGTTGTAGAGGCCGGCGGCGCCGCAGCAGCGGTCGCCGTGCTCGACCTCGGCGACCTGCAGGCCCGGCAGCCTGCGCAGCACCGCCCGCGGCGCTTGCGAGATGCGCTGCGCGTGCAGCAGGTGGCAGGCATCGTGCAGCGCCACCCGCTGGAGCGGCGAGCCGGCGGGCGGCTCGATGCCCTGCTCGTCGAGGAACTCGAGGAAGTCGCGCACCCTGCCGGAGAGCTCTGCCGCGCGGGGGTCGTCGCCGAGCAGGTCCGCGTACTCCTTCATGTGGGCGCCGCAGCCGGCGGAGTTGACCACGATCCAGTCGGCCCCGGCGAAGGCGGCCAGGTTGCGGCGGGCGAGCCTGCGAGCGGAGCCGAGGCGGCCGTAGTGGGCGCCGAGCGCGCCGCAGCAGACCTGCCGCGCGGGCACGACCACCCGCCAGCCGTTGCGGGCCAGCACCCGGATCGTCGCCCGGTTCACCGGCCGGTACCAGCGGTCCTGCACGCAGCCCGCCAGGACCGCGACCGTGCCCCGGGGTGTGGCGGCCTTGGCCGGCTCGGTGACCGCCGGCAGGCGGCAGGTCAGCTCGCGCAGCGGCACCCGCGGGAGCAGGGCGCGTGCCCGGCGTGGCAGGAAGGGCCTGGCCAGCGGCACGAGCGCCGTCGCAAGCGTGACGACCCACCCCCTGGGCAGGGCGACCTCCAGGCCGAGCCAGCGCAGGAACCGGTGCGAGGCGGGGCGCAGCGGGTCGAGCTGCGAGCGGGCGTGCTCCATCATGCGGCCGAACGGCACGTGCGAGGGGCAGACGTCCTCGCAGGCCCGGCAGGACAGGCACAGGTCCATGAACTCCATGAAGCGCCCGTCGACCTCGGCCCGGCCCTCCGAGACCGCACGCATGGCGGCGATGCGGCCACGCGGCGACGCCGACTCCTCGCCGGTGAGCCGGTAGGTCGGGCAGTGCGGCAGGCACAGCCCGCAGGCCACGCAGGCGGCGATGTCGGCCGGGTCGGGCGCGTCCGCGAGCGGCCAGCTCGGCACCGCGCCCGGCTCTGGCCCAATGAAGCGGAACCCCTCCGGAAGCGCGAACGGTCCGCCGCTCTCGGCCACTACAGCCCTCCCCAGAAGCGGCCGGGCGCCAGCACCCCGGCCGGGTCGAACGCCTGCTTGAGCCGCCGCTGGACCGCGAGCGCCGGCGGTGCCGCCCCCAGGCCGCCGTGCCCGCGCACCACCGGGGCGATCCCGCCCAGCTCCGCGACCCGCTCGCGCAGGGCATCGAGCCGCTCGCCAGGGCCGTCGAGCCCGACCCAGCAGATCCCCACTCCGGCCAGCGCCGCCCAGGCCGGCCCGCCCCGCCCGTCCCGCCCGTCCCGGCCGCCTGGGCCACCTCGGGCCGTGGCCGCCTCGACCAGCTCTGGCAGGCGGGAAGGGGCGACCGCCGCCTCCACCACCACGGGCGCGGCCGCAAGCGGCCGCCCGAGCGGGAAGGGCACCCCGTCGCGCACTTCGGCCTCGCCGCCGAGCAGCTCCAGCGCGCGGCCGGTCTGCTCGTCGACGTCCTCCGGCCAGCCCTCCAGCCGCAGCTCGATGCCTGCCGGCGTGACCAGCACCGCCGTCACGAGCGGCACACCGGACAGCAGCGCGGCGGCGCGGTCGAGGCCGCCTCGGCCGAGGACGGTGCGCCGGGCCCGCGGCCGCGGCCGCAGCTTGACCGCCACCTGGACGAGCACCCCGAGGGTGCCGAGCGAGCCCGTGACCAGCCGGCAGAGGTCGTAGCCGCTCACGTTCTTGACGGTGCGCCCGCCGGCGCGCACCCGGCGGCCCGCCCCGGTGACCAGCTCGACCTCCAGGACCAGGTCACGGACGGGCCCCACCGCCAGGCGCCGCGGCGAGGACGCCGCCGCCGCGATCACGCCGCCCACCGTGGCCCCGGCCGGCGCGTCGACCGGCCACTCCTGGCCGTGCCCGGCGACCAGCCGGTCGAGCTGCCCGCAGCGCATGCCCGCCTCCACCACCGCGATCATCTCGGCGGGGTGGTAATCGACCAGGCGGTCCAGCGCGGTCAGCTCGAGCTCGGCGTCCACCGGGCTGGGGTTGCCCTTGTCCAGATGGGTGCGGCCGCCGGCCGGCAGCAGCCGCCGCCGGGAGGCCCTGGCGGCGGCCAGCGCCTCGGCGACCTCGTCGCGCGAGCCCGGGACGATCAGATCCACGAGCCCTCCGGCAGGCGCTCGACCGCCTCGGCCAGGTCCTGCCCGCGGGCCATGGCGAAGTCGCCGCAGCGCGCCCCCGACGGCAGCACCTTGGCCGGGTTGAGGCGCCGCTCCGGGTCGAACGCCGCGCGGGCGCAGTCCTGGGCGGCGAGGTCGTCGGCCCCGAACAGCAGCGGCATCAGGTCCCGTTTCTCCAGGCCGATCCCGTGCTCGCCGGAGAGCACCCCGCCGGCCTCCACGCACGTCCGCACGATCTCCTCGGAGGCGGCCAGCACGCGCTCGAGCGTGCCGGGGACGCCACGGTCGAACAGCAGCAGCGGGTGCAGGTTGCCGTCGCCGGCGTGGAACATGTTGACCACGATCAGGTCGTGCCGCTCGGCGATCTCGTAGACGCGGGCGAGCACCTCGGTCAGCTTGGCGCGCGGCACCACGGTGTCGTGCAGGTAGTAGTGCGGAGCGATCTTGGAGACCGCGCCGAGCGCGTTCTTGCGCCCCTTCCACAGTCTGGCCCGCTGCGCCTGGTCCCGCGCCACCTGGACGGAGCGCGCGTGGTGCTCGCGCGCGACCCGCTCGATCACCGCCGCCTCCGCCGCCACCCCCCCGGGCAGGCCGTCGACCTCGACCAGCAGCACCGCGTCCGCGTCGGTGGGGTAGCCGGCGTGCACATAGGGCTCGACGACCTCCAGGATGCGCCGGTCCAGCAGCTCCATGGCGGCGGGCACCACGCCGGCGGCGATCACGCCCGCGACGGTGGCGGTGGCCTCGGCCACCCTGGCGAAGTCGAGCAGCATGGTGCGCACGGCCGGAGCGACCGGGGTGAGCCGCACGCACGCGGCGGTGACGATCCCGAGCGTGCCCTCCGAGCCGACGACCAGACCGCGGAGATCGTAGCCAGCGGCCTCCGGTCCCTCGGAGCCGAGCCGGACCAGCTCGCCACCGGGCAGCGCGAGCTCGACCGCGAGCACGTGCCCGGAGGTGACCCCGTAGGCGAGGCAGTGCGGCCCGCCGGCGTTGGTGGCCACGTTCCCGCCGACGCTCGAGGTCTGCTGCGAGGAGGGGTCGGGCGCGAACACCAGGCCGAGCGGGCGCAGCCGGTCGGACAGGTCGAGGTTGAGCACCCCGGGCTCCACCCAGGCGAGCCGGTCGTCCGGGCGCACCTCGAGCACCCGGTCCATCTTGGTGGTGACCACCACCAGCGCTCCGGTCATGGGCGTGGACCCGCCGGCGAGGCCCGTGCCCGAGCCGCGGGGCACCACCGCCAGGCCGTGCCGCGCCGCCGTCCGCAGGCACGCGGCCACCTGGTCGCGGTCGCGGGGGAACGCGACCAGTGCGCACGCGCCCTCGATCATGGAGGCGTCGCGGCTGTAGAGGGCGAGGGCCAGCGGGTCGTCCAGCACCTCGCCGGGGCCGAGCAGCCCGGCCAGCTCCTCGCGCGCCGCGCGCGCACCCGCCGGCGCGCCCGCGTCCCGCCCGCTCGCGTCCCGCCCGCTCGCCACCAGATCCGCACCTCACCCGCTGTCCGGCCCGGCCACCCGCTGGGGCCTGCCCGCCAGCCTACCGCCCGAGCCGGCGCCGGGGGAGCCCACCGCGAGGAGTCCAGAGGGTCCGGGGGTGCTGAGCGAGATCCCGTTGGAGGAGCGGCGGCGCCAGGGGCTTCCGCTGGAGTAGTGGCTCCGGGGGAGCGTAGGGTCACGATGAACCCAGCGAGCCCGAGGAGCCGGAGCCGAGCCATGGGCAGTCAGGACGCCTCGCGGTGGCGGTTCCCGGACCCGTCGACCGCGGACGAGGACGGGGTGGTCGGGGTCGGCGCCGACCTCGCCCCGGGCACGCTGCTCCACGCCTACCGCCAGGGGATCTTCCCCTGGCCGCATCCCGGGCTCCCGCTGCCGTGGTTCTCGCCCGACCCGCGCGGCGTGATCCCGCTCGACGGGGTCCGCGTGTCCCGCTCCCTGCGGCAGCGGCTGCGACGCTCGGGCTGGGAGACGACCGTCGACCGTGCCTTCGAGGCGGTGGTGGCGGCCTGCGCCGAGCAGCACCGGGCCGAGGGCACGTGGATCCTCCCGGAGATGCACACCGCCTATGTGGAGCTGCACCGGCTCGGGCACGCCCACAGCCTCGAGGTCTGGCGGGGCGACGAGCTGGTCGGCGGCCTGTACGGCGTGGGCGTCGGCGGCGTGCTCACCGGAGAGTCCATGTTCCACCACGCCACCGACGCCTCCAAGGTCGCCCTGGTCGACCTGGTGGCCCGGCTCGCCGAGGCGGGCGGACGCCTGGTCGACGTGCAGCTCGTCACCGACCATCTGGCAAGCCTCGGCGCGCGGCCCGTGCGGCGGCCGCAGTTCCTGCGCCTGCTGCGCGCCTGCCGCGACGCCGCCGTGCGGCTGCCGCGCGACCGCCGCACGGTGGCCCGCCTGGTCCCCGCCACCGTCCCTGGCCCGGCCGCCGCCGCGGCTCCCGCCCACCGCTTGACCGCCCCGACCGCGGGTACGTGGTAGCCGTGGGCGAGCGGCCCGCCCAGCACGACGGAGGCAGCCTATGCGCGGCACGATGACGGCCAAGATCCTCGAGGAGCACCTGGTCGACGGGCGGCTCGCCCCGGGGCGGGAGATCTCCCTCCGGATCGACCAGGCACTCTTGCAGGACGCCACCGGGACGATGGCCTGCATGGAGTTCGAGGCCCTGGGCGTCGAGCGCGTGCGGACCGACCTCGCCGTGGTCTACGTCGACCACAACATGCTCCAGTTCGACCACCGCAACGCCGACGACCACCTGTTCCTGCAGACCTGCGCGGCGCGCTACGGCATGAAGTTCTCGCGGCCCGGCAACGGCATCTGCCACCAGGTCCACACCGAGCGCTTCGCCCGCCCCGGCGCGACCCTGCTCGGGGCGGACTCGCACACCTCGACCTCGGGGTCGTGCGGGTCGCTGGCGATCGGCGCGGGCGGGCTCGAGGTCGCCCTCGCCATGGCGGGCCATCCGTTCCAGACCCCGGTGCCGACCGTGGTCGGCGTGCGGCTGGAGGGCGCGCTGCCGCCGTGGGTCGCGTCCAAGGACCTCATCCTGTGGCTGCTGCGCAGGTACACGGTCAAGGGCGGCCTCAACCGGGTCTTCGAGTTCACCGGCCCGGGCGTCCGGGACCTGCCCGTGACCCGGCGGGCGACCGTCTGCAACATGATCACCGAGCTCGGCGCCACCGCCGCGCTCTTCCCCTCCGACGAGCAGACCAGGCGCTTCCTCGAGCGCCAGGACCGCGCCGACCATTGGGTCGAGCTCGGCCCCGACGCGGACGCCGAATACGACGAGGAGCTGGAGGTCGACCTGTCGGCCCTCGAGCCGCTCATCGCCAGGCCGCACTCGCCGGACGACGTCGTGCCGGTCCAGGAGGTGGCCGGCACCCCCGTCTTCCAGACCTGCTTCGGCTCGAGCGTCAACTCCTGGTACGAGGACCTCGCCATCCCCGCGGCGGTGCTGCGCGGGCGGCACGTGCCGGCGACCACGGCGGCCACGGTCTCGCCGGGCAGCCGCCAGATCCTGGCGGCGATCACCACCTCGGGCGTGCTCGAGGACCTCGAGCGGTCCGGCGCCAGGATCCTCGAGCCCGCCTGCGGCCCGTGCGTGGGCATGGGCCAGGCGCCGCCGTCCGGCAGGGCCAGCGTGCGGACCTTCAACCGCAACTTCAAGGGCCGCTCCGGCACGGTCGACGACCAGGTGTACCTGGCCTCGCCGGCGACCACGGCGGCGACCGCGCTCGCCGGCGCCATCACCGACCCGCGGACCCTCGGCGACCCGCCGGTGATCGAGGAGCCCGAGCCGCTGGTGGACGATTTCATGATCGTGGACCCGCCCCCGCCCGAGGAGGCGGCGCGGACCGAGATCCTCCGCGGCCCCAACATCAAGCCGCCGCCGGTCCCGCCGCCGCTGCCCGACCGCGTGGAGGGGCGCGTGCTGATCACCCTGCCCGACAACGTCTCCACCGGCTCGATGGCGCCCGACGGCGCGATCGTCATGGCCGACCGCTCCAACGTGCCCGCCCTGGCCGAGTCGACCTTTGTCAAGGAGGACCCCGACTTCGTGCGGCGGGCCAGGGAGTGGCACGGCGGCGTCATCGTCGCCGGCGACAACTACGGCCAGGGCTCGAGCCGCGAGCACGCGGCACTCGCCCCGCTCTCGCTGGGCGTGCGGGCCGTCCTCGCCGAGGGCTTCGCCCGCATCCACCGGCGTAACCTGATCGCCCAGGGGCTGGTCCCCTTGCTGATCGACCGCCAGGCGCGGGACCGTCTCGAGGTGGGCGACCGCCTCGCCGTGCCCCGGCTCCGCGATGCGGTCGCCGGCGGTGCCGAGGAGGTCAGGGTCGAGGTGGAGGGCGGGCCGGCGTTCCGGGCGCGGCTGGAGCTGTCGCCCCGCGAGCGCCGCACGGTCCTGGCCGGAGGCTTGCTGAACCAGTTGCGCGAGCAGGAGGGGGTGCCCCGGTGAGTGCGGACGTGCTCGAGGCGGTGGCCGGCGCACGGCGCGAGGGCCGGTCGGTGGTGATGGCGACCACCGTGCGGACCGAGGGCGACCCGCCGTCGGCCCCGGGCAACCGGGCGCTGTTCGGGCCCGACGGGGAGCTGCTGGCGGGAACGATCGGGTGCAACGGGCTGGACCGGCGCGGTGGCCGCGACGGCCGCGAGCTGCTCGAGTCGGGGGCTCGCTCGGCCGTCCGGCGCTACACCAGCTTCGAGGGTGAGCCCGGAGAGGGCGTGGTCGAGGTCTTCCTGGAGGCGTTCGGTGCCCGCCCCCGCCTGGTGGTCGGTGGCCGCGGACCGGTGGCCGAGGCACTTGCCGCCATCGGCGAGGTCGTCGGCCTGGCCGTCCGCGCGGAGGCGCCCGGCTCGGCGGGCTTCGCGGGCGCGGTCGAGGGGCTCGGCCCGAAGGACGCCGTGGTCTTCGTGGACCACGACGACCCCGAGCTCGTGCCCACGCTCACCGCGGTGCTCGGCGGCCAGGCGGGCTACGTCGGGGTGATGGGCAGCCGGCGGCACACGCCCGGCTTCGTGGCGAAGCTGCGCGACGGTGGGGTCGACCTCGCCCGGCTGCACAGCCCCACCGGGCTGGACCTCGGCGCCAGGGTCCCGCCCGAGATCGCCCTGTCGATCCTGGCCGAGGTCATGGCCGCCACCCGCGGCCGCCCGGCCTCGAGCCTCAGCATCGTCGCCTCGCCCGCACGCGGGTGACCGGCCCCGCCCGGCTCGGCCCGACGGCCCGGCGGCCCAGGCCCAGGAGGCCCGGACGGCCCGGCGGGCGTCCCGCGCCCCAGGAAAGGCCCCGAGTCAGCCCACGGATGGGTGGTGGTGTCCACCCGTGGGAGCTCCTCGGGGCCCTTCACCCCCGAACGGCTACCTTCCGGCCCGCCTTGGGAGCGAGCCGCACCGCCAAGCGCGGCCCTGACCGCGCTGGCGGTCGGCGCCCGACCCCGGGATGGGACCGCGGCGCCCGGTCCGGCGCCACCACGCCCGACCTGCCGTCCACCGACACTGAAGCGAGGATTTCGCCTCCTACCGGTGCAAGGGAGTGTGCCGGACTGGCCGCTTTGCAGTCAATCCCGGTTCCGTCCGTTTTGCCGGACGATATGGGCAAAACGCTGTAGGCGGTCTGTCCGGGAACCGTAGGCAGGCCCCGGCGAAGGCCGTACGCTCCGGACCCCGCACCCCAGAGGGGCCGGCGAAGGGGGCCCGGAGGGGGGCGGGGAACGGGGCCGGGCGGGCGCCGGGCGGCCCGCGGTACGCTCCCCGGAGACCGTGCCGGCGGCCCCGGGCCGGCGGAGAGAGAAGAAAGGACCGCACACGTCATGCCCATCCAGGTCGGCCAGCAAGCCCCCGACTTCGAGCTCAAGGACCAGGACGGCCAGGCGCGCCGGCTGTCGGACTACCGCGGGAAGAAGAACGTCGTGCTGGTGTTCTACCCGCTGGCGTTCTCCGGCATCTGCACCGGCGAGCTGTGCCAGCTCCGCGACGACCTGACGAGCTTCGACAACGAGGAGACGACCACGCTGGCCGTGTCGGTCGACTCCCCCTATGTGCTCAAGGCGTTCGCCGAGCGCGAGGGCTACCGATTCGGGCTGCTGAGCGACTTCTGGCCCCACGGCGAGGTCGCCAGGACCTACGGGGTGTTCAGCCAGGAGCGCGGCTTCGCCGTGCGGGGCACGTTCATCGTCGACAAGCAGGGCGTCGTGCGCCACATCACCGTCCACCAGCCGAGCGAGCCGCGCGACCCCGAGGAGTACCGCCGCGCGCTGGCCGGTCTCTAGGCCGCACCGCGCCGAGGTTGGGCGATACCCCATACGGGTAGCTAATAGTCCTGAGCGGGAGGAAGCATGGCGCTCTGGTACCCGAAGGCGAGCCGGTCGGCGACCGCGCCCGTCGACGGCGGCAGCTTCGTGGGCGGCGGGCGCAAGGGGCTGTTCCACACCACCGAGGGCTCGACCGCGGCCGGAGCCATCGCCTCCTTCCGGCAGACCAATTTCTGGCCGCACTTCACCGCCAGCTTCGAGGGGGGCGCCTTCAGGATCTGGCAGCACATTCCCCTCAACCGGGCGGCGAGAGCGCTGGTCAACCTCCCCGGCGGGGTGGAGACCAACCGCGCCGACGCGATCCAGATCGAGCTGGTCGGCTTCGCGACCCACCCGCCGTCGGCCCCTGGCTACCTCGCCGGCATCGCCGCGTGGATGCGCTGGGTGGAGGCCAGCTTCGGGGTGCCGCGGCGCAGCACCGTGCGGTTCAAGGCCTACCCGGCCTCATACGGCACCAGCAACGGCGTGCGCCTGTCGGGCAGCGCCTGGACGGGCTACGGCGGGTGGCTCGGTCACATGCACGTTCCAGAAAACCAGCACGGCGACCCCGGGGCACTGGACGTCGCCGCCCTGCTGCAAGGAGACGACGACATGCCGTTCACCAAGACAGACCTGGAGAACGCCGCCTACACCGGCGCCAAGCGCGCGCTCAACGAGGGCACCGGGTCGGGGCAGACGAGCTGGGCCCGCACCGAGCACGCGATCCTGGCCACCGTCCAGGCGCTGGTCAACATCCTCAACCAGGTGCACTCGGATCTCGGTCACAAGTCCGACGAGATCCTGGCGGCGCTCACCGCGGCGCCGACCACCGCGCTTCCCGAGGAGACAAAACAGCAGGTGGCCGAGACGATCGCCAGCCATATCCAGGGCCTCGACCCCGAGCAGGTGCTCGCGGCACTGCACGCCGACGCGTAGACGTACGCACCCGCGCATCCCTCCTCATGCCCCATGACCCCCTCGACCTCCGTCACGTGCTCCGCGACGAACTGGAAGAGCGACGCGTCAGCGGCTACGACGTCGCCAAGGTGGAGGCTGACGTGGGAGGGGCGCTCGAGGACGGCTCGAACAGCGCGCTGATGCGCGCGCTGTGGCTGGTCGAGCAGACCCAGCGGCGGCCCGACTGGCTCTACAGGGAGCCGTCCACCTGGGACGGGATCCACAGCCAGCTCCCGCCCGCGCCCGACCTGCCGCGGCTGCGGCTCGACCGCTGGGGCCTGCTCGACCGGCTGAGCGCCGCCTGGCTCGGCCGCGCCGCCGGCCAGCACCTCGGCACCCCGCCGCGCGGCTGGAGCCACCGCCAGATCCCGCTCGACTACACCCTGCTCGGGCTGGCCGTGCTCGAGGCGGACGGGTTCGGCTTCGACACCGGCCGCGTCGCCGCGCGGTGGCTTGAGCGGCTGCCGATCCTGCAGACCCACACCGCAGAGCGCGCCGCCTACCGCAACCTGGTGCTCGGGCTCGAGCCGCCGGCCACCGCCGCCTGGCGCAACCCCTACCGCGAGTGGGTCGGCGCGCAGATCCGCGCCGACGTGTGGGGCTATGTCTCACCCGGGAACCCGGGGCGCGCGGCCGCGCTGGCCTACCGCGACGCGAGCCTGTCGCACACCGGCAACGGCATCTACGGCGAGCTCTGGGCCGCCGCGCTGCTGGCGTCGAGCTTCGTCACCAGTGACGTGCGCAGCGCCCTCCAGGCCGCCCTCGGGCAGGTGCCGACCCGTTCGCGCTTTGCCGAGGCCCTGCGCGAGGTCCTGGGCATGCACGCCGAGGGGCTCGCCTGGGCGGCGGCCCGCGACCGCATGCGCGAGCGCTGGGGCCGCTACCACTGGATGCACGCGATCGGCAACGCCGCGGTCGTGGCCGCCGCGCTGCTGTGGGGCGAGGGCGACTTCGGGCGCACCATCAGCCTTGCCGTCCAGGGAGGCTGGGACACCGACTGCAACGGCGCGACGGTGGGCTCGGTGTTCGGCGCCATGCACGGCACCGCGCTGCTGCCCGCCCCCACGGTCCAGCAGGTCGGCGACCGGATCGGCGGCGCTATCGTCGGCTCCGGCGGCACCCCTGTCCCCGACCTCGCCGAGCGTACCTGCGCGCTGGCCCTGGGCGAGACCGGCAGCTCGACGTGACCCGACCGGCCTTCGGGGTGCGCTCGATGACCGCGCCGCTGCGCAGGGTGGTGCTGCGCACCCCGGCCCCGCGCGGCGACTTCGCCGCGGCCGGCTGGCGCGACCCCGACCCGGAGCTGCTGCTCGCCCAGCACGAGCGCCTCGGCGCGCTGCTCGCCGGCCTCGGCGCCGAGGTGGTGGTGCTGCCACCCCTGGAGGGCCTGGTGGACGCGTGCTATGTGTACGACCCGGTGCTCGTCACCGGCGCTGGCACGGTCGTGCTGCGCTCCGCCAAGGCGGTCCGCGCCGGCGAGGCCGCACCGCTCGCAACAGACCTGGAGGCTCTGGGCGTGCCCGTGGTCGGCCGGCTGGAGGAGCCGGCGCGCGCCGACGGCGGTGACATGCTCTGGCTCGACGAGCGGACGCTGCTGGCCGGCCGCGGCTACCGCACCAACGCGCAGGCGCACCGCCAGCTCGCCGCGGTCCTGGCGGGCGAGGGCGTGGCACTCGAGCGCTGCGACCTGCCCCACGACCGTGGGCCCGAGCACCTCCTGCACCTCATGTCCGTGGTCTCACCGGTCGCCGGCGACCTCGCTGTGGTCTTCGAGCCGCTCGCGCCGGTGCCGTTGCTGGAGGAGCTCCGGGCCCGTGGCGTGCGCTGGGTGGCGGTCGAGCCCGAGGAGTACGACACGCTCGGGTGCAACGTGCTGGCGGTGCGGCCCGGCGTCGTGGTCATGGCCGCCGGCAACCCGCGCACCCGCCGTGCGCTCGAGGTCGAGGGCTGCGAAGTGCACGTCTACGAGGCGTCGGAGCTGTCCAAGGGCGACGGCGGCCCGACCTGCCTGACCCGGCCGCTCCTCAGAGCGTGAGCCGGCAAGAAGTCACGCCAGCCGCCGTACCCGGCCAGGCGGCGGGCGGGTCGGCGGGTGCCGGCGGGCCGTCGGGCGGCGGTGGGGGCGGCCAGGCCGAGGGTGGGGTCCTGACTCGGCTGCCCGCCGTGGGCGCGCTGGTGGGCCGTGGGCAGGCGCTGTATGAGGTGGACGGCCACCCGGTGCCGCTGTGGTATGGGACCCGGCCGGCGTGGCGGGCCTTTCAGCTTGGCATGGCCGACGGGCGGGACGTGCGGCAGCTTGAGGCCAACCTGGTGGCGTTGGGCTTTGACCCCGGGCGTGCCATCACCGTGGACCGCCACCGAGGTGCTCGTGCTCACCTCCTCCACCGACGACGAGCACCTGCTGAGCGCGGTCCGCGCCGGCGCGCTGGCGTACCTGCCCAAGACGGCCGGGGTCGACCAGGTGGTCGCTTCGGTGCGGGCCCCGGCCCACGGCGAGAGCGTGCTGGAGCCACGGATCGCCGCCCGGCTGGTGCGATCGGCGAGGAGACCGTCAAGGCGCACGTGTCCAGCATCCTGGCCAAGCTGGGGCTGGCCGACCGCACCCGGGCGGCCATCTTCGGCCTCCAGCAACGTCTCGTCCCCCTCGACCAGGCACTCGACGAATAGAAGCGACGGCGCCCCGCCTGGGCTGGCCGGCCGACCGCCGACCGCTTCACGCGAGCTCGGAGTGTCTAGCATTCGGACGGCAAGCGCGGTTTCATCGTCGACGGGGGGTCGGTGGAACGAGGTCGTTGTTGGGAGGCGGGCGAGCGGCGTTGCGCATCATGGCCCCCACAAGCCAGGGGACGGGTCGTGACCGGTGACGGCCGCCGCATCCTCGCCGCGCAGGCCGCCCGAGCGTTCGCCTACGGGTTCGGGGCGGTCTGGCTCGGGGTGGTGCTGCGGGCACGCGGCTGGCCGAGCAGCCGGGTGGGGCTGCTGCTCGCTCTGGTCGTCGCCGGCACGGTCCTGGCGTCGCTGCTGGTCGGCTGGGTAGGCGACCGGCTGGGCCGGCGGCGGCTGTACGGCCTGCTGTTCGTCGGCCTGGCCGGCGCCGGGATCGCCTTCGGCCTGTCCGACCAGCTCTGGGTGCTGGCGCTGGCGGCGCTCACCGGCACGCTGTCGACCGAGGTGGTCGAGTCCGGCCCGTTCACCTCCTTGGAGCAGGCCATGCTCGCCCAGCGGGAGCCGTCCGAGCGGCGCACCCGGGCGTTCGGTGCCTACAACGCGGTGGCGACTCTGGCCGGCGCGGCCGGGGCGCTCGCGGCCGGCGGGCCCGAGCTGCTGCAACGGGCGCTGCCTGGCATTGCGACCCTGGCAGGCGGGCTGGCGCCGGCCGGGGCCGGGCAGCGCCTGTTCCTGCTGTTTGTGCCCGTCGGTCTGGCCGGGGCACTGCTGGCCCGCTCGCTGTCGGCTTCCGTCGAGGCCGAACCCGTCCTCGAACCCGCCCCTCCCCACCACGCCCAGGCTGCGCGGACGCCGGGCCGACGCCACGCCCCGCTGCGGACGGGTCCGTTGCGGCGTTCACGCCCGGCCGTGCTCCGCCTGGCAGGGCTGTTCGCCGTCGACGCGCTCGGCGGCGGCTTTGTGGTGCAGGCGTTCATCGCCTACTGGCTGGCGGCCCGCTTCGGCGCATCCGCCGCAACCCTCGGGCTGGTGTTCTTTGGGGTCGGGCTGCTGCAGACCGGCTCGTTCCTGGTCGCGACCAGGCTCGCCGAGCGCATCGGGCTGCTGGCCACCATGGTCTTCACCCACCTGCCCTCCAACCTGCTGCTGGCCGCGATCGCGTTCGCGCCGTCGCTGCCGGTCGCGGTTGGGCTGTTGTTCGCCCGCCAGGCGCTCAGCCAGATGGACGTGCCGACCCGCCAGGCCTACGTCATGGCCCTGGTCGACCCGGCCGAGCGGACCGCCGCGGCCGCGTGGACCAACACCGCCCGCTACCTGGCCCGCCCGGCCGGTCCGGCGCTGGCCGGGGTAGCCGGCCAGCTCGCCCTTGGCGCGCCGTTCGTGGTCGCCGGCGCGGTCAAGGCGGCCTACGACCTGGCGCTTTGGGCCTGGTTCCACCGCGTCGAGCTCCCCGACCACGGTGACGATCCCGTCAGCAGGCATCGCCCACATGCTGGCGTCCGGGCTGCTGTGCCACCAGCGGCGGGGGGAACCGACGCCAGGGGCGACGCCAGGACCAGGAGGAGCGGGGCGTGATCGTCTGCTGGCGTACCGTCCGCATCCCAGCCGGGTGCGCACTACAGCAGAAATGGTGCGAACGATCCGGCCCCCTCGAGGCGTCGTCTGCGCCTGCTCACCGGCGGCGGTGGCCGGCGGCGGCGGAGAGCTCGGCGGCGGTGCGGGTGACCAGGGCGCCCCAGCGGCGAACGCGCTCGCGGGGGAAGCGGTCGGCGGGACCGCTGATCGAGATGGAGCCGAACGGCCGGCCGGTGGCGTCCAGCACCGCAGCGGCCACGCTGGCCGCACCCGCCTGGCGCTCGCCGTGGGTCACGGCGTAGCCGCACCGGCGGACCTCGGCGACGTCGGCCTCCAGCAGCCGGCGGTCGGTCACGGTACGGTCGGTCAGGCGCTCCAGCCTTGCCCGGTCCAGGTACTCCCTGACCTCGGCGTCGGGCAGGGCGGCCAGCAGCGCCTTGGAGGACGCGCCCGCGTGCAGCGGGTACGGCCGGCCCAGCACCGCCGACAGGCGCACCTCCTGTGGCGAGAGCACCTGGTCGACGTAGATGCGCTGGCTGCCCTGCAGCACCGAGAGCGTGGCGGTCTCGCCGCTCTCGGCGACCATGCGCTCCAGGTAGGGCCGCGCGAGCGCCGGCACGTCGAGGTTGCGGACCGCCGCCAGGCCCACCCTGAGCGCGCCGGGGCCGAGCTGGTACCGCCTGGTGCGCTCCTCGAACGCGAGGAAGCCATGGGCGGTGAGGGTCCTCAGGATCCGGTGCACGACCGCCTTGGGCATGCCGAGCGACCGCGAGAGCTCCGACACGCCCACGCTGGCCTGGGCGCTGTCGGCGATCGCGAAGACGATCCGCAGCGCTCGGTCCAGGCTCCCGCGCGCGGCGACGTCTTGCGGGGCGGGCGTGTCAGCGTCGTGGGACATCGGACCGTCCAGTGGAACCGCGGTCCATCGACCGGTACGGGTGCGGCGCCAGCCGCTCGGGAGCGATCTTCGCCCGTCGGCTCCCGTCTTGCCAAGCGGCCGCCCACCACCCGCCCCGGCCGACCGGCCCCGGGGACTCGTGGTACGGTCCGTTGTCACACCTCTCGGGCATGCTGATCCTTTCGGTTGCCCCTGCGGAAGAGGTCTGGAGACGCCCGTGGCCGAGTCGCCCCAACCACAACCACGACCGTTTGCATACCTGGATACACCGCATGCTGCGCTGTACCGCCGTGTGCTGCGCGCGTTCGTCGCCGCCAAGCGGCACTTCCTGGTGCACCTGCGCCCCGAGGACGTGCTCGGGGCGCTGCACGCCGACGGTCCCGCGGTCGAGGCGGCGCTGGCCAAGCTCGCGACAAGGGAGTGGGGCAACCTCCGCGCCGACCCCGACACCAGCCGGGTGACCACCGTCGAGGACTTCTACCGGCCCCGCTACCTCTACCAGCTCACCCGCGAGGGGGAGGCGGCCGAGCTGGCGCTGGACGCCTACGACGAGGCGCTCGGCCGCCGCGGCGAGCTGCAATCGGTCGCCCTCGAGGACATCCGCGTGCGGCTCGGCAACCTCCGGGGACAGGCGGCCTCGCCCAGCCCGGACGCCGCCGTGGTCCACAGCCTGCTGCGCGAGCTCTCGGCGCTGCTCGACGGGCTCGCCGCCAACGCCAGCGCCTTCATGAGCGGGCTCCAGCGCACCATCGACCTGCACGACGTCAACGAGGACGCCTTCGTCGCCTACAAGGACAAGCTCATCGGCTACCTGGAGCGCTTCATCGGCGATCTGGTCGTCAAGTCCGCCGAGATCGTCCGGTCGCTGGAGGCGCTCGAACAGGCCGGGGTCGAGCGGCTGCTGGAGCTGGCCGCCTCCCGGGAGGCCGCCGACGCCGCACCCGACCGGGAGGAGGCCGCCGCGGGCGGCGCCAACCCCGTCGAGCGCCGTCTGGCGGAGTGGCAGAGCCGATGGTCCGGCCTGCACTCCTGGTTCGTCGGCGACCGGACGCGCCCGTCGCAGGCTTCGCTGCTGCGCCAGCGCGCCCGCGCGGCCATTCCCGCGCTGCTCGCGGCCGTGACCGCGCTGCACGAGCGGCGCGCGGGCCGCAGCGACCGCTCGGCCGACTTCCGGACCCTGGCGCGCTGGTTTGCGGAGGCGCCGAGCGACGCCGACGCGCACCGCCTGTGGCGGGCGGCGTTCGCGCTGTCCTCCTCGCGGCACCTCACCGTCGACGCCGAGACCGTGCAGGCCCGCGAGGACCAGCCGCTCCCGGCGTCGACCGGCTGGGCGGCGGCGCCACCGGTGGTCGTCAGCCCGCGCCTGCGGGCGACCGGACGGCACCAGCGCCGCGGCGGGCCGCAGCGGATCGTGGACCGCAGCGCCGAGCGCCGGCTGCTGGCCGAGCGGCTCGAGGCGGAGCGCACACAGACCGAGGCGGCCCGCCGGCGGCTGGCGACCGGCCGGCGGACGCGCCTGCGCGACCTCGGCAACCTCGACCGTGACGAGTTCGAGCTGTTCCTGCGCCTGCTCGGCGAGGCGCTCGCCGCCGCGCCGCCCGGCGCCCGCGCCGCCACCACAACGACCACCACCGACGGCACGCTGGCAATCGAGCTCCTGCCGGCGGGCGACGGCGCCGTCGCCGAGGTGGTCACCCCGGACGGCGTGTTCCGCGGCCCTGACCACTTCATCACCATCACCGACCTGATGACCGCTCCGGCGCGGCCACGGGTGCCGCCGATGGCGCCGGCGCTGGGGGGCAGGCGGTGAGCGGCGTGGACGGCGGGCTCTCCGACGCGCTCGAGCGCCAGCGCCTCGAGGAGCGGCGCCGTGCCCTGCGCGCCCTGCTGCGCCACCCGCTGCTGACGGCGGCGGGGCCGGACCCGGCCGCGTTCGCGCTGGTGCGCCGCCACGCCGGCTGGCTGCGCGACTGGCTCGCCGCGCAGGCCGGCTGGTCGCTCCAGGTCGACACCGGCGTCGCCCGGCTGCGCAAGCTGCCCGGGGACCTCGAGGACGGCACCCGGCCCGCGCTCGCGGAGCCTTCCCGCCTGCCGTTCAGCCGCCGCCGCTACGTGCTGCTGTGCCTGGCGCTGGCCGCGCTGGAGCGCGCCGACGCCCAGGTCACCCTCGGCTGGCTGACGGGCCGGGTGCTGGCGCTCGCCGGGGACCCGGCCCTGGCCGAGGCCGGCGTCCGCTTCGCGCTCGACTCCCGCGAGGAGCGCGCCGACCTGGTGGCGGTCGCCCGGCTGCTGCTCGGCGCGCAGGTGCTGTCAAAGGTGGCCGGCGACGAGCAGGCGTTCGTCAACGAGAGCGGCGACGCCCTCTACGACGTGAACCGGCGGGTGCTCGCCGGCCTGCTGGTGGCCCGCAGGGGGCCGTCCACGGTCACCGCCCCCGATTTCGAGGGCCGGCTGCGCGCCGTCACGGACGAGCTGGTCCCCGACACCGACGAGGCGCGCAACCGGGCCATCCGCCACGGGCTCGCGCGGCGCCTGCTCGACGACCCGGTCGTCTACCTCGACGAGCTGACCCAGGCGGAGCGCGCGTACCTGGCAAGCCAGCGGGCGTTCCTGGTGCGGCGCCTGTCCGAGGCGACCGGCCTGGTCGACGAGGTCCGCGCCGAGGGGCTGGCCCTGCTGGACCCCACCGGCGAGGCGACCGACCTGCGCATGCCCGAGGAGGGCACGGACGGGCACGCCACGCTGCTGCTGGCCGAGTACCTGGCGGCCGCCGTCCGCGAGCGTCCCGGCGGGGCCGTGCCGCTCGGGGAGCTGCGGGCGCACATGGCCAGGCTGGCGGCGGAGCACCGCACGCACTGGCGCAGGAGCGCGACCGAGCCGGGCGCCGAGCTCGCGCTCTGCCAGCTCGCGCTCGACCGGCTGGAAGCGCTGGGGCTGGTGCGCCGCAGCGGGGACGGCGTGGTCGCGCGGCCGGCGCTCGCCCGCTTCGCATATGCCGAGCCGGTGCTCCAGGGCAGCGGCGGGCGGGAGCGGCGGTGACCGGCTTCGAGGGCAACGGCCACCGCGCAGCCGCCGGCGCCGCCCTGCCGGTCCCGCGGCTGCCGCGCTGGCAGCCACTGCGCACCGGGCTGGTCGACCTGTTCCTCTACGACCACGAGGAGCTCCGCTTCCGCGACGGCCGGCTGCTGCTGCGCGGCAACAACGGCACCGGCAAGTCCAAGGTGCTCGCGCTCACCCTGCCGTTCCTGCTGGACGGCGACCTGTCCGCGCACCGCGTCGAGCCCGACGGCGACCCCAGCAAGCGGATGGAGTGGAACCTCCTGCTCGGCGGGCGCTACCAGGAGCGGCTCGGCTACACCTGGCTGGAGCTCGGCCGCGTGGGCGAGGACGGCGCGCCCGTCTACCTCACGCTCGGCTGCGGCCTCAAGGCGGTGCACGGCCGCGGCGTGGCCGCCCGCTGGCTGTTCATCACCTCGCAGCGCGTCGGGGCGGACCTGTGGCTGGTGAGCCAGGGCGGCACGGCGCTGGGGCGCGACCGGCTCATCGAGGCGGTCGGCGCGCGCGGCCAGGTCTTCGAGCAGGCCGAGGCGTACCGGCGGGCGGTCGACGAGCACCTGTTCCACCTGGGCCCCGAGCGCTACGACGCGCTGGTGAACCTGCTCATCCAGCTCCGCCAGCCGCAGCTTTCCAAGCGTCCCAACCAGGAGCGGCTGTCGGCCGCGCTGTCGGGGGCGCTGACCCCGGTCGACCAGGCGGTGCTGAGCGACGTCGCCGAGTCGTTCCACGACCTCGAGCAGCAGCGCGACGAGCTGCACGGGCTGCAGGAGACGCGCGCGCACGTCGACCGCTTCGTGCGGCGCTACCGCCACTACGCGAGCATCGCGGCCCGCCGGCAGGCGCAGGACCTGCGCACCGCGCAGTCCGCCTACGAGGCCACCAGCCGCCAGCTCGCCGGCGTGCGCGAGGAGCTCGGGCGGGCGGTCGGGCAGGAGGCCGCGGCCGCCGAAGCGCTCGGGCAGGTCGAGCGGGAGCTGCCCGCGGCCCGCGCCGCCGCCGAAGAGCTGCGCGGCCGCCCGGAGGTCCGCTCGCTCCAGGACGCCGAGGAGCGGGCCACCCGCGCCCGCAGCGACGCCACCCGCGCCGCCCAGCTCCGGGACAGCGCCGTCGCCGGGCTCCAGCGGCGCGAGCGCGAGCTCGAGCGGGCGGCGGCGGACGCCGAGGCCAGCCGGGCGGTGCTGCGGGCCATCCTCGAGGACGCGCGCCGGTCGGCCGCCGCCTCCGGGACCGCCCGCGACCACCAGGCGCTGGTCGCCCCGCTGGCACTGCCGGACGGCCGCGACGGCCAGGGAGCGGGCGAGGCCGCGCTGCGCCTGGCGGCGGAGTCGGCCGAGGGGCTGGTCCGGCGCCGCGAGGAGGCGGTCCGCCACGTCGCGGCGCTCGCGCGGCAGGCCGCCAATGCGGCGGAGGGTCTGGCGGCGGCCCGCCGGCGGCTCGACGAGCTCGCGGCCGACCGCGACGCCGCCGCCGAGCGGAAGGCCGCCGCCGAGCTGGCGGTGAGCGCGGCGGCGGACGCGCTGCTGGACGCCTGGCGGGGCTTCGCCGGCGCGGTCGCCGAGCTGCGCCTGCCCGACCCGGACAGCTTCCTCGGCGACCTGGCCGCATGGGCCGAGACCCTCGCCGGCGAGAGCCCCGCGGTGGCGCTGCTGGCGGGCGCCGGCGGCACCGCCCGCAACGCGCTCGCCGAGGCCCGCGCGCGGGCGCTCGCCGGCCTCCAGGACGCCCGCGCGGCCCTCGCCGACCTGGTGGAGGAGCGCGAGCGGCTGCGCCGCGGCGAGCACGAGCGGCCACCGGTGCCCTACACCCGAGCCCCGGCAGCGCGGGACGGCCGCCCCGGAGCGCCCCTGTGGCAGGTGGTCGACTTCCGCGACGGCCTGCCCGCGGCGGACCGCGCAGGGCTCGAGGCCGCCCTGGAGGCGTCCGGGCTGCTCGACGCCTGGGTCACCCCGGACGGGCGCCTCCTCGACCCGGGTACCCACGACGTCGTGGTGACCGCCGGGACCCCGCTGCCCGAGCACCTCGGCCTGGCGCTCGAGCCGGCCGTCGACCGGGACGACCCGCGGGCCGGGGCGGTCGCGGACGCCACCGTGCTGGCGCTCTTGGCCGGCATCGGGCTCGGCGCCGGCAGGGGGAGCACCTGGGTGACGCCGTCCGGCCGCTGGCGGCTCGGCGTGGCCGAGGGCGCCTGGTCCAAGCCGGCGCCGAGGTTCGTCGGCCGCGGCGCCCGCGAGGCCGCCCGCCGCCAGCGGCTGGCCGAGCTGGCAGGGGAGACCCAGCGCGCCGAGGCGGCGGTCGCCGCGGCCACGGCCGTCTACGACGGGGTCGGGCGCCGGCAGCGCGCGCTCGAGGCGGAGCTGGCGCGGGCCCCGGACGACCAGGCCCTGCGCGACGCGCACCTCCGCACGGGCGCCGCCGCGCGGGACCTCGACAGCAGGCAGGCGAAGGCCGCCGCGCAGGAGCTGGCCACCGCGGCCGCGGAGGAGGCCGCGCGCGCCGCCGCCGGGACCTGCGAGCAGGCCGCCGCGGACCTCGGGCTGCCGGCCGACCCGGACGGCCTCCAAGAGGTCAGGGACAGGCTCGGCGAGTACCGGGCCGCGGCCGCGCGGCTGTGGCCGGAGGCGAGCCGCCAGGCCGACCGGCTGCGGGCGCTCGCCGCCGCCGAGCGCGAGGCCGAGCGGGCACGCGAGGAGACCCCGGGCTGGGCGGCCGAGGCCGAGCAGGCCGAGCGGGAGGCGACCGAGGCGGAGAGCCGCCGGGACACGCTGCGCGCCAGCATCGGCGCCACCGTCGCCGAGCTGCAGCGCAAGCTGGAGGCGGCCACCGCGCGGATCGCCGAGCTCGACCGGGAGGAACGGCGGCTCCGCAAGCTCGAGCTCCGGCTGCACGGCGAGGTGGGCAAGGCGCAGGGCCGCGAGCAGGAGCTGGGCGGCAGGCTGACCGCGGACGTGGAGCGGCGGGCGCGGACCGCCGCCGCCTTCCAGCGCTTTGCGTCCACCGGGCTGCTCGCCGCCGCCCTGCCCGACCTCGAGCTGCCGAGCGCCGCGGCCACGTGGGCGCCGGACCCGACCGTGCGGCTGGCCCGGCGGGTCGAGCAGGCGCTCGCGGGCGTCGACGCCGGCGAGCAGGCATGGAAGCGGGTGCAGCAGGAGATCGCCACGCGCTTCACGGAGCTGTCCGAGTCGCTGAGCCGCTTCGGCCACCAGGCCGGCGCCAACCTTGCCGACGACCGTTTCCTGGTCACGGTGGTCTTCCAGGGCCAGGACCGCGGCCCGGGCGAGCTGGTGGAGCTGCTGGCGGAGGAGATCGACCACCGCGAGCGGGTGCTGGGGGCCAAGGAGCGGGAGCTGCTGGAGGAGCACCTGGTCAACGAGGTCGCCAGCCACCTGCAGGAGCTGATCGGCGACGCCGAGGCGCAGGTGCAGCGGATGAACGCCGAGCTCCAGGAGCGGCCCACCAGCACGGGCATGCGGCTGCGGTTCCGCTGGGAGGCGCGCGCGGAGGGGCCCGCCGGGCTGCCCGAGGCGCGCCGCCGGCTGCTGCGCCAGGACACCAACGCCTGGTCGGCGGAGGACCGCTCGGCGGTGAGCGCGTTCCTGCACCAGCAGATCACCGCCGAGCGGACCCGCAACGAGACCGGCACCTGGCTGGAGCACCTCACCGCCGCGCTCGACTACCGCGCCTGGCACCGCTTTGTGATCGAGCGGTGGCAGGACGGCCGCTGGCGCTCGGCCGCCGGCCCGGCGTCGGGCGGCGAGCGGGCGCTCACGGTGACGCTGCCGCTGTTCGCCGCCGCTTCCGCGCACTACCGCTCCGCCCATCCGTCCGCGCCGCGGCTGGTGCTGCTCGACGAGGCGTTCGCCGGGGTCGACGACGACAGCCGCGCCAAGTCCATGGGGCTCCTGACCACCTTCGACCTCGACTTCGTGATGACCAGCGAGCGCGAGTGGGGCTGCTACGCGACCGTGCCCGGGCTCGCGATCCACCAACTGACCCGCCACGACGGGATCGACGCCGTCCACATCACCCGCTGGGAGTGGGACGGCCGCGCCCGGACCCGCGTCGAGCCCGCCACGCCGTCGCCGCGGCCACCGCCGGCGCAGGTCCGGCCCGGCGGCGACGGCCACCAGGCGCCGCCGCCCGGGATCGACGGCCACCGCCCGCCGGCGCCGCCGGGCGGCGGGACGCTGTGGTGAGCCGCCCGGACGTCGCGGCCCCGGCGGACGGCGCGGGCTTGGGAGGGGTGGACCCGGGGCGGCTGCGCCGGCTGCTCGGCGGCGAGGACCTGCGCTGGCTGGTCGAGCGCGCCCGGGCGCGGCTGGAGGGACGCCACGGCCTGGACGCGCCGGTGGTGCTCGAAAGCGCCAGTGCCGCGCAGCGCCAGGCGGTCGCCCGCCTGCTCGGCCGCCCGCTCGGGCGGGGCGCCTCCCTGCGCGTGTCGCTGCGCGCGGTCGAGGCGGTGCTGCAACGGGCGGAGGTCGCGCCGGACCTGCCCACCGCGGTCGCGGCGCTGACCGGCCCGGTCGCCGACCGGATCGCCGCGCGGACAGCCGCGGAGGCGGCCTGGAGCGCGGCCCTGCACCCGGCCGGGCAGGCGGCCGGGAAGCGGCCCGTGCTGGCGCCGTGGGCCGAGTGGCTGGGCCGCACCGGCCTGCTCCGGCGCCTCGCCGGCGGCGATCCGGCCAGGGCGCGGGAGCTGGCGGAGCAGGCGGTGGCCGTGCTCGACCTGCTCCCGGCGGGCGGGCTCCCGCTTTCGGTCCTGGCTGAGCGCGCCGTCCAGGACGGCCATGCCCTCGACCACGACGAGCCGCTGTCGACCCTGCTGCTGCGAGCGGCCGCCCTGCTCGGCGGGGTGCCGGCCGGCGAGGGGGCGGAGTGGCGCCGGACCGTGTGGGCGTCGGTCGGGGTGCTCAGCGGCGAGCTGACCAACCCGGTGCTCACCCTGAACCTGCCGGGCGACCCGGACAGCGCCACCGGCCGGGCGCTCGGGGTCTGGTCGCGGGCGGGGCAGCCGGTGCACCTCAGCGCGCGGCAGCTCCTGCGCGACGCGCCCGGGCTGCCGCTGCGCGGCCGCACCGTGTACGTGTGCGAGAACCCGGCGGTCGTGGCCGAGGCCGCCAACCGCCTCGGCCCCGGGACGGCGCCGCTGGTGTGCGCCAGCAGCCACCCGGGCGCCGCCGCCACCATCCTGCTGCGCCAGCTCGCCGCCGCCGGCGCGGTGCTCCGCTACCACGGCGACTTCGACTGGCCGGGCGTCACCATCGCCAACAACGTCATCGCCCGCTTCGGCGCGCGTCCCTGGCGCCTGGACGCCCGCGCCTACCGTCAAGCCGCCGAGGGCGGAGGCCACGCCCTGCGCGGCGCCCCCGTGACCGCCAGATGGGACCCCACCCTGACCCAGGCCATGCGCTCCCTCGGCGTCAAGGTCGAGGAGGAGCGCGTCCTCGCCGACCTCCTCGCCGACCTCACCGGCTCAGGGCAGTGATCCTGGCGGGCCGGCACCGCAGCCGGCTCAGGGGGGGGATGCCGGCTTCCCGACGGCTTGCAGCACCCGCTCGAGGACGGTGCTCGCTAAACGGAGATCCGCCTCGCCGAGCTCAGCCCCCAGCGCATCGGCCCATGAGCGCTGCGCCGCCTGGATGGCGCGCAGGGCGGAGCGGCCCTGTGGCGTGAGCCGCAGGAGCTTGGCGCGGCGGTGGCGGGGGTTGGCCTGGTACACGGCCAACCCGTCCTGCTCGAGGAGGTCCGCCACCCGCTGCACGCTCTGTCGGGCAAGGTGCAGGGCGCGCGCGGTCTGCGCCACCGTCGCGGGCTCGTCCTGGACCGCCTCAAGGACCAGCCAGCGTGCGAGGGTCTGGCCGGCGGGCTTGGCCAGCGCCTCGCCCGCTGTGGTGAAGAGCCGGATGAGCTGCACGACCTGGAAGACGAGGGTGGTGAAGGCGTCCCCTCCGCCGCTCGCCACCCGCGCGAAGAGAAGGGACCGCTTTCGATGAGCAGCACCGACCGTGCCGACGCCGAGATCCGGCCCTTCCGGGTCGAGATCCCCCAGGCCGACCTGGACGACCTGCGCGACCGGCTGGCCCGTACCCGCTGGCCCGATGAGCTGCCCGGCGTCGGCTGGAGCCGCGGCGTGCCGCTGGGCTACCTGCAGGAGCTGGCCGCCGACTGGCGCGGCTCCTACGACTGGCGCAGGCACGAGGCCACGCTCAACGAGCACCCGCAGTACACCACCACCATCGACGGGCAGACCATCCACTTCCTGCACGTGCGCTCCCCTGAGCCCGACGCCGCGCCGCTGCTGCTGCTCCACGGCTGGCCCGGCTCGGTCGTGGAGCTCCTGGACCTCATCGGGCCGCTGAGCGACCCGCGCGCCCACGGCGGCGGTGCGGGCGACGCCTTCCACCTGGTGATCCCGTCGCTGCCTGGCCACGGGTTCTCCGGGCCGCCCGGCGAGCCGGGATGGACCGACGGCCGCACCGCACGGGCGTTCACCGAGCTGATGGGCCGGCTCGGCTACGAACGCTACGGCGTCCAGGGCGGCGACGTGGGCGCGTTCATCGCCCCGCAGATGGGCCGGCTCGAGCCCGCGCACGTCATCGGCGTGCACGTCAACGCGCTGGTCACCTTCCCCTCCGGCGACCCCGCCGACATGGCCGGCCTCACCGACGCCGAGCAGGAGCGCTTGGCGCGGCACAAGCACTTCCAGGACGAGCTGATGGGCTACATGCACCTCCAGGGCACCCGGCCGCAGACACTGGCCTACGCCCTCACCGACTCCCCGGCCGGGCAGCTCGCCTGGATCGTGGAGAAGTTCAAGGACTGGACCAACCCGGCAGCCGAGCTGCCCGAGGACGCCGTCGACCGCGACCGTCTGCTCACCAACGTCAGCGTGTACTGGTTCACCGGCACCGCCAGGTCGTCGGCCAACTCCTACTACGAGCGGTTCCACGACCCCGGCATGTGGGCGCCGAAGGAGCGCTCCACGGTGCCGACCGGCGTGGCGGTGTTCCCCACCGACGTCTCCGTCCGGCGCTTCGCGGAGAAGACCGACACCATCGTGCACTGGTCGGAGTTCGACCGCGGCGGCCACTTCGCCGCCCTGGAGGCACCAGACCTGCTCGTCGGCGACGTGCGGGCGTTCTTCCGCCGCTTCGGCTGAGCCGACGTACCGCTGCTGTAGACTGATCCGTAGACGATCGGGTCGACAGCATGGGGGCGAGCGATGGCGTCGACGACGGTGCGCGTGACCGAGCACACCCACGAGGTTCTGCGCGAGCTGGCCGCGGCGACCGGCGAGCCGTTGCAGAAAGTCCTCGAGGACGCGGTCGAGCGGTACCGCCGCGAGCGGTTCTTCGCCGACCTCCACGCCGCTTACGCACGTCTGGCGGCCGACCGGACCGCTTGGCAAGAGGAGCTGGCAGAGCGGGAGGAGCTGGACGCCACGCTTGCGGACGGGCTCGGTGAGGTGTGAGGACGATCCGCCGTGGCGAGGTCTGGCTCGCCGACCTCAATCCCTCCCGTGGGCGCGAGCAGACCGGCCAGCGTCCCGTCCTGGTCGTCTCCGCCGATGCGTTCGACCAGAGCCCGGCCGGGCTCGTCATCGCTGTCCCGTTTACCACCCGCAGGCGGGGCATCCCGACCCACGTTGAGGTCCGCCCACCGGACGGGGGGCTGCGCGACCTCAGCTTCGCCATGTGCGAGCAGCTCCGCGCGCTCGCGGCGGACCGGCTCGCTCCCGGCCCGTTCGGCAGTGTGTCTCCTGCCGTGCTGCGTGCCGTCGAGGACCGCCTGCGACTCCTGCTGGCGCTCTGACCGGGTGCAGGCAGCCTGGGCCGCCGCCGGCGCCTGAAATGGGCAAGTTCGTTGTAATGATTAGACCTTCAGAAGGGTAAGACCGACGGCACGCGTGCGTGACGAGGCGCGGGCGGGCGACCGCGCCAAGGAGGCTGACCCATGCGGAAGAGCCACTACTTGATCCCGCTGCTGCTGGTCGCCTGCGTGCTGCTGGCGCTGGCCGGCTGCGGCGGCTCCCCGACGGTGTCGGGCGGCGGGGCCCGCGGGGCGGCCGCCTCCGACGTCGCCAAGAAGGCGCAGCAGGTCTACGACAAGTTCAACGCCCTGAAGGGCCAGGACCGCACCACCCAGCTCGTCGCCGCGGCGGAGACGGAGGGCTCGCTGTCGATCTACACCTCCAACACCGACATCGACAAGGTGGTCGACGGCTTCAAGGCGAAGTACCCGAAGATCAAGGTCAACGTGTACCGGGCGAACTCCGAGACAGTCCTGCAGCGCCTGCTCCAGGAGCAGAAGGCCGGCTTCTACGGCAACGACGTCTTCGAGACCAACGCCGGCGAGCTGAACGTCGCCGCGCAGCAGGGCTACCTGGCCGACTACCAGTCCGAGCTCCGCGACAAGGTCCGCGAGGAGGGCAAGCGCAAGGATTGGACCGCGTCCCGCTTCAACCTCTTCGTCATCGGCTGGAACACCAAGCTCGTCAAGCCCGGCCAGGAGCCCCGGAGCCTCGAGGAGCTGACCGACCCGAAGTGGAAGGGCCGGATCTCCATGGAGCTCAGCGACGTCGACTGGTTCACCACGATGTACGGGTACTACCAGAAGCAGGGCAAGAGCGACGCCGAGATCAGGGACCTGTTCAGCCGGCTCGCCGCCAACGCCAAGGTCGTGAAGGGGCACACCGTCCAGGGTGACCTGCTCGCCGCCGGCCAGTTCGCGGTCGCGGTCTCGGCCTACAGCCACACCATCGACAAGCTCGCCGCCGACGGGGCGCCCGTGTCGTGGCACCCGGCGTCCGGTCAGCCGGCTCAGCCACTCATCACGCGGCCCAACGGCGTCGCGATGATGCTCGCCGCCAAGCACCCGGCGGCGGCCATGCTCTTCGTCGACTTCGAGCTGACCGACAGCCAGGCCATCTTCGCCAAGGCGCACCGGATCGGCTCCGTGCCGACCGCCAACGACCCGCTCGCGGGGATGCCCACCATCCAGGTGCCCGACGACAAGCTCCTCGCCGAGGGCAAGAAGTGGGACGACCTCTACACCCAGATCGTGCAGAAGGGCCAGCAGATCGGGAGCTGAGGGGCGGCAGACCGGGAGCTGAGGGGCGGCGCGGGGCGCTACCTGGGCTGGCAGACCACGTCGACCAGGGCGGGGCTCGCGGTGGTGAGGACGTGATCGGCGGCGCGGCGGACGGCCGGGCCGACCTTGTCCGGGTCGCTGACCGGGCCCTCCGCCCACCACGCCATGGAGCGGGCCAGCGCGGCGAAGTCCGGGGCCGGGCGGTCGATCTCCAGGCCGACCCAGGCGCGCTCGACCGGGGTGCCGCGCTGGCGGGCCAGCCGCTCCTGGTGCTCCCAGTCGTTGTAGTAGGCCCGGTTGTTGTACATGACCACCAGCAGCGGCAGGCGGTAGTAGGACGCCACCCACAGGGCCCCGGCGTCGAACATGAGGTCCCCGTCCGGCTGCAGGTCGACCACCAGCCGGCCCGTGCCCCGGTGGGCGAGCGCGACCCCCAGCGAGATGCCGATCTGGGTCGCGGTGCCGACCGACCGCCCCGGGTGGCGGTGGGGCGCGTCGAAGTCCCACAGCCTGGGCGCCCACTCGGCCGCCGTGCCGGCGGTCAGCACCCAGTCGTGGTCCTTGACGACCTGCCAGACCTCGCCGGCGAGCCGGGCGGGCGACACCGGCGACAGGTCGGCCTGCGCGGCCGCGGCGGCGTCCCAGGCGTCCCTGGCCCTGGCGTGCAGCTCGCGCAGCCCGGCGGCGTAGGCGGCGCGCTCGGCGAGGCGGGCGCCGCTGTCGGCGGCGACCAGGCGGCGGCAGGCCTCCAGCAGCATCGGCAGGGCGACCGCGGTGTCGGCGGTGACCTGCACGTCGGTGGCGAGCAGCGCGGCGTAGTCCTCGCTCCACGACGACAGGCCGAGGTCGTTGAAGCCGAGGTCGAGCACGGTCGCGCCCGGCGCCAGGCGGGAGGTGACCGCGCGGGTGGTCGAGTCGAGCCGCTGGGTGGGCTTGCCCATGTCCTTGACGTCGAGGAAGAGCACGCAGTCGGCGTGGTCGAGCGCGCTGGTCCCGGTGGCGCAGAGCGGGTGGCGGTTGGGAAAGCTGAGGCGGGCGCCGGTGTCGGCCACGCCCGCGCCGACCAGCTCGGCCAGCTCGACGAGCTGGGCGAACGCGGCCGGGTCCCGCCCGGCGTGCCCGGCCACCACGACCGGGCGCCTGGCCGCGCACAGCCGCTCCGCCAGTTGCGCCAGGGCCGCCGGGTCCGGCCCGATGCGCGACGGCGGCCCGAGCCGGGAGAAATCGGGCAGGTCGACCGGCCCGGGCAGCGGGTCCTCCTGCAGGCCGGCGTCCAGGGCGACGTACACGGGGCCGCGCGGCTCGCTCATGGCCACCCGCAGGGCGCGGGCGAGCGTCAGCGGCACGTCGCCGACCGAGCGCGGCTCGTGGTCCCATTTGGTGTAGTCGCGGACCGCGCTGCCCTGGACGTTGGCCGAGTGGACCCAGTCGATGTTGGGGCGGCGCCGGCTGTGCTCGGCCGGGCCGGAGCCGCCCAGCACGAGCACGGGCACCCGGTCGAGCTGCGCGTAGTAGATGCCCATGGCCCCGTGGAGCAGGCCGACGACGTTGTGGAGGAGGACCGCCATGGGCCGGCCGCTGGCCTTGGCGTAGCCGTGGGCGACGGCGACCGCGATCTTCTCGTGCGGGCAGCAGATCATCCCGACCCGGCCGCCGGCGTGGTTCACCAGCGAGTCGTGCAGCCCGCGGTACGACGACCCCGGGTTGAGGCTCACGTACTCGAGCCCCAGGGCGCCGATGACGTCGGCCATCAGGTCCGAGCCCCAGCGCGGCCCGCCGGCGCCCGCCCGGCCCGCCGCGCCCGCGGCGCCCACGGCGCTCACCACTGCCAGGTCGGCCGGGTGAGCTCGGGCCAGTCGACGGTGGAGGGGTCGCCGGCCTGGCGGTCGCGGATCTCCTCGGGCGGCTCCTCGAACAGCACCAACGGGTCCGTCAGCACGCGCATGGTGTCGAGCAGGCTGTCGAACATGTGGACGCGCACGACCTTGGCGGTCGCCTCCGGGTCGGCGTTGTGGTGGGAGTGCCACAGGAAGTGGTCGACGACGATCAGGTCGCCCTTGCGCCACGAGTGGACCCGGCCGACGTCCGGCTCGGTGCCGAGGAACGAGTACCCGTTGCCCTCGACCACGTACAGCCAGGCCTCGCCCGGGTGCCGGTGCATCGACTGCCCGCGCCCCGGGGCCATCTCGAACATGGCCATGGACATGCCGGATGCCTGGTAGCCGATGGCACGGTCGAGCAGGAACGTGGTCCGGGTGCCGCGCGGGGTGTTGAGCAGCTCCAGCTCGTCCCAGCTCGTGTGGAGCCGCCCCGAGCGGCGCCGGTCCTGCTCGTCGGCGAGCCGCCGCCGGCGCCGCGCCAGCGGGTCGTCGCCGTCCACGCCGGGGGACTGCACCGGGCGCGGCGGCAGCTCGCCGGCCGGGGTCCGCCCGGCGTCCTCGAAAATGGAGTAGCCCATGGTCCACATCAGCGGCTCGGCGGAGAACGTGAGGTAGCGGCAGGGCCCGTCGCCGTCGTTGCCGAAGCGGTGCCACGACCACAGCGGCAGGTGCAGGGAGTCGCCGGGTCCCCAGGCGATGCGGGCCCCGTCGATCTCGGTCCAGCCCCGTCCCGCCACGCAGAAGACCATCGCGTCCCATGAGTGCCGGTTTGCGGTCGTCACCGTGCCGGGCTCCAGCTCGTGGGCGATGGCGTCCATGGTGCGGGTGGGACGGTCGCCGTCCGTGCCGGTGTAGACGCCGCGGCGGACGCCCGGGGCGGTCTCGTGCACGACGACGTCCTCGAGCCGCACGACCGTCCTGTGGTAGCCGCGCCACTCCTCGGCCAGCGCCGCCCGGCGCTGGCGCTGGACGTGGTAGTGGGTGAGCTTGGTCGTCGTCCGGGTCGCCATGGGGCCGGCCTCCCTCGCGCCGTTTGGACTAATGGTTAGCCAATAATCGCGCGGTGGCCGGCGCCCGTGCAAGGCCGCGGCCGCTCCCGGCCAGCCCGGCGGCCACCCGTGGCCCCCGGCTACTCCCCGGCTCCCCCGGGCTGCTCCCCGGCGCTGGGCTCGGCCCAGATGCCCAGCTCGTGCAGCTTCCTGACCTGCTTGTCGATGACCTCGCGGCGGAACTCCTCGTGCTTGTAGGGCGGGCGGTCCAGGTAGAGGTTCCTGGGGTAGACGGGCCGCTCGTAGATGAGCTGGTACTGCTCGGTGCGCAGGTCCTTGAGCCAGTTGTCCCACTGGGCGCGGGCGCGGAAGTCGCGCAGCGCCTGGATGTCGACGGTGCCGGCAACGTAGGAGGAGCCGGAGCCGTAGCGGTGGCGGCCGACCACCCGCCCCTTGTAGTCGACGATCATCGAGTGCCCCCCGAAGGTGTCGACCGGCAGCTCGGAGTCCTGCTCCAGGTAGTAGGTGGCGAGGTTGGGCGCGACCACGTAGAGGTTGTTGTCGAGCGCCCTCGCGCGGTTCTGGATCTCGAAGAACTCGTTGCCCGTGTGGGGGTGCGGGTAGGAGGCCCGGTACAGCACCTCGGCGCCGTTCATCGCCAGCCCGCGGGCGTTCTCCGGGTAGGAGCCCTCGTTGGCCATCATCACCCCGAGGCGGCCGATGGCGGTGTCCACCACCGGGTAGAAGGCGTCCAGGCCGCGGCCGTAGATCTCCACCCAGCGGTCCCAGACGTCGTGCGGCGTGACCGAGTGCTCGACCGGGTACAGCGTGGCGACCTTGTGGTGGCGCAGGACGACCTCGCCGGCCGGGTCGATGACGAAGCCGACGTTGAAGAACAGCCCCGGGAAGTGCTCGTTGCGCGCCTTGGCCTGGCCCATGACGAACACGTTCCAGTGCCTTGCCAGCTCGCCGAGGAAGGCGGTCTCCTCCCCGGGGACGTCGATGGCGACCTCCTCGGCGTAGGCGCGGTGGTCGAGATCGAAGACCTCGTCGGTGAAGCCCTGCAGGGCCCCCTCGGGGACGGCCACCAGCCGGACCGGCAGGTCCAGGCTGGACAGCCACGCCGCGGCGGCCATCACCTCGGCGACGTGGTCGAGGTTGCGGCGGATCTCGGCCCTGCGGCGCACACCGCGCACGGTCGTCACCAGCCCGACGGCGGTGTAGGGCTCGATCACGGCTCTCCTCCCTTCGCCTTGCTCCGCGGTGCCCGGGCTCTCACCCGGAGACCCTGACCGGCTGGAGGGTCACGCTGGCGCCGGACCGCGTCGCCAGGTAGGCCTGGACCTGGCGCTGCCCGGGGCCGGCCGTGAACAGGAAGTCGGGCACCATCGCGGCGAACATGGTCGGGCGCTCGCCCTCGTGGGGAGGGTAGAAGGTGGACGTCCCGCCGATCTTGCCGTTGACGGTGACCACCATCACGGACCCGTGGGGCGGCGTGCCCGAGGTGACCTGGCCGACGACCAGGGCGGGCACCGTCGCCGAGCCCGGCCTGACGTTGTCGAACCGGCCCCAGTCCTTCATCTTGACGCTGACGGCGGCGCCGCCGACCTCGCCGACCTCCTGGGGCGACCGGTAGACCCAGTCGGCGGTGTCGCCGAACTGGTAGAAGCCCTTTTCGCCGCGCTGCTGGGCCTTGACCAGCGTGTCGGTGACCCCGTGGAGGACATCCTGGAAGTTCGGCGGTCCGGGGCGGACCACGCGCCTCCCCGGGCTCGCATACCACCACTTGTCCGTCCGCAGGCGCTTGGGACTGCCGACCTCGGAGAAGCCGTCGACCTTCCAGGGGACGCTGACGCCGGCGAGGTCGGCGATGGTCGGGAGCAGGTCGACGTGCTCCCAGTTGCGGTCGTCGACGCGGGCCCTGGTCTGGTGCGGGGTCTTGATGAACAGCGGCACCCACATCAGCGAGGGCTCGTCGCCGCCCCCGACCACCCGGGAGCGCGAGGTCGGGCTGAACCCCGAGCCGTGGTCGGCGGTCACCACCACCAGCGACTTGTCGTACAGCCCCTGCTGCCTCAGGCGCTGGGTCACCCTGCCGAACACCGCGTCGGTGTAGGCGAGCTGCATGAGGTGCCGCTCGTGGTTGAGCTTTGTGAGCGCCTCCGGCCACAGGCCGCCCGAGGTCACGGGGCGGCCGACCGGGTCCGCGTACGCGCGCCCGTCGGGCAGGTACTTCCAGGGCGCGTGGGGCAGCAGGACGTGCAGGAAATACAGGGTCGGCTGCTTGTCGCCGGCCTTGATCGAGCTCACGAACCTGTCGACCCGCCTGACCTGGTTCTGGGCGAGGTTGCCGAACAGCGCGGTGGCACCCCGCGGCGCCGAGGTCGCCGTGCCCGGGTTCTCGCCGAAGGTGGCCGGGTCGACCGGGACGTCGACGGGCGAGGCGATGTTCTCGTACAGCTTGGCCGTCTCCTTGACGACCGTCCCGAACCCTGAGGACGTCCCGGTCTGCCCGCATTTGTCCGGGGGGCAGAGCTGGGTGACCGTCTCGAAGACCTTCAGGTCATAGTAGTGCTCGAAGAGACTGAAAAGGTTGTCCTTGTAGACCTGGGCGACCGGCGCGGCGTTCACCCGGTTCTTGCCGGGGTACTGGCCGGTCAGCATGGCCGGCATGGCGTAGGGGGTGAAGCCGGCGATCCCGGTGGCGTTGCGGTACCAGGTGGCGTCCCCCGCGAACCTGGCGAAGTTCGGGTAGACCCGCCGGTCGACCTCGCCCTTGCTGTCCAGCAGCGACTGGAGCGGGAACTCGTCGAAGAAGATCACCACCACCGGGGGCAGCGGTCTGCCCGGGCTGGTGAGGACCGGCGCCGACGCCCCCGTGCGCTGGTGGCTGGGCAGGATGAGCTTGGACACCGGCGAGGTGAGCGCGAACAGCAGCACGAAGACCAGGGGCGCCGGCGCCAGGTAGCGCAGCCACAGCTTCAGCCCCGACCACCGGTGGTACAGCAGCCCGACCGCCGCGCCCGCGACCAGCGCCGCCAGCGCGAGCCGCTTGCCGCGCAGCGGCAGCACCTTCTTGCCGGTCTCCAGGGCGAGCAGGGCGAACAGCCCGGTCACCACGGCAAGGTGGAGCAGGCGGCGGACCCGCTCGCCGGTGGCGAGCGCGGCGACCACCTCGACCGCCCACAGCGCCAGCGGCGGCAGCAGGGCGATGACGGCGACCAGCAGCAGGATCCCGGCGCGGCCCACCCCGTAGAAGAGGAAGAAGTCGGGGGCCTTGCCGGTGACGACCAGCAGCGGCTGGGCGATCGCGAGCGCGGTCAGCACGAGCAGCTCGAGGAGGGCCCACAGCAGCGCGCCGTGGAGACGGCCGAGCAGCCGCCCGACGGCGCCCTGGCTGACGCTCGTGCGCGAGGCTTCCTCCGCCACCTTCCCGGTCATCGCGCGCACTCCCCGGTCATCGCTTGCACTCCATATGGCGAGGAGCAGGGCCGCGACGATATCACGTCGCACGCGGGGAACCCGTTAGACTGCTCGCCCCGCGAGCCGCTCGGCAATGGCGGGCGTTGACCGCAGCGTCGTCACGGAGGTTGGGACGGTTTGGACAGCGTGGCTCGCGGCACGCGCTCCGCGACAGGCGCCGCGGCGCCTGCCTCGCGGGCCCCGCGCGCCTCCGCGCGCCGGCTGCCGCTCGGAGCCGAGGCGGGCGGCCTGGTCGCGCTGCTGGTGCTGGCGACCCTCGCCCGCCGGCCGCACTACCTGCTGACCCATTCCTTCTGGCTGGACGAGAGCTGGGTCGCCGACGCCGTGCGCGCCCCCCTCGGGCAGCTCAGGCTGCTCACCTCCTCCACGCCGGTCGGCTGGACCCTGCTGCTGCGCGCGGTCCCGCCGGTCGGCGGGCCCGAGCGGTACCGGCTGCTGCCGCTCGCCTTCGGCGTCGCCACCGTGCCGCTGGCCTGGCTGGCCGCCCGCGGGCTCGGCCGCTTCGGCCCGGTCCGGGCGGCCCTCGCCGCGCTGACCGCGGCGCTGGTGCCCGCCTCGCTCGCCCGGCACGACCTGAAGCAGTACTCGGCGGAGGGGTTCGTCGCCGTCGGCGTGCTGCTGCTGGTCGCCTGGGTCGAGGCGGGCTGGTCACGGCGCCGGCTGGCGCTGCTGGCGCTGCTGGGCGGGGTCGCGGTCCTGATCGCCAACATCGCGCCGTTCGTGGTCCTGGGCGGGCTGCTGGCGCTCGTGCTGACCGCGGCCGCCCGGAGCGAGTGGCGGCACGCCGCCGAGGCCGCGGTGGCGGCCGTGGGCGTGGCCGGGCTGCACCTGCTCGTCTACGTCACGGTCGCCGGCGCCGGCGACAACCCGGCGATGCAGCGCTGGTGGAGCGAGGACTACGTCCGCCTGGGCGCCGGCCTGGGCCCGGCGGCGCGCTTCGTGGGGGAGCGCGTCGCGGCGATGCTGGCCACCGTCGGCCTTGGACCGTGGTGGCTGGTGCTCGCGCTCGCCGCCGCCGGGATCTGGTCGCTGGCGCGCGCGGGCCGCTCCGCCGCGGCGCTGCTGCTGCCGCTGCTCGCGCTCGAGCTGGTCGCCGCCGGGGCGGCGCAGCGCTACCCCTTCCTGGAGGCGCGCACCAGCCTGTTCGTCGCGGTGCTGGTCGCCGTCTACGCCGCGCTCGGGCTCGGCGAGCTGGTGGCCGTGCTGCTCGCGCGGGGCTGGACCGCGCCGCTGGCGCTTGCCGTGGTCGTCGGCGCCGTCGCCCTGCTGCTCCCGGCCGGGGCGCGGGCGGCGCGCACGCCGATGCTCTCCGCCAGGGTGCGCGAGCAGCTCGCGGTCGTCGCGGCGGGCTGGCGGCCCGGCGACGCGGTCGTCGTCAACAACGCCGGCACCTTCGCCTTCGCCTACTACTGGCCCGACCGGCCCACCTTCGTGCGCACCCGCCTGCCGACCGCGGTCAACTTCATGGTCACCTACCCCGACCACCCCGACCTGGTGATGGTGAACGACGGCGCCCTGCCGGCGGTGGTCCCCGCCATGGCCAGGGCGCACGCCGCCGGCCGCCGCATCTGGGTGGTGTACGCCCACGGCTCGCCGCGCTCGATGCACACCTGGTCCGCCGAGGCCGCCAGGTACGGCCGTGTCACCCACCCCGGTCCGCGCACCTTCCCCCTGCTGGTCCAGCCGCCGCCGGCCGGGACGGCGGCGCGGTGAGGTGAGGGGGACCCGCCTCCGCGTCAGATCGGGCGTCAGTCAGATCAGCATGTTGACGTCGAACAGGACCGCCATGGCGCACGTGCACGCCGCCGCCACGGCGACCAGCCCGAGCAGCACCACGCGCGGCAGGTCGCGCAGCAGCACCACTGCGGGCAGGATCAGCGCGTACTGGCGGTACTGCGACACTCGCCCGCCGATGACCAGGGGGACGATCCACGTCGTGACCATGAAGAGCGCGAACGCGATGTCGGCCCGCACCACCGGGCGGCGCCGGAGCGTCGCCCACAGCGCGAGCGCCACCAGCACGACGAGGAAAACGAGCTCGACCTTCGGGGCATTCCACAGGTGGAACCGCGGGATCACCCGGGCGGGGCTCAGGTGCCACAGCCGCGGGGTCAGCAGGTTGTGCCAGAACGTCGCGACCGGGTTGTGGATGCCGTTGCCGTAGGAGCTCTGCACCTTCACGTACGCGTCCCAGTGCCCCACCGAGCGCTGCATCACCACCCCCACCAGCACCAGCCCGAGCACCACCAGCCCGCCGGCCGCCGCGCCCCGCAGGAGCCGTGCCCATGGCCGCCCGCGTCCCGCCACCAGCAGCCACAGCCCGACGGCGGGTGCCAGCAGCACCCCGAGCGGGTAGGAGGCGGCCGCGACCGCACCGGCGAGCCCGGCGGTCACCCAGCGGCCCCGCGCCAGCAGCCCAAGGCACCCCAGCGACGCGAGCGTGCACAGCGAGACCGGGAAGACGGCGTGGTCGTAGACGCTCCCGGGAAAGACCGCGGCCAGCGCCAGGCAGGCCAGGTTGGCCACCGTCACCGTCGCGCCGAGCAGCCACCACACCAGCACCAGCACTCCGAACGCGAACACCTCGCTGAGCCCCCAGCCCAGTGCCTCCCAGTCCCACCCGGTCACGGCGTGGACGTCGTGCATGATCGCGGGGTACAGCGGGAACCAGCCGGCCCGGCCGCACCAGTCGGTCGCCTCGAACGGCGTCCTGTGCGGGTCACAGTGCGCCAGCGTGTAGCCGTCCTTGGCGATACCGAGGTACTGCCCCGCGTCCCAGACGACGCGCAGCGACGGGCTCACGTAGCGGGAAACGCCGCCGTCGGCCGCGTACAGGGCCAGCAGCAGGACGCCGTGCGCGAGCAGGAAGGCCAGCAGCGGCGGCAGCAGCCACCGCGCGAGCCGGCGGGTGGTCGTCGTCTTGCGCGCGGGCTCGACGTCGCCTGCGTCGCCGTCGCCTGCGGACTGCTGCTCCGGGATGCTGGTCGAGAACTCTGTGGTATCGGTCACGATCGGAACCCTAGGGGTACGGCTGCCGCAATGCCAATCCAACCACGAAACGCCAATACGACCACGAAACGCCAACCCGGCCTCGCCGCGCCGGCCCTGCCCGCCCGGGCCGGGACAGCCTGCCCGGTGGCGTTCCCCTCGTCGCCTTCCTGCTACACTCCCGCCGCTATGGTGACCTTGCAACCCAAGACCACGGCCCGCCCGACCGGCACCGCCGAGGGGGCGCGGTGGACGCGGTCGGTGTCCGGCGGTGAGCTGCTGGTGCTGGCCGCGGTGCTCGGCGTGGCGCTGCTCGGCTGGTCGGGGCTCCTGCTGGCGGACCTGGGGCGCTACCGGGTGGGCCTGGCGTTCGGCGTGGCGCTGCTCGCCTGGCTGCTGGTGGGCGCGGTCGCCTGGCGGGTCGCCCGCCCCGCGGTCGTGCTGGACCGTGCCGGGCTGGTGGTGCTGGCCGGCCTCGCGGTCGTGGCCGCGGCGCTGTTCTTCCCCGGGTTCCCCTACGGGGTGGGGGACAAGGACCCGGGCGTCTACGTCAACCACGCCATCGAGATCGCCCGGCACGGCTCCATCCGCTGGACCGACCCGGCCCTGGCGCACGTCCAGGGGGTGAAGCTGACCTCGCCGGGCGCGCTGTGGCCCGCGTTCTGGATCCAGCCGCCGGGCTCCGCGGTGATCTCGCCGCAGTTCTACCACCTCTGGCCGGCGCTGCTGGCCAGCGCCTGGTCCGTCGGCGGGTACACCGGCCTGGCGAACCTGAACCCGCTGCTCGGCGTGCTGGCGGTGCTGGTGGTGGCACTGGCCGTCCGGCGGGTCTTCGGCCTGCTCGCCGGGAGCCTGGCGGGGCTGCTGCTGGCCGCCAACATGCTCCAGGTGTGGCAGTCCAAGTACCAGACCACCGAGGTGCTCACCGAGCTCCTGGTGGCCGGCGCGCTGCTGGCGGTGGTGATCGCGCTGCAGACCGGCTGGCGCCCGGCCGCGGCGGTCGGCGGGCTGCTGGTGGGCACCGCCTTCCTCGTCCGGCCCGACGGCGTGCTGGTCGTGCTGCTCGCGGTCGCGGTCGGGCTGGTGCTGCTGGCCCTGCGACGCTTCGAGGCGCGCGCCGCCTGGTTCGCCGCCGGGCTGGCGGTGACGCTGCCGCACGCGCTGGTGCAGGCGTACGGGATCGCGGAGCGCTACACCCTGGCCAATGACGTGCCGGGGGCGCGCTCGCTGGCGCTGCTGGTGGCCGCCGGCCTGGTCGTGGCGCTGCTGGCGCGCTGGCTGCTGCCCGGTCCCGGCCGGCGTGCGGTGGCGCTGCTCACCGATCGCCGCGCCCAGCGCTGGCTGGGCGTGGCGGTCATTGCGCTGGGCGCCGGGCTGCTGGCGCTCGGGTTCCTGCGGCCGCGGCTGTTCGGTCCCGCCTACTACATGGCGGACGGCGGCAGGCGGCTGCGCAGCTACGACGAGCAGTCGCTGCGGCGGCTGTCGTGGTTCTTCACGCTGCCCGGCATGGGCGTGATGCTGCTCGGCCTGGGCGTGGTGGCGCTGCGGCGCTGGCGGGCAGTGGCCTGGGCGCTGGTGGTGCCGGTCCTGCTCATGCTGCCGCTGTACGCCTGGCACGCGCGGGTCGCCAGCCGGCTGATGTGGTCGACCCGCCGCTTCGTCCCGGTGGTGGTGCCCGGCATGGCGGTCCTGCTGGCCGTGGGGCTCGCCGCGGGCCTCACCTGGGCGGTCGCCTCGGGCAGGTGGCGCTGGGCCCAGTGGCCGGTGCGCGCGGCCTCCGCCGTGGTCGCCGCGCTGCTGCTGGCGGTGTTCCTGTCGCAGTCGCTGCCGCTGCGCCGCCACCACGAGTTCGCCGGGTCCTTCGAGCTGACCCAGCGGATCGCCCGGGCGGCCGGCGACCGGCAGGGCGTGTTCCTCTGGCAGCAGGTGCCCACGGGCCGCACGGTCTCGCCCGGGTTCCTGTTCGGCGGGCCGCTGTCGGCGCAGACGGGTCGGGTCAGCGCGTTCCTGCCGTACGAGCCCGACCTCGCCTACGTCCACAGGTTCGAGGCGGCCTTCCCGGACCAGCCGGTGCTCCTGCTGTGGAACGGCGACCAGCCGCCGCCCGTGTACGCCGGCCTGGGCCTGGAGCGGGTCGACCAGGTCACGCTGGTGCTGCCGGTGTGGCAGGAGAGCGACACCCAGCGGCCCTCCCAGGCCGCAGGCCTGATGATGGACTTCAGCGTCTGGCACCTCCGGGGCACCTGAGCCCGCCGGGCACGATATGGTAGGTTCGCGCGCCAGGTCTTCGCGCCACGAGGAAGGATGCGCGGTGTCGCAGGTAACGTCGGCAATGGTCGAGGAGTACATCTCCAGCTTCGAGTGGTTCCGCGACCCTGGCAAGCAGGCGTACTGGGCCGCGGCCCGCGACCGCCTGATCACCACGCTCAACCTGATCCCGCGGCTGCCGGACCCGGAGCGCGTGCGGGTGCTCGAGATCGGCGGCATGCCGTATTTCATGACGGTCCTGGTCGAGAAGCTCTTCGGCTACAAGGTCGAGGTGGCCAACGAGCCGACCTGGGAGCGGGGCGAGGACCTCAACGTGGAGGTGCTCGAAAGCGACCACGGCGACCGGCACGAGATCCAGTACAAGACCCTGAACATCGAGTACGACCCCTGGCCCTGGGAGGACGGGCACTTCGACATCGTCCTGTACTGCGAGGTTATCGAGCACCTGGTCTACGACCCGACCCACACCCTGGTCGAGGCCCACCGCGTCCTCGCCAAGGGCACCGGCCAACTGCTCATCTCGACCCCCAACGCCCTCGCCTACCCCTACCTGGTGCAGATGGTCCAGGGCAGGAACTTCTACCCGCCCTACTCGGGCCACAGCCACTACGCCAGGCACCACCGCCTGTTCAGCCCCGAGGAGCTGGTCCATCTCTGCACCAAGGTCGGCTACCAGGTGCACACCTGCTACTCGGTCTATGACGAGTCGTACGAGCACCCGCGCTGGCTGGAGCCGGCGGTCCGCGCGCTGATGCGGGTGGGCAGGCTCAAGCGCCGCCTCGACGTGATCTACCTGCTGGCCACCCCCGTCGGCGAGGCGAAGTCGGCCTACCCCGACACGCCGCCGCACGTGCTCTACGCCGACGTGCACGGCTACCGCGCGCGGGTGCCGGTCAGCGCGGTCCGCATGGTCGAGGAGCAGTCCACGCCGCTGGTGGGCGGGTTCTACGGGCTGGAGCCCTGGGGCGGCGGCGTGCGCTGGACCGGGCCCCAGGCGCGACTCGCATTGCAGCGCCGCGGGCACGAGAAGCTCTCGCTCACCTTCTATACGGGCATGGCGGCCAGGGGGCCACAGGTGGAGGGCTGGGTCGCGGTCGGCGACGAGGCGGGCGGGAGCCTCCAGCGGCACGAGTTCACAGTGCCGAGCAATAGCTGGGAGACGCTCACCTTCCCGCTGCCGCCCGACGCCACGGACAGTCTGCTGGTCGAGGTCGGCGTCAGCCGGCCCATGGTGCCCAACGACCTCGACCCGAAGGTGAAGGACCGGCGCGTGCTCGGCGTGGCCGTGCGCGAGGTGGCCCTGCTCTGAGGTAACATCCTGAGCCATTCGTGCCGCCAGCCCAGGAGCCCGCCAGCAGTGAGCACTTCACACGCCGAATCCCCGGTCACGCCGGCACCGCCGGACGTGAGCGTCGTCCTGCCCTGCTACAACGAGCGCAACCACGTGGAGCAGGAGGTCAAGCGCATCCGCGCGTCGCTCGAGGCCGCGGGCATGACCTACGAGCTGATCTGCGTCGACGACGGCTCCACCGACGGGACCCGCGAGGTGCTCAAGCAGATCCCGGACGTCCGCCTGATCCTGTTCTCGCGCAACCAGGGCTCCGGCACGGCGCGGCGGATCGGCACCCAGGAGGCCAGGGGGCGGGTGGTCGTCTGGACCGACGCCGACATGACCTACCCGAACGAGCTCATCCCGGAGCTGGTGCGCGAGCTGGACGACGACCACGACCAGGTCGTCGGCGCCCGCAGGTCCGAGGCGGGCACCTACAAGTTCTTCCGCGTCCCGGCCAAGTGGGCGATCCGCCGGCTCGCCTCGTACCTGACCAGCTCCACCATCCCGGACCTCAACTCCGGCCTGCGGGCGTTCAAGCGCTCGGTCGCCGAGCCCTACCTGCGCCTGCTGCCTCCCGGGTTCTCCTGCGTGACCACGATCACGCTGGCGTTCCTGTCCAACGGCCACCAGATCAAGTACGTCCCGATCGACTACTACAAGCGCGCCGGCCGGTCCAAGTTCCACCCGTTCAAGGACGCGTACAACTACATCCTCCAGGTCCTGCGCATGGTGATGTACTTCAACCCGCTGCGCGTGCTGATGCCGGTCGGGCTCACCCTGTTCGGCGCCACCTTCGTCAAGCTGGTCTGGGACCTGGTCGCCCACCCCTTCCGGGTGGCCGGCTCGACCGTCCTGATCGGCACCGCCGGGTTCAACATCGTCGCGATCGGGCTGCTTGCGGACCTGGTGGTCAAACGGACGGCAACCGACTGAAGGGGGTGGCCCCGGTGAGCCGGGCCCGCCGGCGGCCGTGGCGCAGCCTGCTGCGGCTCGCGGTGCTCGGCCTGTTCGCGGCCGTGATCGCGCTGGTGCTCGCGCGGCGCTGGAACGAGGTCCGGCCGCTGCTCGGCAGCCTCACGGTCGCCGGCGTCGGGCTGGCGGGCGCCGCCGTGGTGGCGGGCATCTTCGCCACCTTCCTGGGCTGGCGCGCCGTGCTCACCGACCTGGGCTCGCCGCTGCCGGTGGCCGGCGCCATGCGCGTGTTCTTCCTGGGCCAGCTCGGCAAGTACGTGCCCGGGAGCGTGTGGCCACTGCTGGCCCAGATGGAGCTCGGCCGGGACTACAAGGTGCCGCGGCGCTCCTCGGGCGCGGCGGTGGTGATCTTCATGCTGCTGGTCCTCGGCACCGGCCTGCTGGTCGCGGTCCTGGCCTGGCCGTTGCTCGGCCGCGACGCCCTGCAGCGCTACTGGTGGGCCCTGAGCGCGCTCCCGGTGGCGGCGGTGCTGCTGTACCCGACGGTGCTCAACCGGGTCCTCGCGACCGCCCTGCGGCTCGCCCGCCGCGAGCCCGTGCCGGACCCGCTGTCGGTGCCCGGCGTGCTCCGCGCGGTCGGCTGGTGCCTGGTGAGCTGGGTCGCCTACGGCGTCCACATCTGGGTCCTCGCCCGCATGCTGGGGGCCGGCGGCGTCGGGCTGCTGCCCCGCTCGACCGGGGCCTTCGCCGGCGCGTGGTGCGTCGGCTTCCTGGTGGTGATCGCCCCAGCCGGCGGGGGAGCGCGCGAGGCCGCCCTGATCGTGCTGCTCGGAACTGGCGTCGGCACGGCGCGGGCGACCGTGATCGCGGTGGTGTCCCGGCTGCTGTTCACCGTCGGCGACCTCGGCTGGGGCGGAGCCGTGGCCCTCGCCGCGCGCCGCCGGCGCCGCCGGGTGCGCGAGCCGGAGCAGGAGTCAGTCGGGTAGTCAGTCGGGTAGCACGCCCCAGACCGTGGTCCACGGGAACGGGGTGGTCACGTCGCGGACCGTCGCCACGGTCGAGACGAAGCGCGTGAAGCCGCGCTTCGACCAGTGGTTCAGGTGCCCGGGCGTGTTGCCCAGGTCCTTGACGTAGCGCCCGGCGACCAGGTTGCAGGAACGGAAGACCGGCTCGCGGGGCACCGACAGCACCAGGTGCCGCCGCCCGACCCGGGCCAGCTCGCGCAGGCCCCTGACCGGGTCGGTCAGGTGCTCGAGGACCTCCACGGCGACGACGAGGTCGAACTGCTTGTCCTCGAACGGCAGCGCATGGGCGTCGGCGTGCAGGAAACGGGGGCCGTCGTACGCCTGCCACTCGCGGCGGAGCCCGGCATCGGGCAGGTCGAGGGCGACGACCTCGCCGAAGCGCTCCTGCAGCTTGCCGGCGATCACGCCCTCGCCGCAGCCCACCTCCAGGGCCCGCTCCGGCCGGCCCCGCGCGTCGCGGCCGGTCCGGTCGAAGACCTGCTCGAGGTTCGCGACCCACCGCTCGGTCAGCCAGCGGATCACCGGGTTCTTCGAGGTGTACTTCGGCGTGGTGTTGCCGATGACGATACCCGGCGTCTCCGGGGCGAGCTGGTCCTGCTGCTGGGTCACGGCGACCGACCTCCGGTGCTCTCGTCCGACTGCGCGGGGCCGACGCATAGTAATCGACCTTTTCGGCCCGCTGGTAATCGGTCCCTTCGGCCCGCGTCGCCGAAAGGCCATACGGCGCCGATTGGACAGGGATCGGCCCGGGACGGGATCATGCCGCCGTGCCGAGGCGACCACGACCGGGGGAGGAGACGTGTCGCAGGAGGGGTCCTTTGAGGACGTGCTGGCCGCGACGGAGGAGCAGGCCGTCGCGACGCTGCGGACGGCGGCGGTCGTGGCCCGCGAGCTCCGCAGGGCCAAGACCGCCGCGGCCGGCGGGCAGACCCGCGAGCTGCGGCGGGCGCTCGAGGCGGCCCACGGGCTGGCCGCGCAGCTCGCCGAGGCGGCCGGCGCGCTGCGCGACGGGTTCGACTTCGACGAGCACGAGCACCTGGCCTCCGGCTCCTACGCCAAGGAGCTGCTGGCCGCGGCCGCCGTGCGCGGGGTCGACATGTTCGAGGAGGACGAGCGCCTGCTGTGCTACCCCTCCCTGGTGCGGGTCCTGCCCGACCAGGCGGCGCTGGAGATCGACCGCAGGCGGGAGCGCCGCCTGCGCCCGTCGGTGGTGGTCGACCTGCTCGGCGCCGCGCAGGGCCGCGGCCCGCGGTTCCGGCCCGAGCCGTTCCTGGACTCCCTGCGCGGGGCCTACGAGCTGGTCGTGGCCAGGCAGGGCAAGAAGGCGGACGCGGTGGTGCGGCTCATCGACGTCTGGACGGTCCTCACGCTGCTGCCCGGGCAGAGCAGGGAGTACACCAAGCCGGAGTTCGCCAGGGACCTCTACCTGCTCGACCAGAGCGGGGTCACGGCGACCTCCCGCAGCGGCCGGCGGCTGCGCTGGAGCGCGAGCACCGGGACCAAGGGCGCGGGCGTGCTGACCACGGTGGCGCGCGGGGGCCAGCAGCAGCGCTACTGGGGGGTCTCCTTCTCCCTGCCCGCCGCGGCGGCGGACGGCGCGCCGCCCGACAGGCCCGGGCCGGTGGCGCCATGACGGCGGCCCAGCGCGCCGAGGGCGCTCCCGCGGCCGGTGCCGGGCTCGGTGCCGGGTTCGGCGTCGAGGAGTACCTGGAGTTCCTCGGCAAGGAGTACCTGGCCGGCTTCATCCGCCAGGGGGGCGCGGCGGTGAAGGTCGTGGTCGCGGGCGACGACGACGTGGCGGCGCGGTTTCACGCCGGCCTGACCGCCGACGCCCCCGCCGAGGGGTTCGTGTACGCTGCGGTCGACGCCGCCGGCACCCGGGCCCACCTGGCCGATCAGCTCTTCTTCGCCGTCGCCGGCCAGGTGGACTGGACCGCGCTCGCCCGCGCCGCCGTGCGGGCCGCCTACGACGCGGCCGCCTTCCCCGTCCCGGAACCGCCGGGCGATCTGACGGTGGGCGCCGTCGCCGCCTTCTACGAGGTGGACGCCCGCGAGCTG
>WNGF01000341.1_pt1 | contig 65835 bp, 55 predicted proteins | sample 5400641 | NCBI WGS metagenome assembly WNGF01 (sample SAMN13153371, study PRJNA577476) | soil metagenome | isolation source: 80 cm soil or saprolite under grassland replicate 2 | place: USA:California | collected 2016-06-15
ACTTCAATCTCGAAGTCATCCTTCGCGCTCCGAACGGCGGCGATGCTTTCGGTCACGTGAAATTCCGTCAGGCGAACGACGACGCGACTATTGTCGATCTCGGTGTGTGGGTTCGTGACTTGTCGCCGAACACTCACTACAGACTTCAGCGAGCAGTCGACGCAGTCATTGACGATCAGTGCACGAGCACGTCGTGGCTCACGCTCGGAAAAGGCGCAGTTGCGCAGGACCTGATTACCGATGATAGGGGCACTGCTCGTGAGGATCTGTTCCGACTGCTCGCAGTTGCCGTCGGCAGTCCGTTCGACATTCACTTCCGTGTCGTGACGACTGACGCGTCGCCCGTCGTCGTCCTCGCCAGCGACTGCTATCAGTTCTTCGTGAGATAGACCCCGCGCAACCAATGGCTCGCCGCACAGAGATTCGCGGTGGGCCCAAATGAACCTAAACTCGACGACAGAAACGAAGGGAATACGTAATCATCTCTGTCGGCACCTCGTGTTTTGTCACCACTCGCGGCACCACACCCCCGCCATGGTGACAAAGAAAAGGCCCCGCAATCCTGTAAATGGTTGCGGGGCTTTGCATTGCTAGTATGGGCCTGGGTAGAGTTGAACTACCGACCTCACGCTTATCAGGCGTGCGCTCTAACCACCTGAGCTACAGGCCCTCTCCCGGATACAGCCAGTATACAATAGGAAGAAGTTTCTAAAGCTAAACAATCCTTAGCTAATCAAGAAGTTTAGAACGACATACTCTCAGAATCACAGCGGGCACTCCCTCCTGAGGCAGCCAAACCGAGCTGCCCTTCCCTATATCGCGCCCAATCTCCATCGAGCTGTTTGCGCCGAAGGAGGGATTGCCCGCTGTGACTCACCACAAAAACCCGATCGTCACCGGAATGAACTTCGCTGATTTCTTTCCGACTGCACCAGTCACAGGATCCGGAAGCGCCCTGTAAAAAGTGTGGTACCGCGCCTCGATGAACCCGTTCATCGCCGGCAGCCAGATTCCAAATCCCGCGTTCCAGCCGAAGTCGTCGGCTTTCTTCGTCCCCGAGGCTGACGGACGATACCCGTACGCTCCGATGCCGGTGATCGCGTACAGCCGCTTGTCTACTCCGATCAGACTGAAGACGAGATTTCCTGTCAACGACAGAATCTTGACATCACCGGTCGCCGCCACCGTCGGAGAGTCAACCTTGGGCAGCCAGTCGTACGCGGCGTCGAAACGAACCCCGAATGCGGATCCGGTGTTCCCCATTCCCACCATCAGCGAGCCACTCGCGCCCGTGTTCACCGCATCGCTGAGCTGATTCGACGGAATTACGATTCCGCCCGCGACTCCGAATGAATACTGATCGGCGCCCTGCGCGTTGAGCCGGGAAGCGAGCGTGAGCATCACGACCGAGAATGCAACGATTGTCTTGAATTTCATGGGTGGGAAAATTGGTCGGGCGGGTTCACACCCGCCACCTAAGAGAATCGCCGCCCGGGAATCAGGCGGCGATGGTCGCTCACTACCGCAGTTGCATCTAATCGTCGAACCGGCCGTGACTCGGCCTGGTGCGCCGGTCCTCTACATCGGTGTCGTACTCGTCGTCGAGGTCCACCAGATCATCGTCTAGATCGTCGTCGTCGAGATCATCCTCGTCGTCATCGTCGAGATCGTCGTCGTCCAGCTCGTCTTCCTCGTCGTCCAGGTCGTCGTCATCGTCGTCGAGATCATCATCGAGATCATCGTCGAGATCATCGTCGAGATCATCGTCTTCGTCATCATCGAGATCATCGTCTTCGAGAATCTCGTCTTCAGGATCGTCATTCCCCGTCGGACCCGCTGCTCGGTAGCTCTCCACCTCCGCGTCCCGCATCCTCGCGCCGCCAGATCCATCCAACCGGCCATCCGGCGACTCGAACGTGTCCAACATACAATCACTGTCCTCCGGGTTAGAGAAGCGCGCGCTCACGTTTTGCTTCGCGCGACAGCTTCTTTCTGTCGTTCGCGCTGAGGAAGCGCTTCCGCAGGCGGATCGACTGCGGGGTCACCTCGATCAGCTCGTCCTCCTCGATATACTCCAACGCTCCTTCCAGCGTCAACTCCCGGGGGGGCTCGAGTTGGATGTTCTCGTCGCTCGCCTTGGTCCGCATGTTGGTCAGCTTCTTTTCCTTCGTCGGATTGACGTCCATGTCGCCAGGACGCGAGTTCTCGCCGACCAGCATTCCCTCGTAGACCTTGTCACCGGGCGACACGAATAGAGTCGCCCGCTCAGCGAGGTTTGCCAGCGCGAATGCAACAATCACACCGGCCTCCATTGAAACCAGCGTTCCCCTCGTACGACCCGCGAGCGGACCCGCCCAGTTTCCGTAGTCGAGGAAACGGTGATGCATGATTCCCGTGCCACGCGTGTCGGTGAGGAACTCCGAGCGGTATCCAAAGAGACCGCGAGCCGGAATTCTATAGAGTAGCCGAACCATTCCCTGCCCCGGATTCTTCATCTCGATCATCGCCGCGCGACGAGATCCGAGCTTCTCGATCACAACGCCAAGGAATTCCTCGGGAACGTCGATCGAAAGCTCCTCGTACGGCTCCAGTCTTTCACCCCGAACTCCAATGCGCGTAATGACCCGGGGCCTCGATACCTGGAATTCGTAGCCCTCGCGGCGCATCGTCTCCATCAGAATCGTGAGGTGGAGCTCGCCGCGACCCGACACCGTCCAGGTGTCCATCGCGCCGGTGTCCTCGACGCGTAGCGCGACGTTCCGCTCGAGCTCCCGGTAGAGTCGCTCGCGAAGCTGGCGCGACGTCACGAACTTCCCCTCTCTGCCGGCGAATGGTGAATTGTTGACGAGGAAATCCACGGAGATCGTCGGCTCTTCCACCGAGATGCCCGCCAGTCGCTCAGGATTCTCGACGTCAGCGACGGTCAGTCCGATCTCCACTCCCTCGAGCCCCGCAAGCGCGACTATCTCTCCCGCCGACGCCTCCTCCAGCTCCACCCGCTCGAGACCCTCGTAGCCGAACAGCTTCGTGACTTTCCCCTGCTCGACGCGCGTCTCGTCCTCCAGCGGAAGCAATGCGACCTGCTCTCCGACACGCACTGTGCCGCGCTCGATCCTTCCGATTCCAAGTCGCCCCAGATAAGGGGAATGGTCGATCGTCGAGACGAGCATCTGGAATGGAGACTTTGCATCCATCGGCGGTCGCGGGACGTGCTCGATGATGGATTCGAAGAGAGGCGATAGATCCACCGCCGGCGTGTCGAGGTCCATGGTCGCAACGCCATCGCGCGCCGATGCATAAACGACGGGCGCGTCGAGCTGCGATTCATCGGCTTCGAGCTCGATGAACAGGTCCAGCACCTCGTCGTGAACCCGCATCGGATCGGCGCCGGGCCGATCGATCTTGTTGATCACGACGATCGGCGTGCGTCCCAGTCCGAGCGCCTTGCGAAGCACGAATCGCGTCTGCGGCATAGGACCGTCGAAGGCATCGACCACCAGCAGCACGCCGTTCACCATTCGCAGTGTTCGCTCGACCTCACCGCCGAAATCCGAGTGGCCCGGGGTATCCACGATGTTGATCTTCGTCCCCTTCCACCGCACCGAGGTGTTCTTGGCGAGAATCGTGATCCCCCGCTCGCGCTCGAGCGGATTGGAATCCATCACCCGCTCCATTACCACCTGATTCTCTCGGAACGCACCGGCCTGGCGGAGCATTTTGTCCACGAGAGTGGTCTTGCCATGATCGACGTGGGCGATGATGGCGATGTTTCTGATCTCGCGTGGGGCACTCATGCACGCAAGCTAATATTGCGCGAGGAGAACGGGAATTTTGGGGAAGATACGGCGCCAACCGCCGTTGGAGTTGCTCTACGACATCACGAATGATGTATCGTGTCCGCGATTCTTGAGTGTATTGAGGAATGCCTGCTTGTCGGTAGCCTTCATGTAGCCTTCCTTCGGCTCGATCTGGCCCTGATCCACGAGGTCCGCGAGAACATCATTGAGCAGGATCATCCCCAGCTTGCGCGACGTCTGCATCACTGACGGGATCTGAAACGCCTTGTTTTCCCGTATCAGATTCGACACGGCCGGAAGGGACAGGAGGATCTCTCGCGCGGCAACCCGTCCGCCGCCGATTTTCTTGCACAGCGTCTGGGAGATCACGCCTTTGAGGGTGTCGGCGAGCATCACCCGAATCTGCTCCTGACGGTCGGCCGGAAACTGATCTATCACACGGTCGACCGTGCCAACTGCCGTAGTCGTGTGAAGTGTGCCGAACACCAGATGCCCAGTTTCGGCAGTCTCCAGCGCAATCGAGATCGTCTCCAGGTCGCGTAGCTCTCCGACAAGTACGATATCGGGGTCTTCGCGGAGCGCGGCGCGCAGCGCACTCTTGAACGAGGCAGTGTGTACGCCAACCTGTCGCTGAGTGATCACGCACTTCTTGTTCTCGTGCACGAACTCGATCGGGTCCTCGATGGTGATCACGTGGTCGTTGCGCGACCTGTTGATGAGATCAACCAGTGCGCCGAGTGTAGTGGATTTTCCGGATCCGGTTGGCCCTGTCACGAGCACCAGGCCTTTGGTCAGAAAGCAGAGGTTCTGAACTTCGGGAGTGATGCCGAGGTACTCCACGGTCGCGACCGTCGCGGGAATGAACCGAAAAACCGCACCGGCGCCACAGTGGTCGCGGAACGCGTTAGCCCTGAACCTTCCGAGATTCTCCACCTGGTGCGCGAAGTCGGTGTCGTTCGCTTCCCTGTATTCCGCGAGGTTTCGCTCCGGCATTATCGAAACGAGCATCGTCTCGATCATCGCTCCGGTGAGCCGTCCGCGGTTCTCCAGCCGTCGCAGCTCTCCATGGACGCGAAGGATCGGCGGCTCGCCGGCGCGGAGATGGAGGTCCGACCCTTCCTCCTTGACGATCAGAGAGAGGAGGTGCTCGACCTCCTCCCGGGCCTTTCCGGAGTGTCCGTTGGAAGGCGCGGTAACCACACCGTGCAAGGCGCCATTCGGCTTCGCCGGGGCGGCACCATTAGGTGCGGGGCCATTAGGGGCGACACCGTTAACCCGCGTCAGCACCGCCCGGAGCATGCCATCCTCCTGGCTCACGTCGGTGCGAAAGTGCCCATCGCCGTTGCTGTAGACAAAGGTCGTCGACCCCACGCTGAGGCCGTTGGTGGCGTCCGACGGCGCAATCTCGCGTAGCAGCGTGGCGAGCTGTCCGGCGGGCAGGGGCTGCCGGGTGAGCGGCCGGGCTGTACCCGAAATCACTATGTGAGCAACGTCGCCATCGGCAAGCCGCACGGCGTCCGCCCGATTGCTGATCATCGCGTTGAGAAGGGGATCGATTTTCGCCATACGCTGAAGACGATCCACTCCCCTGGAAATCACGCGTGCAGGTGCTCTTCCCTGCCCTCCATTTCGCGCCGCTCCATCTGGATGGTCACGTGCTGGATCCCGAACAGGCGCATCGCGTCGTGGACGTGCTCGAGGGCGTGCTGGTGCGCGCCGGAGTCACGAATGATCGCGTGAGCGCTCATTGCAACCATTCTCGGCGAGACGGTCCACACGTGCAGGTCGTGCACCGATTCGATCCCCGGGATCGCCTCGAGCTGCGCGCGCACTGCCTCAGGATCGATATGTCGAGGTGCGGACTCCAGCAGAATGTCCACCGATTCCCGCACTAGGTTCCACGCTCCCCGGACAATCAGCGCTGTGGTGAGAAACGAAGCGATAGGATCGGCGACCAGCCATCCCGTGAACTGTATCAGTACAGCAGCGGCGACCGTCCCAATGGATGCGAGGAGATCCCCCAGGACGTGAAGGTATGCTCCGCGGACATTGAGGCTCTCCCGAGAGGCGGGATGAAGGATTCGCGCCGACGCGACGTTCACGACGAGCCCGGCGATCGCTACGCCGAGCATCAACCCTCCGGCGATCGGCTGAGGTGTCCGCAGCCGAATTACCGCCTCTATCAGAATCCACGCCGAGATGAGCAGGAGTGCCGAGCCGTTCACGAAGGCGGCGAGGATCTCCCAGCGGAGGTAGCCATAGCTCTTTTGCGGGGTGCTTGGCTGTCCACTGAACCACGCAACGAACAGCGAAAGTCCCAGCGCGCCGACGTCGGTGAGCATGTGACCGGCGTCCGCGAGAAGGGCCAGTGAGTTGGATGCCAGGCCACCCACGACCTCGACCACGAGGAGGGTCGCGGTGAGCACCAGCGCCGTGCGCAGGCTGCGAGTTGACCCGTGGGCTGCGTGCGAGTGCCCGGAGTGCCCGTGACCGGCGTCCAAATCAGGCTCGTTGTAACTTGTATCCGTGCTGCTCCGGCTGCTGGCCATTCTGACGCTCGTTCTCCTGAACGGGTTCTTCGTCGCCGCCGAGTTCTCGCTGGTGCGGTCGCGACGGACGCGACTCGAGGCGATGACGAGGAACGGCGACCGCCTGGCCAGAGTCGCCCTCAGGGCAAGCTCAAATATCTCCGGTGTACTGTCAGCGAGCCAGCTCGGGGTGACGCTTTCCAGCCTTGGCCTCGGCTGGATTGCGGAGCAGACGCTGGCGCGAATGTTCGAGAGTCTGTTCACGCGGCTCCCCCTCGCCATCGAAGTTTCCTTGTCGGTAACGATCGCCGCCGTTGTTGCCTACACGACTGTCACCTACCTGCATGTCGTGCTCGGTGAGCTCACTCCCAAGGCCGCGGCTCTTCACCATCCCGAGAAGTTCGCCCGCATCCTCGCGCCGCCTCTCCTGTTCTTCGGGTGGGTGATGCGGCCATTCATCTGGGTCCTCAACGTCTCTGCAACGGGTCTGCTTCAATTGTTCGGACAGAGTCCCGCCGGGCTCGAGGAGAGCGTCCACTCGCCCGAGGAGCTCCGGCTTCTCGTGGAGCAGGCACAGGAAGGGGGCTCGCTTCAGCAGGGGGACGCCGACCTCATCGACGCCGTGTTCGAGTTCTCTGAAAAGAACGCGCGCGAGGTGATGACGCCCCGGATGGAGATCATCGCGCTACCCGTAGACGCAACTCTTCCCGAAGTGCTGAAGATCGTCGAGGAGAGCGGCTTCTCCCGCTACCCGGTGTACGAAGAGTCCATCGACAACATCATCGGCATCGTCCTCGCGAAGGAGCTACTCAGGGTGCTCATTCCGCGGGCTGGAAGCAGCGACGCGTGGAAGGGTGAGTTCTCTCTCAGCTCACTGATGCGACCGGTGCATGTCATCCCCGGATCGCGCGAAGTAGAGGACGTGCTCGCCGATTTCAAGCGTCGCAAGGAGCACATGGCGATTGTGCTCGACGAGTACGGTGGAACCGCCGGCGTGGTGACGATGGAAGATCTGCTCGAGGAGATCGTGGGCGAGATTCTCGACGAGTACGATACGCTGGAAGATGCCGATGAGCCGGTGCTGACGCGCGCTGGTGAGACTCTGGTTCCGGGAAGCACGAACATCGGAGAGTTGAACGACCGCTTCGGTTTGAGCGTTCCCGAGGACATCGCGACGACGATTGGAGGCTACGTCTTCGGCGTCCTCGGCCGGTTACCGCAAGCCGGCGATCGAGTTATCGCGGGGGGAGCGATCTTTACGGTCAGGAAGATCGATGGCCGCCGGATCGATTCACTTGCGGTTGATCTGCACTCGATGGGCGATCGGCGCGCCGCTGAGCGCGAGACGCAATCCGCCGGCACAGCAGAACCGACTCGATAAAGCTCGAGGGATCCGCAATGCCCCGGCCGGCAATGTCCATTGCGGTGCCGTGATCGGGTGACGTTCGCGGAAACGGCAGCCCCAGAGTGACGTTCACGGCGGATCCGAAGGACGCAACCTTGATAGCCGTCATTCCAACGTCGTGATACGGAGCGATCACGGCGTCGAACTCGCCGCGCAGCGCACGCACGAACACTGTGTCGGCGGAAAACGGACCAGCGATGTGCGCGGCGCGCGCAGCCGGCGCGAGAATCAAATCGTCTTCGTTCCCGAAGCGGCCGCTATCGCCGGCGTGCGGGTTCAACGCGCAGAGTGCGATCCGTGGAGCAGTGATGCCGAACCAGAGCACGAGATACTCACGTGCGATCGTCGCCGCATTCTCGATCGCTTCTCTCGTCAGTGTCGGCGCGACGTCGCGCAACGCGATGTGCGTCGTCGCCAGCACAACGCGTAAGGGTTTGACCGAGGTGTTCGCGGAATCCGCGGAGGTGAGCATCATCGCCACCTTCGACTGGGTGAGCGCAGCCAGCATCTCGGTATGGCCGGCGTAATCGAAGCCGGCGGCGAGCAGCGCCGCCTTGTCGATCGGCGCGGTGACAATCCCATCCACCTCGCCGGCTAGTGCCATCCGTGTCGCGCGCTCGATCGCAGCTCCGGCGAGTCGGCCGGCCGTCGCGGCATCTCCGCTCGAGTCCCATTTCCCGACCTCGACGTCAACGTCGAGGTCGCCACCCGACGGTCCCACCACCACGAAATCAGAGCGCCCGCCAACTGCTGGGTCGGCGAGCGCCTTGCGAATAATCTCCGGTCCTATTCCCCGCGGATCACCCGCGGTGATCGCGATGCGTGGAGTCACTCGTCAGAGTCGCAGCGCAACGAATACGTGCTTCCGCAGATCGTCGAGCAGCTGCCGCGTTCCGCGCTCGGCGGCGAGCTGCTCCCGAATCCGCTCCCGAACCTCGCTCTCGACGTATTGCCCCGCTTCGTTCGCCGTCACCAGCTGGATGATCGCGAACTTCACGTTCCCGCGGGCACCGCCAACCTCGAACGGATCGGTTATGTCGCCGGCCTTTTTGCCAACGAGCGCCTGCTGATACGCCGCGGGAAGCGAATCGCGCGGGAACGGCTGGAGGATTCCCTTCTCCTCCGAAGGATCGTGATGCTTGGCAACGAGTGAATCGAACGACACCGCACCGCTCCGCCACAACACCGTGACCGAGTCTGCCTCGCGCCGCGCCGCAGCCACATCGGCGGAATCGATTACCGGCGTGATAAGGATGTGGTGCGCCTTGACCTCGGCCGCCTGGACGCGATCTACGCGAATGATGTGATAGCCGAACTGCGTCTCGATCACCGGACTGAGCTGACCGGGCCGCAGCGCGAACATCACCCGCTCGAACTCCGGCACCATCGCGCCGCGTCGATTCCAGCCGAGATCGCCTCCAGTAGCCTTCGTTCCCTGATCCATCGATTCCCGCTTGGCTACCTGCTCGAAGTCAGCACCCTTGCGAAGCTCAGCCAGGATACTGTCCGTCTTCGCGCGTGCGGCTTTCTTTGCCGCCGCCGATGGGTGCGGTGCGACAAATATCTGTCGGAAGGTGACCGTCGCAGGCTGTCGGCTCAGAACTTCCTTATTGCTTCGGAACGCCTCCTCGATCTCAGCCTCGGACACGTTCTGTGGATGAGTCGTTTTCTGGAGCTCGGCGAAAGCGCGTTGCTGGAGCGCGCGGCGATAGAGCTGCTGGTAGAGAGTTCGGCGGTACTCCTCGGGTGTCCCGAAGCCAGCATTTCGCAGCTCGGTTTTGTATTCGTCCTCGGTCTTGAACTGCTGCCTGACGCGATTGACCTGCTCATCCACCGAGCGGTTTACCTCATCGGGCGTGACTTCGACCTTCAGTTGATGTGACTTCTGGACGAGGATCTCCTCATCGACGAGCTGATTCAATACGTCACGCGCGAGAGCCAGCTGGCCGGCCGAGTCGGGCGGAAGCGTCAGGCCGGCGGCGCGCTGCTGGTTGATCGCGCTCATCACGTCGCTCCACAGAATCGGCTGGTCGCCGACTACCGCAACGATGCGGTCCACCTGCACTACGGCCGTGGACGGCCGCGTCATCGTTGCACGCGCTGCAGGCACCTGAGCGCTGGCAGCGGTGCTCACGACGAGCGCCGCCAGCTGTAGAAAACGTCTATGCATTGCTGCTGATACCCCTTGCTTCTGGCGGCGATCCGATCACTTCTTGGTCGTATCCTTATTCGGCACCGGAACAACGGAGCCTGGTTGCCTGGAGTTCGCGGGGTTGCCCTTCCCCGAGGTGGGGGTCTTCAGGCGCACCTTGGCGGCCTCGACGAGTGCACGGTCGGTCGCGTCGTCATTGATCGACCAGTCGTATTTCTTGCGCAGCACGTGCTGCACCGGCGCCGTGACGTCGACGTACTGCGCTTTCTGCGACATCAAATCCCGGATGTAGTTGTCGACGCGCTCCGCCGCCATGCGCTCACGGTCGTCTTTCGACTTGCCGACGGCCAGATCTTTCGGGTCGACGTTGAGCGCCTTCCAGACATTCACGAGCGAGTTCGTGAAGAATGAACGGATTTGAGCCATCTCCTGCGCGGTGGGACCCACCTTGGCACTGTCCGCCGCGTGGAGAACGAGCTCGTTGCGGACGAAGTTCGCGACGAACATCGGCATCAAGGAATCTGGCGCGGACTTGACGCGCTGCTGTATCTGCGCCTGCGGGGGAAAAGTCTCCATCCACTTTGCGAGACCAGCGGCGGTGAACTTGCCGATCGCGGAAGTCGCGAGAACCGTCTTGTCCTCCCGATGCGCGTTTGGATTTTCGACCACGGCACGCACGGTTGCTGCCATCCCCGGCTTGACCTGAACGTTGGCTGACTTCTCCAGCGACGCGACGTAGGTGCTCTCGGCGTTTTGAGCGCCTCGTTGCTGCGCGGCGGTGATAATTTGCGTCCGCACTTCGGAGAAAAGCGGCCGGCGAATAATGTGATAGCCGTATTGCGTCTCGATAACCGGCGAGATTTCACCCGGCTTGAGGGCGAGGAGCGCCTGCTCGAATTGCGGAACCATCGCGCCGCGCGCGAATGACCCGAGCGATCCGCCCTGCATTGCTGACTGGCGATCCATGCTCTTCGATTTCGCCACCTCGGCGAAGTTCGCTGATGTCACCTGAGCGCGAAGCTGATCGGCCTGTTTCCTGAGCCGCAGCTTCGTGGAATCGGGCACACCCTGCGTCAGCAGGAGAATGTGGCTGGCGGCGAGAACGTCGCCGTTGTTGTACGCGGCTTCGGCGGTGGAGCTGTCGGGCGTCTTCCACATCTTGGAAACCATCTCGTACCACTTTCGCGCTTTCACGTTGGCAATCGCCGCCCACATCGCTTCGTCGATGACTTTCGGGTCCTTGAGCGAGTCGTTGTTCGTCGCCGCTTCGGCAGCCAGATGCCAGTCCACCCACGCGTCCGCCAGCGCATGTGCTACGTCTTTCTGCAGCGGCGCAGCGGAGTTGCCGAGCAGGCCGGCCAGCTGGGTGATAGTGAGCTCGCGGTCGGCAGCTTTGGCGACCACATCGACGTGCGCGGAAAACGCGTCCTTGAGTGAATCGCAGCCGGCAAGTGTGAGTGCCGCGACGAGCGAAGCCAGTACGGTTCGTCTTTTCATTTCTGGTTGGTGTGTAGTGAGGCCGGTGTAAGCTGAGCGCGGAGAGTCGCGAGGGCCCTCACCAGGCCACCGAGAAGCTCCGCGCCGCCAAGTCTTGTCAGCTTCAGGGAAAGCGGATGCGCGCGGCGCACTTCCGCCTGGAATTGAACCTCGTGGAAGGCAGCTGATATCGCCTTCATGCGGGGTACTGCGCGCTCGCGAAAGCTAATACGGGCATCGTTGCCGCGCACGAGGATGGACTCCATCTCCGCCGCACCGCCGAGAACGCGGAGAAGCGCCACGCCGAAGAACGATTCCGCGGGCGGGGGAAGAGGTCCGAAACGGTCGCGAACTTCCGCCTTTAGCGATTCGATAGCGGACGGGTCCATGAGATTCGTCAGCCGCCGATAGATATCCAGCTTCGCGTCCTGCCCGACGATGTACTCGTCCGGCAGGTAAGCAGGTACGTCAACCGACACGTCGGCGGGCTGGACCCGCGGAGCCGAATCGCCGCGCATCACTCGCATAACCGTTTCTTCCAGCATCCGAAGGTACATGTCGAAGCCGACGGCGTGGACAAATCCGGATTGCTCCGGCCCCAGAAGATTTCCCGCGCCGCGAAGCTCGAGATCCTTGAGCGCGATACGGTATCCGGCGCCGAGCTCCGTGTGATGCTCGAGAATCTTGAGGCGCCTGTTTGCCTCCTCGTCGATGTCTGCATCGGGCACGAGCAGATAGCAGTTGGCCCGGCGGTGCGAGCGACCGACGCGGCCGCGAAGCTGGTAGAGCTGCGCCAGTCCGAGCTGATCCGCCCGATTCACGAACATCGTGTTGGCGTTCGGCACGTCGAGCCCCGACTCGACGATCATCGTCGAGACAAGAACGTCCACCTCACCATCCACGAAGCTGCGCATGATGCTCTCCAGCTTACGCTCGCGCATCTGTCCATGACCGATCCCCACCCGTGCATTCGGCACGATGCGTTGAACGTGATCGGCAATCGCTTCGATCGTTTCGATCCGGTTGTGAACGAAGAACACCTGCCCGCCGCGATCCAGCTCGCGGCTGATCCCCTCCTCGATCAAGCCATCGTCCCATGGCTCGACGAATGTCAACACCGGCGACCGGTCGCGGGGAGGAGTCTGCATCAGCGTCATGTCGCGCAGTCCGGCCAGCGATAGATGGAGTGTACGCGGGATAGGCGTCGCAGTGAGCGTGAGGACGTCGGTATCGAGCTTCAGCTGCTTCAGCCGTTCCTTGTGCTTCACTCCGAAACGATGTTCTTCGTCGACGATCACCACACCTAGATTGCGGAAGCCAACATCCGGGCTGAGCAAACGATGCGTTCCGATGACTACGTCGATCTTCCCCGCAGCGAGATCTTCGATCACAGCCTGCTGCTGCTTTGCGGTCTCGAAGCGGCTCATCGTGCTGACGATTACCGGGAAGTCGGCAAGCCGGTCGCCGAAAGTGCGCGCGTGCTGTTCCGCGAGGATCGTTGTCGGCACCAGCACGGCCACCTGGCGTCCCGATTGTATCGCCTTGAAGGCGGCCCTCACCGCAACTTCGGTTTTTCCATATCCCACGTCACCGACAAGAAGCCGGTCCATTGGACGAGCGCGCTCCATGTCTGATTTCACATCGGCCGTAGCAGTGCGTTGATCGGGCGTGTCCTCGAAGAGGAATGAAGATTCCAGTTGCCGCTGCCAGGGCGTGTCGGGTAGATGCGGGGGCCTCGTCGCAACCTTGCGCCGCGCGTAGAGATCGAGCAGCTCAGCCGTCATCTCCTGGATCGCGGCTCGAGTGCGATCGCGCTGCGCTGCCCAACGCTTCCCTCCGAGTGTATGGAGTCTCGGTAGAGGTGCGTCGCTGGTGACGTCTGCGGCGGATCGGTAACGCTCGATCTGGTCAATGCGATAGAGAGGCACGTTCAACCGGTCGCCTCCTTCGTACTCGATCACCGCAACTTCGACCGTGCTCTCGCGAAAGAACACTTTTTCGAGTCCGCGGTAGATGCCGACGCCATGCTCGAGGTGAACGACGTAATCGCCGGGAGTGAGGGCGGTGAGACTCTCGATACTAGTGCCGGCAGCGTACTTCCTTGCACGGCGGATCCGCCGCTCACGGCGGAAGATCTCGTGGTCCGTGAGAACGCGTAACCCCGGAAACTCGTCATGCGGCGGAATAACGAAGCCGCCGTTGAGAACACCGATAGCAAGCGTTGCGGGAGAGCGACGACCTCCTTCCGAGAGCAGCTCGTCGAGGCGCTCCGCCTGTCCGGAGTTGTCGCAGAGTATGATCGTCGGAATTCCGCCTGCGATCACTTCGCGGAGGCGGCGCATGTCCCGGTGAATCGCTTCCGGGATTCCCAGGCCGAAATCCACGAACGAACGCCCGCTCTCCGGCTCGGAGAGTAAACCGTTCGATGCGGTCGCGGGCGTCGCGACGCACAATTCAATGGCGCCGAGCCGAGCGAGAGCTCCGAGCGTCACTTCGGGAGACTCGTAGAGCTCGTGACGACTGGGCGTGTCTTCACCGCGACGGCGAGCGAGGTCGATGTGGTGCTGCGCCTCGTCCCACGTCCGACGCAGCTCCGGCTCGATGTGACTGTCTTCTGGAATCACGATCAACGTGTCCGGCGAGAAGAGCGTCATAATCGACACGCGCTCGCTTTCCTCCGAGGTCCCGCCCAACTGACCGTCTACGGGAAGGACGAGCGCGAACGCTGCGTCGCGCGTGGAGCGCTGCGTCACCAGATCGAAGTGCCGCAACTCGGCGACCTCGTCCCCCCAGAACTCGAGCCGCACCGGCTCGGCCATGCCGAAGCCATAGATGTCGAAGATTCCACCGCGAACACTGAACTGAGCCACGTCGTCTACCATGTGAACGCGCTCGAACCCAATCGACTCAAGGTGCTCAGCGAGCGTTTCAGGCCGTCGCACGTCTCCGCGGCGGAGCTCGAGTCGGGTTTCAGCTAGCGCGGTGGGCAGCTGCGTCCGCTCGAGAAGTGCCCGAGCGGTGGTGAGGAGCACGCGCACATTCCCGCGTCCGATCTGTTCCAGCGTCTCGACGCGCTCTCCCGCAACCTCGGCGTGTGGCTCAGCTTCGCCGAAGGCCTCGCGAGGCGGATAAAAAGCAACCCCCAGGTCGCTATCGAGAGACGTTAGGTCCGCCAGCCACCGTTCCGCGGATGCCACACTCTCCGCGACGACGACGAGAAATCTTCCCGGATTCAGTCGCGCGAGAGATGCCGTGACAAGGCTGTCGCTCGACCCGGGGAGCCCCCCGAGTGTGAGGCGCGGCCGTAGGGGCGGGAGCAGAGCAATGGCGTCGGAGAGCGCGGATAGCGACTCGACGGCCTCGAGAAGGGCTGGCAGAGACACCGCGCGCAAGCTAAAGTGCATGGTAGCCGACTGGTAGCCGATGCCGGTCGCCCACCGGAGGTTCACAATGCGAATTCATCGGGCACTACTCGCGCCAGCGGCTCTGACAATCGCGATCACCTCCGGCATCGCGGGCGCCCAGCAACCCCCCGTTCAGCGCGGCTACCAGCGATACGACGATCCCGCGCCGGTGGTGGACGTCTGGCTCGACCAGGTGAATTACGGGATGGGCCAGCGCATACGTACGTACTTCCAGGCCGATCAGGGCGCGTACGTGACGATTGTGCGAATCAGCACCGATGGGCGGCTGTACGTGCTGTATCCACGCCGTCCCGATCAGCAGCGGCGATACGCGTCCGGCCGATTCAACACAGAGGAGACGCCTCTCTCCGGTGAGCCCGCCTACTATTTGAATGAGCCGCCCGGCACAGGATTCGTCTTTGCCATTGCATCCTACGATCGCTTCGACTACGCCGCGTTCAGCTGGGGCTCGCGATGGAGCGAGTCGCGGCTGGCACGCCTTGGCACGGTGGATCCGTTCGGGATCGTAAACTCGTTCGTTTCACAGACGCTCGACATTCGCTCGACGTACAGTTTCGACTACGTGCAGTACGAGGTGAGATCGAACGGGCATTATCGACAGTACGGGAATCGGTACGGGAATCGGTACGGGAATCGGTTCTACGGCGACGACGCTTACTACCGCTGTCTTCAGTACTTCGGAATTCTCGCCGATTCATATTGCCGCTCGTACGGAATCGTATACGGTACTCCGGTCGCGATCGGCCGCACGGTACCCTCGGCGCCTCCTTTAACAGCGAGAAAGCGGATGACACCAAAGCCGCTCGTTGTGGATCCGATGCTGCCGGAGCCCGAGCATCTCCCGCCGCCTGGGCGGATTGAGCGCGGGCAAGGGTCCCGAAGCTCCACGAAGACGGGGGAATCGATGCATCGCAGCGGCGCCCCGCGGCCGGATCCTGAAGTGCAGCCCGGATTCGAGCCGAGCGTCAGAGCGGAGCCGGCGCACGTGCAACGGTACGAGCCGCGACCAGAGCCGCGCGTTGAGCGCCCGCGAGCCGAGGCTCCGCGAATGGAGCAACCGCGAGTTGAGCGCCCTTACTTCGAGCAACCGCGAGTCGAGCGTCCTCACGTCGAGCAACCGCGGGCTGATCCGCCGCGCGCCGATCCGTCACGTGTCGAACAGCGCCAACATGTCGAGTCGCAGCCATCACCGAAGCGCGACGTTCCGGTTCGAGATCAAGACATACTGTAGGCGTTTCTTCCGCTTTCAATGGGGCGCGCGCCGGGACTGGTGTCGCGCCCCTTTATATTGTTGACGCACTTGCTGTGTTAGTCCGCAGTCCGCAGTTAGTCCGCAGTCCGCAGTTTCCTTTTCTCCGCTTCCAGCAGTGAGCCGCGCACTTGAAGCTCGATCATATCCGCAATTTCTGCATCGTCGCTCATATCGATCACGGCAAGTCCACACTCGCCGACCGCCTGATCGAAGCGACGGGCATGCTCAAGAAGCGCGAGATGAAGGCGCAGGTCCTCGACACTCTGGACCTCGAGCGGGAGCGCGGAATCACCATCAAGCTCAACGCTGTTCGCATGACCTACGACGCGCGCGACGGCAGCAGTTACGAGCTGAACCTCATCGACACGCCGGGACATGTGGACTTCACCTACGAGGTCTCTCGCTCACTCGCGGCGTGCGAGGGGGCGGTTCTCGTAGTGGATGCTTCACAGGGAATTCAGGCGCAGACACTGTCGAATCTTTTTCTGGCCTTGGACGCCGGACTCGAAATAATTCCTGTGCTCAACAAGATCGATCTCCCGGGCGCCGAGCCAGAGCAAAGGCGGCAGGAAGTGAGCGAGCTTTTGGGAATCGATCCCGATGAGATCCTTCTCGTCAGCGCGAAGGAGGGAATCGGAATCTCCGAGCTACTCGAGGCCGTCATTCGGCGGGTTCCTCCTCCGACGGGCAACGGCGACGGTCCGCTGCGAGCGTTGATCTATGACTCGTACTACGACCGTTATCGCGGCGCGATCCCGAGCGTGCGTGTAGTTGACGGCTTCATCCGCCCGAAGATGAGCATCACTTTCGGGGCGAGCGACTCCGTGTACGAGGTCGCCGAGGTCGGATACAACCAGCTTCGCGAGGTGCGCACAGATCAGCTCGGGCCCGGCGAGGTTGGCTACGTGATGGCGAACGTGCGCTCGGTGAAGGAGACGCGCGCGGGGGATACGATCTTCGACGCATCCAACAAGGCACCGCAGCCGCTTCCCGGATACAAGGAAGTGCGGTCGTTCGTTTTCGCCGGCATTTATCCCACCGATACCACGCAGTACGAGACGCTGCGCGATGCGCTCGAAAAGCTTCAGCTCAACGACGCCTCGCTGCAGTACGAGCCCGAGACATCAACCGCGCTGGGATTCGGCTTCCGCTGCGGATTCCTCGGTCTGCTTCACATGGAGATCGTCCAGGAGCGGCTTCACCGCGAGTATGAGCTCGACCTAGTCACCACCGTGCCGAGCGTCGAGTATCGTGTGTACCGAACCGACGGAACCATGCAGTTGATCGAGAATCCTTCGCTGATGCCGCACGCTTCGGTCGTGGGCTTCGTCGAGGAGCCGTACGTGAAGGCGCGAATCATGGCTCCCGCTGACTACATCGGCCCGATCATGACTCTCGGCACCGACCGTCGCGGCGTCTATAAGAACATGACGTACCTCGATCAGGAGCGCGTCGAGTTCGATTGGGAGTTCCCGCTGGGCGAGATCATTCTCGATTTCTTTGACCGCCTCAAGACGATCAGCCGCGGCTACGCTTCTCTCGACTACGACATGCTCGAGTACCGGCGCAGCGATCTCGTGAAGCTCGACATGCTCATCAATGGCGAGCCGGTGGACGCGTTCTCGGTGATCATTCACCGCGACAAGGCTTACGATTGGGGCCGAAAGATCGCCGACAAGCTCAAGGAGCTCATCCCGCGACAGCTCTTTGAGGTCGCAATCCAGGCAGCGATTGGACAGAAAATCATTGCCCGCACAACGGTGAAGCCGCTGCGCAAGGACGTGCTCGCGAAGTGCTACGGGGGCGACATCACCCGCAAGCGCAAGCTTCTCGAGAAGCAGAAGGAGGGAAAAAAGCGGATGAAGCAGGTGGGCGCCGTCGAGATCCCGCAGGAAGCGTTTCTAGCCGTTCTCCAGGTGGAGTAGGCGTTGGCCTCGCTCGTTGTCCAGACGAGCTTCATCGGCGATGTCGTCCTCACCACTCCGCTGATCGCCGAGCTCGCCAAGCGTGGGCCGGTAGACGTGGTCACGGGCCCCGGAGCAGCGTGTCTTCTCGCGAACGATCCGGCTGTTCGCCGGACTATCATCTACGAAAAGGCCGGAAGCGACGTCGGCATCTTCGGTTTTCTGCGCACTGCACGCAGAGTTCGGCACGTAGGGGAAGGCGGTCCCGACTCTCCCGCAGCCGGGCCATACGACATCGTCTACCTCGCGCAGGGCTCACTTCGAAGCGCGCTCCTCGCACTTTCAACGGGCGCTTCGGAGCGCGTCGGGTTTGCGACCTCCGCCGGCGCGGCATTGTATACGCGCCGCGTCGCATTTCGGGAGGACCGTCACCACGCCGAGCGATTGTGGTCGCTGTCGATGAGCGAGTGCGCCGACCCTCCGACGCCGGAGCAGATACGTCCCCGACTGTACCCGGGTGACCCTGAGCGTTCATCAGTGAACGCATTCCTTTCTGAGTCACTCGCCGATCCCGCCGCTCCAATCATCGTTCTCGCGCCTGGAGCGGCATGGGCAACCAAGCGATGGCCTTTTTTTCCCGAGCTCGCCGTGCGTTTCACCGACTCGCATTCGATCGTTGTCATCGGAGGCAGCGAAGACGCCGCCGCAGCGGACGCAATCGTAACGCAATGCCCGCCTGGCCGCGCCGCGAGCGCTGCCGGCCGCCTGACCATGCTTGCTTCCGCGGAGCTGATTCGTCGCGCGCGGGCGATCGTCTGTAACGACTCGTCGCCCCAGCATCTCGCATCAGCCGTCGGAACGCCAACGTTGAGCGTATTCGGCCCGACAGTTACCGACTTCGGTTATGGGCCCCTCGCTCCGGGGAGCGTCGCCGCCGGACATGACGATCTTCGCTGTCGTCCATGCCATCATCACGGTCCGGTGCGCTGCCCGCTTGGACATTGGCGCTGCATGCGCGAACTTTCGTCCGGCGAAATCGCCGCAGCGCTTACTCGAATCCTCTCTACCGGACCGATCTCTTGACAGTTCGCGAGCAATTCATAGTGGGGATCGACCTTGGCGGCACCAACATCGCCGGAGGAGCGATGCCGACCGACGGCACTCGCGAGATCGCGATGAGGATGACCGCAACCCGCGCGGAAGAGGGTGCCGACGCGGTGATCGAGCGGATCGGCCAGATGGTCGAAGACGTGATCGCAGAGACGATCGCAGAGACCGGTGCCGAGCGATCGGACTTTCTCGGCGTCGGGATCGGCGCGCCCGGTCCGCTCGATCGCGTGAGCGGCATCGTCATTGTCACACCGAACCTCGGCTGGAGCGATTTTCCGCTTCGTGATCGCATCTCGGAGCGGGTGAACCTCCCCGCATCTCTCGATAACGACGCCAACTGCGCAACACTAGGTGAGTGGTGGTGCGGAGCGGCGAAAGGAGGACGGAACGTCGTCGGTCTCACCATCGGCACCGGCATCGGCGGCGGGCTCATTATCGACGGCAAGCTGTATCACGGCTCTTCCGACGCGGCCGGCGAGATTGGTCATACGACCATCGATGCGAACGGACGCCGCTGCAAGTGCGGCAACTACGGCTGTCTCGAAGCTTATGCGTCCGGGCCGGCGATCGCCGAGCGCGCTCGTGAACTGCTCAAGGTGGACGGCGATTCGACGCTGCATCAGCTCGTCGACGGTGAGCTTTCGCGCATTACGGCGCAGACGGTGTTCGAGGCGTCCAAGCGCGATGATCCCGTGGCACTCGAGGTCGTTCGTGATACCGCGCACTTTCTCGGCGTCGGCATATCGAATCTCATCAACGTCTTCAACCCTGATATCTGCGTCGTGGCCGGCGGTGTTACGCAGGCAGGCGATATTCTCTTCGACCCGCTGCGCACCGAGGTTCGCCGGCGCGCATTCAAGTCATCGGTGGAGGCGTGCAGAATCGTCCCGGGAGCGCTTCCCCTCTCTGCCGGAGTAGTCGGCGCGGTTGCGACCTTCAAGGCGCAGATGCTTGGGGACCTCTGAGTGGCGGTGAAGCACCGGGCCGGCGTCATCGGCAGCGTGGTTTGGGATACGATCCACGGCCGCGGTCCGGGCGACACACCAGTGGAGGAATGGGGAGGAATCAGCTACGCGTGGAGCGCGCTCGATGCCGCCCTTCCCGACGATTGGGAGTTTGTGCCTCTCGTCAAAGTGGGCACCGACCTCGCTCCACAGGCGCGTGGCTTCATCGGCAAGCTGAGCAAAGTTTCCGCCGACGCACATCCCATCGAGGTTCCCCATCCGAACAATCGAGTGACGCTCTACTACGAGGGTACTGTGCGTCGTTGCGAGATCCTGAGGGGAGGCGTTCCACCGTGGAGCTGGCTCGGCCTCAAGCCTTTGCTCGCCGATCTCGACGCGCTGTACATAAACCTCATCTCCGGATTTGAGCTCGATCTGGAGACCGCGCAGCTAATTCGCGCGCATTTTGGTGGGCCCATCTACTGTGATCTGCATTCGCTGCTTCTGGCCGTTCAACCGGGCGGAATGCGCACGCTCCAGCCACTACCGAATCCGCAAGCGTGGCTCCGCTGCTTCGACTTCGTGCAGGTGAATGAGGACGAGATGCGGATGATGGCGCCCGATCCGATGGCTTTGGCGGCGATGGCGATGGCCGAAGGAGTGAGCTGTCTCAACGTGACGATGGGGCGCCGCGGAGCCGTCTACTTCGCCGCGCCGGGAGTTGACCGCTTGTCTGATGTATCGCGCGCACTCTTCGGCGGGACGCCGGGCGCGATCCGCACCGCCCTCGTCACGGCAGCCGGCGCACGCGAGGCGTTCGGCGGCGATACGACGGGGTGCGGTGATGTTTGGGGGGCGACATATTTCTCGCGCCTTCTGGCCGGCGAAACGATCGTCGATGCGATGCGGGCCGCGATGATTGCGGGCGCCCGAAACGTCGAGCACCGCGGGGCCACGGGCCTCGCTCAACACCTGCGAGGAGAGCTGAGCGCAAAGTGACGACAGTCGTGAACGTCCCGCGCTCGCTCGACGACGTTTCCTTCGAGAGAGTATTCGATCAGGTCGCAGCCGTCCCCGCCGACGAGAAAATCCTGATCAACGCCCGCAACACCACGTGGGCTTCGCCTTACGGGCTCACCGCGCTGCTCTGCGTCGCGCAGACACGGCTGGACCGGCCGCAGCTGGCGATCCCTGAGCGCGACGACACCGCATCGTACTGGTCGAAGGCCAGTTTCTTCGAATACGCCGAGGATCTGTACGAGATCATTGGAAAAGTCCCGCGCTCGCGCGCGGGGGCGGAGTCCAGCGTGCTTCTAGGCGTAACCCCGGTGTCGAAAACCGAGGACGTTCACGGAGTGGTCGAGAAGATTCAGTCGAAAGCGCAGGTGATCCTCCAGGGAACGCTGCATCTCGAGGCGAGCGTCACGATGCGCTTCACAATGGCCCTTTCCGAGATCTGTCAGAACGTCATCGAGCACGCGGGCCGCGGTGGCTGGGCCTGTGTCCATGTTTATCGGTTCACTCAGCGTCTGGGCCGGCAGGCGGTGCAGATCGCGGTATGCGACGCAGGCATCGGATTTCGGCAGTCACTCGAGACTTCGCTGGGTGCAACACCCGACCGGTGGACCGACGCCATCGCCCTCGAGGACACGGTGATGCGGGGCCTCACGAGATTCCACGACCCCGGCCGCGGGCAGGGACTCGCCGGAGTGCGCAAGTTTCTTTACAAATGGCAGGGCAAGATCAGTGTTCGGAGCGGAACCGCCAGAATTGCGATCGTGCCCGAGTGGGATGAGGACGAGCCGATGAAGGAAAACCTTGCGCCCTTCCCGGGCGCCCAGGTACAGATAACGATTCCGGAGAGGATGGACCTTCCGTGATCAACCACATCGATATCAGCTCGGTGCTGAAGCGCAGCGTATGCGATCTGTACTCGAACCTCGTCACGCGCCCGACGGGAGCCGCCGTTCGTCTCGGGATCGAGCATCAGCTCGACGAGATCGGCGATCGCGCGCTGGCCGTCCTGGATTTCTCCCACGTCGGCCTGCTCGACTTTTCGTGTGCCGACGAAATCGTCGCCAAGCTTCTCCTTCAGTACGTGAGTGTGGATGCCCCGCGTCGCGAGGTATACTTCGTTTTTTACGGGGTGCACGAGTCTCACATGGACGCAATCGAGGCCGTTCTCGAGCGCCACGATCTGGCGCTCGTTACGCAACACGCCGATGGCGGCGCGAGCCTGGTCGGGAACATCGACCGCGAAGAACGACTGGTCTGGGAAACAGTCCGGGATCTGGGCATCGCTGAGCCTGCCGAGGTCGCTGACGCCGCCGGCACGAGCGCAGAGCGTGCGGAGACTGCCCTCGAGGATCTGTGGAGACGCCGCCTGGTAATCCGTCAGGACCGCAGCTACGCGGCGTTGGGCGGATTGGACGCTACCGGACGCGCCGATCGGAGCACTCCGATGGAGGCCTCGTGAAGCGGATGCGCCTTCCGGAGGCAAAGCTCGGAACCGCTTTCGGATTCCGGCCTGAGCTGAGAGTCATCGATTACATCTCGAGTCGGCGAGAGGATGCCGAGCGGGGTCCGATGGTTCGTTTGCGGGGCAGCGAGGCTCGAATCCGACTGCTCGAGAAAGGCGAGCTCGCCTGGGTTCGAGGCCCGCGACGGAATGAGCTCGCGGTCGTCGACATCGACGACGCCGTGCCCGAAGGCGCGGTGATCGTGCGCGACGTAGCCGGCATCGCAGTGTCGGAAAGGGTGGTCGTTTCCAAACCCGATCTCGACACGCCAACGGGCAGACAGGTTGGATGAAGCAGGACAACCCACCGCGACCGCTCAGCCGCTCGACCATCGCCGTTCATGGCGGCTCCGATCCGCGCGGGCCAGGCTCACCTGTCGCATCTCCGCTCGTTCAATCGGTCAACTATGTCCAGGATTTCGGCACGAGCGAGGGTCTGATATACACCCGCTACGGCAACACTCCCAACGAGGAGGTGGTCCAGAAGCGGATCGCGATGCTCGAAGGAGCCGAGGCTGCGCTTGTGTTGTCGAGTGGAATGGGTGCAACGGCATGCGCGCTGACCGCGTTGCTGCGGCCCGGTGACCACCTCGTCTCGAGTGCGTGGATCTACGGCGGAACGCGAAGACTGTTCGCCGAAGAATTCGTCTCGATGGGAATCGAAGTGACGTTCGCAGATCCGGACGAGCGTAGAGGGTGGCGACAGTCGATCAGGAAGAACACCCGCGCAATCTTCGTTGAATCCCCGGTGAATCCGACGACCCGCGTGCTAGACATCGAGCAGCTCGCAACCCTTTCCAAGATGCAGGGTGTCGCATTGGTGGTGGACTCTACCGTTGCCAGCCCGGTGAACTCGCGCCCCATCTCGCTCGGCGCCGACGTTGTCATCCACTCAGCGACGAAGTACCTCAACGGCCATCACGACATCCTCTGCGGCGTCGTCGCGGGCCACTCGACCTACATCGAAGAGGTGAAGCAGAAGATGGAGGTGTGGGGCCAGGCTCCTGATCCGTTCGCATGCTGGCTTTTGGAGCGCGGCCTCAAGACACTCGACGTGCGGGTGCGCCGCACGAACGAGAACGCGCAGAAGATCGCGGAGTGGTGCGCGTCGCGTCCGGAGATCGCAAAAGTCCATTACCCCGGGCTTCCTTCGCACCGCGATCACGCGATCGCGAAGCGAATGCTCGACGGCTTCGGGGGATTGATGGCGATCGAGCTCGCCGGTGGTGCCCCGGCGGCGGACAAGTTCGTCAGAAGCGTGAAGCTCTTCACCTATGCCGCGAGCCTCGGCGGCGTGGACACGCTGGTGATCGAGCCTCGGTACAGCTCGCACGCCCACATGACCACCGAGGAGCGGGCGGCGATCGGGATTCCCGACGGATTCCTCCGGCTGAGTATTGGCATCGAAGACGCGGACGATATCATCGCCGACATCGAGCAGGCACTTCATTAGGATAGGATGATCCGATTCCACGACGTCGCGAAGGAGTATTCGCGAACGCGCGTCGCGTTGAGCCACGTCACCTTCCAGATCCGTCGCGGAGAGTTCGTCTTTCTCATCGGCCCGAGTGGTTCTGGAAAAACGACCGTTCTCAAGCTGGTGTACATGGAGGAGCGGCCGACGCACGGCGACGTCTGGGTGGCCGGCGTGCATGCGAATGCCGCAAGGTCGGCCGAAATCGCACACCTGAGGCGAAAGCTAGGAATCGTCTTTCAGGAATTCCGGCTCCTCGAGGACCGCACCGCAGCTCAGAACGTCGCCTTCGCGCTCGAAGTCACTGGCGCCGACAAGGCAACGATACCGGACCGTGTGACAAAGGCGCTGACCCAGGTTGGGCTCGCATCGAAAGCGACGCAAATGCCTCAGCAGCTCTCCGGCGGAGAGCAGCAGAGAGTGGCGATAGCGCGAGCGCTGGTGAACGAGCCTTTGTTCATCCTTGCGGACGAGCCGACCGGCAACCTCGACGAGCGGGCGACGCGTGGAGTATTGGAGCTCTTGCGCGAGATAAACGCCGCCGGAACCTCAGTCGTTATGGCGACTCACGACCTGGAGATGGTGCGGCGGACGGAGTTTAGAACGATCGAGCTCAATCACGGTCGCGTGGTGTTCGATTCGGCGGAGACTCCGCCTCCGGAAACTCGATACACTCCGCTCGTTGGACAGCCGGCGATCGGCGGGCCTCTCGAAGTCAACTGGCCGCCCGCTCCTCGAGGAGAGAGCAAGTAGATGCTCGCCCTTCGTGAGGCGGCCAACGCCAGCCGACGCGCCCCGCTTCTGAGCGCGCTCGGCGTTTTGACAATCGGATTTTCACTTTTTGCCTTCGGCTTGTTCGCGCTCGTGGCAGTGAACATTCGCCAGGCGCTCAGAGCGGTGGAGGAGCGCGTAGAAGTGAGAGCCTTCATTGCCGACGGCACGCCACTCGACGCAGTTGGCGAGGCGATGGGAGACATCGGGGCGTTTCCGGAAGTGGCGAAAGTCGAGTATGTGTCTCCCGAAGCGGCTCTTGCCCGCGCCCGGCGCGACCTCGGGGAGTTCAGCGATGTTTTCGAGGAGACGATCCTTCCGGCATCGATAGACATCCATTTGCGGGCCGGTCTACGCGATCCACAAACCGTCAAATCCGTCGCCGATCGCGTGAATTCCTTCCAGTTCGTCGACGATGTGCGCTACGGACAGGAATGGGTCGAGAAGCTCTACCGTCTGCGAGGAATTGCCGCCGCGACAGGAGCCGGACTTGGAATCGCCTTCGCAGCGGTCGCGGTTATCATCATCGGCGCGACAATCCGGGTGTCTGTTCTCGCGCGGGCGCGCGAGATCGCGATCATGCGGCTCGTTGGTGCGACCGATGCATTCATTCGCGCGCCGTTCCTCATCGACGGGTTCATCAAGGGCATCATCGGCGGAATGCTGGCGCTTCTCCTCACTTGGATCGCTTATCGAATGGTGGATACGCGATTCATCAAGCTCGTTTTCTTCGATCCTCGGCTCATCATGATCGGCGTTCTGAGTGGCGCGCTGATCGGCGTAGCGGGGAGCGCGACCTCGGTATGGAGACACCTCCGAGAGGTCTGATCGGGCGCGTCGCCGCGCTCGCTCTCTGCCTGGTCGCTACCCTGCCTGCGAAAGCGCAGGAGCCCTCCGACGCGCGCCTTCGCGCTCAGCAGGAGGAGCTCGCGCGCATTCGCCGCGAAAGAGAGGATCTTCAGCGCCGCATGCGCGGACTTCAGACGAAGGTCCACGACATCTCCGAGGAAGTTGACAACATAAATCGGCAGCACAACGCCACCGTGCGAGTGGTCCGGTCGCTCGACGAGCAGCTCACAACGCTGAATGGTGAAGTGGAACACACGACAGCGAACCTTGTCCGCGCGCAGGATGAAGTACAGGTCAAGCAGGCGGTGCTCCGCAGGCGCCTCGTCGAGATCTACAAGCGCGGACCCTTGTTTACGTTCGAGGTCCTCTTGTCCGCGAAGTCGTTCGGTGATCTGGTTGCGCGTTACAAGTACCTGCATATCCTCGCGCAGCGCGACCGTACTGTTCTTCACCGCGTGGATCAGCTTCGCGAAAACATTATTGGACAGCGACGCCAGCTCGTGTCACTTCAGAGCGGGGTCGAGCAGAACCGCACCGAGAAGGCACAGGAGGCGGTGCGGCTTCAGACGCTCGAGGAGGTGCGGGAGCGGAGTTTGGCGAAAGTCCAGCAGGACGCCAAGCGGGCGAAAGCACGTCTCGCAGAGCTGGCGCGGAGTGAAGCCCGGCTCAACAGCGTGATCGCGAATCTCGAGACGATCAGACGACGCTCGGGCGCCGCTGCTGTTGCGAGCACTCTGCGCACGTCGGATCTCGGCCGGCTCGACTGGCCCGTGGAGGGTGAGATCATTTACCGCTTCGGAAGAGTGATCAACCCGAACAACACAACGACGCGCTGGAACGGAATTGGAATCGCGGCCGGACAAGGGACCGGAGTAAGATCGGTGTCATCCGGCGAAGTAGTCCTGGCGGACGTCATGGGAACGTACGGCAACACGATCATCGTCGAGCACGGCGGCGGCGACTATTCGGTGTACGGCTCGCTCTCGACAATGGCGGTGTCGAAGGGCGCGCGGGTATCGAAAGGACAGGTGATCGGGTCTGTTGGCGCAACCGACCCGGCGCTGCCGGCGCATTTGCATTTCGAGATCAGGCGTGGTGGTCCGGCTGTCGATCCTCTCGACTGGCTGCGCGGAGCGCGCTAGCGACGCCGACGTTCCTGTTATCTGACCGATGCGGTGCTGTCGAGCGCGGCCGATAGTCCCCTTGCGAGTTTCATAGCGTCGTCATTCGCCCAGAAGTGCATGAAGATGAGTCGTGGCTCCTCTCCCAGCATGTGACTGTGAACCGCGGTGACCCGGATTCCGTTTCGTTGAAGCACACGAATGACCGGATTTACCTCGGAGGAGCGCAGCACGAAGTCGCCGGCGATTGCCGCTCGCCCGTCTCTGGTGGGTTGGAAGTTGATTGCGGTTGCGACGCCCATCGAAGGAGGAATCACGTGCCCCATGGCACGGACCGTCTCACGTCGCGGAACGCTTATCTGATATGCGCCTCCATTTACTTTGCCGCCGACACGGAGCGTACGGTTTAGCGCAACCGTGTCGAGAATGAAGACGGAAGGCTGCGCCGGCGACGGCGGCTGAAGCGGCGTCGCCGTCGTTGCGAGGGCGGTTCGCACCGTTCGCGCCAGATCAGGTGCGGTTCCCTGAGCCGAGACGTGCATGTACATCACATGCGGAGACTCGCCGAGGAGATGGTTGTGAAGCGCCGTCTGTTCGATGCCGCCCTTCTGGAGAACGTCCATCACATGCGCGACCTCCGACTCCAGAACTACCAGGTCGCCCATCATCATTGACCGCCCGTTCTCAATTCGTTGGAACGCTACCCACGACCCGAGCGCGAGCGTAGGAAGGACGCGCAGGCCTCCGACGGTTACGGCGAGATCAGCTCGCGGGAAACCATATCGGATGACGTTGCCAAGTTGCGGTGCGCCCTTTCGACCGAACGCTGAATCGACTGATGTCCAGTCGGGTGTAGCAGCTCTGCCGGCCGTTTTCTGCGCTCCGGCGAAGCTCGGGATGAGCGTCGACGCGAAGACGGATGCAACGGCCCACGAGACGAGAAACTTTCGCATTGTCTTTCTCTGGTTGAAACGTCAAGTAGCATTCCGCTGCATTATTTGCTCCGCGACTGCCCCCGACACCGTAGTGTCAGTATCGGTACGTGGCGCCGCATTCCGTTCACCTCTGCATCCCGCCACTGCGTTGACTCGTTCGGACTCGGTTTGCTTCCTTCTGTGCTGCTTGGTGGGGTCGACCCCGATCGTCGCCCGCTGTCAGTCGGATTCATCCCTGGCGCTATCGCGCGTGCCTTCCGAACGGCCGCGACTTCGTGCCTCGCCGTCGACCACGATTCGACTGGATGGACAGCTGAGCGAAGCGGCATGGGCAGTCGCTGACTCCATCGAGCTACTTCAGGTCGAGCCCCGCGAAGGCGCGAAGGCGAGTGCGAGAACTGTGGTGCGGGTACTCGTTACTGGAGATGCAGTCGTCATCGGGATCCGCGCCGATGACGCCGACCCACGGCACATCGTGAGCTTCGCGCGCCAACGCGACGCGTCGCTATCGAGCGAGGACCACGTGAAGATCGTGCTTGACACGTATCGTGACGGGCGGTCCGGCTACGTGTTCGCCGTCAATCCGAATGGCGCTCGGTATGACGCTCTGGTAACGGATCAGGGGAATAGCGAAAACGCTAACTGGGATGCGATCTGGGAAGCGTCGTCAGTGCGTACTCCACTGGGATGGTCGACGGAGATCCTGATTCCCGTAAAGAGTTTGATGTTCAAGCCCGGCCTCACCGAATGGGGATTCAACGTGCAGCGACGGATACAGCGGCTCCAGGAGACAGATCGTTGGGCCGGCGCTGTGCGAGATGCCCTGGTCACGCAGGTCGGCCGCGCGGGATTGCTCATCGATGTGCCGGCATTTGACCTGGGCGTCGGGCTTACGATGCGCCCGGCGGCCAGCGCTGGGGGAGGGATCGCGACGTCGGGCGCATCGTGGCGGACCAGCACGCACGCGAGTCTCGATGTCACACAGCGGATCGGCACCAATACCCTCGCGTCGGTGACCGTCAATACGGACTTCGCCGAGACGGAAGTGGATAGCCGGCAGACGAATCTGACCCGGTTTCCTCTCTTCTTTCCCGAGAAGCGGACCTTCTTTCTCCAAGGCGCCGACATTTTCGACTTCGGCCTTGGCACGAGTCAGGACGTGATTCCTTTCTTCAGCAGGCGGATTGGTCTCCTCGGTGGAAGGCAGGTGCCGCTTGATGTGGGCGGGAAGGTGAACGGTCGGGCCGGAGGAACGAACTTCGGCGCGCTTGTCGTCCGCACCGGCGGTGTCGACACTCTTGCGACCGGAACCGCAATGGGTGTCGTCCGCATCAAGCAGAATGTGCTCCGAGAGTCATCAGTGGGCATGCTGGCCACTTTCGGTGATCCGCTCGACCGGAGCGACGCATGGCTGATCGGACCAGACGCCACCTACCAGACATCGCATTTCCACGGTGACAAGAACTTCCTCGCAGGAGCATGGGGATTGTTGATGAACCGTGGCGGCCTCACCGGCGATCGCAGCGCCTGGGGAGGCAAGGTCGATTACCCTAACGATCTCTGGGACATCGCTGCGACGTTCAAGCAGATCGGCAACGGCTTCCAACCTTCAGTTGGCTTCGTTCCGCGAACGGGCGTACGGATCGCGACGCTGAGCGTGAACTACCAGCCGCGTCCGGAAAAGCCAATCGGCCCGTTTCGCGTGAGGCAGATGTTCCACGAGTTTGAGACACTTTATGTCACGGATCTGCACGGCGACTGGCAGAGCTATCGGGTCTTCATGGCACCGATCAACTGGCGGCTGGAAAGCGGCGACCGCTTCGAGGCGAACGTCGTACCAGTAGGCGAAAGACTTTCCGAACCCTTCGCGATCACCGAGGCCGTAAGTGTTCCGCCGGGTCGATACCATTGGAATCGATATCGTCTCGAGGGAGGCCTGGCATCGAAGCGGCGACTGAGCGGCCAGCTCACCTGGTGGTTCGGCAAGTTCTACACGGGAAAGCTCGACGAGCTGGAGGTCACGGCGGCATGGAAGCTGTCCGCATTGTTGATCGTGGAGCTGGCTGCGGAGCACAATGTCGGGCGGCTTCGCGAGGGATCATTCACACAGGATCTCGTGGGCACCAGATTCCGCGTCAATGTCTCACCGGACCTGCAGCTCAACAGCTTCGTCCAGTACGACAACGAGAGCAGGAGCGTCGGCACCAACACGCGCCTGCGCTGGACGTTTCTTCCGGCCGGGGATCTGTTCGTCGTGTACAACCACAACGTGAAGGAGACCGACCCGGTAACCAGCGCACGCCATTGGTCGTTCGATTCCAATCAGCTTCTCGTGAAGCTGCAGTACGCGCTCCGATACTGAGGAAGAGCATCACCTCCGCGACTGAGGCGCCCCTGGGCGCGCATGTATCGATTGCCGGCGGAACTCATCAGGCGCCTGGCCGCGCGCGGGCGATTGGTGCGACGGCGATGCAGATCTTCACCAAGATGGCCAGCCGATGGGCCGAGCGCGCATGTGAGGACGATGAATGTATCCGCTTCCGCGCTGCGCTCGAGAACACCGAAGTGGAGCGGACATCAGCGCACGACAGCTACCTGATCAATCTCGCATCACCGAATGCAGCGCTTCGCGCGCGCTCACTCGAATCCTTCACGCTCGAGCTGGTACGATGTGCAGCGCTCGACCTCGACTATCTCGTGTCGCACCCGGGGAATTTCATGGACGACCGCTTCGCCGGCTTGATGCGTAACGCGGAAGCAATCACCGCCGCGCTCGAACGAGTTCCCGGACGAGCGATGATTCTGATGGAGACGACTGCGGGTAGCGGAACCGCGTTGGGTGCGAGTTTCGAGGAGATCGCCGTATTGATTGCGCTCGTTCCGGATCCTTACAGGGCGCGGCTCGGCGTTTGCGTGGATACAGCGCATGTGTTCGCCGCGGGCTACGATCTGACCACTGATTACAACGGCGTCTGGTCGCGGTTCGACGACACCATCGGGTTGGACCGTCTTCGCATGATGCACCTCAACGATTCGAAGGCACCGCTCGGGTCGCGTCGCGACAGACATGAGCTCATCGGCGAAGGCGCTATTGGAGAAATTGCATTCCGTCGAATCATGAATGATGAACGTCTGTTCAATGTCTCGAAGGTGATCGAGACCCCGAAGCTTGGGGACGCTCAAACGACCGACCGCCGGATCATCGAGCGCTTGCGCAGCTATATCGCGTGAGGCTCACATTCGGTGACATCCGGAATCGTTCGCTGGCTGTTGTACCGGAACAGGGGTAACATTCGCCGGGTATGAGGTTCGTGCCTCGCTTCTCGCGTTTGCTCCCGCCATTCCTGTGGCGACCTGCAGTTTTTCTTGCTGCCCTCGCGCAGCTTGCCGTCGGGCTCGCGCCCCTCGCCGAGCTGCGCGACAGTTCGAACGCGAGCGCGCACCTCGAAGCGCAGGGAATTGCGCTTCATCACGCACACGACGAGGCGACCTGCATCGCGTGCGCGGCTCAGCATCTCATGGCGGGCGCGATCCCTGGCGCACGATTGGAGCCCGTCGTCATTCACGCGGCGAACGGAGTCCTCGCGATGTCCCGGGAGATACCCGCCTCGTCGCTCAGACCTACAAGACGCTCACGCGCGCCACCGGAGACTGACCTGGCCGGCTGACCTCGCACGATCCTCGCTTGGAGCCGGCTCGTTGGGCAGTGCCTTCCGCATCAAGGCGCGGAAGGGTTCCCACAACCAGTCATCCAATTCAACATGCGAGGAACACTCCTCCTCATTGCTCTAACCATCGCGGGTGCTTCGCCCGCGCTCGGTCAGAAGCCACCACAAAAAACACGGGCCGATTCAATCGCGCGGGCGGACTCCATCGCTCGCGTCGACTCCATCGCGCGCGCGGATTCGATTGCGCTCGTGCAGCAGCTGGAAAAAGAGCTGGGCACTGCCGCCAGCGACAGCGCGACGGCGGCAACGGCCCCCCGTGCAACGGGCGGCTACATGAATATCGGCTTCGTCGTGCTGACGGACGCAGGCTGGTCGACGGAGTCTGATGTCGGCTCGCTCGAGCTCGGCGATCACGATCCGCACGTTCGCGGCTTTACCGTTCCCAACGCCGAGATCTCGCTGGACGGAGCGGTGGATCCCTACTTCAAGGGATTCAGCAACATCGTTCTCAAGATCGATCCTGACGGCGAGACCGGCATCGAGCTGGAAGAAGCTTATGCGCTGACAACTTCGCTGCCACACAACCTACAGATAAAAGCCGGACAGTTCTTCACGGAGTTCGGACGTCAGAATCCGCAGCATCCGCACGCCTGGGCTTTCATTGACCAGCCGCTGGTGCTCGGTCGCATGTTCGGCCCCGACGGCCTTCGCAGTCAGGGTCTTCGACTATCGTGGCTCGTACCGACGCCGTTCTACACGGAAGCAATGGTCACGGTAGCCAATAGCGCCGGAGGTACGACGTCGAGCTTTCGGTCGCCCGAGTCGTCCGAGATACATGGAGGCCTCGCCACCGACCGACCCGTCAAGGAATTGAATGACCTGCTCATCGCGCCTCGCGTTGCCGCGTCGTTCGATCTATCCGACACGCAGACGCTGCTTGTTGGAGCATCCGCCGCGTTCGGGCCGAACAATTCCGGACCCTCCGCAAGGACGCGCGTGTATGGTGTTGACGGCTACTGGAAGTGGAAGGCTGCCGCAGCGCAAGCGGGTTTTCCATTCGTTTCCATGCAAGCCGAGGCATTGGTTCGCCGCTATGACGCAGCGGAGCGAGTCTCGGCAGATGATCCCTCGGTAACGTTGCCGAGCGAGACACTGAAAGATCGGGGAGCCTACGGCCAGCTGCTGTGGGGGATCAAGCCGCGCATTGTTGCCGGGCTTCGCGGCGACTGGGTACGAGGCGACCAGGGGGCGTTCGAGACCGCATTGCGCGCCGACCGATTCCGCCTGTCGCCCAATTTCACCTGGTACCCGACGGAGTTTTCGAAATTCCGGGTGCAGTACAACTACGACGACCGTAAGGGAATAGGCACCGATCACTCGCTCTGGTTTCAGTTCGAGTTCCTGATCGGTGCACACGCAGCACACAAATTCTAGAGGCAGAAGACACTACAATGAAAACGATGAAATTTTTTGGAGTGGCAACCGCCACGTTGATCTCTGCCGCTGGCGCCGTAGCGCCGGCCGCCGCGCAACTCCGCGTCGTTGCCACCACTCCCGATCTTGCATCGGTGGCGAGAGAGATCGGAGGAAGCGCTGTCACCGTGACCGCACTCGCCAAACCAACTGAGGATCCGCACTTCGTCGATCCCAAGCCAAGCCACATCCTGACTCTCAACCGCGCCGACGTGCTGATCGAGGGCGGAGCGGAGCTGGAGCTCGGATGGCTGCCTCCCCTCCTCGAGAACTCGCGTAACTCGAAAATCGCCGCGGGTGCCCCTGGCAGAGTAGTGGCTTCGGAAGGCATCAGACTGATCGAGATTCCGACCAGCTTCGATCGCTCGAAAGGCGACATCCACTCGCTCGGCAACCCGCATTTTATGATCGATCCTGTTAGCGCCAAGATCGTTGCCGCCAATATCGCCCGCCATTTTTCGGAGGTCGATCCGAAATCAGCGGCGCTGTATCGCACTAAACTCGCCAATTTCAACGCGAGGGTTGACGCGAAGCTTGCCGACTGGCAGAAACAGCTCGCGCCCTATCGCGGAGCGAAGCTCGTCACCTACCACAAGGATTTCGGCTATCTGGCAAATCGCTTCAACCTTCAGATCGTGGAGAACCTGGAACCCAAGCCTGGAATTTCGCCCTCACCCGCGCACCTCGCGAAAGTCATCGGCACGATGAAGACACAGTCCGTCCACGTCATGCTGGTGCAGCCATTTCAGAATCGCAAAACGGCAGAGACTGTGGCTCGACAGACCGGAGCCGTCGTGCTGGATGTTCCCCAGCAGCCCGGCGCCCTACCGAACACGAGCACGTATTTCGACGAGATGGATAACGTCGTTCGCACGCTCGCGTCTGGCCTCGGGACGAGACAATGAGCGCAGAGTTACAGGTTGTTTGGGAGGTCATGAAGTGGCCGCTCGCGGCGTCCCTGTTATTGCCACCACTGCTGGTTTACCTCGGTCTGCACGTTGTGAAACGGGAGGTGATCTTCGTCGACCTCGCACTTGCTCAGGTTGCGACGTTTGGCACGTGCATAGCGTTGCTACTCGGCTACCATTTCGATGATCGCACGACGTTCTGGATTTCGCTCGCCGTGACCTTTTTGGGGGCTGCGTTCTTTAGCTGGTCGCGCAGCCGTCAGAAAGAGGCCGTCCCTCAGGAAGCGATCATCGGCATCACCTTCGTCGTAGCGGCTGCCGGGGTAATTCTCCTGTTGAGCCGAGTGGCCGGGGGCAAGGAAGAGCTCGAGCATCTGCTCACCGGCGATATTCTCAACCTGACAAAGTCTGAAGTGCTTCAGCGCACAGCCGTTTTTGCAGCCCTTGGTGCTTTTTACGGAGCATTTCACAAACGCTTCGTTCTCATCTCCTCCGATCCCGAGAAGGCCTTTGCAGATGGAATGCGGGTCCGGCTGTGGGACTTTCTGTTTTATGCCGCGTTTGCACTGATCGTCGTCAGCTTCGTGCGCGCGGCCGGCGTGCTGCTGACTTTTGCATACTTGATCGTGCCGGCAGTGTCCGGGACGATGCTGGCTGAGGAGTGGATGAGGCGGCTAGCGATCGGATGGGGCATTGCCACGGCAGCCAGCCTGCTCGGATTGTGGACGTCGTATCAACTGGATCTACCTACCGGCGCTGCGATCGTTTGCGCATCCGGCGTCCTGTTGGCTTTGGTAGGCGCTTTCGGCGCCTTACGTCGGGCATCAGGTTGATCGCCTTTTCTATCGGATCTTTGGACAGTCGCAGTCGGACCGCTCGTACTCGGCCTCTTCGATCCGACTTGCCATTCATTCAAACCCCACATCTATTGGCAGGAACAAACGAAAGGATGAACAACAACCTCACCCATCCTCTCGGTCCAGCCTCACCCATCCTCTCGGTCTACCTCTCACCCATCATCCCGCCCGTACATCGCCTCTTATTACCGAGAACGCATAACGCAAAAACGGTGAACTCATAACGCGCAGCCCCGGCGCCCGTTTCCCCCTGGCAGGTCGTCGTTTCTTCGCGTCTGCTGCTGCCGTACCGCCGTGTTTTGCCGTAACTTGGCGTTAATGAACCGGCAGGACGCCCTCGAGTATCACTCAAACGGCCGCCCGGGAAAGATCGCGGTCGTCCCCACCAAGCCGCTCAATAACCAGCGCGATCTCGCCCTGGCGTATTCGCCCGGCGTGGCCGAGCCGTGCCTCGAGATTCAGAAGAATCCGGATGAAGCGTACAACTACACAGCTCGCGGCAACCTCGTAGCGGTCGTCACCAACGGCACCGCGGTGCTCGGACTCGGCAACATCGGCGCGCTTGCAGGCAAGCCCGTGATGGAAGGAAAGGGAAACCTGTTCAAGCAGTTTGCAGACCTTGACGTGTTTGACCTGGAGGTTGGTTCGGATAACCCCGACGACCTCATCAGGTTCTGCCAGCTACTCGAGCCGACCGTCGGCGGCATCAATCTCGAGGACATCCGCGCCCCCGATTGCTTCTACATCGAGGAAAAGCTCCGCGAGACACTTAACATCCCCGTGTTTCACGATGACCAGCATGGAACCGCGATCATCTCCGGCGCTGCGCTACTCAACGCACTCGAGATAACCGGAAAGGACATCGCGAGCATTCGCTGCGTGTTCTCCGGCGCGGGCGCCGCGGCGATCTCAACCGCCGAACACTACGTGCGACTCGGAGTGAAGCGCGAGAACATCATCCTCAACGACAGGTCAGGCGTCATCTATCGCGGCCGCCCCGGCACGATGGACAAGTACAAGGCGCGTTTCGCGGGCGACTTTGCCGCCCGCACACTCGCCGAAGCGCTTGTCGGCGCCGACGTTTTCGTAGGGTTGTCAGTCGCCGGAGCGGTAACCCAGGAAATGATCGCAGGGATGGCCCCGCGTCCGATCATCTTCGCCCTCGCCAATCCCGAGCCTGAAATTCCTCCCGACGAAGTGCGCGCCGCCAGACCCGACGCAATCATCGCTACAGGACGCAGCGACTACCCCAATCAGGTCAACAACGTACTCGGATTCCCGTTCATCTTCCGCGGCGCGCTCGACTCGCGCGCACGCGAGGTAAACGAGGCAATGAACATGGCTGCGACTCGGGCGCTTGCGATGTTGGCTCGTGAGGACGTACCCGACAGCGTTTCTCGTCTCTACGGTCTCAGCTCCGTCAAGTTCGGCCCAGACTATCTGATTCCCTTCCCCTTCGACCCTCGCATTCTTCTCTGGGTCGCGCCCGCCGTCGCATGGGCCGCCGTCGCCAGTGGCGCCAGCAGCAAGTTCGTCGACATGGACGAGTACCGCGAGCAGCTCGAGGCTCGCCTGGGACGGGCGCGCGGAATCATGCGCGGAATAATCAACCGCGCCGTGCGCGACCCGAAGCGGATTGTTTTTCCAGAGGGCGACCTGCCAAAGGTGATGCGCGCCGCCAAAATAATCTCCGACGAAGGCATTGCATACCCAATACTACTCGGCAAAGAGCAAACGATTCGCGACGTCGCGGCGGAGCACGGAATTCCGCTTGGTGACATTGTCATCGACGACCCGGCAACGTCGCCGAGGCGGGAGGAGTACGCCGATTACCTGTGGAGGCTAAGGCAGCGAAAGGGCTTGAGTCTCGCAGAAGCACATCAGCTGCTCTTCAACGGCAACTACTTCGGTTCGGTGATGGTGGCATGCGAGCACGCTGATGCACTTCTCTCAGGGGTGAGCATGCATTATCCGGAAACCATCCGGCCGGCGCTGCAGGTGATCGGCGCTCATCCCAAGGCCGGAGTTGTCGCCGGGCTCTACATGCTGGTCTTCGACAAGCATGTTATTTTTTGCGGCGACACCACTGTCAACATCGATCCGACAGCCGAGCAGCTGGCACAAATCGCGTATTCGGCGGGTCGGGTCGTTCGTACTTTCGGCATTACGCCGAAGATCGCGATGCTTTCCTTCTCGAACTTCGGGTCGGTCAGGCATCCCGAGGCAGAGAAGGTGGCCCAGGCGGTGCAGCTTCTTCGCATGCGCGATCCGTCGCTGATGGTGGACGGAGAGATGCAGGCCGACACCGCGCTGGATGAAGAGCTACTGGCGTCGGCGTATGAGTTCAGCGTTCTCAAGGAGCGCGCGAACGTCCTCATCTTTCCGAACTTGAGCGCGGGCAACATCGCATACAAGCTTCTCGATCACCTCGGCGGAGCAACGGCAATCGGCCCGATCCTTGTCGGCATGAACAGACCGGTGCACGTACTGGAGCGCGGCGCTGACGTTCAGGACATAGTGAACATGGCCGCGGTCGCGGTGATGGACGCACAGGATCGCGCCACAGGAGCCGCGCGACAGCAACCCGAAATGATTTCAGCGCGTCAGTAGAGGCATAGATTCGAATGGCGACAGAAACGAAGCCGGAGCGCAGGACGATCGTTCGTGAGAGCACCATCGGGCTGGCCAAACAGGGGCTGGCTCCGCGTGGGCAGGTGCACTGGAACCTCGTCGCCCCGGAGCTGATGAAGGCTGCCGCCCGCCGAAGCGAGGGCGAGTTCGCCGAGATGGGACCGTTCGTGGCGATCACGTCTCCGCACACGGGGCGTTCTCCGAACGACAAGTTCGTGGTCAGAGAATCTGGTTCGGAGAACGACGTCGACTGGGGGAAGGTCAACCAGTCCTACCCGCCCGAAAAATACGCGCTCCTTCTCGCCGACATGAGGGATTACCTCAACGGGCGTGACGAGCTGTTCGTCGAGGATCTCTATTGCGGCGCGGATCCGGCGTATCGCCTTTCTGTGCGTTACATCTCGCCGAACGCCTGGCACATGGCGTTCGTGCGGAACATGTTCATCCGTCCGGACCTCACCGAACTACCCACGTTCGATCCGAACTTTACGGTTCTCCACGCGCCGGAGTTCGAAGCCGAGCCGGCAAAGCATGGCACACGCAGCGGAACGTTCATCGTTGTGAATCTCTCCGAGCGTGCGATTCTGATCGGCGGCACCCGATACGCCGGCGAGCTCAAGAAGTCCATGTTCACGGTCATGAATTATCTGCTTCCGAAGCAGGGTGTGCTCTCGATGCACTGCTCGGCGAATACCGGGAAGGATGACGACACAGCGTTGTTCTTCGGGCTTTCCGGAACCGGTAAGACGACGCTGTCGGCCGATCCCGAGCGGTCGCTCATCGGCGACGACGAGCACGGCTGGTCGAACGAAGGGATTTTCAATTTCGAGGGCGGCTGTTACGCGAAGGTGATCAACCTTTCGCCGGAGGGTGAACCGGACATCTACCGCACCACGCAGATGTTCGGCACGATCCTCGAGAACGTCGTCCTCGATCCGGCAACGAAGCGCGTTCGCTTCGAGGATCAGTCGATCACTGAAAACACGCGCGCGTCGTATCCACTCAACTACATCCCAAACCACGTCCCAAACGGCCGCGGCGGACATCCCACGAGCATCGTATTCCTGACGGCCGATGCGTTCGGCGTCCTGCCTCCGATTGCCCGGCTTACGCCTGATCAGGCCATGTACTACTTCCTGTCCGGCTACACGGCCAAGGTCGCGGGAACAGAGCGCGGAATCATCGAGCCGCAGGCGACGTTCAGTGCCTGCTTCGGGGCAGTGTTCCTCGTCTGGCATCCAACCAAGTACGCCGAAATGCTCGGCGAGCGACTGCGCGAACACAAAGCGACCGTGTGGCTCGTCAACACCGGCTGGAGCGGCGGCGCCTATGGGACTGGCAAGCGGATGAAGCTCGCGTACACACGCGCGATGATTCACTCGGCGTTGTCGGGAAAGCTCGAGCACGCGAACTTCCGAACCGATCCGGTGTTCGGTTTGTCCGTTCCGACCACTGTGCAGGATGTACCGTCGGAGGTTCTCGATCCGCGCGGTACATGGGCTGATCCCGACGCGTACGACCGCCAGGCAGTAAAGCTGGCCAGAATGTTCCGCGACAACTTCAATAGGTTCACTGGCGCGAGCGAAGCGATCCGAAACGCGGGACCCAAAGGTTAGGCGCGCGAGGCCGCGCATGCGCTTCGAGATTCTGCGCGACCCTCTCTGGAACAATATTCGTGTAGACGAGCTGGCCCTTCAGCTCATCGACACCGGCACGTTTCAGCGTCTGCGGTACGTAAGGCAGCTCGGCCTCGCGTTTCTGGTTTATCCCGGCGCCACGCATTCGCGGTTCGAGCACGCGCTCGGTGCGCATCACCTCGCGAGAAACACGCTGGCGCTATTGGCAGAGCGTGACGAGCCGGGCGCAACCGATCCCGAGGAGCAGGCGATCGTCCGTGCAGCGGCTCTCCTGCACGACGTTGGACATTATCCATTCTCCCACGCGCTGGAGGAAATCGGACAGCTCAACCATGAGGACGTCGCTCAGCCTCTCATCCGCGAAGGCGAAATCGCCGAGGTGTTGTCGAACGGCATCGGTAAGGATGCGCCTGCGCGAGTGTACGATCTGATCCGCGGCACCAGCTCAAGCGCGCTCCAAGGGCTCATCTCCGGGTCGCTGGATCTCGACAAGATCGATTACCTGAAGCGGGACGCATTCATGTGCGGAGTGCCGTACGGCGAGATTGACGTTGACCGCCTCACGAACTCCCTCGTCGTCCTGTCAGATCGGGAGACGAGTCGCCACACGATCGGCGTCCTGGAGAAAGGCTTATCCGCACTCGAGTCGCTGCTGTTCGCGAAGTATCAGATGTACCGCAACGTCTACTGGCATCACGCGGTTCGCAGCGCGACTGCGATGTACAAGCGCATGGTTGATGACGCTCTCCGTTCCGGGACGCTCGACGCTGAGCTGCTTGCGTCATACACCGATGAGGGACTCCTTCACCGCCTCGAGCACGCGATGCCGAGCGACTTGCTGGAGGCTCTCAAGACGCGTCGACTATACAAGAGGAGCTTCGAGCAGCCCGCCAGCCGGTTGGACGCCGACGCCGTAGAGTGGATTGCAACCGATCGCGAGCGGACCCGCGAAGCCGAGGATCGGCTCGCCGCGGAGCTTGGACTCGCCGCCGGCGAAGCGTTGCTCGACTTCCCGGCCAAGACTCAGATGCTCGGGCTCGACATTCCAGTGAGACGTCGAAGCGGCGCGGTGGAGCGACTTACCAGTAAAGGTTGGCCCGGCACGATCGATCTGCCCCGACTTTCGGAGGAATTGTACACGAGCGCGCGATGGCTTCGGGTATTTACGACCTCCCGGGTTACGATTCCGCCGAGCATGCTGTCACAGAGCACCGGCTCGATCGGTAGCTTTTGATTGATGCGGCACTCCATCACTCACCGTCTGTTCGCTCAGCTATCTGCCGTGTGGCTCGTGCTGCTGCTGACGGAGCCTGCCGCGATCCACGTGTGCGCGGTGCACACGGGCTCGATGAGTCATGGGATGGAAGCGAGCCCCCATCATTCGCCGACAGCACAATCGCACGACCGGAATTCCGGACACCATCACTCTGCGCAGTGCAGTTGTCTCAGCACATCCAGCCGGACCACGCTCGTCCTCCTGGCCGACGCCGCCGAAGTAACGTTCGATGTTCCCGCGATTCTCGCCGCGGCGCCGACTCCAGTCGAGTTCGCCACCGCGGCTCCCTCGCCTCCCGATTTCCTCCTTCCCTACCCGAACGGCCCTCCCGCACCGATCGCAGCCTGAAGCGTTCGGCGTCTCTTGATTGTTGGTCATCCCGGGGAGGGATTGGTGTCGCATCTCGATCATTCGCGTCGCTATCGACGCGCGGCTTCCGTTCTTACAGTGTCGGCGGGGATGTTGGCGATGCTCTCGAGGGCCGCCATCGCCCAGTACCATGATCACGGCGATCACGACCATGATGGTCCGCTGCATTTCGCTCACCCGTTGTTCACTGAGTCGCCCAGCCCGGATACGAAGGTTCGGCTGGACTATCTCTTTCGCCGCATAGCGCGCGAATCGTATGAGCATTCCGTTCGGCTCGAAGCCGAGTACGCGTTCACTCCGAGCGTGAGCGTCGAAGCGAATATTCCCCTCACGTCGAAATCCGAAAGCGGTACCACCGCTAATGCAGTCGGCAGCGGAGAGATCGCTCTGAAGCTTGCCAGTTTCGCCGCTGCTTCCCGCGGTTTTCTTTTCGGAGGTGGTATCGCGCTCGGCGTGCCGACCGGTAACGACCGAAAAGCAATCGGCAGCGGCCATATCGTCGAGATCGAGCCATATCTGGATGCCGGCTACAAGCGTGGCGAAGCCGAGCTGGTCACCTTCCTTTCATTCAGCACGACAGCTCACCGCCGCAGTGACGAGTCTCGTGAGGAAGAAGTAGCGCTTGCTGTGTCGGGCCTGTATCACCTCGCCGAGCGCATCGAATCACTGCTGGAGTTCCAGGCAAGCAGGTCAGTGGCAGGCGATGAGACTGGACGCCAGACGGTAAGTGCGGCGCTGGGGTTCAAATATCATGTAGGCACCGTACACCATCTGGTACTGGGCATCGGAGGAAGACTGCCACTGAGAAACGAGCGGGACTCGGACCACGAAGTACTAGTATCAGCCCTTTGGCACTTCTGACATTCGGTTCAGGTGCGGAGCTCGTCCAGTTCCTCGAACAGCCGCAGCGACTCGGGATTCGCCAGCGCATCGGTGTTTTTCACGCGCCGTCCGTGCACTGCGTCGCGGACCGCGATCTCGCTGATCTTTCCGCTTATCGTTCGGGGAATGTCCGCCACGTGCACGATCATTTTCGGAACGTGCAGCGGGCTCGTGTTCTCGCGGATCTGGGCGCGAATCCGCTCCTCGAGCTTCCGATCGAGTCTCTCTCCTTCGCGCAGGCGAACGAACAGGACGATCCGCACGTCACCGCTGTCACCCCCCCCGATCTCCTGGCCGATGGCAACGCTCTCCACCACCTCGGGAAGCTGCTCCACCTGACGATAGATCTCCGCGGTGCCGATGCGAACACCGGCGGGGTTGAGTGTGGCGTCCGATCGGCCGTAGATGATCATCCCGTCATGCTCGGTGATCTCGCACCAGTCACCGTGCCGCCAGACTCCGGGGAAGAACTCGAAGTAGGCGGCGCGGTACTTCGAGGCATCGGGGTCATTCCAGAATGAGACGGGCATGCTCGGAAACGCCTTGGTGCAAACGAGCTCTCCGGGCTGGCCGATAATCGGATTGCCATTTTCATCGAAGACCTCCACGGCCATCGCCAACGCCCGTGCCTGCAGCTCACCACGATATACCGGCTGCGTTGGTACACCACCCGCGAAGCAGGACACGATGTCGGTGCCGCCGCTGATGCTCGACAGATGCACGTCAAATTTCACACGCGAGTAGACATAGTCGTAACTGTGCGACGCGAGCGGGCTGCCCGTTGACAGTATTGTCCTCAGCCGAGTCAGGTCGTGCGTCTCGAGCGGCGTGAGGTCGTTCTTCTCGCACATCGCCAGATACTTTGCGCTCGTCCCGAAGACAGTGATTCGTTCTTCCGCTGCCATCGTCCACAGTGAATCGGTTTGTGGCGATAATGGAGCTCCGTCCCACAACACGATCGTCGAGCCGACGGTGAGCGCGCTCACCAGCCAGTTCCACATCATCCATCCGCAGGTGGTGAAGTAGAACACGCGGTCGTCGCGTTTGAGATCGGTGTGGAGTAAGAGCTCCTTGAGATGCTGTATCAGTGTGCCGCCACCGCCGTGGACGAGGCACTTTGGAAGTCCGGTGGTTCCGGAGGAATACAGGACGTAGATCGGATGATCGAAGGGGAGTCTCGTGTAGGCCGGATCGGCCTCATCCCGCGGGGAGATCACTGCCTCCCAATTCCGTGCGCCCGTAATTCCCCCGAGTGACGCGGTCACCCCTTCGTACGGAATTCCAATCACGTGTTGAATCGACGGTATCCGCGGGACCACCTCCCGTATCCGGTCGGCGAGTTGGATTTCCTTTCCGGAATACACGTACCGGTCAGTGCAGAAGAGCACCTTCGGCTCGATCTGTCCGAACCTGTCGAGTACACTCTGCACGCCGAAGTCGGGTGAACACGACGTCCACACGGCACCAAGGGACGTCGTCGCCAGCATTCCAATCACCGCTTCCGGAACGTTGGGCACGTAAGCCGCAACGCGGTCTCCAATTCCGACGCCCAGGTCCCATAGCGCCGCTGCCGTTCGAGCGACGTCCCGCCGCAGGTCGCTGTAGCTGATTGTCCGCTGTTTCCCCCGTTCGCTCCACGCCACGATCGCGTCGCGGTCGTCGGAGTAGCGCAGAAGATTTTCGGCGAAGTTGAGCCGCGCACCCAGGAACCATCGTGGGCCGAGCTCCGGGTCGGGAGGCGCCATGCGGTCGAGCCCGCGCACGACTTCGTCCCATGGCGCACGACGACGCCGCTCCTCGGCGATCACTCCACCGAACCGCCAGACCTCCGGCCAGAATTCTTCCGGGTGAACAACCGACCAGTCCCACAGCTCGCGGTAGGATTTTGCTTCAGGGCGAGCCTCGCGCATGAAGCGGGTGAGATTCGCCCGCTCAACGCGCTGAGGCGAAGGGATCCAGATCGGGGAAATCATAAAGACGAATCAACAGAGAAAATCACAGGTCCGAGGGGATAGTAACCAAAGGTCGCCAGGTGTCAGTCTCAGGCCTGAGACTCGCACCTGCGATCCTGTGGCTCCTATTACCTCGGACCTGTGATTCTCTCTGTTGATTTTCGGTTTTTTGCCTTAGCTGGTCGGCGGGCTGAACATTTCGTGCTGCGTGTCGAGCCAGGACTTGTGGTAGTTCGGGTCCTCGATGTCCTTCGCCTGCTTCGCCACTTTCAGCGGCCGGAAGCTGTCCATCATTACAGCCAGCTCGTCGGTGTATTTCGCGCCGATGCTCGCCTCAGCTCGCCCCGGATGCGGACCATGAGGAATGCCGTCAGGGTGGTGAGTGATGCTGCCGAACTCGATTCCCTTCCGGCTCATGAACTCGCTCGACGCGTAGTAGAGGACCTCGTCGGAATCCACATTGCTGTGATTGTATGGCGCGGGCACCGCTTCGGGATGAAAGTCGTAGGGGCGCGGACAGAACGAGCACACAACGAACCCATCACCCTGGAATGTCTGATGTACCGGTGGCGGTTGGTGAACCTTTCCGACGATCGGCTCGAAGTCACCAATGTTGAACGCCCAGGGATAGAAGCAGCCGTCCCAGCCGATCACGTCGAATGGATGATGGTCGAGCACCAGCTCGCTCAGACAATCGTACTGTTTGACGATCAGTGGAAAGTCTCCCATCACGTCGTGTGAGTTGAGCTCCAACGGCCGACGAATGTCGCGCTCGGAGTATGGCGCGCCTTCGATCAGCTGACCGAACTCATTGCGGTACCGTTTGGGGTAGCGCACATGTCCGCGACTCTCGAACACGAGCAGCTTCATTCCCTCTGCGCCAGGAGTCAAACGGTACTTGTGAAGAATTCCGCGGTGAATGACGAGATAATCTCCCTCGCGAAATGGAAGATTCCCATAGACGGTCTCGAGAATCCCCGCGCCCTTGCTGACGTATACGAGCTCATCGGCCTGAGCATTCCGATAGAAGTGCTCATCCTCCTTGTCGGGCTCGACGTACAACATCGCAATGTCCTGATTGAACAGGATAGGCATGCGATCCAGAGTCGGACTTCCTCCCTTCTTCGCCCTCGATGTCAGAAAATGTCGGTGATGCAGAGTCTGATCGGGATCAGCTTCGAACTTCATCTCGCGGAGTGTCCTCACCGACTTCACCGTTGTTGGCGGATGAATGTGGTACAGGAGTGAGGAAGTGCCGGTAAACCCCTCGTGGCCCATCAGCTCTTCGGCATACAACCCACCGTCCGGCTTTCGGAATGCGATGTGTCTCTTTCGCGGGATCGATCCGAGCGTGTGATAGTGCGGCATGGTTTAACGCGCCTCACCCGCGATTACAGATTTCCACGCAGCGCTTGCTCGCGCTCGATCGCCTCGAACAGCGCCTTGAAGTTTCCGGCGCCAAAGCTCTTCGCTCCCTTCCGCTGGATGATCTCGTAGAACAGCGTCGGACGGTCCTCCACAGGCTTGGTGAAAATCTGAAGCAGATAACCCTCGTCGTCCCGGTCCACGAGAATGCCGAGGTCGCGGAGCGGAGCGATATCCTCGTCTATGTGGCCGACACGCTCTGGAACACTGTCGTAATACGTCGTCGGAACCCGCAGGAAGTCCACACCCCGGTCTCGCAATTCAGTGACCGTTCCAATGATGTCGTCCGTAGCGACAGCAATGTGCTGAACGCCAGGCCCATCATAGAACTCTAGGTACTCATCGATCTGCGACTTCTTCTTTCCCTCCGCCGGCTCATTGATCGGAAACTTGATGCGCCCATTGCCGTTGGCCATCACTTTCGACATCAGCGCAGAGTATTCGGTGGAGATCGTCTTGTCGTCGAAAGTGAGGATATTGGTGAAGCCGAGCACCTGTTCGTAGAATCGGACCCATTCGTTCATCTTGCCGAGCTCGACGTTGCCGACGCAGTGGTCCACGTACTTGAGTCCGACGGGTGATGGCTTGAACGGTGAAGTCGCCGCGACGAACCCGGGCATGAACAGCCCTCGATAGTTCCGGCGCTCGACGAGTGAATGGATCGTGTCGCCATACGTGTGAATCGCTGCGATCACGACTTCGCCGTCAGCATCCCCCATCACCTCCGGCTCCCTCGCCGGCTTCGCACCTCGCTCCACCGCCAGCGAAAATGCTGTCCGCGCGTCGTCGACCCATAACGCGATGTCCCGGACTCCATCACCATGCCGCTGAGTGTGGCGAGCTATCTCACCTTCCCCTCTGATCGGCGTCGTCAGAACGAACCGAACCTTGTCTTGGCGAAGCAAATAGCTTGCTCGGTCACGGCAACCGGTTTCAGGCCCTCTATAAGCAGCCAGCTCGAATCCGAACGCGCTCCGATAAAAGTGGCTCGCCTGTTTCGCGTTGCCGACGTAGAACTCTATGAAGTCCGTCCCGTTGATCGGGAAGGTATCCGCGGCTGTCTCGGCGGTTGGTAGCGTTGCAGTTGCCATTTCAGCTCTCCAGCGGGTGACGGCTACTACATTAGAATGTAGAGCCAGGAGACTGCGAGACCTATGCCCCGGGGCTGCTCTCTCTTCCGCGCGCTTCGGCCAGCTTGCGGGCGATTCCCCGGTAGAATGCCGCATCCGCCGGCTTGCCCTGCTCTTCAAGCGACAGGGCCGCCAACTCGATGGCGTAAAGAATGTTGCCGAGGTAGAGCTCGGACAATCCAGCTACCGTTTCGTCGTCAGCCACCCGCCCGCCCCTGGGGCACGGGCGTCACGTCTCCGGTCTTGAACCTCGTGTCGGCGGTTATCACCTTCACCACGATCGCCGTGATGTTGTCTATCCCGCCATTGTTGTTCGCATCAGAAATCATCGCGTTGACGATCCGCTCGGGCGACGCTCGCGACTGAAGGAGCTGAAAGAGACGCTTGTCTTCGACCATTCCGGTGAGCCCGTCACTCGCCAGCAGAAAGACATCCCCGACGCGTGTCTCACCGGTCATTACGTCCGGCTCGATGTCCCCGCTCATGCCGATGCAGCAGGTAATAACGTTGCTTTGCGGATGATGTCGCGCCTGCTCAGCCGTGATGAGCCCGGCATCCACTTGCTCCTGGACGAGCGAATGGTCTCGGGTCAGCTGCTCCATTTTGCCATCGCGAACCAGATAGATCCGCGAATCCCCAACGTGGCCGATCAGATAACTGGTGTCGGAGATGAGGAGCGCCGAGGCGGTGCTTCCCATTCCGGTCTTCTCCACCTCGCGCATGGTTCGCTGAAAGACAAGGCGGTTGGCCATCTGGAGCGCCTCGGCCATGCGTCGGTGCGCTTCCTCAGAGCCCAGGTCGTTGAGATCGGCCAGGTCCGCCGCGACCAGCTCGATCGACATCCTGCTCGCGACCTCGCCAGCTGCGTGGCCACCCATGCCGTCGGCAACGATGAACAGCCCACGATACTCGTTGGCGTCGGCGAAAAGGGCATCCTCGTTCCCCCGCCGCATCCGACCTGTATCCGTCCTCGCCGAGACGGCCAGGTGCACTAGGCGTTACCCCCCGATGAACGCGGGTACGTGATGCAGCGGTATAGTCGCAAAATTGATCTTCGGTTCGTTGGTTGTGTGAAACTATGGGCCGCCTAAAGGGGCGGCAAGCGCGATTTCCGGAGGCGCGAAGTTAGCTCGATCACCACTCTGCAGTCGCCACAAGCGTTCGTAAAGCCCATTTCGTGCCAGTAGCTCGCGGTGCGAGCCGCGCTCGACGATTTCCCCATGATGCAGCACCAGAATCTCGTCCGCGCCGACGATCGTGCTCAGCCGATGTGCGACCGCAATGGTCGTCCTTCCCGTCAGTAGCACCCCGAGGGCGTGCTGGATCTCCGCTTCTATCTTGCTGTCCACCGCACTGGTCGCCTCGTCGAGCACCAGGAGGGATGCGTCAGCGGCGACCGCCCGTGCGAATGAAAGAAGTTGTCGCTCGCCCACGCTCAGCGAAGCCCCTCGTTCCCCGAGTTGGTGCTGATAGCCGTCGGGAAGCCGTTTGACGATCCGATCTGCGCCGACGCGCCCGGCAGCCAGCTCTACTTCGCGATCCGAGAGAGGATTCGAGAGCCTTATGTTGGTGGCGATGTCTCCAGCGAACAGGAAGATGTCCTGCTGGACGTAGGCGATGAGGCCGCGGAGTTCATCCACCGGCATTTCGCGAATGTCGGTGCCGTTGACGAGAATCCGCCCGCGCTGCGGGTCGTAGAAACGCATCAGCAGGTTGACTATCGTTGTTTTCCCCGCGCCGGTGTGGCCGACAAGGGCCACCGTTCTACCTGGCTCGACGGTGAAGCTCACGCCCTTGAGCACCCACTCCGTCGCGGCGGACGCCGCACCATGTGCGACATGCCCGACGTCGTATGCAAACCACACGTCCTCGAACCTCACCTCGACTGCGGCGCGGCGGCGCGGGGGCGCCGGAATTGCCGCATCGCCGCGCGGCGCTTCGGTATCGAGCAGCATGAAGATCCGCTCCGAGCTCGCCATCGCGCTCTGGAGGATGTTGAACTTCTCGGCAAGATCCTGCAGTGGCTCGAAGAAGCGCCGCGCGAGCTGGAGGAAAGCGGCTACCGTTCCGACAGTGAGCGTTGTTGCGGCGACACGTGAGGCGCTCGCAACGATCAGCGTGGCGAGGGCAACGGACGTCAGCAGCTCGACCACCGGGAAATACAGTGCGTAAACGGTGATCGATCTGAGATGCGCGTCGAGATACTCCTTGTTGAGGCGGTCAAAGCTTCGGGCTTCGCGGTCCTCCTGGCCATAGAGCTGGACGATTCGCATTCCCGAAAGCCGCTCCTGAAGGAAGGCATTGATTCGAGCCAAACGCGTTCGAATTTCCCGATAGGCGTCGCGAACTCTGGTCCGGAACAGATGTGACGCGAGCGCCACGAATGGCAGAACCGCGTATGCCGCCAACGCGAGGCGCCAGTCCATCACGAACATGGCGACGCTGATCGCAGCGAGCGTAAAGAGGTCACCGAGTCCGGCGACTACGCCCGAGGTGAAGAGCTCATTGAGGGTTTCGACGTCCGACGTGACTCGCGTTATCAGCCGACCTGCCGGATTTCGGTCGAAAAACGGGATGGGTAAACGCTGGAGGTGAGTGAAGATCTGGAGCCGCAGATCGCGCATGACCCGCTGCCCAAGGAGACTTGTCAGCCAGGTCTGTCCATACGAGCAGAGAAACTGTGCGACGAGAGCAAAGGCGAAGAGAGCCGCCGCGCGCCAGACGATTCCCTCGTCGTGTCTCGGCAAACCGACGTCGATCACACGCTGCGTCAGTATCGGGCCGGAAAGCTGGAGTATTCCTTCGATACTGAGAAGTAACAAAGAGCCGATGACAAGCCATTTATATGGACGGACGTATTGCAACAGCCGCCGCATGAGACGTCTGTCGTAGGCTTTCCCTAGTGCGTCCTCCTCGTGCAGGGTTGCAGGGTGCGACATTCCGCGGTATGCTAACCGTTGATCCAGCGCCTCGCCACCGACCCTTAAGGGGATGGTACGCAGGTTGCACTCCCCGTAAGGTCTGCCGTCCAGGCTACTGGACTGCCATTCACCTTTATGGAGGAGAAATGAGCTTTCTAGCATGGATCGTCCTCGGCTTGATCGCGGGCGCGATCGCCAAGGCGATAATGCCGGGCAATGACCCTGGCGGCATCATCGTGACGATGATAATCGGCATTGTCGGCGCGTTCATCGGCGGATTCCTCGGCAGCACACTCATGGGCACCGGGCTCAATGGCTTCACGTGGCAGAGCCTACTCCTCGCCATCGTCGGCGCGCTGGTCCTGCTGTGGATCTATCGCATGACGACGCGCGGACGAACAAGAGTTCCGTAACGTTCGAATCTCGCGATCATAGTACGACGAGGGGCGACTAATGCCGCTCTGGCTCTACTGGATCCTTCTGGGTCTGGTGGCGGGAACGCTGGCGAAGTTTCTGGTGCCAGGGCGGGATCCTTCGGGATGCATTGTCACGATCGTTCTCGGAATCGTTGGCGCGTTCATTGGCGGTTTCATCGGGACGCGTATCGGTTGGGGAACGGTAACGACTGGTAGCTTCGACTTCCGGTCGATAGCCCTTGCGACGCTCGGCGCGATAGTACTCCTCCTCCTCGGCCGCGTAGTAAGAAGGCTCTAGCGCCGCCGGGCGATTGCCCAGCGGCGTCTTCGCGTTTGCCGGCCACGTGCGAGCGTCGGTCGGACCGCTCGTGTCGCACCCCGATAGATTTGGAAGCGTGAAAGACAGCATCATCGTTCGCGGGGCGCGACAGCACAATCTGAAAGGGTTCGATCTCGAGATCCCCCGCCGAACATTCACGGTGGTGACGGGGCCGTCCGGCTCGGGCAAATCGTCGCTCGCATTCGACACGATCTACGCCGAGGGACAGCGCCGATACGTAGAATCGTTGTCGGCGTACGCACGGCAGTTCCTCGAGCGAATGGAGAAGCCGAGCGTGGACTCGATCGAAGGGCTTTCGCCCGCGGTTGCAATCGAGCAGAGAAATCCGACGAAGACTTCTCGGTCCACCGTGGGCACCGCGACCGAGATATACGACTACCTGCGACTGCTTTGGGCGCGCATCGGACATACGTTCTGTCCGAAGTGTGACCGCGAGATGAAGCCGGACACTGTTCAGACGGTGGCCGGCGCAGTGTTGGCGCTCGACGAAGGAACGCGCTTCTACGTTGCGTTCCCTCTTCGCCTGTCGGGGCTGGTAACGAACAAGGTCGTCATCGACAATCTTCGTGCGCAGGGCTTTCTTCGTGTTTCGGTGAAGGGCGCGGTGTTGCATCTCGACGAAGTGACCGAGGCGAAAATCGATCTCACGAAGGCAGGTGAGATCCTCGTCGTCGTCGACCGACTAGCGGTCTCCACCGACGTCGTGTCTCGACTGATTGACGCGGTAGGCACCGCCTTCGCTGACGGTGATGGCGAGTGCGTGATCATCATCGCCGACAGCAACGAGCGCCTCCGCTTCACCGAGCGCTTCGAGTGCCCGTACGACGGAACTCGCGCACCCACTCCAGCGCCCGCACTTTTCTCGTTCAACAACCCTCGCGGCGCATGTGAGCGCTGCAATGGATTTGGTGCCGTCCTCGAGTACGACGAATCGGTGATCATCCCAAATCCCGAGCGCACGCTCCGCGGCGGTGCGATCGATCCATGGACCAAACCCCGCTACGACAACAAGCGGCGCGCATTGGCCGAGTTCGCGCGGCGGGAGCGGATTCCGATGGACAAGCCGTGGCGTGAGCTGTCGGAAGTTCAGCAGAACCTGCTTCTCAACACGCGCACACGCGGCTACAAGGGAATTCTCCCATTTCTCCGCGATCTCGAGGAGAAGCGGTACAAGCAGTACATTCGGATCTTTCTGCGTCAGTATCAGGTTGCGCGCGAATGTCCCGAATGCCATGGCTCCAAGCTCAAGCCGGAAGCGTTGCGGGTGAGAGTCGGAGGCCTCACCATCGCCGATGTCGCGGCACTTTCCGTCACTCGGCTCAACGAGTGGCTCGAGGAGCTTCAGCTAGGCGAATTCGAGACGCAGATCGCTGAGACGATCCTCAAGGAAGCGAGGGAGCGCGTCCGTTTTCTCCGCGACGTAGGTCTCGACTATCTGTCGCTCAACCGCGCGACACGAACGCTTTCGGGCGGCGAAGCGCAGCGCATCGGTCTCTCCAACTCGCTTGGGTCACAGCTCGTCGACACGCTCTACGTGCTGGACGAGCCGTCGATCGGATTGCATCCGCGTGATATGGGCCGCCTGCTGGCACTGCTCCATCGGCTCCGCGATACCGGCAACAGTGTGCTCGTCGTCGAACACGATCCGGCGGCAATCGAAGCAGCCGACTTCATGGTCGAGCTCGGTCCCGGAAGCGGCGATCTCGGCGGCCAGGTCGTATTCGCGGGGCCGATGTCGCGCATTTCAGAAAGTCCGTTGACGGGCCGCTACCTGAGCGGTGAGCTGGAGATCCCTGTCCCCACAGAGCGCCGTAGAATAGGCCCCCAGTGGATCACCCTTAATGGAGCGCACGAGCACAATCTCAAGGATGTGGACGTTCGCATTCCGATCGGTGCACTGACAGTCGTCACTGGCGTTTCGGGGAGCGGAAAAAGTACTCTCGTCCACGATGTCCTCTACCGTGCCCTGGAAACGAATCTCGTTGGCGAGCACACAGCAAAGCGACACCTCGGTGAAGCGGTTGGCAGCTACACGTCTCTCACGGGGTACGACGCCGTCGAGGATGTGGTGATGATCGATCAGAGCCCAATCGGAAAATCGCCGCGATCGAATCCCGTGACGTACGTAAAGGCGTTCGATCAGATCCGCTGCATTTTCGCTGATACGTCGCTCGCGCGGCAGCGGAAGTACACGCCTGGCACGTTCAGCTTCAACGTCACCGGCGGCAGATGCGAGGAGTGCGAGGGCGCGGGGTCTCTCGAGGTTGAAATGGTGTTCATGGCCGACGTTCATGTTCCCTGCGAAGCGTGCGGCGGGAAGCGCTTCCGTCCCGATGTCCTCGAGGTGCGTGTGCACGGAAAGAACATCGCCGAAGTCCTGGATCTGACTGTCGATCAGGCGATTCGCTTCTTCCCTCGCGAGGAAAAACTCGGCCAGGCGCTGTGGCAGGTGCAACAGGTCGGCCTCGGCTATCTGCGTCTGGGTCAGCCGGCGACGACTCTTTCGGGCGGTGAGGCACAGCGTATCAAGATCGCACGCGAGCTTGTGACATCATCGCGCAAGGCCGGTCGCAAGCTTTACATAATGGACGAGCCCACGACGGGGCTTCACCTCGACGACATCCGCCGGCTGGCCGACGTCATGGACCGCTTGATCGAGCATGGGCACACGCTCGTCCTGATCGAGCATAACCTCGACGTCATCAAGCTCGCCGACTGGATAATCGACCTCGGTCCCGAGGGAGGGAACGAGGGAGGCCGTCTCGTTGGGATGGGTCGGCCGGAGGAGATCGTGGAGGTTCCGGAATCGTATACGGGAAGATGGCTCAGGCCCGTACTCGCGAGAGCGGGGAGGGCGGCGCGCCCGCGGCGGAAGAAAGTCGGGGTCAGTTGAGCGGTTCCCCAGGCCAGGATCTTATTTGCTCTCCTGAAGCTTTCTCGAAATGACGGTTACGAGTCTCCTCGGCGTAAGGCGTTCAGCCTGGACCATCAGCTTGTCACGCAACGCCGGTATCGCCACTCTCTCCCCCTTCATCATCGCCTTGTACCCGTAACGCGCGACGTCCTCGGGATCTGCGATCGGGCTGTAGCGGAAAAGCTTCGATCTTCCGACGTTGGCTTCGGCAGCGAAGCCCGTCTCAGTGGGGCCGGGACACAGTGCGGTGACTGACACGCCCGTGTTTCGAAGCTCGTCGGCGATTGCCTCGGAGAAGCTCAATACGAACGCCTTGCTCGCGTAATAGACTGCCATCAACGGACCGGGCTGAAACGCCGCGGTCGATGCGACGTTCATCACGCGGCCGCGTCTCCGCTTGACCATCCCCGGAAGAAACAGCTTCGTCAGATGCATCACCGCGGTGATGTTAACGTGGATCATTTCCATTTCGCGGTCGTTGTCGGTCTCGATGAAGGGTCCGCCAACGCCAAAGCCGGCGTTGTTGATGAGAATCCCCACCTCGATTCCCTGGTCGAGCATCGCCTCATGAATCCGCGGGGGCGATACGGGATCGGCGAGATCCGCCGCGAACACGCTCGCCTTTACGCCGTACTTGCCTTCGATGTGACCCGCGGCGGCTTCGAGTGAATCGCGCTTTCGCGCGACGAGAACCACGTCGTGGCCGTTCCGCCCGAGCTCCTTGGCGAGCTCGAGACCGATTCCTCCGGAGCCACCGGTAACAAGCGCTGTGTCACGACGGTTTTTCTTTCCGTTGGATCTCATCGACGTGGAATCCGCGTTCATTGCTGTGCTCGACTTCACCGGCGTGGCGAGGGCGAGCGACCGCTTGTGCGATTCGCAATTTGCGCAATTTGTCCGCACCGCGGATAGGTTGAATCAACCCTTCCTGATGTCTAGATTTCGGATTCCTTCCCGAGTAGCTCAGCTGGTAGAGCAGGTGACTGTTAATCACCGGGTCGGGGGTTCGAGTCCCTCCTCGGGAGCTGCTTGATTCCGGCTACAACCGACTACTGAATACGAGACGGGCATCGCAGCTGCGATGCCCGTTTTTTCGTGGGTACGATTAGCGAAGGGCTATCTCGCAGCGCCACCCTTGTAGACCACTCCGTCCTTCATCACGAACGACACTCGCTCCGTGACGTGAATGTCGGTTAGCGGATTTCCCGGCACGGCGACGATGTCGGCAAGCTTGCCCGCCTCGAGCGAGCCGACGCGCTTCTCCCATCCGAGCAGCTTGGCGCCGGAAAGCGTTCCAGCGGTAAGCGCCGCCATCGGCGTCATCCCTCCCCACTCCACCATCAGCGCGAACTCGTGCGCGTTGGTTCCGTGCGGAATCACGCCGGCGTCCGTGCCGAGTGCGATCGGAACGTGATTCGCGACAGCCAGTCGTACGCCCTTCCGCATCGCAGCAGCGGCGGCGAGCCCCTTCTCCGCGCGAAGACCCTTGAGCACTCCGTTTTTCGCGAATCGCTCGACTGCCTCACCGGCCATCAGCGTCGGCACGAGAAACGTTCCGCGCTTCGCCATCATCTTCGCTCCCTCCTCGTCGAGGAACGAGCCATGCTCGACCGACGTGACGCCCGCTCTGACAGCGATCTTGATCCCCTCCGTGCCGTGCGCGTGAGCAGCCACTCTGCGGTCGAGCTTCGTCGCCTCGTCCACGATCGCCTTCATCTCCTCGTACGTGTACTGTGTCGCGCCGACAGCGTCTCCCTCCGAGAGGACGCCACCCGTCGCGCACGCCTTGATCACGTCGGCGCCGTACTTTACCTGATAACGGACCGCAGCGCGAACCTGCTCGGGTCCGTCGGCTACTCCATCCTTGTATGTCGCGTCGACGACGCCCGGCCGGAATCCGTTCTCGTCGCAGTGCCCTCCGGTAATACCGATCGCGTGCCCCGCATTCTCCATCCGCGGACCTATCGCGCGTCCATCGTCGATCGCGCGCCTTAGCGCCATGTCGTCGAAGTTGTGCGAGCCCACCACACGAATGCTGGTAAAGCCGGCCATCAGCGTGCGCTGTGCATTGCCAACTCCGAGTATCGCGCCATACGACTCGTAATCCTTCACCACTGCAAGGTCAGCCATCGGATCGCCGAGCGTTCGGCCGATGATGTGAGTGTGAGCGTCGATGAACCCCGGGAGGAGCGTCGCATCGCCGAGGTCGATCACACGCGCACCGGCCGGTACGGTGACTGATGCGGCCCGGCCAACGCTGGTGATGCGATTACCGGTTACGACCACGGCCGCATCGTTGATTGGCGCCGCACCGGTGCCGTCGATGAGGCGCGCCGCGCGCAGCACCACCGTCGAATCGATGCGAGCTTGCGACCGAGCCGGCGGCGCGGCTAGGGAGAAAAGTGCGCCGGCAAGAAAGAGTGCTCGTGCTGTCGTCATGGCATATCGGTTGAGGAGCGCCAAATCTATCCGCTCGCGCGCCGTTTCGGCGCGGTTAACTCAACGGGCCCTTAGTTTCTTCCGCCCGCGCTCTGCACAGCCATCGCCGAATTCTTCCACGGCATCGCCGGGACCTCCGCCTTCTCGGCGAACACGGTCGCGGCGAGAACCGGCCAGACGTTCTTCTCCGCAGCGGACGAGTACGAGAACATCGCGATCCCCATCGCACCGCGCTCTCTTGCCATCCGAATCTGGTTCACAACTTCAGCCGCCCCTTCCTTCGCCGCGATCCCGATGTACATCTGCCTCCCTGTGGCGCTCGCCCCTCTCACGTGTTCATTGAGAAGGCAGCTCCAATCCGCGCGCGAGCACTCCACGGGCTCGATCCGGTAGTAGGTCATCGGAACTATCACGTCGAGATAACCCTCGCGCGCCCACGCCCGCGCGTCCTGCATCAGATCCCTGGAGCCACTCACCGTACGCCAGTGCCAGTTGTCGTCGTAAACGCCCCACACCGCTGCCGAGAGCGGCAGCAACGGCTTCACGGCTGCAACACTGTCGTGCGTTTCCTTCACCATCCTGTTGACGAGCTCCGTCCGGTAAGCGCGCCACTCAGCGGGATGCGTCGCCGGATCCTGGCCGAACTCCGAGAGACTGGCTACATCATACGACCACTCCGGCCCGGGGAACCGTATCCGATCCAGGTGAATCCCGTCGACATCGTAGCGGCGCGCAATATCTGCTGCGACACGCGCGAGCCGAGTGCGGACTCCAGCGAATCCTGGTGACAGCCACAGATACTCTTCGCGGTTCGGGCAAGGGAGCGGTCTGCCCCGCCGATCTGTCATCACCCAATCCGGATGCTCGAGCAACAAATGCCGCGGCCGGCCGGCATCCGACTCACGAATGACATCGCACACGCCGGCGATTCGCGCCGGCTGCGCCGTGAGAGCATTGAGATACGCGTGCACCTGCAATCCACGACGATGGCCCTCGCGCACTGCGACTTCCAGCGGATCGTACGATGGAGTGCCGCCGAGGTGGCCACAGAGAAGCACGGCGCACGGCTCGATGTCCGATCGATAGAACGCGTCGCCCGCCGCACGCGCCTGAAAGTAGATGATGTTGAAGTTCGCTCGCGCGGCGGTTTCCATGATGCGCGCGATCTTCGCTTCGGAGTCGTAATCGAAGCGCGTCACCCAGAGTGCGCGTCCCTCGGGAGGCGTCGGCGCCCGGAAAGCCGTCGATACTAGTACAAGCGCCGCTGCCAGAGACAGCGGCGCGATGATGCGTGCTGGTTGCTTCATCGATTCGGATTGTGGCTACGGTAAAAAGACGGGCAACTATAAACGCCCGTCACCAAATCCGAAACGATTTTTTCTTCAGCCCCCCTTTTCGATCCTGTAAATGCGTCCTTCCTGAACGATCACGTAGATCTCACCCGATGTGTCTTCGCCGAACGAAGTGACGGAGCCGATGGTGCCAACGTCCCACGTTCGCCGATCGGTAGCAACTCCATTCGCGTAGAGAAAGCTTCTCAAAAAACCGGCGCAGTAATCCGAGTAGAAGTAGTGGCCCGCGAGCTCCGGAACGGCAGCACCGCGATAGGCGAAGCCGCCGGTCACGGAGCATGCACCGCCGGCATGTGTGAACTCGAGGGCCGGAAGCTCCAAGCCAGTTGAGCTGCACGTCGCCGAGAAGAAGCACGACGTACCCTCCATGACGTTCCACCCGTAATTCACGGCCGTTCGTGACGCCTGCACGACATCTATTTCCTCTATCGCCGCCTGTCCCACGTCAGCGACATAAAACAATCCGGTGACACGGTCGAACGCGAAGCGCCACGGATTGCGGAGGCCGTACGCCCATATCTCGGCGCGCGCGCCGGATTGACCGACGAAGGGATTGCCGGCGGGAATTGCGTATGGGTCACCATTGTCTACGTCCAGTCGCAGAATCTTTCCGAGCAGCGTGCTGAGCTTCTGGCCATTCCCCTGTGGATCGCCGGCGTTTCCTCCATCGCCGAGTCCGATGTAAAGCATTCCATCCGGGCCGAAGAGATTGAGGCCGCCGTTGTGATTGGCGAAGGGTTGAGTGACGGCAAGAATCAGCTTCGACGATGAAGCGTCGGCGACGTCGGGATTCGCCGACACGCGGAATCGCTCGACACGTGTGTTGCCCGCGAGGTCGGTGAAGTTCACGTAGAAAAAGCCGTTGGTCGCGTAACCGGGATGGAATGCGACGCTCAGGAGGCCACGCTCTCCGGTTGACGACACACGCGAAGTGATGTCGAGAAAGGGCTGCGGGAGGAGCTGGCCGCTCTTGAGGATTCTGATTCGTCCTGGCTGCTCGACGACGAAGAGTCGCGAGTCATTCGGCGGACTGGTGAGATAGAGCGGATTGGACAGTCCCGAAGCGACCTGTAGCAGACGGATCGTGAAATCCCCGGGCAGAAGTCCCGGATCAGGATTCGTCGCGCCGTCGGAGCTGCAGGCGAGCGCGGAAAGGAAGTAAAAGACGAAGAGCCGGCGAGTCATCCCGAAGATCAGTACACGTATCGTGCAGGGAACCCTGCCGGCGCCGTTCCAGCTACTCCTCTAGAGCAGGCTCGTAACCTTCGTCGCTTCGCGCGAGATGTGACTTGCCGCTCATCACCCTAGCGCACGTATTCCAGCGAAGGATCGCGTCGTCGTTTCCAGGAGGCCGGATCTTCTCCGCCTTCTCGTACCATTGCATGGCTTCGCGGATGGCCTCGTACGCCATCGCTCCGGACCCAATTCCCCCACTCGCAAGCAACGCCTGCCCTCTCCGCTCGGCGATCATTCCCGAGTAGTAGGTTCGCTGGTATACGTCGGTGATCCGCGCCAGATATTCCCTCGCTCGCATTACACCCGATGCGCCGACGCCGCTGTGCAGATCGGTCAGCGCGAGCACCAGCATGGCTAGCACCTGCTGATTGTCCGGATCGACCTCGAGAATGTCGAGGCAGATGCTCTCCGCCGCCCATGACTGGTTGAGTAGGCGGTAGCGCTCCGCCTTCTGGATCGCCCGTGGGATTGCGTCGCGCGAGATCGGCTTCAGCCGAAAACTGTCCTCTCGTTCCATCACTCGCTCCGACGCTTTCCTCTTACCAGCCGCACTAGCGCGTGGAGTGGATCGTAATGCTCGTCCACTACGCGCTCCTTCAGGGGAATGATTGCATTGTCAGTAATCGTGATGCTCTCCGGGCACACCTTCGTGCAGCACTTGGTGATGTTGCAGTATCCGATCCCGTTAGCCGTGCGCAGCTCGTCGATTCGATTTTCGATATCGAGCGGATGCATCTCCAGTGCGGCTACGTGCACGAAGAACCGCGGCCCGATGAACTCTTCGTGCTTCTGATGATCACGCAGCACATGACAGACGTCCTGGCAGAGGTAGCACTCGATGCACTTCCGGAATTCCTGCACTCGGTCGACGTCCGACTGCTGCATCCGCCATGTCCCGTCTTCGGCGTCGGGAGCCCGCGGCTTGAACGGCTTGATACGCTTCTTCACCTCGAAGTTCCACGACACGTCGGTGACGAGGTCACGCACCGGCGGGAACGCACGCATCGGCTCGACTGTGACCGGCTCGTTCAAGTCTAGCTCATTCAGGCGGGTCATACACATCAGCCGCGGCATTCCGTTCACTTCAGCTGAGCACGATCCGCACTTGCCCGCCTTGCAGTTCCAGCGGATGGCGAGATCGTTTGCACTCTCCGCCTGTATCCGGTGGATTGCGTCGAGCACTACCATCCCTTCCGTGACCGAGGTGCTGTAATTCTCGAGGCGGCCGCCGGACGCATCGCCTCGCCAAACCTGAAACGTGGCTTGACGAGCCTCGCCTCCCGCGCTGCCACCGCTTCGTTGAGCAGCGCGCCTCCCTGACTCGGCGATATCGCGCGAAGCTCTGGGTGCAGTCACTTGTTGTCCTCGATGATTTGTCTCAGATCGGGTCGCATCTCGGAAATTGGCTCCCGCCCGAGTTGCATTTGTCCGTCGTCACCGCGCCGCACAACAATGTTGAAGTTTTCGTAAGCCGCGTCCTTGGCCGGATGATCGTCGCGGAAATGTCCGCCGCGACTTTCCCTCCGCTCCATCGCCGATCTCGTTATTGCTTCCGCTACCGTAAGGAGGTTCGACAAATCGAGCGCAGTGTGCCATCCCGGATTGTATTCGCGGTTTCCGGTGACGGCCACTCCCTCCGCGCGCTCCCGCAGCGTGGCGATCCCCTCAAGCGCCCGACGCATCTCGTCGTCGCGCCGGACAATGCCCACCAGCTCCTGCATCGTTTCCTGGAGCGCATACTGTACCTGGTAGGGTCCCTCCGCAGAAGTAGCGGCGCGCTCGAATGGTTCGAGCGCCGCACGCGCCGCTTCATCCACTGCATCCACGGCCACGTCAGGCGGTGCTGACCCTGAGGCGAATTTTGCGGCGAATTCCCCGGCGCGCTTCCCAAACACCAGCAGATCGGAAAGTGAGTTACCACCAAGCCGGTTTGCGCCATGCAGCCCCGCAGCCGATTCTCCAGCCGCGAACAATCCCGGAACAGTGGACATCTGAGAGTCACCATCCACTCGGATTCCGCCCATCATGTAGTGCGTCGTTGGCCCGACTTCCATTGGCTCCGCCGTGATGTCGATATCCGCGAGCTGCTTGAACTGGTGATACATACTCGGAAGCTTCTTCCGGATGTGCTCCGGGGCGTTCGACATCCTCGACTTGATCCACGAAATGTCGAGGAACACGCCGCCATGCGGGCTTCCTCGTCCCTCGCGAACCTCACGCATGATGCAGCGAGCAACGTGGTCGCGTGTCAGCAGCTCGGGAGGGCGTCGCGCATTCTTGTCGCCCTGTACATAGCGCCATCCCTCTTCCTCGTTGTCGGCGGTCTGACTCCGGTAGTTCTCCGGAATGTCGTCGAACATGAACCGCCGTCCTTCGCGGTTAAGAAGAATCCCACCCTCACCGCGCACACCTTCAGTAACGAGGATTCCCGTCACGCTCGGCGGCCACACCATGCCTGTTGGGTGGAACTGCACGAACTCCATGTCCTGAAGCGCCGCTCCTGCCGCGTAGGCGAGCGACTGCCCGTCACCAGTGTATTCCCAGCTGTTGCTGGTGATGCTGAATGCGCGGCCGATTCCCCCGGTAGCCAGTACGATTGCACGCGTCGCGAAAACCCGGAATCGTCCGCGCTCCCGGTCGTACGCGAACGCACCCGCAATTCGATCGCCGTCCTTGAGGAGCCGCAGCACCGTGCACTCCATGTGGACGTCGATTCCCATCTGCACGGCGCGATCCTGGAGCGTGCGGATCATCTCCAGACCGGTGCGATCGCCAACATGCGCCAGACGTGGATACTTGTGGCCGCCGAAGTTTCGCTGAAGGATGCGACCGTCGGCCGTTCGATCGAAGACAGCTCCCCATGCCTCCAGCTCCCGCACGCGGTCCGGCGCCTCCTTCGCGTGCAGCTCGGCCATTCGCCAGTTGTTCATGTACTGGCCGCCACGCATCGTGTCAGCGAAGTGAACACGCCAGTTGTCACGATCGTCAACGTTTGCGAGCGCAGCCGCGACGCCGCCTTCCGCCATGACCGTGTGAGCCTTGCCGAGCAGCGACTTGCAGACCAGCCCGACACGAGCACCGGAGGCGGCCGCCTCGATCGCCGCGCGCAGGCCCGCTCCACCCGCGCCCACTACCAGGACGTCGTGGGCGAATGTCTCGTACTCGGCCATATCAGATGAGACGGAAGTCGTGCCAGATGCCCAGCGACAGCATCCGCACGTAAACATCGCAGAACGCCACAGTTATCAGGCTTGCCCATGCCCATCGCATGTGCGCGCGATTGAAGCAGGTTACGCATGCATACGCGGTCTTGCGTATAGGGGCGCCGGAGAGTCTATCGAGATAACCGCCAACGACATGCCGAAGTGAGTGGCATCCGAACGTGTAGCCCGCGAGAAGCGCAATGTTCGCCGTGAGCAGGACCGTACCGATTCCTATTCCGAACGTGCGATGTCCCGCCGCATCGGTGAACCACATCGCCTTCCACGCGTCGTGACCAAGAAAGAACAGAAAGATCAGCGCGAAATACAGAAAGTACCGGTGGACGTTCTGCAGAATGAGCGGGACGGATCGCTCGCCGAGGTAGGTATTACGGGGCTCGCCTACGGCGCAGTTCGGTGGATCGGCCCAGAACGCTTTGTAGTAGGCGCCACGATAGTAGTAGCAGGTGAGACGAAAGCCCGCCGGAAAAGGAAGAATCAGAAGTGCGGACGAGAACGGCAGAAGTCCGGGCCACCATTCCGGCCGTGGACCGAACCAGCTTCCCTTACCGCCAAACAGAAGGGGTGAGTAGAACGGCGAGAGATAATTGCCGTACTCGTAGTTCGCGTTCTGGAACGCCGCCCACGTGGCATAGACGACGAAGGCGAATAGAATCGTGAAGACAACTGCCGGCGTTACCCACCACGCGTCGCGGCGCGACGTTTCACCCCAGCCGCGCCGCCTGATTTGCACTACACCACCTGCCATGCTCTACTTTTTCTCGAGCGGAGTCTTGTCGGCCAGGTAGAGCTCGAGATAGCCGCACTCCTCGCACACGAATGGCAGCACGACGAGTCCGGATCCGGGATCGATCGTTCCGGGGCCGCTCTGAGTCGAGCCGCCCACATTCACCAGCGCCTTGAAGCGCTCGGTGCGCCCCATCCGCGTATGCGGATGGTTGATGCAGTATCGCTTGCCTTCCTTCAACGGCATTCGGTCTCCTCGTGTGAGAATTGCCCTTGTTCGCGCCGAAAAAATGTATGAAGGAATCTACGCGGAAAGAAGAAAGGGCCGCCCGAAGGCGGCCCTCTGTGTTTCCGGTGACGGGCTGCTAGCCGCGCGAACCGCGATATTGGCCGCGGCGCCCGTCGAACTGCTTGCGCCGGGCTTCCATCCGCTGCTTCCGCTCGGCGACGCGCGCATCGAACTTCGCGCGCTGCTCAGCGGTAAGGACGGCACGAACTTCGTTCTGCTCCTGCTGACGGAGCAACTCGAACCGCGGTCTCAATGCTTCGCGGCTCCGGCGCCACTGCTCACGCGTCGCGGAATCCGGACGCTGGCTGGTCTGACCGGGGTTGAGTTTCGGCCGCGTCTGATCGCGCAGCGCCTTGAACTGAGTCTGGTATTTCTCGTGGATCGCCTTGATCCGGTTCTTCTGGGCGTCGGTGAGGTTGAGGTCCTTCATCAACTGGCCGTGCTCAGCACGGTCGCCGCGCATTCCGGGGCCTCGGCCGTAGCCGCCCTGCGCGGTCGCTACACCGGCGAAACCAAGGAAAAGGACGGCGGCCAGCGCCGTCGCACGAATTCTCGTCATTCTGCCTCCAATACGTATTGAGCAACGCGCACCCTGCGCGTGTTATCGAGGTAGACGCGCCGAACGAACGAATGTTAATGGCCGCGTGAGCCCGCCAGGAATCGCGCAGTAGCTGCCCACGGGGGGCACTGAAAAGGGCATCAACACAACGACAGATAAAGATCAGCGCGCGATCTCATCTGTCGGTAACCCCCAAATTAGGAGATGCCTGCCTGATCGAGATCCAGAGGCGGCGATCGTAGTCAGTCTCCGCAGCTCTTACTCCGCGTGCTCTGCGTGCTCCGTGGTTGATGCCCTTTTCAATGCCCCCGTGAGGTCGGCATGGGCGCAAAGGTCAGCCCGCCGCCGCCGCCGGAACAGTACCGAACCGCCTCTCGCGCGAGTGGAACTCTCGCACCGCCTCGTCAAGATCCGCGGCCGAGAAGTCGGGCCACATCCGGCGAGTGAAGTAGAGCTCCGCGTACGCGCATTCCCACAAAAGGAAGTCGCTCAACCGCTGCTCTCCTCCCGTCCTGATCAGAAGATCCACGTCGCTCGACGGACCAATCCCGTGATCCACCTTCGACAGCAGCTCACCGAAGCTCTCGCGGTCGAGCTCGGTGATATGCGATTTCGAGATTGCTCGAGCAGCGCGGATAATCGCGTCGCGCGCCGAGTAATCCACGGCGATCCGCAGGTCGAGGGTGCGCCCGTCGCGCGTTGCATGCTCGGCGGCGGTGATCGCGCGGAGTAGCTCGCCCGGAATACGGTCGCGGCGTCCGATTATCCGCATCCTCACTCCGTTGGTGACACAACGTGCGACTTCTGACACCAGGTAGCGCCGGAACAGTCGCATCAGGAGCGCCACCTCGCGCGAGGGCCGGCGCCAGTTGTCGGCAGAGAATGCGTACAGCGTGAGTGTACCGATTCCGCACGAAGGAGCGGCCTCCACGATCTTCCGAACCGTACGCGCGCCTTCAATGTGGCCGGCAGTCCGAAGCTGCCCGCGAGCGTTCGCCCATCGGCCGTTGCCATCCATGATGATCGCGACGTGGATGCCGCGCGGTTTCACTTGCTTCATTGCAGTGGTCTTTGGTTTGTCAGCGATCGCGCGTCGCGCGGATCAACGCTTCCATGTGGTCGAGGTAGCGCTCGAGTGCGCGCCGGCCCGTCGGAGTGAGCCGGTACCGTGTCTTCGGCATCCGCCCCTCGAAGGACTTGGTGCAGGTGATGTAGTCCGCCTCTTCCAGCTTCCTGGCATGTACACTGAGATTGCCGTCGGTGGTCCCCATCAACTTCTTGAGGTCGCTGAACGTGAGAGAGTCATTGACCGCCAGTGCGCTCACGATTCCCAGCCGCAGGCGCTCGTGAATCAGACGATCGAGCTCGTCGGCTCGTCGCGGCGCGGGTCGGCGTGCTCCCGCGGTTCTCATCGCTCCCTCGCTTCGATCATTGTCACGCGCTGCACCGTGCTTAGCCACCGTGCCTCCGCGCGATCGGAATGCCGAAGAGAATGTGCAAACCCCCGAACGCCGCGCCCATGATCCACTGGTTCAACCCGTCGGGGGTGAACAGTGCAATCGCACCTGCAGCCATGAAGCAGAGGCCCATCACCGGTACGATCTGAACAGAGAAAGCACCGCCGGCGACGACCGCTGTTCCATAGAGCAGCAGCCACATCCCCGGAATCGCTTCGATCAACCCCTGACGATAGAGAACGAGTGTCAGGAGCGCGCCGACTACCATCGGCGGGGAGAAGCTGAGAACGAATTTGCGCGCCGGTCCTGAAACGAGGGGCATCTTCGCTGAGCGCGCCTTGTGAACGATTGCCCATAACATGATGACGGGCGACAGCACCGCCGACGCGAGCCAGATCTCGAGCGCGTCGATCTCGCTAGGCTGTCTTCCGGCGATGATCGCGACAATGGTAGCGAGAATGCCCACCGCAACCATCCCCCATCCGGAAACGGCAGTAAACGAGCCCGCGGCCTCCATCGTATTGCGAATGAAGGCCAGGTTGTCCATCGCTCGCGCGTGGAGCGCTGGCGGTTCTGGGGGTGTCGCTGGGCGCAGCTGGCGGACGGAAGTCACGAGCGTATGGTAGACCGCCGTCCGATGGGTGTCAAGTACTTTGCGCTATAAAGTCACACTGGCTGCAGCACTTAGCTCCCGTCTATCCCAACGAGATAGGGCCCGGCAACGGATCGCTCGCCGGGAAGCTCTGCTCCACCATCTTGTCGAGACGACGCTCATCGATGGCGTCCGCGAGCAGCGAAACGAGATTCGCGCAGAACGCCGGCAAATCCTCCGGCTTTCTCGCCGTCAAGAGCTTCTGGTCAACCTGTACGGCCTTGTCCACCCAGGAGCCCCCCGCTTGCTGTACCTCGTCCTTGAGGTCGGGGTGAGATGTCACTGTGCGTCCTTCGATCGCATCCGCTTCCACGAGCAGACGAGGCGCGTGGCAGATCGCCGCCAGAGGCTTGTCGAGCTCCATGAATCCGCGAACCAGATTCACCGCTGCATCGTTCGCGCGCAGCGCCTCGGTGTTCCGGACTCCACCCGGTATCACCAGCGCATCGAAATCATGCGGCGACGCTTCCGTGACAAGAAGGTCGACGGTGAACGTGTCCGCCTTCTCGTCGTGAATGAAGCCCTGAATGCGTCCCGCCTTCGACGATACGAGTGAAGGCTCCGCGCGCGCCTCCTTGACCGCCTGCCACGGCGCCGTCAGCTCCACCTGCTCTACGCCATCGGTCGCCAGAAAGGCGATTCTTCGTCCAGTCAGATTTGCTGCCATTCGTTCTCCAATCGTTGTGATCGATCCCTGAAAGTAGCGTCAGAAAACGTGCCATATTAGGGCATGCCGCTAGCACCGCTTTACGGCCACGAAGAGCTCCGCAAACGGCTCGGCGACCGTGCCCGCGCCGGCACCCTTCCCGCCAGCATTCTACTGCATGGGCCGAGAGGCGTGGGCAAGCAGCGACTCGGTCTATGGCTCGCCCAAATCCTCCAATGCACTTCCGATTCGCCCCCATGCGGCGAATGCCAGGCGTGCAGATACTCCCTTTCTCTCGCTCATCCCGACCTTCGTTGGTACTTTCCCAGGCCTCGTCTCAAGGACGCGGATCCAGCACTCGAGGATGTCCGGGACGACTATATGGAAGCGATTCAGGAGCGTCTGGCGGCCGGAGGACTCTACGAGCCTCCGTCGGGAAGTGAGGGTATCTACGTCGCAACCGTTCGCGCCATCGTGCAGGAAGCCGCCATGTCCCCCGCCATGGGATCCAGAAAAGTCTTCGTCATCGGGGACGCCGAGCGAATGGTCCCGCAGGAAGGCGCGGAGCAGGCGGCGAATGCGTTCCTGAAGCTCCTTGAGGAGCCGTTGGCCGACACCACCTTCATTCTGACCTCGAGCGAGCCCGGCCAATTGCTGCCCACGATTCGTTCACGCACCGTTTCGGTCCGCGTCCCGCGCATCAGCGATGATGCGATGCAGGCGTTCCTTGCCGACCCGCGCGTGCGCGAAGCGTTCAAGGCTTCGGAAGAAAGCGATGCCGACCGCCTCACCGTCGCC
>WNGF01000987.1_pt1 | contig 65647 bp, 68 predicted proteins | sample 5400641 | NCBI WGS metagenome assembly WNGF01 (sample SAMN13153371, study PRJNA577476) | soil metagenome | isolation source: 80 cm soil or saprolite under grassland replicate 2 | place: USA:California | collected 2016-06-15
GCCGGCGGGTCACGGCGCGCCCGCGTAGCGCGCGACGATCCGGTCGCTCAGCCGACCCTTCGCCCGAGGGCCGCCACGTGGGTGAAGATCCACACGGCATCGGGGTGCACGGCCCACGCGCGAAAGGCCGCGGCCATCGCCTCGAGATCGGCGTGTGTCGCGTAGCCGTACTCGACGGCGCGGCCCCCCATCGGCGAGGTGAGGAGCCGCTGGGCGTAGGACTCGCCCCACTCGAGCGTCTCGCTGGGCGTCGCGTAACACCACACGCTGGCGGTGATGCGAAGGTCGGTCACCGCCGCGTCGTTGAACAGGGCGCGCAGCTCTCGCCCCATTCGCGGCTCGCCGCCGTTCCGGTACCACGTCTGGTGGTGGACTTCGATGAACCGGTCGATCCACGCGTTACGAGGCCAGTAGGCCGCCGTGCCCCAGTCGACCTCGCGCACCGCCACGAGCCCGCCCGGCCGGACGACGCGGAGCATCTCGCGGAGCGCGGCTTGCCGCTCCCGAAGGTGCTGGAGCACCTGGTGCGCGTAGGCGACGTCGAACGAGGCGTCGGGGAAGCGCAGGTCGTAGACGCTGCCCTCGTCGTAGCGCAGATTGCGCAGGCCGCGCACCGCGGCGTCGTGACGAGCCGCCTCCAGCGTCTCCCGGGACAGATCGAGCCCGATGACCTCGCCCGGCGCCACGCGCTCAGCCAGACCTCGCGTGATGCTTCCGGGCCCACAGCCGACGTCGAGCAGCCGCATCCCGGGCCGCAGCTCCGGCAGGAGGAACGCGGCCGCTTCCTCGGCCGTACGCTGCGCGTGCTGCCGGACCGTGGCCGGGGCGTGACCATGCGTGTACGTCTCGTGTCTCAGCGGCTCGTCGCTCATGGGGTCAGACTTTGACTTCTAAACATTTCGGTGGAAAACCATTGTCGAGCTGGCGCGCACATCAACCGAAATGTTTAGAAGTCAAAGTCTGACCCCGTTCGAAATGGCGGCCAGGACGTGGGCCGGGTGCTTGGCCGCGTCGGGCACGCGGGCCCAGTGTTTGCGCACGATCCCGTCGGGGCCGATCCAGACGGTGGAGCGGATCACGCCCCTGGTCTTCTTGCCGTACATCATCTTGTCGCCGTAGGCGCCCCACGCTTCCATGACCTTCCGGTCGGGATCGGAGAGCAACGGGAACGGCAGCCGGTACTTCGCCGCGAACGCGGCATGCGAGTCGGGCGCGTCGGCGGAGATCCCCAGCACGACGACGCCGGCGCGCTGGAGCTCCTTCCACTCGTCGCGGAACCCGCACGCTTCCTTCGTGCAGCCCGGCGTGTCGTCCTTGGGATAGAAGTAGACGATGACGTCGCGCCCGTGGAAATCCGCGAGCGAGACGCGCTTGCCGCTCGCGTCGGCGAGCGAGAAATCCGGCGCCTTCCGGCCCTCGACGATCTTCGCCATGCCCGACCCTCCCTGAGCGGGTGATCCTGAGACGCCCCGCGTGCCGCGTGCGATTCCGGCCGTCCTACGCTACCATTCGGTCACCGCGAGCGACAGGAGGGGTCGGATGAAGAACGGATTCCGGGTGATGGACAGCGACCTGCACACGATGGAGCCGGACGGCCTCTGGGAGAAGTACCTCGAGCCGCCGTTCAAGAAGTTCGCGCCGACCTTCGCCCGGAAGGCGGACAACGCCTCCAACCAGCCGCTCATCGGCATCGGCAATCTCGAGATCGGCGAGATGAGCAAGCGCTCGCGGACGGCCGTCGTCGGCAAGGATCTGCAGCGGCGCGCCTTCGCGCGCCATCCGCACTACGCGGTCGCCCACTCGCGAGGCTACGATCCCGAGTCCCACGTCCAGGCCATGGACATCGAGGGCATCGACGTGGCGGTGCTCTATGGCACGCGGGGACGTCAGGTGCTGATGCACGACGACCTCGATCCCGACGTGGCCGCGGCCCTCGCCCGCGCCCACAACGACTGGACTCACGACTACTGCCGGCACGCCCCGTCGCGGCTCAAGTTCGCGGCCCAGGTCGCCTTCCACAACGTCCCGGCCGCCGTGGCCGAGGCGCGGCGGGCCGTGCGCGAGCTGGGCGCCGTCGCCGTCATCGGCAACCCGAACCCGATCAACGGACGTCACGTGCACGATCCCGAGATGGAGCCCCTCTGGGAGGCGATCGAGGAGCTCGAAGTCCCCGTCGGCTTCCATCCCACCGGACAGTCCTCGCTGCGCGACGACATCGCCCGCCGCTATCTCGATCATCCCAACGGGCGCGTCATCGGTGTCGCCGGCCGGAACCCCACGGAGTTGATGTTCGCGTTCGCCAGCATGGCCGCCGGCGGCGTGCTCGAGCGTCACCCGCGCCTGCGCTGCGCGTTCCTCGAGGGCACGTGCGGGTGGCTGCCGTGGTGGCTCTGGCGCCTGGACGAAGCGTGGGAGAAGTTCGGGCCCGGCTCGGAGGTGCAGATCTCGCAGCTCCCGAGCCAGTACTTCTTCCGGCAATGCTACGTGGCGACCGACGCCGACGAGAAAGTGCTACGGCAGGTGGTGGAAGCGGTCGGCGACGACGCCATCGTGGTCTCCACGGATTATCCCCACTCGGACGGGCTGTTCCCGCACGCGATCGAGGAGTTCGTCGCGCTCGAGGGCGTGTCCGAGAAGACCAAGGCCAAGATCCTCTGGGACAACTGCGCCCGTCTGTACAAGCTCGAGGGGGTCGTCTAGGCCGCCGGCCCCGACGTCAGCGGCCGGCGCACACCGCGCCGGGTCCGCGCTCGCGACGGCGCCGCTCGTCTTCGAGGCGCTGGGACGCGACGCTGAACGCCATGAGGCCGACGATGAGGCCCACGCTCACGGCGAGGAGCCAGAGCCACAGGGCAGGGGAAAGCGTGAACAGCGACATCGTGGCACCTCCTCGTTAGCTACGACGGAGGATGCCGGGGTTTCGTTGACGTCGTTCAGGGTATCTGTAGCGTCACGGGATCGTCATCCCGCAGCCCGAGCAGGCTCCGAACGTGAACACCGGCGACGAGCTCGAGCATCTCGTCGCCGTGCCGCGTGACGTCTGGGACGATCACCGCCGCCGCGACGTCGGGCGCCACGACCACGGGAATGAGCCGCGCGCCGCACTGCCCGGGCGCGGGCGGCACCACGCGAAGACCGGGAGTCTGGCTGATCCGGCGCCAGGCGCCGAGCATGCTCGGATCCACGAGCCGGACGTTCAGCGTGCCGGGATAGGCATCGATCCCCGTCATCCGCCGGATGACGTCCCGGACCCAGGGCAGGCTCACGAAGTGCGCGCCCTGACCGAGACCGGACGTCACGACGCCGCGCAGCGAGGTCACGGCGCCACTCTCGGCTGACGGACGGGTATACTCACGACGCCATGATCGTACACGCGGAGCGCCGGGTCCTGGGATACTGCGGCTTCTGCGCCGTCCACTGCCCGACGGTGACGACGGTCGAGGACGGACGCGTGCGCTCGGTCGAGCCGGACCGCTCGCATCCCTTCGGGGGCGCGATCTGCGCGAAGGGCCGGGCCGCCCCGGAGTTTCACGACCATCGGGATCGGGTGAACGTTCCGCTGCGCCGCACCCGGCCCAAGACGGACCCGGACCCGGGGTGGGAGCCCTGCGGCTGGGACGAGGCGCTCGATCTGATCGCGCGAAAGCTCCTCGAGGTGCGCGCCTCGTCCGGCGCGCAGGCGGTGGCGTTCAACAAGGGGACCACCGGCGGCACCGCGCTCACCGACACCGAGCGCTGGCTCCAGCGACTCATCAATCACTTCGGCACGCCGAACATCGGCGGGACGACCCATCTCTGCCAGTGGCCGCGGGACACGGCGGGAGCGCTCTACACCTTCGGGGTGCCGGCGCTGCCCATGCCCGACGTCGCGCGCAGCGGGTGCATCGTCGTGTGGGGGTCGAACCCCAACGGCAATTTCCTGAACCTCGCCGTCGACATCGCCGCCGCCAAGGCGCGCGGCGCCAAGCTCCTAATCGTCGATCCGCGGCGCGTCGGCCTCGCCAACAAGGCGGACGTGTGGCTGCAGGTTCGCCCCGGGACGGACGGCGCGCTGGCCCTCGGCCTGATCCATCTCTTGATCCGCGAGCGCCGCTACGACGAGACCTTCGTGCGCGAGTGGACCAACGCGCCGCTCCTGGTGCGGGACGACACCGGCATGCTCCTGACGGGCGCTGATCTCGACGGAGCGGCGACGATCGGGCGCCGGTACGTCGCGGCGACCGAGGACGGCGACCTCGTGGTCTACGACGCCGAGCGGGGCGTGTATGCGAGCGACGCCCCGCTGGCGCTCACCGGCGCGCGTCCGGTGCGGCTCGGCGACGGACGTGGGGTGACGTGCCGGCCGGTCTTCCAGCGGCTGGCGTCGATCGCCGCCGAGTTCGAGCCCGCGATCGTGGCGGGGATCACCGGCGCTCCGGCGGACAGGATCGTCGCGGCGGCACGGCTCCTCGCCGAGCACCGGCCGGTCTCCCACTACTTCCACAACGGCCTCGTGCAGCACACGAACGCCACCCAGGCCTCGCGCGCCATCGAGATCCTCTACGCCTTGCTCGGCGACTTCGACCGTGCGGGGGGCAACGTGCCGGGGCCGGCGGCGCGGGTCGAGGACGTGAGCGCGCGCGCCGTGCTCGGCCAGCCGATGGAGATGCGCCGGCTCGGGCGCGCCGAGCGTCCGATCGGGCCGGCGGCAACGCCCGGCACGGTCACGGCGTACGACCTCTACCGGGCGATTCTCGAGGGCGAGCCGTATCCCGTCCGCGCCCTCGTGGCCTTCGGCGCCAACGCGCTGCTCGCCAACGGCGATAGCCTACGAGGCCGGCAGGCTCTGCAGAAGCTCGAGTTCTTCGCCCAGGTCGAGCTGGTCGAGACGCCGACGAGCCGATTCGCCGATGTTCTCCTGCCCGCGGCGAGCTGGATGGAGTGCTCGGCGCTCAAGATCGGCCAGCGCTATCCGATCGAGGCGATGGCCCACGTTCAGCTCCGCTCCGCCGCGGTCCCGCCGCTCTACGAGCGCCGCTCGGACGTCGACATCATCTTCGACCTCGCCACGCGGCTCGGTCTGGGCGACGCGTTCTGGGGCGGCGACGTCGAGGCAGGCTATCGTCACCTGCTGGCGCCGAGCGGCGTGAGCCTCGACGAGCTGCGCGCGATGCCGCACGGGACCTCGGCACCGCGCGCGCCGTTACGCTACCGGAAGTTCGCGGAGGTCGACGAGGCCCGCGGAGCGCCCCGAGGGTTCGCGACGCCGACCAGAAAGGTGGAGATCTTCGGGTTGAAGTTCGCCGAGCACGGACTGCCCCCGCTGCCCACCTACGTCGAGCCCGCGCTGAGTCCGAAGAGCCGGCCGGATCTGATCGATCGCTTCCCGCTGGTGCTGACGAACGCCAAGCGCGCGCAGTACATGCACAGCCAGCACCGCGGGCTGCCGAGCCTCAGAAAGAGCGCGCCGAACCCGACCGCCGAGATCCATCCGGAGACCGCCACGCGCTTCGGCATCAAGGGCGGGGAATGGGTCGTCCTGGAGACGCCGAGCGGTCGCGTCCGCGTCCAGGCGCAGGTGACCGACGCGATCCTGCCCGGCGTCGTCTGCTGCAGTCACGGCTGGTGGCAAGCCTGCCCCGAGCTCGGTCTGCCCGGCTTCGATCCGTTCACGGACGCCGGCGCGAACCAGAACCTCCTCGTCCTCAACGACCAGCACGACCCCATCAGCGGCGGCACCCCCCACCGCTCGACCCTCTGCCGGATCGCACCCGGTAATTAGTCCTTCGGCGGTGTGAGCGAGTCGCGGGCGTCGGCCAGGCGGTCGGCGACCGCGCGGACGTCGGCGAGACGGCCCGGATCGTGGACGAAGCGCTCGTTCGTCGTGTACCCCGACCACGCGTCCATGTAGTTGGGGCGGCTGAGGCCGAGCGCGAAGTCGGAGATGCGCACGGGGTTCGCGAAGTCCGCCATGACGGCGACCTCGTTGTGGACCTCCCCGCGCCGTCCGCTGAGAAACGCCTCGAGCGCGCGTGGCTTGGGGCCGTGGGGCAGGCCGACCGGATGCACGGTGACCATGCCCGCCGTCGTCGCTCCCGCGCTCGAAAAGAAATCGCCGAAGTGGAAGCCGAGGGTCTCGCAGTAGTCGAGGTTCTTGTGGAAGAAGGGCAGCCACATCGCGTCCTTCTCCACCGAGCGGATCGTGAAGACACACAGGTAGCAGCCCGGCAGCCGGAAGACGGTGTGCCCCGAGGGCGGCACGTGGGATCGGTCGGCCACGAGCGGACGGACGTCCTCGACGGCGAAACGATACGGCAAGTAATCGCCGCGCCATCCCACGACGTCGAACGGGTGCGTGGGGTGGACACGACGGGTGTAGACGCCCTCCACCTTCGACACGATCTCGAAGCGGCCCTTCTCGTTCACGGGCTGCAACGACCGCGGGTACTTGTAGTCGCTCGCGCTGTGGGTGAGGAACCGGCCAGTGGTCGGCGATTCCGACTTCTCGGGATCGGCGGTGAACGACTCGTACATCCAGTAATAGTGCGGGCCGGGCCCGAGGTCGAAGCGGTGCGTGATGCCCTTGGGGACGATGAGGAAATCGCCCGCGCGGTAGCCGATCGGCCCGAATGTGGTCTCGAGCGTCCCCTCGCCGCGATGGACGAAGAAGATCATCGTCGCCGAATGATGCTCGAAGAAGTAGTCCATGGACGCCCGGGGCGCGACGACGTTCATGGCCGTCGTCGCGTTGGCGACCAGCCGGCCCATGCCGCGGTAGACGTCGGCGCCGTCGTCGGCCGCCACGCCCAGCGCGTGGTGAATCCCGCCGAGCGGCCGGAGCGGCGACTCCCACCGCGACGCGACTCCCTCCACGACGGTCGTCTCGCCGGGCAGCCAGTTGGTGGGCGGATACAGGTGATACGTGTGGCTGACCTTGCCGGCGAATCCGCCCCGCCCATGCTCCTGCTCGTAGACGTGATTCAGGAGGGGCCCGGCATGCGGCGCCCGCGGCACGATCCCGACCTCGAACATCCCGCTGAAGTACTCGTGCTTGTCCACGGCGCGCCCTCCTTCGTACCGACTGATTGTACCTGCGGCGGGGGACAAGCCCCCGCCCTACCTCCGCTCGCTCTTATACAGGCCCGCTTCCTTGATGAGCTGCTCGTAGCTGGCGTTGAGCTTCTTCATGGCCTCGGCGAGCGCCTGGCCGGTCAGCGGCTCGCCGACGATCGTCTCGTTCTTGCGCGCCACGCTCACGTACGGCTCCATCCTCGTCGCCTCCACGAGGGCCTTCTCCAGCCGCTCCGCGATCGGCCGGGGCAGCCCCCTGGGCGCCGTGACGATCACCACGGTCGCGGTCTCGACGGTGTGGCCGGCCTTCTCGATGGGGATCGCGTCCGGCGCGTAGTCGAGGCCCTCCTTCTCGTTGACGAGGAGCACGCGCATGCGCTTGGCCTGGACGTAGCCGGTGAACGACGCCGAGCTGCCGCCCACCATGACCACGTGGCCGCCGAGCAGCGCGCTCACGGACGGCGCGTCGCCGGCGAAGGGGACGCTGCGGAACGTGAAGCCGTCCTTGGCGGCGAGCCGGGTCATCACGAGGTTCGGCGTCGAGGCGACGCCGGGGTGGCCGAAGGTGAGCTGGCCCGGGTGCTTCCTGGCCCAGTCGACGACGTCGCGCCACGTCTTGAACGGGCTGTCCGTGCGCACCGCCCACACGACCTTGTAGCGGGCGACCTGCGCGAGGTACGTCACGTCGCGGAACGGATCGTAGTCGAGGTCGCGCAGATGGGGCGAGCGCGTCACCGGCGTGTCGGTGTTGCAGAGGAGGGTGTACCCGTCGGGCTTCACCTTGACGAGCTCCGTCATGGCGACGGTGCCGGAGGCGCCCGGCTTGTTGACGACGACGAGCTTCTGACCGAGGACCTTCTCGGCGCCCTCCGCGAGCGCGCGCGTGAGGATGTCGGTGCCGCCTCCGGGGGGGAACCCCACCCAGATCGTGATCGGTCGCGTGGGGAACGGCTCCTGGGCGAGGACCGGCGCGGATGCGGGCGCGCCGGCGAGCACCAGCACGGCCAGCGCCACGGAGACGATGCGGTTCATGGTCTCTCCTTCACGGACGAATAGATCTGGATCACGAGCAAGATCGCCACGAGCGCCATCGACGTGCCCGAGATGGGACGCGTGACGAAGATGGCGAAGCTGCCGCCCGAGAGCATCAGCGACTGGCGGAGCGAATTCTCGAGGATGGGGCCCAGCACGTAGGCCAGCGCGAGCGGCGCCGGCTCGTACCCGAGCTTCTGCATGACGTAGCCGACGAGCCCGAACAGCACCATCAGGTAGACGTCCACGCGCGAGTTGCTCACGCTGTACACGCCGACCACGCAGAAGAGCAGGATCAGCGGGAACAGCACGTCGTAGGGCACGCGGAGCAGGCGGACCCACATCCCGACGAGCGGCAGGTTCAGCGCGAGCAGCATGGCGTTGCCCACGAACATCGACACGACGACGCCCCAGAAGAGATCGGGGCGCTGCTGCATGACGAGGGGGCCCGGCTGCACGCCGTGGATGAGCAGGCCGCCGAAGAGCACGGCCATGACCACGTTGGCGGGCAGGCCCAGCGCGAGCAGGGGAATGAACGACGCCTGGGCGGCGGCGTTGTTGGCCGTCTCGGGCGCGGCCACGCCCTCGATGACACCGGTGCCGAAGCGCTCCGGATGCCGGGACCACCGCTTCTCCACCGCGTACGCCACGAACGAGGCGAGCACGGCGCCGCCGCCGGGCAGGAGGCCGAGGACGAAGCCGAGGACGGTCCCTCGCAGCACGGCCCACCGGGCCGCGATCCAGTCCTGCGCGGTCGGCAGCAGCTCGCCGAGCCGGGTCGCGTAGATCTCGCGCTTCATCTCGCCCTCGAGGTTCAGCAGGATCTCGGCGACGCCGAAGAGGCCCATCACGAGCGGGATGAGCCCGATGCCGTCGGTGAGGTCGTTGACGCCGAGGGTGAAGCGCGGCGCGGACGTGAACATGTCGAGGCCCACGAAGCTCAGCAGGAGTCCGAGCAGCGCCATCATCAGGCTCTTGTACATCGAGGTCTGCGACAGGAACGTCAGCACCACGAGGCTCACGCACATGAGCGCGAAGTACTCCGGCGGGCCGAAGCTGAGGGCGGCCTCGGCCAGGGGCGCCGCCAGCAGCATCAGGCCGACGATGGCCACGGTGCCCCCGATGAACGATCCCAGCGCGGCCATGCCGAGCGCCGGCCCCGCGCGGCCCTTGCGGGCCATCTGGTAGCCGTCGAGGCAGGTGACGATCGAGCTGGCCTCGCCTGGTATGTTCACGAGGATCGACGTCGTCGACCCCCCGTACTGGGCGCCGTAGTAGATCCCCGCCAGCATGATGATCGCGCCCACCGGCGACAGATGAAACGTCGCCGGCAGCAGCAGCGACATCGTTCCCACCGGCCCAATGCCCGGCAGGACGCCGATGAGCGTGCCGACGAACACGCCGACGAAGCAGAAGAAGAGATTCATCGGCTGCAGCGCGACCGAGAGGCCGAGCGCGATGCTGTGGAGGGTGTCCATCGCGATCGGCCGATCAGAGCCCCAGCGGCCCGGGCGGCAGCTGCATGCCGACGGCCGTGAGCGCGAGCCGGGCGATGACGGCGATCGCGACGGCGGCGCTCAGCGCGACCCACCATCGCTTGCGGGCCACGACCCCAAAGAGCACGAGCAGCAGGAACGCGGTCGACACCGTGAACCCGGCGCGCTCGATGCCCAGGCCGAATCCGCCGAGCGTGCCGAGCACGACGAGGACCACGGTCCATCGACTCTGCGCGAACGGGCGCGTGTCGTCGGCGTCGCGACGCGCCACGGAGAGACGCGCGAGCCGACCGAGCGCCATCAGCCCGAGGAGCGCCGCGATGGCGAATGGCATGAATCCGGGCCCCGGGTTCTGGACGCTGCCGAGCCCGAGCCGCCACGCCCCGACGACCGTGGCCCCGGCGAACGCGGTCAGGAACGCGCTCGCCACGAGCTCACCCGAGCGGCCGCTCATGGTCATCGCTGAGCTGCACGCTAGCCGTGCCTCGTGAGGCGAGTCAAGCCGGTCCGACGACCAAGGCCGGGCCACGCCGTTGCGACGGCGCCGGGCTCGGCGCCATACTGGACGGCGCCACATGGCGCGCAACGTCGAGATCAAGGCGCGGATCGACAGCGTCGAGGCCCTCAGCGCGAGGGTCGCGGCCCTGGCCGATCGGGGCCCGGTCGAGATCCGGCAAGACGACACGTTCTTCTCCTGCGCGCAGGGGCGACTGAAGCTCCGCGCGTTCTCGGCCGACGAAGGGCAGCTCATCTTCTATCGACGACCGGACCAGCGGGGGCCGAAGGAATCCTTCTTCGTCATCTCCCCCACGGCGTCACCCGACACGTTGCGCCAGGCGCTGTCGCTCGCGTATGGCCGAGCCGGCCGCGTACGCAAGCATCGGACGCTGTACCTCGTGGGGAGAACGCGCGTCCATCTCGACCGCGTCGAGGAGCTCGGGGACTTCCTCGAGCTGGAGGTCCTCCTCGCCGAGGACGAGCCGTCGGCGTCGGGCGTGGAGGAGGCCGGCCGCCTGATGACCGCGCTCGGCATCACCCCGGCGCAGCTCGTCGAGACGGCCTACGTCGATCTTCTCGAGGCACGGCAACGGAGGGAGCCATGACAGAGCGAGAGGCGGCGCCGCAGCAGCTCGAGCAGCTGTGGGCCGAGCACCTGCGCGGAGAGTTCGAGACGAAGGACGTCGAGGCGACCCTGGCCACCATGGTGGAGGACGCTTACGTCAACCACATGCCGGTGAACACGGGCGGGCGGGGGAAGGAGGCCCTGCGGCGGTTCTACCGGGACGACTTCATTCCCTCCTGGCCCGACGATCTCCAGACGACGACGGTCAATCGCGTGGTCGGCGAGGCCCAGCTCGTGGACGAGCTACGCGCCACGTTCACCCACGACCGGCCGATGCCCTGGTTCCTGCCGAACGTCCCGCCGACGCACCGGAAGATCGAGATGGACCTCGTGGTGGTGGTGCAGTTCCGCGGCGACAAGATCGCGTGCGAGCGGATCTACTGGGATCACGCGAGCGTGCTGCGGCAGGCCGGTCTCTAGGTCAGCTTACCTCGGCAGCCAGTCGCGGAGCGGCTTGACGATGGCCCCGGCCTTCACGAGCCCTTCGCGCACCACGGGGACGATCTTTTCGGCGGTGGGACCGTCGCCGTGGATACAGATGGTCTGCACGCGCGCGTCGATGACCTTGCCGCTGATCGTCCGCACCTTGCCTTCCATCGCCAGCATCACCGCCTGGTCCGCCGCCTTCGACGGGTCGGTCACGAGGGCGTCCTTGCCGAGCTTGCGCGAGACGAGCTGACCGTCGTCCGCATACACGCGGTCGGCGAAGCCCTCGGCGGCCACGCGCACGCGGGGGACCTTGCGCGACTCGGCGTCGGCCTTGGTCATGGCCATCGTCATCAGGATGATCTCGGGATCGAGCTCGACGATCTGCTCGGCGGTGGCCCGGGCCAGGGCGAGGTTCTCCTCGAGCATGAAGTACTGGATGCCGTGCGGCTTGACGTGCTGGATCCGCGTGCCGGCGGCCTGGGCGAAGGCGGCGAGCGCGCCCGTCTGGTAGAGCTGGTAATCCTTGAGCTCCGCGGTGGTGACCTCCATGCGGCGGCGGCCGAACCCCATGAGATCGGGCAGCCCCGGGTGGGCGCCGATCGCCACCCCGTACTGCACGGCCAGCTCGACCGAGCGGCGCATCACGTGCGGGTCGCCGCCGTGGAAGCCGCAGGCGATGTTGGCCGACGTGATGTGCGGCATGATCTCCTCGTCGTGGCCGAGCGTCCAGCGGCCGTAGCTCTCGCCCATGTCGCAGTTGATGTCGATGTGCACGGTCATGGCGTCGTCAAGCCCTCCTTGAGAAAGCTTACCCTGATTTCGGATCGGTTCACGACGATGGTGGTCATCGGGCGCCGATTATAGGCGCACCTCCGACTGTCTGGCCATCCGCGCGCCCCTCGCTTACCATGTCGGCGTCCGCTGCCCCACGATCCATCGCCAGTGCTTCGGGAGGATAGGCGTGCCGCTCGGCTGGATGGTTCGACGTAGCTCGTACTTCGACTCCATCGCCCTCATGCGCGTGGCGGAGCAAGCGCGCCAGGTCGCCGGCGTGACCGACGTCGCGGCGGTGATGGGGACGCCGGCGAATCGCGCGATGCTGGCCGAGGCGGGGTTGTCGTCTGCGGAGACTCCGGAGACCGACGTCTCGGACCTGCTCGTCGCCGTGCGGGCGACCACCGACGAGGCGGTTCAGGGCGCGCTGAAACGGGTCGCCGAGCTGCTGAGCACCCGTCGCGAGGTCGGCGCCGGCCACGAGGAGCAGCCGCCGCGTACGACGTGGACCGCGGCCAGGGTCGCGGCGAACGCGAGCCTCGCGCTCATCGCCGTTCCCGGGCCGGACGCCGTCCTCGAAGCGCACCAGGCGCTCTCCGCCGGCCTCCACGTGTTTCTCTTCAGCGACGGCGTCTCGCTCGAGGACGAGGTGGCCTTGAAGCGCCGCGCGCGCGCGCGCGGGTTGCTCGTCATGGGACCGGAGTGCGGGACGGCCATCGTCAACGGGGTGGGCCTTGGCTTCGCCAATCGGGTGCGCCGCGGCCCCATCGGGGTGGTCGGCGCGTCCGGCACCGGGCTGCAGGAGCTGACGACGCTCGTTCACCGCCGGAGCGCTGGGATCTCGCACGCGATCGGCACCGGCGGGCGCGATCTCCACGCAGTCGTCGGCGGGATCACGACGCTGCAGGCGCTCGCGCTCCTGGGCGCCGACGACGAGACGCGCATCATCGCGCTGGTGTCGAAGCCGTCGTCGCCCGCGGTCGGAGACGTGGTGCTCGCCGCCGCGGCCGCCACCGGCAAGCCCGTCGTTGCGTGCCTGCTCGGCTATGCGGGCGCGATGCCGGCGGCCGTGCGGGCGACGGCGACGCTCGAGGAGGCAGCGTCGATGGCGGTGGAGTTGATCGGTGGCGACGCCGGCGGGGGACAAGCCCCCGCCCTACGAGATCCGCAAACTCGGGTGCGCGGGGCGATTCGTGGGCTCTACTCGGGCGGCACGCTGTGCGAGGAGGCACGGCGACTCGCCGGCGACGGGGCGGATCGCTTCGTCGATTTCGGCGCGGAGGAGTACACACGCGGACGTCCGCATCCGATCATCGATCCGAGTCAGCGCCACGCCGCGATCCTCGAAGCCGCGGCCGATCCCGGCGTCGGCGTGCTGCTCCTCGACCTCGTGGTCGGCGACTGCGCTCATCCCGACCCGGCCGGTGCTCTCGATCCCGTGCTTGCCGAGGCACACCAGCGGGTGCGCCTCGCCGGCCGCGAGCTTGCGGTCGTCGCTCACGTCGTCGGCACCGAGCAGGATCCTCAAGATGCCGCGCGCCAGGAAGAGATCCTGCGCAAGCGCGGGGTGACCGTGTGCGCCAGCAACCGCCTGGCCGCGCTCACCGCGCGCGCGATGGCCCGAGGCCCTCGATGACGCCTGAGGTCGATCTGCTCCGTGCCCCGCTCCGGACCGTCGCCGCGGGGCCCGAGCTGTTCTCCGAGGCGCTGGCCGCGCAGGGCGTCGCCGTCACGCGCGTCGACTGGCGACCGCCTGCCGCCGGTCACGAGCTCGCCGTGCTCTGGTGCGAGGCGGTCGACGCCGCCAATCGCCTCGCGCTCGATCGGCTCCTGGCCGCCCAGCAGGTGCTCGTCGACGTCCGGCCCGCGATCGAGGTCGTTCCCGGGCTGACGCGCGAGACCGTGCTGCACGCCGGGCCCCCCATCGGCTGGGATCGGATGAGCGGGCCGCTGCGGGGCGCGGTCGTCGGCGCCCTGCTCTATGAAGGGCTGGCGAAGACCGAAGACGATGCCCGGCGGCTCGCCGCGGGCGGCGCGATCCGCTTCGAGCCCTGCCACCATCACGCCTCGGTCGGGCCGATGGCAGGCGTCCTGACGGCCTCGATGCCGGTCGTCGTCGTGGAGAACCGCGCGGGCGGCAATCGCGCCTTCTCGACGCTCAACGAGGGGCTCGGCAAGGTCCTGCGCTACGGCGCGTACGCGCCCGAGGTGCTCGACCGCCTGCGCTGGTTTCGCGACGTGCTGGGTCCGGCGCTGGGGGAGGCGCTCCGGCGGACGGGCGGTGTCGATATCCGGGCGCTCATCGGGCAGGCGGTCCAGATGGGCGACGAGTGCCACAACCGCAATCGCGCCGCCTCGGCGCTGCTGATCAAGGCGCTGGCGCCCGAGATCGCCGCGCTCGAGCTTCCCGGAGCGGAGCGCGCGCGCATCCTCGCCTTCGCGGGGGGCAACGAGCATTTCTTCCTCAACGTCGGGATGGCCGCCTGCAAGGCCGCGCTCGACGCCGCCGACGGCGTGCCGGCCTCCACGCTGGTGACGGCGATGGCACGGAACGGGACCGAGTTCGGGATCCGCGTGAGCGGCCTTCCCGGGCGATGGTTCACGGGCCCCGCCGAGACCCCGCAGGGCCTCTTCTTCCCCGGCTTCGGTCCCGAGCACGCCAATCCCGACATCGGCGACAGCGCCATCACGGAGACGGCGGGGCTCGGCGGCTTCGCCATGGGCGGGGCGCCGGCCGTCGTGCAGTTCGTCGGGGGCACGCCGGCCGCGGCGCTCGGCTACACGCGGCTCATGTACGAGATCAGCCTCGGTGAGAGCGCGGCCTATCGCCTGCCGGCGCTGGATTTCCGTGGGACGCCGACCGGCATCGACGTGCGGCTCGTCGCCCAGACCGGTATCCTGCCCCAGATCAACACCGGCATGGCGCACCGCGAGCCCGGCATCGGCCAGATCGGCGCCGGTCTCGTCAAGCCGCCCCGGGTCTGCTTCGAGCTGGCCCTGCGCGCGCTGGTCGAGGAGACTCGTGCCACGTAGCGGGCGAGGCTCCCTCCGAGTGGGAATCGACACGGGCGGGACGTTCACCGATGTCGTCGCGCTCGATGAGGTGACGGGCGAGATCTTCACGACGAAGACGCCGACGACCGTGCGGGATCCCTCGGTCGGCGTGCTCGAAGGCATCCGCAAGGTGCTGGCCGTCGCCGGCGGTGGGCGCGTGACCTCGGTCGCGCACGGCACGACGGTCGCCACCAATGCGCTGCTCGAGGAGCAGTTTCCGGGGCTGGGGCTCGTGACGACCGAGGGCTTTCGTCACGTGCTCGAGATCGCCCGGCAGGCCGTCCCCAAGGGCTATGGCAACTCCTACTTCTGGGTGAAGCCCGAGCGCATCGTCCCGCTGCACCGGGTGCGCGAGGTCCCCGAGCGCCTCGACTATCGCGGCGGAATCGTCCGTCCGCTCGACGAGGCGGCGGCCGTCGCCGTGGGGCGCTGGTTCGCGCGCCACGGCGTCACGAACATCGGCGTGAGCTTCGTGCACGCCTACGCCGACCCCACCCACGAGCGGCGGATGCGCGAGATCCTCGAGCGCGAGCACCCCGGCGCGCACGTGTCGATCTCGTCGGAGGTGCTGCCCGAGTACCGCGAGTACGAGCGCACCGTGACGACGCTGGTGGACGCGTTCGTGAAGTCACGCGTGGCCGTCTACGTCGGCGCCATCCGGGGCGAGCTCGATCGGGAGCTCGGGGCCGGCATCCCGTTCTACGTGATGAAGTCCAACGGCGGCGTGATCTCGGCCCACGAGGTCGCGCGCCAGCCGATCACGACGGTGCTCAGCGGGCCGGCCGCGGGGGCGCTCGGGGCGAGCGCGGTCGCCGCGGCGGCGGGCTTCGCCCGCGTCCTGACGGCCGACGTGGGCGGGACCAGCACCGACGTGTGTCTCGTGGAGGACGGCGCGCCGGCGCTGAGCACGGAGGGCGCCGTCGGCCGCTTCCCCGTGAAAGTGCCGATGATCGACATCGTGACGGTGGGCAGCGGCGGCGGGAGCATCGCGTGGCTCGCGCCCGAGGGCGGGCTCAAGGTGGGGCCGCGGAGTGCTCGCGCCGACCCCGGGCCGATGTGCTACGGGCGGGGCGGCGACGAGCCGACGACCACCGACGCGCACCTCTTGCTGGGACGCATCCCGGCGCATCTGCTCGGCGGCGAGATCCCGCTCGACCGCGACGCCGCGGAGCGCGGCCTGGCGCGTCTCGGCCGGCCCCTCGGCCTCGACGCGCTGCGGACGGCGGAGGGGATTCTCGAGATCACGGCGTGGAATCAGGCCAACGCGATCCGCCAGGTCAGCGTGAAGCGGGGCCTCGACCCACGCGATTACACGCTCGTCGCCTTCGGCGGGGCGGGGCCGCTCCTCGCGGGACGGCTCCTCGATCTCCTGAGCCTGCGCGCGGCGTTGATCCCGCCGTCGCCGGGCAACCTCTCGGCGCTCGGGCTGCTCGTCGTCGACGTCAAGAACGACTACGTCCAGACCTATGTCCAGCGCCATGACCGCCTCGACATGACCGCGATCAACGGGCATCTGGCCCGCCTGGAGGCGCTGGCCCGTGCGGCGCTGCGGGACGAGGGCTTCGCCGAGCCCGAGATCCGCGTCGGGCGCAGCGCCGACCTGAGATATTTCGGTCAGGCCTGGGAAGTCCGCGTCGACCTGCCGCCGGGTGAGATCGACGCGGCGGCGGGCGTCGAGACCGTCAAGCGCTTCCACGACGCTCACGAGAAGCGCTTCGGCTACAGCTATCGCGACGTCCAGGGCGCGGCCGCCGGCCGGCACGTCGTCGAATGGGTCAACGTGCGCGTCACCGGCCTGGGCCCGATCGGCCGGCCGCGCTTTCGTGAGTCGCCTCCCGGCGATGGTCGAGTGGAGCGGGCCCTCCGCGAGCGACGCGACGTCCGCTTCGACGGCCGGGCGATCGAGTGCCCGATCTACGCGCGCGAGCGCCTGGCCCCGGGCGACGTCATTCGCGGCCCGGCCGTGATCCAAGAATACGGCGCGACAACTGTGGTATTCCCGACTCTGGCCGCGCACATCGACCGCTTCGGCAACATCCTGCTCGAGCGGGCGTCGTGACCATGGCCGGCGTTCGAGCGCGGGCTTTGCCCGCGCAATCGGGATCTGGGGGGAGGCAGTGAGGAGCGAGGTCGACCCCATCGTCCTCGAGGTCGTCGAGGGCACGCTTGCCTCCGCCGAAGCCGAGGTGGAGGCGGCCGTCGAGCGCACGTCGCGGTCGCCGATGATTCGTGAGGCCCGCGACTTCCGCGCGGGCATCCACGATCGCCGCTGCCGCAAGCTCACCGGCCGCTCGTACTCCGCCCTCGTGAATCCGGTGGTGCGCGATTTTCCCCTGGCCACGATGAAACCGGGCGACGTGTACTTCCACAACGACGTCTACGGCTCGGAGGGCGGGATCGGCCATCTGCCCGATCTCTGCGTCACGCTGCCGGTCTTCCACGACGATCACGTCGTCGCCTTCGTCCAGGTCTTCGGCCACCACGACGACATCGGCGGCGCCGTGCCGGGCTCGATGCCGTCCCACGCGACGAGCGCGTACCAGGAAGGGCTGATCGTCCCGCCCGTGAAGCTCTACGACGCGGGCCGGCCGAACGAGGATCTGATCAAGGTGATGGTCCGCAACTCGCGGCTGCCCGACTCCTTGCGGGGCGATCTCGACAGCGAGGTCGCGGCGTGCCGGCTCGGCGCCGAGCGCGTGGCCGATCTCTTCCGCCGCTACGGCCGCGTGCAGGTCGAGGCCTGCTTCGACGCGATCCTCGATCGGACGACCGTGACGTTCAAGCGGGAGCTGCTGGCCAAGATCCCGGATGGGACGTACGTGTGGGAAGACTACGCCGAGCACGATGGCGTCGACCCCCCACGTCTGCACACCCAGCGCATCGCGCTGACCAAGACGCCCGACCGGCTGGTCATCGACTTCGCGGGCACGAGCCCGCAAGCCAAGGGGCCGATCAACCACGCCGGCAACTACGCCGACGGCGTCTTCCTCAAGAAGTGGCTGGCCCCGATCCTGCGCAATCTCGCCGACACGCCCGAGCGCATGGCCGAGCTGGACGTCAACGAGGGCGTGGTGCCGTTGATCGAGCTGCGGTTTCCGCCGCCCGGCACGCTGCTGACCCCGGTCTTTCCGGCGCCCACGAACGCGCGGACGTTCGTCATCCTGCGCTTGCTCGGCATCCTGGCCGGCGCGATCGCCAAGGCGGTGAACGGTCGGATGCCGGCCGACCAGGAGACGATCCGCTATACCGGCGTCCACGGGCTCGACGAGAGCGGCGAGTTCTACCTGATGCGCGAGGTGCTGGGCGGCGGCTCCGGCGGGCGCTACTACGCCGACGGCTCGGACACCATTCACGTGGTCCCGGACAGCAAGAACCTGCCCGCCGAGTTCACGGAGACGCGGTTCCCGCTCCGCGTCGAGCGTCTGGCTCTGGCACCCGATTCGGGCGGGGCGGGCAAGCGCCGCGGGGGGCTCGGCTATCTCAAGGAGGTGCGGGTGCTCCGCGACGCCTACTTCCTGTCCGTCGCGGATCGGTCGATCCTCGGCTGCTGGGGGCTGGCCGGCGGCCGCGCGGGCGCGCCGTTCAGGGTCACGGTCGATCCCGGTGGCCCGAACGAGCGCGTGCTCCCCGGGCTCGTCGACGACGAGCCGATTCCCGCGGGATCGCTGGTTCGCATCGAGACCACCGGCGGGGGCGGGTGGGGCGATCCCCTCGAGCGCGAGCCCGATCTCGTCGGTCTCGACGTGCTCGAGGGCAAGGTGAGCGAGCGCGCCGCGCGAGATGACTACGGCGTCGTCGTGCGTGTCGTCGACGACGCGGCGTTCGAGATCGACGCGGCGGCCACCGCCGAGCTGCGCGCGCGACTCGTCGCCGGCCGCGCCCCACGCCCCTTCTTCGATCGCGGCCCCGGCTACCGCACCCTCGCCGGCCGCGACCACGCCGATGTGGATGTGTCATGGGCCTGAATCCTTTCGCCGACGTCCAGCTCTGGCAGCAGACGCTGGTCTACGCGGCGCCGTTGATCCTCGCCGCCATGGGCGAGCTCCTCATCGAGCGGAGCGGCGTGCTGAACATCGGCATCGAGGGGATGATGCTGACGGGCGCGGCCGTCGGGTTCATCGTCGCCGTGCTGGCTGGCAGCGTGACCGTCGGTGTCGCGGCGGCCATGGCGGCGGGCGGGGTTATGGCGCTAGTGCTGGCGTATTACAGCGTCGATCTGCGCGGCTCGCAGATCACGGTCGGCCTCGGGCTCTTCGTCCTCGGGATCGGACTGTCCTCGCTGCTCTACCGCGTGGTGTTCGGCGTGCGCCTCACGCCGCCGCGGCTCACGACCCTGCCCGTGCTTGCCGTGCCGGGACTCGCCGACATCCCCGTGGCGGGGCCGATCCTGTTCCGCCAGAACGTCATGGTCTACGCGGCGCTGCTCCTGGTCCCGGCCGTCCACCTCGTGCTGTTCAAGACCCCGCTCGGCCTGCGGCTGCGGGCGGCCGGCGAGAACCCGCGCGCCGTCGACACCCTCGGGATCGACGTGTTCGCGCTCCGGCGGACGGCGACGGTGGTGGGCGGCCTCTTCATCGGCTCCGCGGGGGCGTACCTGCCGATTGCGCTCACGGGAACGTTCAACGACAACATGACGGCCGGCCGCGGCTGGCTCGCGCTGATGCTCGTCATCTTCGGCCGCTGGCGGCCGGCGTGGGCGTTGCTGGGCGCGCTCTTGTTCGCGTGCGTCGAGTCGTTCCAGTTCAAGCTCGCGATGGGGACCAAGATGATTCCGCCGCAGTTCTTGCTGATGCTGCCGTATATCTTCGCGATGGTCGTGCTGGTTTGGATCTACCGCGGGGCGAAGGCGCCGGCCGCTTTGGCGATCCCTTACGACCGCGAGGCTCGCGGCTAGCATGCCGATGAAAACGCGCCATCTGCGTCGTTGCCTCCTCGCTCAATCTCCGGCCACTGAAGCGTCGGCTCGGCCGCCAAGCGGCCTCACCTCCTACTGCGGCGACGTGGCCGGGCCACGTCTCAGTCGTCGCTCGTCGGCGCCTAGCATCTGGGCCGTTTTGATCGGCCTGCTGCCGCTCGGCACCGTGGGCCAACTGCCTTGAAAGGAGTTTCATTCATGCACGGAGCGTTCAGATGCGTCCTCGTTGCCTTGGCGGTGGTGCTCGCCTTCGCTGCTGGGCTCGTCGGAGATGGGGGGGCACAGGGGAAGCGGAAGGTGGCGATGATCTTGCCGGGGACGATCCAGGACGCGGACTTCAACACGCTGGGGTATGTCGCGCTCCAGGACGTGGGGAAGTCGCTCGAGGTGCAGGTGTCGCACTCGGAGAACGTCGCCGTCGCCGACGCCGAGCGCGTGTCGCGGGAGTACATCGCCTCGGGGCACGACATCGTGGCCTACCACGGCGGACAGTTCATCACGATCATGCAGAAGCTCTCGGCGCAGTTCCCGAAGGTGGTCTTCATGCAGGAGGCCTCGGGTCGCGTGCCCAACACGGGGGCGAACGTCTGGATCATCGGACGCAAGTACTACCAGGGCTACTACGCGCTCGGCGCGCTGGCCGCGCTGGCGACCAAGAACAACAAGGTCGGGCTGGTGGGCGGCGTCCGCATCCCCGACGTGATCTCGTCCACCAACGCCGTGCTGATGGCGATGAAGGAGTACAACCCCAAGGCCGAGCTGATCTACAACTTCATCGGCGACTTCAACGACCCCGTGAAGGCGCGCCAGACCGCCGAGGCCCAGCTCGCGGCCGGGGCCGACTTCCTGGTCACCTTCGTCAACCTCGGCGTCTACGGGGTGGCCGAGGCGGTGAAGGCCTCGCCCAGGCCCGCGCTCATCACCACGCTCTACACGCAGAAGTGGGACTCGGCCCCCAAGCACATGACCGTGTCGCTGCTCTTCGACTTCGCCAAGCCCTACAAGGAGATCGTGGGCCGGATCCTCAAGGGGGAGCACGCCGGATACTACGAGATGCGGCCGGGCAGCGGCTTCGAGCTGTCGGACATCCGCCTCGTGTCGCCCGACGTCGCGGGCAAGGTCAAGGCCCTGTTCCGCGAGATCGCGGGCGGCAAGTCGCTGCCGGAGATCACCGACAAGATCATCACACCCTGAGCCGATGACGGCCGTCGGCGAGTCCCGCTCCCTCCGCGTCGACATGCGCGGCGTGGCCAAGCGCTTCGGCGCCACCGAGGCGCTGCGCGGCGTGGATCTCGGGCTGCGCCGCGGCGAGATCCACGGTCTGCTCGGCGAGAACGGCGCGGGCAAGACGACGTTGATGAACGTGCTGAGCGGGCTCTATCGAGCCGACGCGGGGACGATCACGATCGACGGTCAGGCGGTGGAGATCCGCGCCCCGGCCGACGCGCTTCGCCACGGCATCGGCATGGTGCACCAGCACGTGGAGCTGATCGCCACCTTCACCGCGCTCGAGAACATCCTGCTCGGCTCGGAGGGCAGCGCGTGGCGCCTGCGCCTGGATCGCCGGCGCGCGGACGTGGAGGCCATCGCGCGGCGATTCGGCCTTCCCGTCGCGCTCGACATCGAGGTGGGCGGCCTGGCGGCGGGCGTCCAGCAAAAGGTGGAGATCCTGAAGGCGCTGCACCGCGGTGTCGGGGTCCTGATCCTCGACGAGCCGACGACGATGCTCACGCCGCAGGAGGTCGACGGCCTGTTCGCGACGCTGCGGAGCCTGGCCGAGGGCGGCGTCTCGGTCGTGTTCATCACGCACAAGATCCGCGAGATCCTCGCCAACTGCGATCGTGTCACCGTCATGCGCCGCGGTGCCGTGGTCGGCACCGTCGATCGCGACGCCGTGACCGAGGCGCGTCTCGTCGAGATGATGATCGGGGAGCGGACGGTGCCGACGCCGGGACAGTCCGGGGAGCGGACCGTCCGCCCGGGGGGGCCGGTGCTGGAAGCGCGCGGCCTCACCGTGAGGGGCGTCGGCCGCATCCGCCTCGTCGATGGGTGCAGCGTGGCCGTGCGGGTGGGGGAGCTGGTCGGCGTCGCCGGGGTGGCGGGCAACGGGCAGCGGGAGCTGGCCGAGGCGATCGTCGGCGTGCTGCAAGCCGATGGCGGCTCGCTGGCGATCGCCGGGCGGGACGTCACGTCCGCGAGCGTTCACGAGCGCGTCGCGGCCGGCCTCGTCTACATCCCCGAGGACCGCATCCACGACGGCATCCTGCCGGGGTTGTCCCTCGGGGAAAATCTGGTGCTGGGGCTCCATCCTTACCTCTTCGCCCGCCGGCGTTTCAACGAGGGCGTGGCCGCTGACCTCGCGCGGGAGGCGATCACGGAGTACGGCATCCAGGCGTCGGGTCCGGACGCACGCGCCGTCGAGCTCTCGGGCGGCAACATCCAGAAGGTCCTCGTGGCGCGCGCGCTGGCCCTGGCCCGGCTCACGCGCGGCGTCGCCGTCGTCGCCATGAATCCCACGCGCGGCCTCGACGTCCGCGCCACCGCCTTCGTGCGCGGGCGCCTGATCGACTTCGCCCGACAGGATGGCGGCGTCCTGCTCATCTCCGAGGACCTCGACGAGCTGCTGCAGCTCTGCGACCGGATCGTCGTCATGTATCGCGGCGCGAGCATGGCGGAGGTCGCCCGCGCCGACTTCGACAGCTATCGCATCGGCGCCCTCATGGCCGGCGGTGGGGTCAGACTTTGACTTCTGAACACTTTCGGGGCTCGCCGGATGTCACTCGGCAGGGGACCGGACTCCCCGAAAGTGTTCAGAAGTCAAAGTCTGACCCCGTCGTCGGGGAGAGCCTGACGTATCTCCTCGCCGTGGCCCTGGCCGCGGTCGTCAGCGCGCTGTTCATCGTCGCGATGCGGGGCGACGTGCTGGTCGCCTTCCGGACGATCCTCTCGAGCTCGCTCGGCAGTCTCGGTGGGATTGCGCAGACCCTCAACAAGGTCTCGCCGATCCTCCTCGGCAGCACGGCGGTCATGCTGGCGCGCCGGGGCGGCTTCTTCAACATCGGCGTCGACGGGCAGATCTACGCGGGCGCCATCGCCACGACCGGGCTGGCCTTCCTGGCCGCGGGGTGGGGGCTCCCGCGCGGGGTGCTGCTGCCCGCCGTGCTGCTCGCCGGGATCATCGGCGGCGCCGCGCTCGGCGCCGTGCCCGGGGCGCTGCGCGCGCGCTGGGGGGTGAGCGAGATCTTCGTCACCGTGATGCTGAACTTCGTGGCGTTCTACCTGACGGATTACCTGACGACGGGCCCGTGGAACGATCCCATCAGCGGCGAGGCCATCACGCGGCCGATCGCCGCCGCCGCGACCCTGCCGATGATGCTTCCGGAAGCCGGCGGGCATACCGGCATCCTCCTCGCGGTCGGCGCCGCGGTGCTGGTCGCGCTGCTCCTGCGGCGCACGGTGCTCGGCTACGAGATCCGCGCGGCCGGCGACAATCCGCGAGCCGGGCGCATCGCCGGCATCGCGCTGCCGCGCATCACGCTGCTCGCCCTCACGCTGAGCGGCGGGCTCGCCGGACTGGCCGGCGCCATCGAGGTCTCCGGCTATCACAACCGGCTCATCCTCGGGCTGACCCCGGGCTATGGCGCAATGGCGATCCTCATCGCCGTGCTCGGCAAGATGCGGCCGCTCGGCGTCGCCGTCGCCTCCGTGCTGGTCGCCATCCTGATGGTCGGCTCCGACTCGCTCCAGCGCAGCGTGGGCTTGCCGGCGAGCGCGGGCTTCGTGTTCCAGGCGATCGTGGTGCTGTGCGTGCTGCTCGTCGACGCTCGCCGGGCGCGCGGCGGGCCGTGACGTGACGGCGGAGGGGCCCCCATCGTGGCTGGTGGCGTGGGGCGCTCGGTGGCTCGATGAGACATACGCGCTCGCGGATCCGTCGCAGACCGTTGACGACTATCTCGCACGGGCCGGAGTCGAGCCGCTCGACGGCGCCGTCGCCGCGCTGTGCGATCGATATCTGGAGGCGAGCGTGGACGACCGGGCGTCCATTCGCGACTTCTTTCGGAATCAGGCCGGCTTCAGGCAGAATCTGCTCGGGTATGTCTTTCGGGCGGCGTCGGCGCTTCGTCGCGACCCGAGCCGACGGTGGGTTCGCCAGGGCATCGTCGCCGCGGCGATCGAGGATCAGGGCCTCGACTACCGCGATTCCATCGTGGGTCTGATCGTCCTCCGGTGGGCGGCCGAGCGTGCCGGCGTGGACCCCCGTCCCGAGTTCGAATCGCTGGCCGCGATGGCTAGCGACCGGACGCGTGAGCTGATTCGCGGGATTCCATCGCGCGGCGCGTCCGAGGTCGAGTACACCGTGAAGCAGACGACCGCGAAGGCATGGCGTCACGCATTCGGCTGGTGATTCGCGCCGGCCGCCCCGGGGACGGGGCCGCCGAGGGCGACACGCGGCGCGGCCCGCGGCGCGGGCTCTCGAAGCCGATTGTCCTGTGGATCATCGTCTATCTGACCGGCGGCCTCCTCGCCACCGTGTCGATCGACACCCCGGGCGACAGCGGATTCGGGTTCGCGTGGCCTCGCGTGCGGCTGTCGGGCGCCGCCTCGCATCTGGACCTTTTTGATCAGCCTGCGAGTCTTTCCGCGCTGCTAGGCCACATGCGGCGGGCAATGAAGGGCGAGACTCAGCGAAATGGGTCCACGATGCGGATGCCGTCGATGGCGCGGCCGTGCTGGAGATCTTCGCTGTAGAGAAGCGAACAGCCCCCCTCCTTCGCGGCCCGGACGATCAGAGCATCCCAGAACGACACCTGGTGAAGCCGGTGGAGATCGATGGCCGCCAGCACGTCCTCGACGTCCAGGATGACCAGGTGATAGTTCGCGAAGAGCTCGACCTTGCGCCGAGCCACACCCACGTCGACCCCGAGCTTTCGCGTCGCGGCCACGAAGTATTCTTGTAGCACCTGAAGTGATACGACACCGGTCCGCGAGAGACGGTGCTCGCCGAGCAGTTCGAGCGCTCGCCGCCGCTTTGTCGGGGCGTCCCCCGCATCGGTGTAGAGGAGCACGTTGGTATCGAGGAAGCTACGCGCGCTCATGAAGCTCGTCCCGATTGAACCGCCAGCGGCGAGCATGCCCTCGGGACCCCCGAGACAGCTGCCGTAGTTCGGCCACGTCCCGCTCGGCGTCGTCGCTGCCCGCGAGCCGCTCGAGATAGTCGCGAACGAGCTGGTTGAGACTCTTGCCCATGGCGTCGGCCTTCTTGCGGGCGCGCCGGACGAGTCGCTCGTCGACGGAGAGCGTGATGTTCATGAACCACATAATATGTGCGCACGTAGGCCGTGTCTACTACAGAAAGCCGTTTGCCCCGCGCGGGGCACGTTTCAACTCGTTCCGGTTCTCGTTGGGTTCGACTTACGCACCGGGCGGCCGAGCGAGCCACACCACCGTGAGCACCACGAAGACGCCGAGGCTCGCATACTACGCGTACCTCGCGGCATCGGCGCGGAGGCGATTTCCCGGCCGAAGAACATGCACGTCCGTGACGTAGAGGATCTCGCACGCGCCGTTGCCGGTGTCCGTGCGGGTCAAGCTCGTCCGCCGCGTGAAGACCTCGCGGCCGTCGCTCGACACGGTGTAGTCGACCAGGAGCCCGCGCATCCGGAGCTGGTCACCGATGCGAATGGCGCGGATCTGGCGCGCCACGGCGTCGCCGGCGGGGATCAGGTGGTTGTTCGCCATCCGCTGGGGATTGAAGGGCGGGGCGACGCCGGTCCAGGCGTAGTAACACGTGAACTCCCCGCTCGAGTAGCTGACCTGTCGATACGATCCGTTGGTGATGACGTCGCCCCACACTACGCAGACGTCCTCGATGTTGCCGGCATCGGCCTGGTGATAGAGATTCAACAACGCGTCGCCGCGGTGCTGGGAGACCACCAGCCCCGTGATGTCGTACGTGGCCCTGGGCGTGATCGTGTACGTGTAGCCCTTGATCACCGTGGTGAAGACCCGCTGATCGCTCGCCGCCTGGACGGGCTCGCCCTGGGTGATCGCGCGATCGATCGCGGGGGCCTCGGGCAACGCGACGTCTCGGACCGAGAGGTAGATCGCGCCGCCGACGGTGACGGCCAGCAGGATCGCCAGCCAGCGCTGAGCGGTCTTCACGAGCGTCGAGTCGCCGACCCCGGGAGGAGCGCGACGCGCGACCGCGGCATGCCGCTACAATAGCGCACATGCCGGTCCGGTGTGCGTGGGCGCGCGGCGATCTCGACATCGAGTATCACGACACGGAGTGGGGGGTGCCGCTCCACGACGAGCAGCGTCTCTTCGAGCTCCTGATCCTCGAGGGAGCGCAGGCCGGCCTCTCGTGGTCGACGATCCTCCGCAAGCGCGAGGCCTATCGCCGCGCGTACGGCGGCTTCGACCCGCGGCGGGTCGCCGCTTACGGGGCGCGCGACGTCCGCCGGCTCCTCGCCGACGCGGGGATCGTCCGCAATCGGCTGAAGATCGCCGCGAGCATCGCGAACGCCAAGGCGTATCTCGCCGTCAGCGACGAATGCGGCGGGTTCGCGAAGTACCTGTGGGCGGTCGTGGGCGGCGCGCCGATCCAGAACGCCTGGCGCGCCCCGCGGCAGGTGCCGGCGGAGACGCCGGCCTCGCGTGCCTTGAGTCGCGATCTCGTCCGCCGCGGCTTCCGCTTCGTCGGGCCGACGATCTGCTACGCGTTCATGCAGGCGACGGGGCTGGTCAACGATCACACGACCGACTGCTTCCGCCATGCACAGCTGAGGGCGCGGCGAGGAGATCGGCTGAGTGTTTCGAGGGGCGCCTCGGCTTTGCCGGGGCGCCCCGAGCGTCGGGGGGGCTTGGGGGGCCCGCGGCTAGGCCCCCCATGCGGTTAAGATGACCACGCGCACGATCGGCACGCGCATCCCGCGGAACGAGGATCCGCGGCTGCTGCAAGGGCTGGGGTGCTTCGTCGACGATGTGCATCCACCGGGAATCCTGCGCGCGGCCACGCTCCGCAGCCCGCACGCCCACGCGCGGATCCTGGGCATCGACGCCCGCGCCGCCCGGCGGGTGCCCGGCGTGCACCTCGTCGTCACGGCCGCGGAGCTGGGGGACCTGAACCAGCCGTCGCCGCTCCTGATCCCGCATCCCACGCTCACCCAGCCGCGGACTCAGCGGCCCCTGGCGACGGACGAGGTCCGCTTCGTCGGCGAGGCGGTGGCGTTCGTGGTCGCCGACGACCGGTACATCGCCGAGGATGCGGCCGACCTCATCGAGGTCAAGTACGAGCCGCTGCCCGTGGTCGTCGACCTCGCGACCGCGCTGGCGGCGGGCGGGCCACGCGTTCACGCCGACGTGCCGGACAATCGCGCGGCTCGCTTCCGCCAGGCCGTCGGCGACGCCGACGCGGCGATGGCGCGCGCCCACCGCGTGCTCCGTGAGCGACTCACGATCGAGCGCAGCTGCGGCAGCCCCATGGAGACCCGCGGCGTCGCCGCCGAATGGGATCCGCGCCGGCGTTTCCTGCGCGTGTGGGACTCGACGCAGGCGCCGCTGCCCATCAAGCACGGGCTGGCCGGGCTCTTCGGTCTGCCCGAGTTCGACGTCGAGGTGATCGCGCCCGACGTCGGCGGCGGATTCGGGACGAAGATCATGCTGTTCTACCCGGAGGAGATCCTTGTCCCGTACGCGGCGATGACGCTGGGCCGACCCGTGAAATGGATCGAGGACCGCCGCGAGCACCTCATCGCCTCCAACCAGGAGCGCGGCCAGATCCACGACGTCGAGGTCGGCATCGACGAGAGCGGGCGCATCCTCGCCCTGCGCGACTACTTCGTGCACGACGCCGGGGCCTACACGCCCTACGGCATCATCGTGCCCATCATCACCTCCACCCAGCTTCCCGGGCCGTACCGGCTGCGCAACTACACGGTGGAGTTCGAGGTCGCCTACACCGACACCGCGATCGTGACCCCGTACCGTGGCGCGGGGCGGCCGCACGGCGCCTTCGTGATGGAGCGGATGATCGGCCTCATCGCCCGTGAGCTCGGCCTCGAGCCGGCCGAGGTGCGCCGCCGGAACTTCATCCAGCCGCACGAATTTCCCTGGGACGTCGGCCTCACGTTCCAGGACGGCGCGCCCACGCGCTACGACAGCGGCGACTATCCGGCCGGTTTGGAGATTGCGCTGGCGGCGATCGGCGCCGCGCAGTTCCGGCGCGCGCAGGCCGAGGCGCGCGCGGCCGGACGCTGGCTCGGGCTCGGGATCGGCTGCTACGTCGAGGGGACCGGCATCGGGCCCTACGAGGGCGCCCACGTCCGCATCGAGCCGAGCGGCAAGGTCCTGGTCGCCACCGGGCTCACCACGCAGGGGCAGGGGCATGGCACGACGTTCGCGCAGATCGCGGCCGACGCCCTCGGCTGCGATCCCGCCGACGTGACGGTCATCACCGGCCACACCGCCAGGTTCAACTGGGGCGCCGGAACGTACGCGAGCCGGGCCCTGGTGACCAGCGGCAGCGCGATCCATAAGGCCGCCATGGCCGTGCGCGACAAGACGCTACGGCTGGCCGCCGAGCTTCTGGAGGTGTCGCCCCACGACCTGGAGCTCAGCGACGGGCGCGCGCGCGTGAAGGGCGCGCCGGGCAAGGAGCTCACGCTCGGCGCGCTCGCCACCGTGGCCAACCCCATCCGCTACGCGTACGGCAAGGAAGCCGCGGAGGCGGCGCTACGGCTGGTGAAACCCCGCGAAGGCCCGGTCCTCCTCGAGGGGGAAGTGCCGGGGCTGGAGGCGCACGGCTACTACGCGCCGCCGCTCGCGACGTTCGCCAGCGGCTGCCACGCGGCCATCGTGGAGGTCGACATCGAGACCGGCAACCTCACGGTCCTCCGCTACGTCGTCCAGCACGATTCGGGGACCATCGTGAATCCCACGATCGTCGAGGGCCAGATCCGCGGCGGCGTCGCCCAGGGCCTGGGGGGCGCCTTCTACGAGCGCATCGTCTACGCCGACGACGGCCAGCCACTGACCGCGACGTTCATGGATTTCCTGATCCCGACGGCGATGGAGGTGCCCGACGTCGAGATCCGGCATCTCGAGACGCCGTCGCCGCTGAACCCGCTCGGGATGAAGGGCGTCGGCGAGGCGGGGGCGATCCCCGTGCCCGCCCTCGTGGCCGAGGCCATCGACGATGCGCTCGCGCCGCTCGGCGTGCGGATCCGCGAGATGCCGCTGAGCCCCGGCCGCCTGCGCGAGCTGATCGCCGAGGCGAGAGCCGCCCGTGGATGACGGCGCGGCGCCGCGCATCGTCGTCGACGGCCTCGAGCTGGCGCTTCCCGGACCCGACGGCGTGGCGATCCGCGTGCTCGGCGGCGTGAGCCTCGGCATCGAGCCCGCGGAGTTTCTCTGCGTGCTGGGGCCGAGCGGCTGCGGCAAGACGACGTTGCTCAACTGCATCGCCGGGTTCCTGCGCCCCTCCGCGGGCCGGGTCCTGATCGCCGGCGCGCCCGTGGAAGGCACGCCGCCGGAGGTCGGGATCGTCTTCCAGGAGCACGCGCTCTTCCCGTGGTTCACCGTGCGGCAAAACGTCGCGAGCTGGGCTTCCGGGGACTGAAGATGTCGACCTCCGGCGGACCGATCACGGAGGAAGGCTTCTACGCCAACGATCAGGCGTGCTTCAAGACGTTCGAGCGCGCCCAGACCCTCGGCGTGCCCGTGCTCGTCCACGCCGGGCTCATCTACTGCAATCCCGACGACCCGGCCGGCACGAAGACCAAGTACTGCATGCCGATCCATCTCGACGACGTGGCGCGCGAGTTTCCGTCGCTCAAGCTCGTCGTCGCCCACGGCGGGCGGCCCTTCGTCGAGCAGACGATCGCGCTCAGCCTCATGCCGAACGTCTACGTCGACGTGTCGTGGTCGTTGCTCCCGCTCACGATGTGGCCCGCGCTCGTGGCGCCCCTGCTGGAGGCGTTCGGGCCCGACCGCATCATCTACGGCAGCGACGCCAACTGGCGCGAGCCGAGCCGCCTGGCCACGCGCCTGGCCGAGTGCCGGCGCCTCCTGTGCGAGGTCCTGAAGGTGGACGCGGCGACCGAGGCGAAGATCCTCGGCGGCAACGCCGAGCGTCTCCTCGATGACGATCCCGGCTGGCGCATCATCACCGAAGCGATCCGGACCCAGTAGGCTGACAAGGAGACCTGACCATGAACGCCCAGGCATTCAAGGTAGGCATGCGCGCCCCCGACGACGTGAGCGAGGCCGCGCGCCTGCTCGACAGCGGCGCGTTCCGCGCCGAGCACGTGGCGGCCATCCTCGGCAAGACCGAGGGCAACGGCGGCGTCAACGACTACACCCGTGGGCTGGCCACGCTCTCGTTCCAGCTCCTGCTGGCGGAGCGCTCGGGCCAGAAGGTGGCCGCGATCGCCAAGCGCGTCCCCATCATCTGGTCCGGCGGAACGGAAGGGCTCATGAGCCCCCACGCGACGATCTTCACGCGCGAGCCGGACCGGGGGACGCCGAGCGGGCAGAAGCGCCTGACCGTCGGGACGGCCTACACGCGCGATCTCCTGCCCGAGGAGTTCGGGACCGCCGTCCACGCCCGCGTCGCCGCCGACGGTGTGCGGGCGGCCCTCACGGAGGCCGGGATCGACTCGCCTGCCGACATCCACTTCGTGCAGATCAAGACCGGTGCGCTGACGACCGAGCGGGTGAACGAGGCGAAGGCGCGCGGCGGATCCGTGGTCACCGCCGATACCTACGGCTCCATGGCGTACGGTCGTGCGGCCGCCGCCCTCGGCGTCGGCGTGGCGTCCGGGGAGATCGAGGCCGCCAAGCTCGTGGACGAGGTGATCGAGCACGACTTCTCGATCTTCTCCGAGATCGCGTCCACCTCGTCGGGCGTGGAGCTCATGAACTGCGAGGTCATCGTGCTCGGCAACTCGGCCCGCTCGACGAGCGAGCTCACGATGGCCCACGCGGTGATGAAGGACGCGATCGACGCGGGCGCCGTCCGCGAGGCGTTGCGGCGCGCGGGACTGACCGTCGAGTGCGAGCTGGCCGAGCGGGACCGAGCCCGCCTCGTCAACGTCTTCGCCAAGTGCGAGCCGGACCGCTCGGGGGCGACGCGTGGCCGCCGCCACACGATGTTCGAGGACTCGGACATCAACTACACGCGCCACATCCGTGGCGTCGTCAACGCGGTCATCGCCGCGGTGACCGGCGACACCATGTGCTACGTCTCGGCCGGCGCCGAGCACCAGGGACCCCCGAGCGGCGGCGTCGTCGCCGTGCTCGCCAAGGCCTGAGGCGGACCGCCGGAACTGCGTGCCGGATCGGCACCGACTCACAATTTTTGGTTGTTTGTGCCAGGAGGAACATGCTACGTTTCCCCGGCCTGCGACCAAACTGCTTCATGGTAGGGTGATGCCGCGCCTCCAACCAACCGGGGTCTCAATGCAACTGAACAACATGAGCGTTGTCGTCGTGGACGATCATCTCGACTCCGCCGAGTTGCTCGCGGCGATCCTCGAGATGTGCGGTGCGAACGTGCGCATGGCGACGTCGGCCAGCGAGGCGCTCGCCGCGGTGGAGGACGCCCAACCGTCCGTGCTGGTCAGCGATATCGCGATGCCCGACCGCGACGGTTACTGGTTGCTGGAACAGGTCAAATCCAAGCGGGGGCCGTCGCCGCCGATCATCGCCGTCACCGCCCACGCCGACTTCCATGACCGTCAGCGGGCGCTGCGGGCCGGATTCGACGCCTACCTCGTGAAGCCGGTCGATCCCGACGAGCTGTGCGAGGCGGTGGCGCGCCTCCACGGAGGTACGTCGGGGGGCGACTGATCTCGTTCGCGAAGCAAGGCGGAAAAAGCTGTCCAGATTTCCCTGACATAGCTTCCTCGAAACGGTGCACGTCACAGATCGAGACCGGTGGACCGCGGTCTCGAGACCAGCAAGTTTAATCGATACTTAGCCGACCTCACCGCCGTCCGAGTCCGTGATCCAGCCCATGGCGTGTTTTCTGCATCGAGAGCGATCCTCGAACCGGTCGGTCGCTCGCAACGGGACTCAGGGGAGGAGGACGTTGCCGTGGACAATCTGGGAAACCCTTGGAAGCTGGCCACGATCGGCATGGCGCTCGTCGTGGTCACCGCGCTCGTGACCACCCTGGTCGTGGTCGGGCTCTCGCGGCGTGATGCTCAGACCACGGCCGAGGCGCCAGCCGTGGGCTCGGCGTCACCGTCCATGCCCCCGGGAGCAGCGCTCGTGGCCTCGACGCCCCCACCGCCGTCGGCTCCCGTGGCCGCGCCGCCGACCGCGACTCGGCCCCCGGCGTCCGCGGTGCCTTCTCGAACGACCGTTGACGCCTGCAATCGCTATGCGGCGAACCGGCCGACGCAGAAAGACAAGACCGTGGAGGTCGTCAAGGACGGCGCCATCGGCGGCGCGATCGGCGCTGCGGTCGGTGCCGCCGGCGGCGCCATCGCGGGAGGTGGCAAGGGGGCCGGCACGGGCGCGGCCGTCGGCGGTGTCGTCGGCATCACCGGTGGCGCGCTCTACGGTCTCAACGAGAACAAGAAGCACGACGAGCGCTACCGTCAGGCGTACGCGAGCTGCATGCGCTCGCACGGACACACCGGCTGATGCGATGAGCGCCCGTCGCCTGATCGTCGACCACGACGACTTCGGGCAATCCCCGCCGGTCATCGATCGCCGGAGATTCCCGTCCGCACGATTTCCCGGGGCCAGGATCCTGGTCGTCGATGATTTCGAAGATGGGCGGGTGGTGGCGAGCACCTTCCTGCGGCACGCGGGGTTCGACGTCGTCGAGGCCGAGAACGGCATGCAGGCGCTCGCCCTGGCCGCCGACGGTCCCGACCTCGTGCTCCTCGACGTCAACCTTCCGGATCTCGATGGCTTCGAGGTGTGCCGGCGGCTCAAGAACGACCCGGCCACGACGTCCATCCCCGTGGTCCATCTCTCCGCGGCCCACCGAGAGATCGACGATCGCGTGAGAGGTCTCGAGGGTGGCGCCGATGCCTACCTGACCCTGCCCGTGCGGTCCGAAGAGCTGATCGCGACCGTCAACACCGTGCTCCGGATTCACTGGGCGGAGACCCAGCTGCGCGAGAGCCAGGAGCGATATCGTCGCCTCATCGACACCGCCCTCGAAGGGGTCTGGACGCTCGACGCGACGGCGACCACCACCTACGTCAACCAGCAGATGGCGGCCATGCTGGGACGCAGCGTCGAGACCATGGTGGGCCAGCCGCTCTGGGCCTTTCTGGACGTCGAGGCCCGGCAAGAAGCCGAGCGTCGACTGGTGCGCGTGAGCCAGGGGCTCAAGGAGCAATTCGACCTGCGGTTTCGACGGGAGGACGGCACCGACCTGTGGGCGATCGTGTCGATCCATCCCATCGTCGACGGCGATCGATTCGCGGGGGCGCTGGTTCTCGTCACGGACATCACCGATCGCAAGCGCGCGGACAAGGCCGAGCGGGAGGCCGAAGCGCTCCGCTCCGTCGCCACGCTGGCGGAGGCGACCAGCCACGAGATCAACAACCCGCTCATGGCGGTGATGGGCCACCTCGAGCTGCTCGCGAAGAACCCGAGCCTGGACGACAAGGCGCAGCATTCCGTCCGCCGCGGTCTGGAGGCGGCGGAGGACATCAAGGGCAAGGTGCGTCGCATGGCCCGGATCACCCGGCTCGAATTCGCCGAGGGCGGGGTCCACCTGCCGCCCATGCTCGATCTGCAGCGATCGAGCCCGGAGGGAGAGCACGCATGAGCTCGGAGCCGCGGTGCTGGCTCTGCTCCGGGGAAATTCGAACGGCGGAGCGGTCGAGAACCCTCGGCGACCTCAACGTCCCGGTCCACGGGCTGCTTCGATCGCCTGTTCGAGACCCACGGCCCGAAGTCGTGGTCCTCGGACTCGTCGTCCGAGAGCTCCGACGAGCCCAAGCGGGAGAATCGGCCCCTCCCGGCCGCCTGACCTCATGTCGGTTCGAGCTCTGACGCTGGATCTCGTGGTGCGCTACGGATTCCAGATTCTCGGCGCCCTGATCATCCTCGTCGTCGGTCTGGTGGCCGCGCGCTGGGTCGGGGAGATGGCCGACCGGCGGATGGCCCGCAAGGCCGTCGAGCCGCCCATGCGCACGCTGGCCGTCCGGGCCCTGCGCATCGTCGTCATGCTCTTCGCGCTGGTGCTGGCGCTCGACAAGTTCGGCTTCCAGGTCGCGCCGCTGGTCGCGGGCATCGGGGTCGCCGGGCTCGGGATCGGGCTCGCGCTGCAGGGTGTGCTGAGCAACATCGTGGCCGGCTTGACGATCATCGTCACCAAGCCCTTTCGCATCGGTGAGTACATCGAGGTGGTGGGCGTGCATGGCGATCGTCGGCGAGATCCTGCACAACTTCGGCACGACGCGGCAGGTCCGGCTCGCCGTCGGCGTGCCGCGCTCGGCCGATCTGCCGGCGGTGCTGGCCGTCGCGCAGGAGGTGCTCGCGGCGAATCCACGCGTGCTGCGCGATCCCGCGCCCCTCGTGGGCGTGGGCGAGGTGAGCGACGTCGCGGTCAAGATCGCGCTGCAGCCGTGGGTTCGCGTCCACGATGCCACGGCCGTGGAAGCCGAGCTCTATCAGGCGCTCCTCGAAGTCTTCGGCAAGCGGGGGATCGTGGCGCCGTTGCCCCGCCACGAGGTGCGGCTGGTCGACGGCGCCCACGTCGCGTCGCGCTGATGCCTTATTGCGGCGTCGTGACCCACTCCAGACCCAGCTCGCGCAGCTTGGCCGGGGTCGGATATCCGGTCGTGGTGTCGCAGCCCGAGAACCGGTAGTAGCTCTCCCGCGCGCGCTCGAACTCCTCCGTCGTCAGCGCCACGCCTGCCGTCGGTCCCTTGCCGGCGAGCGGCTGGAAGAGCTTCTTGGGCAGCACGTCGGCCTCGCGGCCGATCCCCTCGCGCGCGTTGAACGCGCGCATGAGATGGAGCCGGCGCTCGCCGACCGTCAGCAGCTCGTCGAGCGTGGCATCCCATCCCGTGCCCGCGCGGACGAGCTCGACGGTCTCGGATGGACCGTAGAGCTGCCACGACGGCCCCCAGACGAACTGGCAGAGGCCCAAGGTGTCGAGGGCGGAGTAGAAGCACTGTGTCCGGTACGCGAAGCGGACCTTGTCGTCGGACAGGTCACGGAGATCGAGGTCGCCGAAGTCTCCGAGCTCGGCGAGCCGGCGACGGTGGATGCTTCCCGGTTTGGTCCTCAGCATGGAGTCGTGCTCGGACGACTGATGGTCGGCCCCGAAGGCGTTCACGGCGTAGATGAGGCCGAGCGAGCGCTTGTGCTGCGGCATGTGGGCGGGCAGCTCCTGGCCCTTGACCGTGACCGTGAGATCGACGGCGTCGGGGCCGAGTGTCCTGGCCGCACGCAGGCTGCCTTCCCCGAGCAGGTCCCCGACGCCCCGTCGCAGCGCGATCGCCTCGATGGCGCGCAGCACCGAGGGGCCGTCGCCGAAGGCGAGCCCGAGGCCCTGATCGTCGAGCAGCCCCTTGGCCTTGGCCTCCATGGCCCACGCGATCGTGGCGCCGGCCGAAATCGTGTCCATGCCGTACATGTTGGCGTCGGCCGAGGCCTTGCTCAGGAGCTTGAGATCGCCCACGCCGCACATCGAGCCGAAGAACGTGAGCGTCTCGTACTCGGGCCCGCCGTAGACCGGGTCCACGTCGAGGCCCGGCTCGTGGATCTCGACGACCCGCTTGCACTTGACCACGCACGCGTAGCAGGTGTCGCGCTCCTTGAGGATGGTCTTGACCATCGTGCCGCCGTCGATCGCCTTGGCGTCCTCGAACGTGCCCTCGGTGTAGTTGCGCGTCGGCTGGCCGCCCATCTTGTCCTGGATCCCGAGCACGCCCGCCGTCCCGAATTCGCCGAACCACCCGATCCCGGGATTCGCCTCCTGCAGTGACTTCAGACGCTTGACCAGCTCGCGAAAGGGCTCCGCCATCGCGGGCTTCGGCGGCTTGGTGCCGCGCACGACGACGGCCTTGAGACGCTTGGACCCCATGACCGCGCCCATTCCCGTCCGGCCGTTGGCGCGGTTCACCATGTTCATGATCGCGGCGAACCGGACGAGGTTCTCGCCCGCGGGCCCGATCTGCGCGACCTCCGCCTTCGCGTCACCGACCTCGGCCTTCAGCAGCTCGTCGACCTCCCCGGTGACCTTGCCCCAGAGATGCTTCGCCGGACGCAGCTCGGCGACGCCGTCGTGAAGCCAGAGGTAGACGGGCTCGGGCGCGCGGCCGGTGAACACGATGGCGTCGGCGCCGGCGCTCCGCATCTCGGCGGGGAAGAAGCCCCCGCACTGGCTGTCGCCGATGGCGCCGGTCAGTGGCGAGCGCGCGCACGCGGTCATGCGACTCTGCCCGGAGATCGCGAGACCGGTGAGCGGGCTCACCGCCATGACGAGCACGTTGTCCGACCCGAGCGGCTCGGCGCCGGGCGGGATCGTCTGGAGCACGAGGTATGCGGCCAGCGCGCTGCCGCCGGGATACTTGCGATAGACGTCCTCGGGCAGGGCGCGCGTGTCGACGGTACCTCGCGTGAGATCGACGTGATGGACGGTGGCCGTGAGTGTCAAGGCTCCGTTCTCCTCTTCCGGGTCGGATGGACCGCGCTGCTTGGGTGTGGCGCGCGAGGTCAGCCTACCACAGCCGATCGCGCCTGCTCGCGAGGCTCAGTCGACGACGGCGACCGCCTCGATCTCGATGAGCGCCTCCGGGAGCGCGAGGTTGCCGATCTGCACGAGGGTGCTCGCGGGCGGGTTCGCCCCGAAGAACTCGGAGCGGACCTCGGCGTAGGGCTCGCGGTGGCGGATGTCGGTCACGAACACCGTGAGCTTGACGACCTGGTCCATCGTGCCGCCGCCCGCTTCCACGACCTTCCGGAGGTTCTCGAGCACGCGCCGGGCCTGGGCCCGAATGTCGCCCACGCCCACGAGGTGGCCGTCCTTGTCGTACGGCAGCTGGCCCGCGACGTAGATCGTGTCACCCACGCGCCAGCCGAGCGTGTAGCGCGGGCGCTGGTCCTTCATGCCGGGCGGCGCGATCGGGATACGTGCCATCGCTCAGCTTGGCCGGGTCGCGGCGCGCAGGGCCGAGACGTCGTAGTCGAGAAGCTGGCCGATGCGCTCGATCGTGACGTCCGGCGCCGGGTAGCTCGCCAGGGCCTTGGGGTCCATCGCGTAGTGGCCCTGGCGCGGGAACACGGTGGTCACCCGCGGCCCCCAGTGTTTCTTGACCGCGGCCAGGATGCGCACCTTGTCGTCGATGAGGACGTAGTGCCCGGCCGGATATCGGGCCTCGACGTCGGCCAGCTCCGCTTCCTTGTGCACGTAGATCAGCACGTGGCCGTCGAACGCCTCGTACAGCCCCGACCGGTCGATCTTGCGGGGCTGGAACACCACGTCGCCGTCGGTGAGGAGGACGGCCTGCCCCTGTCCGCGGCACTGCTCGACCACGTCGAGGGAGCCCGGGAACAGCCGGTTGGCGAACGGATAGTTGATGAGGTAGTGCGACACGGTGAGCAGGTGGGGATCCCGCGGATACTCGGTGCGGTACCGCTGCAGCGCGCCGAGATAGTCGGCGTAGCCGAGCTCGGTCCTGAGCTCCTCGAAGATGGCCCAGTAGCGCTGGGCGCGCTCGGGGCCGACCTCACGCTCGAGGTGCCGGCGCAGATCCATGGTGACGCGGTCGTTGTCGACCAGCGTGTTGTCGACGTCGAACAGGAAGACGACGTCGTCGGCCATCGTTGTTCCGCTCAGGCCACCGTGATCTGGGGGCTCAGGTAGACGTCCTGGATCGCGTTGAGCAGCGTCACCCCCTCCTTGAACGGGCGCTGGAACGCCTTGCGCCCGGAGATCAGCCCGGTGCCGCCCGCGCGCTTGTTGATGACGGCGGTGGCGACGGCGTCCTCGAGGTCGTGCTCGCCGGAGGCTCCGCCGCTGTTGATGAGCCCGATGCGGCCCATGTAGCAGTTCGCCACCTGGTACCGGCACAGATCGATGGGATGGTCGCTGGCCAGCTCGCTATACATGAGCTTGTCGAACTTGCCGTAGCTCACCCCGCCGGTGTTCAGGGCCAGGAACCCGCCGTTGTTCTCGGCGAGCTTCTGCTTGACGATGTCGGCCTGGATGGTGACGCCGAGGTAGTTCGCCTGGCCGGTGAGGTCCGCCGAGACGTGGTAGTCGCGATCCTTCTTGAACGCCGGGTTCCGTAGGTAGCACCAGAGCACGGTGGCCAGACCCGCCTCGTGCGCGTGGGCGAAGGCCTGGCTGATCTCGACGATCTGGCGCCCGCTCTCTTCCGATCCGAAGTAGATCGTGGCCCCCACCGCGGCGGCGCCCATGTCGACGGCCTGCCGTACGGTGCCGAACAGCACCTGGTCGAACTTGTTCGGGTAGGTGAGAAGCTCGTTGTGGTTGATCTTCACGATGAACGGGATGCGGTGGGCGTACCGTCGGGCGACGGCGCCCAACACCCCGAAGGTGGTGGCCACGGCGTTGCACCCGCCTTCGACGGCGAGCCGGACGATGTTCTCGGGATCGAAGTATTCCGGATTCTTCGCGAAGCTGGCCCCCCCGGAATGCTCGATGCCCTGATCGACGGGCAGGATGGACACGTACCCCGTGTCCCCGAGCCGGCCGTGGCCATAGACGCGCTGCAGGTTCACGAGGACCCGGTTGTTGCGGTCCGTGCCGGTGAAGAGGCGGTCCACGAAGTCGGCGCCCGGCAGGTGCAGGTCTTCCTTGGGAATCTTGGGCGTCTTGAAGCCGAGCAGTTCCGTCGCGCGTTTCCCCAAGCTCTGCTCGATGGTCGTCGTCATCGTATGCCTCCTCCGGTCATGTGTGTCCAGGCGCTACTGATATCCAAAGAGCTTCTTGGCCTTGATGATACGCGCGCCGGCGGCCGGCACCATCGCCTCCCAGGACGGATCGCTCCGCTGGATCCGCGCCAGCACGTCCGCGGTGCGGATCGAGAGGTACGCCTCGGTATACGCGCGGATCGGCTCCACGAGATGCGTTTCGAGGAGCAGGGTCTCGAGGTGCGTCCACGGCGGCGGCAGCGTCGCGTGCTGACTGGCCACGACCTGCCCGGTCTGGGGATCGAGCATCGGGTACACGTACATCTTCACGGAGCGCTTGAACAGGCGCCCGAGCGACTCGAGCACGCCGCCGGCCAGCTCCTGATAGTACTTCTCGTCGACGATCTCCTCGATGGTCTGCAGGCCGACGGCGATGCCGATCATCCGGTCGGTGTACGCGGCGAGATAATCGGATAGCTCGTAGTACGGGCGGAAGCGGGAGATGAGCACGTCGAAGCCCAGGCCACACAGGATGTCGGCCCGGGCCAGGAAGTCGACGTGATCGACGTGATCCGGCTGATCGCCGGCCTGCAGCCGGCGCAGCGTCATCTCGGCGAGCACGAGGGGCTCGCTCCCCTGGACGCCCGGCTCCTGCAGGAAGAGATCGCGCGCGCGCTCGAGGACGTCGAGGCTGACGAGGGTCACGGGCCGGAACGTTCCACGCTCCACGAGGATCGGCCGCTTGTAGAGCACCTCCGCGGGCTGCACGACCTCGCCGGCCGCCGTGAACATCGCGGCATCGGTCAGGTTCTGCTCCACGAGCTGCAGGCTCATGAGCCGGTTGTCGACGCCGGCGAAGGCCGGCCCGGACAGCTTGATCATGTCGATCTCGACCCGCGCGCGGGTCAGCCCATCCATCAGGGAGCCCACGAGCGCGGGGCGATCGCCGTGCTGGAAGAACGCGGCATGGACGAGGTTGACGCCGAGGATCCCGAGGGCCTCCTGCTGGCCGACGGTGCTCACGTCGAAGAGGTGGACGTGGACGATGATCTCGGACGCCTCGGCGCGCGGCCGGGACTGAAAGCGCAGACCGACCCAGCCGCGACCGTGCCCGGCGTGCGCGTGGCTCCGCGTCGTCACCGTGTCGGCGAACGCGAAGAAGCAGCTGGTCGGTCCCCGGGTCGCGTTGAGACTCCCGACGAGCTGATCGAACTCGTGCGCGAGCATGGCCTCGAGGCGCTCGCGGCTCACGTAACGCTGGGCGCGCCCGTAGAGCGCGTCGCTCATCGCCATGTCGTAGGCCGAGATCGTCTTGGCCACCGTGCCCGCCGCCCCCCCGACGGAGAAGAACCAGCGCGCGACCTCCTGGCCGGCGCCGATCTCGGCAAAGGTCCCGTACGTGGTCCCGTCGTGGTTGAGCTTGAGGGCCTTGTCGCGCGTGCTCGGGGAGGGATCCATGGCTGGCTTCGAGACCACGGTCGATCAGCGGCGGAATTCTGTCAAGCGTCTTCGCCCCCGGAGGAGCGACGGACGAGATCAGCGATCGCCGCGCTCGAGTCGCCGCCCTCGCCTCGCAGGCCATCGACCACACCCTGCCGGTCGGCCGCGGGACGGTTCTGGCTCATCTTCCACTTGCCGACCAGCCGCGAGATCGGCAGCTCGAGGCCGATGATGGCGCCGACCTGCTTGTCGATGTAATCGTCCGGAGCGTCCGTGACCTTCCAGGGCTCGCGGCGCCCGGCCTCGTGTCGATTCGTGAGCGTGGTCACGAAGTCGCGCAGCCAGGCGCGGTCGTCGATGACGCGCAGCGGCCCGTGCGCATGGACGACCGCGTAATTCCACGTGGGCACCACCTTGCCGGTCTCCCGCTTGGTCGGATACCAGGCGGGCGAGACGTACGTGCCGGGGCCCTGGAAGATCACGAGCGCCTCGACGTCGCGCGAGAACTCACGCCACAGCGGATTCGCCCGCGCGACGTGACCACGGAGCGTCCCGAACGGGGCCGGCCCGGGATCGATCTCGAACGGGATGTGGCTGGCGTCGAGCCCGGCGGGGGTCAGGGTGACGAGCGCGCCCAGCGGGTGATCGTGGATGAGCCCGTGCAGAACCTCGATCCGCGTTTCCTCGAAATGCTTCGGGAGGTACATCCGTTCACCTCACAATGAGGACCTCGAGAACATCTTAGGCGACCTCCGTGAACTTTTGGTCGGGTATGCAACGATGTTAGCCGGCGATGGTTTCAACCGAGCCCGGGAGCTTGCTTACGATGAGCTTCTGGAGATCCACTTTTGTGCTTGCGTGGTCGATATCGATTCCGACGAGATTGCCGCGAGCGTCGTAGTCGAGAACCACGCCTTCCGAGATTTCGCGACTCTCGACACTCGTCTGTTCCGATAAATCGATGTAGAGCGAATCCGTGTCGGGATGGTAGTTGAGTTTCATGGTCTGAACCGCCTGTCCGGGAACGCGTTGTGAATCGTTATCCTGTCGGCGAGGGTAATGACTCTGAGGTAGCGTCCCTGTAGTTCCACTATGTCTCCCCAAAACCGGTGCCGATTATTTCCTTGTGGTTCAGAGCGAATTGGATTCTCGATGACTCTGATGCACCATTCCTTCTTCAGGTACGGGCGCTTCCGGAGCACTTCCTTCTCGAAGTACTCCGTGAATCCGTACTCTGCCACGCGTCAAGAATACCCCACTTGCAGAACGCGTATGAGTCATTGCGGAGTGAGCGGCGTAGCGCGAGGAGCACGACCATCCCGGCCTGCCGCGCGTAATGGAGCCGATGGTACTCAGTAACGCGATTTGGCCTCGAAGGTCTTCGCGCGGTGCTGTAGATAAACCTGGGTCCGTTCTGGGACTTTTGATAGGCGCATTCCGTGATGGAGTCCCATGGCTGCTGCGTCCGCTCGGGAGAGGGACTTCGACGTGATGAGCTGCCCATCGTCCGGATTGAAGGTAATAAGGCGCGCATCGAGCGCCGCGTGGAAGTTCGGAAGAAGCAATAGGCCGTTGTGCGGATCGAGCCGCTCGGCGTTGGAAGACTCACTCCACGGTTTGATGTGCGCGGCGTGGACGAGTTGCGGTACTCGACAGGCGGTCAAAGCACACCCACCCCACAGACGCCAGAGATCGTACTTGAAACGGCCTTGACCGCGACGCGCGAGGTACAGAGCTAGACGTTCGGTGGCGGGCGCATCCTGAACTTCCGGATCATCTGCGATCGGCACGTCATCGATGTTGTTCGACGGCTTGAAATCGGGGGGTACTGGCTCCCAGCCGTCGCTATAGATGCACCAGACCACGCTTTGGGCATCCAGCCGGTCCCTCGGGTAAAGGGTCGGACGGCCGGAAGTCGGGGAGTGCGAGTTCTTCGAACGCTTTTCGGAAGGGCTGAGTTCGGATCGGTGGGTAATCATAGGGAGAAAGAACCATCAATAGAGTCGATATGACAGTCAGCTGAGTGCTTGGCTGAGTGAGGCCGGCCGCGTAAAGACTCGCTTCGGCGCGGCGTAGACGCGTATCGAGCGGTTGCGTCGCGTCCCAGACGCCAAGCAGCGCGACCTTCGCCTGACGAGAGTCGCGCTTCATCCACTCGATGAAGCGATTTTGGTCGCGCCAGTTTATGAGGTTGTCGTCTGGACTCTGGATCGCCCGCTTGAGTAACGTGAGGCCCTCGACGGCATTTCCCCTCATCGCAGTGGCGGCCTCTTGAAGGTCGTGAGCGAGGCGAAGCTTGTAAATCCGTTCGAGGGTCTCGAATTGAGGCAGGCCACGATAATAGGCCGCCTTCCGAAGGAACTCCTGTAACGCAGTGGCGTCGTTCATTGGCTTGACTCGATCTAAATTAGCGCTTCGCGGCGCGGGCGATGGCGGCGATCTTGTCGGCGAAGTTCACCTGGCTGTCGTCCTGGGGGACGTAGCCGATCTTCTGGCGGGCGCCGGCCAGGCTCCAGAATCTATGGGTGTTGCCGCTGATGCCGTAGACGATGAGGAACGGCACGCCGTGCTCGTCGGCGATGTTCTCGGCCTCCACCATGCGGATCGCCTGCTGGACCTGGTCGCGCGCGGACAGATAGGCCCCGAGCGCCCGGTGCATGGTCTTGATGTCGCCGGGCTTGACCGAATCGATGTCGTCGTCGCGCGGTCCGCCGATCCGCCACTGCACGATCTCGAGCTTGCGATCGTCCACCTTCCCGGTGGCGAAGACGAATCCCAGCAGCTCGTAGGCGGCCTTGGCCCAGCCGTACCAGTTGTCCGAGCGGGGCGGCATCTCGGGGGTGACCATGTCGAGCGCCTCCGCCCACACGAGACGCTCGTAGTAGTCCGCGGCGTGGTTGGAGCTGGCCACCACCACGCGCCGTACGCCTTCTTCCAGCGCCGTGCGGTAGACGTTGTAGGCGAGGGCGACGTTGTCGTGCTCGGCCCAGAACTTGGCGTCGCTGTTGTTCTGCCAGGTGGTGGCGTCGAGGCCGGGAGCGCGGACGTAGCCGCAGTGGATCACCGCGTCGGCGCCCCGGAAATGCTGGCGATACCGGTCGCGGTCGCGATTGGTCAGATCCGCGACGACGAGCCCCGGCACGGCCCGGCCGTCCCGCGTCTTGGAGGAGACGTCGATCGGCACCAGATCCCACCGCTTCTCCAGTTCTGCGAACATGCGCTGGGCCACGTAGCCGGCGGCCCCCGTGAGGACGACGCGACGCTTGGCGGTCATGGTCCCTCCTGGTTGCCCTGGATTGTAGGGGCAGCTCGGGGGCCGAAGCAAAGCCGGGTGGTGATTTTATTGGCTTGGGGCGCGCCCGAGCGGGCCCCCCAAGCCCCCCCATACGTCCGGGACGCCCCGGGGCAGCCGTGGCGTTCTTCGAAATACTCCGGCAGCCTCGACGCGCCGAACCCGTGTACACTCGGGACACCTGTCGTCCCTCACGTCCGGGTTTCTTCGCAGAGCCGGTGAACGCATCGCGTGGCCGAGGAGCGCCACGGCTTCCCCGGGGTGCTCCGAGCGTGCTGAGGGGGGTTGGGGGGCCATTTCGGGGCCCCCCATGCGGTTGATGAGAAAGCCGGGGCCAGTTCGGGGCCCCCACGTTCTTCAGTTCAGGCCGTGACCAACGTCCGGACCGGGAAGGAGCTCCGCATGCAGGTGAGGCGTTCATGAAAGTCGAGGTCTTCGACAACCAGATCGAGGCGGCACTCAAGACCCTGAAGAAGCAGATGCTCAAGGGTGGCGTCTTCCAGGAGATGAAGCGGCGGGCGTATTACGAAAAGCCGTCGGTCAAGCGAAAGCGAAAGCAGGCCCAGGCGCGCAAGAAGCGTCGTCGCGCCCTGCAGCGCGCCCACCGCGACGAGGATTGAGCTCCCGAGCTCCGGACTGCGCCGGCCAGCCGGCGCTCGGACGGCAATCATTGCGAGCCGCCGTCGCCGAGCTTGGCGCGAAGATCCAGCATCGCCTCGATCGTTCGCTCGACCTGGCCGCGGGGCAGCATGGTCTGTTCGGCGATGGCTCGCACGAGCGAAGCGAGATCGATTTCGACGTCTTCCTGGCCGGGCCCGGCGTCGCCGAGCCCATCGAGCCGATCGGTGAACGCGCGCACGATGCGATCCACGTCAGCGGACGGCAACTGTGTCTCGCCGGCCAGGTACCGAACCATCGCCGCGTGATCCACTAGTCGCGCATCCCGTCCTGTCGCTGCGGCATTCCGGCCATAAGCAATCCTAAATCGAAACGTGTCGGATTATTTATTTGCGTCGCGGTCTGACCAATGCCATCCTGTCGCCCGCCGAGTGGCAGTGCGAGGTGAGCCGCGCTCAAGCGGCGAGCCGAGCGGTGAAATGATCGGAGAGTGGCAGTGCGAGGTGAGCCGCGCTCAAGCGGCGAGCCGAGCGGTGAAATGCTCGGAGATGGTTGATCCAGTTGAACTTGCATAGACTTCGTATCTTTCAGGCGGTGGCCCAGCGTCGCAACATCACGGCCGCGGCCTCGGAGCTGATGCTGAGCCAGCCGGCGGTGAGCCTGCAGCTCAAGTCGCTCGAGCGTGACCTCGGACTGCCCCTGTTCCAGCGCGGCGGCCCGAAGCTGTTGCTGACCGACGCGGGCGAGGTGTTGTATCGAGCGGCGGCATCGATCCTATTCGCGAAGGATGAGGCGGAGCGCGCCATCGGAGAGCTCCGCGACGGCACCAAGGGCCGGCTCATCGTTGGCGCCGGGACCACCGGCGGCATGTACGTGTTGCCGCGCATCCTGCAGGCCTACACCGAGCGCTGGCCGGGGACCGAGATCGTGATGCAGGTCGGCACCACCGATCAGCTCCTCGAGCGGCTGCTTCAGAACGGTCTCGATCTCGCCATCGTGGGCGGCACCATCGAGGACCGTCGCTTCAAGACGGACACGATCTGCTCGGACGTGCTGGTGCTCATCGCGGCGCCGACGCATCCGATCGGCGCCCTCGACGCCGTCACCCTCAAGGACCTCGGTGGCCTGTCCTTCATCGTGCCCGAGGTCGGATCGCGGACCCGCCAGCTCGTGGAGCGCCGCCTGCGGGACGCCGGCGTGCCGATGCGGATCGCCATGCAGATGCCCGGGACGGAGGGCGTCAAGCGCGCGGTCGAGGCGGGACTCGGCATCGGGATCGTGTCGCGGTACGCCGTCGAGGCCGAGACCGCCACCGGGGTGCTCCGCTGCCTGCCCATCGCGGGGTTCTCGCTGACGCGGCCCGTGTCGATGGTCTATCGCAGCCAGAAGTATTTCTCGCCGGTCGGCGCGCGGTTCCGCGACTTCGCGAAATCGTTCGGCGCCGAGCGCCTGGGGACGACCCGGGGCGCCGCCACGATCGGAGACATCGCGGCGCCGCTCCCCGAGCCCGTCAGACGGCCCGCCGGCCGCGCGACGCGCGAGCCTCGACACTCGGCCCACGCGCCCGTGCGCGGAGTGCGCCGGGCGCATTCCCGGTAACCGATCCATGGCGCTGGTGCATCCTCACGGTCACGACAGACGCCTGAGGCCGCTGCGCCTCGACGGCCGCGAGGCGGCGGAGGCGCGGCGACGGGCCGAGAGCCTGCCCCGCGTCACGATGACCTCGCGCGAGACGTCCGATCTGATCATGCTCGGCATGGGCGCCTTCACGCCGCTGGCCGGCTTCCAGGGCCACGACGACTGGCGTCGTGTGTGCGACGAGCTCCTCACGGCCGACGGCGTGTTCTGGCCGATTCCGATCACCCTCTCCACGGACGCGGGGACGGCGGCCGGGCTGCGGCTCGGGCAGGACGTCGGGCTCGTCGACGCGGAATCGGGCGATCTGATGGGCACGCTGACCCTGGCCGAGACCTACCGCGCCGACAAGGCGTACCAATGCAAGCAGGTCTTCCGGACCACCGATGGCGCGCACCCCGGCGTGGCCAACGTCCTGGCCGAGGGCGAGGTCAACCTCGCCGGCGCCGTGCGCGTGTTCAGCGAGGGCGAGTACCCGACGAAGTATCCCGGGCTCTATCTCCGGCCGGAGGAGACGCGCAAGCTGTTCGCGGACAAGGGCTGGAGCACGGTGGCGGCGCTCCAGCTCCGCAACCCGATGCATCGCTCCCACGAGTACCTGGCCAAGGTCGCCGTCGAGATCTGCGACGGCGTCCTCATCCACCAGAAGCTCGGCAAGCTCAAGCCCGGCGACATCCCGGCCGAGGTCCGCGTCAAGTGCGTCGACACCCTGGTGCGGCTCTACTTCGTCCCCGGCACGTGCATCCAGGCCGGCGTGCCCATCGAGATGCGCTACGGCGGGCCCCGGGAGGCGCTCCTCGACGCCGTGTTCCGCCAGAACTTCGGGTGCAGCCACTTGCTCATCGGGCGCGACCACGCCGGGGTCGGGGAGTACTACGGCCCCTTCGACGCGCAGAAGATCTTCGACGAGATCCCCACGAACGCGCTCGAGCTGAAACCGCTGAAGATCGACTGGACGTTCTGGTGCGCGAAATGTGACGGTATGGCGTCGGGCCGCACGTGCCCGCACGGGCCGGAGCACCGGCTTCTCGTGAGCGGTACCGGGCTGCGCAAGATGTTGTCGGAGAACGCGACGGTTCCGGATCACTTCAGCCGCCCTGACGTGCTCGAGATTCTTCGGGCCTACTACGCCGAGCTCGAACAGAAGTAGGAGGACCGTAGGCATGCCGACCTATGTCAACCCGGACAAGTGCGATGGCTGCAGGGCGCTCGACCGACCCGCCTGCATGTACATCTGCCCGAACGACCTGATGATCCTCGACCGGTCGCTCGGCAAGGCCTGGAACCAGGAGCCGGATCTGTGCTGGGAGTGCTACGCGTGCGTCAAGACGTGCCCCCAGACGGCGATCGACATGCGCGGCTACGGCGACGTGGTTCCCATCGGCGCCAGCCTGGCGCCCCTGCGCGGCACCGACTCGATCATGTGGACGGTGAAGTTCCGCAACGGCCAGATGAAGCGCTTCAAGTTCGCGATCCGCACGACCCCGTGGGGCTCCATCGAGCCGCATCAGGGGTTCGAGAAGCCCACCGCGGAGAGCGCCAAGAAACCCGGGCTGTGCGGCGAAGCGAAATATCTCGGCGTCGACAAGCTGCCGACGGTCGCGAAGAGCTAGGGAGAGGTCACGACATGGTTCAGCCGGAAACGGAAGTCGTCGAGTGTGACGTCCTGATCGTCGGCGGCGGCATGGCCGGATGCGGCGCCGCCTACGAGGCCGCGTACTGGGCCCAGGCCAAGGGGCTGCGCGTGGTCATGGTCGAGAAGGCGGCGGTGGAGCGCAGCGGCGCCGTGGCCATGGGGCTCAGCGCCATCAACTGCTACATGGGCATGAAGTGGGGCGAGAACCAGCCCGAGGACTTCGTGCGCTACGTCCGCCAGGATCTGATGGGCCTCTCCCGCGAGGACCTCGTCTACGACATCGCGCGCAACGTCGACTCCAGCGTGCACATGTTCGAGGAGTGGGGGCTGCCGTTCTTCAAGACGGAAGACGGCAAGTACAAGCGCGAGGGCCGCTGGCAGGTCATGATCCACGGCGAGTCGTACAAGCCCATCGTGGCCGAGGCGGCCAAGAAGGCCATCGGCGACGCCAACATCTACGAGCGCATCTTCATGTCGCACGTCCTGCTCGACAAGAACGACCCGGGCAAGGTCGCCGGCGCCGTGGGCTTCAGCGTGCGCGACAACAAGATCTACGTCTTCAAGGCCAAGGCCGTCATCTCCGCGGCGGGCGGCGCCACCATGGTCTTCCGCCCGCACTCCGTGGGCGAGGGGCTGGGGCGGATCTGGTACGCGCCCTGGAACACGGGCTCGGCCTACCAGCTCGCCATCACGGCCGGGGCCGAGATGACCCAGATGGAGCACCGTCTCGTGGTCGCGCGCTTCAAGGACGGCTACGGTCCCGTCGGCATGTGGTTCCTCCTCTTCAAGGCCGTGCTGAAGAATGCCTATGGCGAGCTGGTCGAGGAGAAGTGGGCGAATCTCCTGCAAGACTGGCTGCCCTACGGCGCCGGCAAGCCGATCCCGACGCCGCTGCGCAACCATCAAATGATCCAGGACCACCTCGCGGGCGCCGGGCCGCACTATCTGCGCACCGACGAGGCGCTCCAGAAGATGTTCGCCGACGTCCAGAACGATCCCAAGAAGGTGCGCGAGATCGAGGCCGACGCCTGGGAGGACTTCCTCGACATGACGATGTCGCAGGCGCTCCTGTGGGCGTCGGAGAACATCGACCCCGCCAAGACGCCCTCGGAGGTCGTCCTCACCGAGCCGTACCTGATGGGCTCGCACGCCTCGGGCACGGGCGCGTGGGTGAGTGGCCCCGAGGACATCGCCCCCAAGGACTACTTCTGGGGCTACAACCGGATGACGACGGTCCGCGGGCTCTTCGCCGCCGGCGACGGCGTCGGCGGCTCCGCCCACAAGTTCTCCTCGGGCTCGTACACGGAGGGCCGGCTGGCGGGCAAGGCGGCCGTCGCCTACGCCAACGACAACGGCGGCGCGCCGGCCATCGACGAGGATCGGGTGGCCGCGATCCGGCAGCAGCTCTTCGCGCCGCTCGAGGTGCAGGAGAAGGGGCAGAAGCTCGTCACGCGTGGCGACGTCAACCCCCAGGTCATCACGCCCAAGCAGGCGCTGCTTCGCCTGCAGAAGATCATGGACGAGTACGTGGCGGGGCAGGGCTCCGGCTACATCACCAACGGGCCCACGCTCAAGCGCGGCCTGGAACTGCTCCACATGCTGCGCGAGGACCTGCCCAAGGTCGGGGCGAAGGACCTGCACGATCTCCTGCGCGTGTGGGAGGTCTGGGACCGCTTCTACTGCGCCGAGGCGCACGCGCGGCACATGCTCTTCCGGGAGGAGACGCGCTGGCCCGGCTACTACTACCGCGGCGATTTTCCCAAGCTCGACGAGACCAACTGGAAGTGCTTCACCACGTCCCGGTACGACGCCGCGAAGAACGAGTGGACGTTGTCGAAGAAGCCCTTCATCCAGCTGATTCCGTGATCGGGCAGCGCGCGTGAGGGACATCCACCGCTCGATCGTCGTGATCGGCGGCGGCATCGCCGGCGTGACGGCGGCGCTGGAGGCCGCGGAGGCCGGCTACGACGTCACCATCGTCGAGAAGAATCCCTATCTCGGCGGGCGGGTGGCGCAGCTCTACCAGTACTTCCCCAAGCTCTGCCCGCCGTACTGCGGGCTCGAGATCAACTTCCGTCGCATCAAGGACAACCCCCGGGTCCGCTTCCACACGATGGCGGAGGTGGAGCGGATCGGCGGCGAGCCGGGGAACTTCGATGTGACGGTGCGCCTGCACCCGCGCTACGTCAACGACCGCTGCACGTCCTGCAACGCGTGCGTCGAGGTGTGTCCCGTCGAGCGGCCGAATCAATTCAACTTCGGGCTGGGCAAGACGAAGGCGATCTACCTGGCCCACGAGATGGCGTTTCCGATGAAGTACGCCATCGACGAGGCCGCCTGCAAGCTGACGGAATGTGCCCGCTGTGTCGCCGCCTGCGAGTACGGCGCGATCGATCTGACCATGCAGCCGCGCACGATCACGCTCAAGGCGGGCGCGATCGTCGTGGCCACCGGCTGGAAGCCCTACGAGGCCGGCCGCATCGACAACCTCGGCTTCGGCAAGTATCCCGACGTCATCACCAACGTCATGATGGAGCGGCTGGCCGCCCCCAACGGGCCGACCAAGGGCCAGATCCTCCGGCCGTCCAACGGCCAGGAGGTCCAGACGGCGGTCTTCATCCAGTGCGCGGGCTCGCGCGACGTCAACCACCTCGGCTACTGCTCGGGGATCTGCTGCCTGGCCTCGCTGAAGGAGGCGACGTACCTGCGCCAGCGCAATCCCGAGTCGCGCGCCCACATCTTCTACATCGACCTGCGCACGCCCGGGACGTACGAGTTCTTCGCCCAGAAGGTGCTGAGCGATGAGCGCATCACCGCACAGAAGGGCAAGGTGGCGCGCGTGAGCGCGGATCCGGCGACCGGCAAGCTCGTGGTGGAGGCCGAGGACATCCTCTCCGCCGAGAAGTTCAAGCTGCCGGTCGACCTGGTGGTGCTGGCCTCCGGCATGGTCTCGAGCCTGGCCGAAGGTGCCCCGGCGGGCCCGATCGCGCTGGATCGCGACGGCTTCGTGATCGACGCGCCGACGGGTGCGGGGATCTTTGCGGCGGGCTGCGCCAAGGGGCCCTTCGACGTCGCGACCTCCGTCCAGGACGCGACGGCGGCGGCGGCCCTGGCCATCGAGGCCATCCAGATGGCGGCCCATCCCCCCACGCCGGCCCTCTCCACGAGGGGCACGGAGTAATGGCGAAGAAGCTCGGGACGTATCTCTGCTCGGGCTGTGGCATCGGCGGCGCCGTCGATCTCGACAAGCTGGCGGCGGGGGCGGCCAAGACCGGGGGGCCCGTGCGGCGCTCGGCGGCGTTTTGCCTCGAGGACGCGCAGCTCATCCGCACCGACGTCGAGGGCGGCGTCGACTCCGTGGTGATCGCCGCCTGCTCCGGCCGCGTCAACACCGACGTCTTCCGCTTTCCCGGCGCGTTCGTGGAGCGCGTGAACCTGCGCGAGCAGGTCGCGTGGAGCCACACCCCGAACCACGAGGAGACCCAGTCCCTCGCCGAGGACTATCTGCAGATGGGCATCGTGCGGGCGCAGAAGGCGACGCCCCCGAGCCCGTACACCGAGGCCAACGAGCGGACGGTCCTGGTGGTGGGCGGCGGCGCCGCCGGCATCGCCGCCGCGCTCAGCGCCGCCCGCAGCGGCGCTCCCGTCGTGCTCGTCGAGAAGGATTCGAGCCTGGGCGGCTACGCCGCGCGTCTGTACCGGCAGTATCCCTCGCGGCCGCCCTACGCGGCGCTCGAGGAGACCGACGTCGCGGCGCGGATCCGCGAGATTCGGGCCACGCCGGGCGTTCGCGTCATGCTCCACTCCGAGGTCGTCTCGGTCTCCGGCCAGCCCGGGCGTTTCACCGTGACGATCGCCTCGGCGCGCGGCGAGACCGCAGAGACGTCGAGGGAGATCACCGTCGGCGCGATCGTGCTTGCCACGGGGTGGCGTCCGGAGCCGACGGACAAGTACGAGCGCTATGGTCTCGGCCGGCTCAAGAACGTGGTGACGAGCATGGAGCTCGAGGCCCGGGCCGCGCGCGGCGCCATCACGCGTCCGTCGGACGGCCGCCCCGCGACGCGCGTGGCGTTTCTGCTGTGCGACGGCCAGGGCGACGACGCCCACCTGCCATACGGCGGCAACGTCACGAGCCTCATCGCGCTCAAGCAGGCGCTCTACGTGCGCCAGGCGCGTGAGGACGCCACGGCCTACGTCTTCTACGGCGACATGCAGACGCCGGGGCAGCACGAGTACTTCTACCAGAGCGTGCAGAGCGATCCCGGCGTGCTGTTCTCCCAGGGCCAGGTGCGGGCGATCACCGAGGCGACCGACGGCAGCCTTGCCCTGGACGTCTCCGACACGCTGATGGGCGGCGACATCCGGCTGCTGGTCGACCTCGTCGTGCTCGCCACCGGGATGGTACCGTCCACCGTGGACACGGAGGGCGCGCTCGGCCTGCAGTACCTGCAGGGGCAGAACCTGCCGACCACGAAGTTCGGCTTCGCGGACTCGCACTTCATCTGTTTTCCGTACGAGACGCGCCGCACCGGCATCTACTCGGCGGGCACCGTCCGCCAGGCCATGGACGTCACCATGGCCGTGCGCGACGGGCGGGCGGCGTCGCTCAAGGCGATGCAGTCCATCGAGAAATCGTCCGCCGGCCAGGCCGTGCACCCGCGCGTGGGCGATCTGTCGTACCCCGGCTTCTTCATGCAGAACTGCACCTCGTGTGGCCGCTGTACTCAAGAATGCCCGTTCGGCGCGCTGGAGCTGAACGACAAGAAGAACCCGGTGCTCAACACCAACCGGTGCCGGCGCTGCGGCATCTGCATGGGCGCGTGCCCCGTGCAGATCATCTCGTTCAACGACTACTCCGTCGACATGCTGGCCTCGATGATCAAGGTCGTGGAGATTCCCGAGGGCGACGAGGACAAGCCCCGGATCCTCGTCCTGGCCTGCGAGAACGACGCCTATCCCGCGCTCGACATGGCGGGGATCCAGCGCCTGCAGTATCCGGCGTCGGTTCGGGTGATTCCCGTGCGGTGTCTGGGTTCCGTCAACAGCATCCTCATCGCCGACGCGGTCTCGCGGGGCTTCGACGGCGTCGCGTTGCTCGGCTGCCGCGCGGGCGAGGACTACCAGTGTCACTTCATCCGCGGCAGCGAGCTACTCGACACGCGGATGGACAACGTGCGCGAGACGCTCGGTCGCCTGGCCCTCGAGCCGGAGCGCGTGCAGGTGATGGAGGTGGCGATCTCCGAGGCCGACCGGCTGCCCGGCCTGCTCTCCGGCTTCGTGGAGACGATCAAGCGCGTGGGCCCGAACCCCATGAAGGGCTTCTGATGGCCACGCTGATCCAGCCCGACTTCGAGTTCAAGCGCGCGATCATCGGTCTCGACGCCCACGACCTCACGGCGTGCTACCAGTGCGGGACCTGCTCGGCCGTCTGCCCCATCTCCTCGGCCGACAACCCGTTCCCGCGCAAGGAGATGGTGTGGGTTCAGTGGGGGCTCAAGGAGCGCGTGCTCGGCAACCCCTCCATCTGGATGTGCCACCAGTGCGGGACCTGCAACACCTACTGCCCGCGCGACGCCAAGCCCGCCAACGTCATGGCCGCGCTCCGCGACTACAGCATCGCGCACTACGCCGTGCCGCAGTTCATGGGCAAGGTGCTCAACGACCCGATGTATCTCCCGCTGCTGTTCGCCGTGCCCGCGGTGATCTTCGGCGCCGTCCTGGCGTGGCTCGGCAACCTGACGGCGCTGCCCGAGGGACGCATCGTGTTCTCGAAGTTCATCCCGATCATGTACATCGAGGTGATCTTCATGCTCGCGATCGTGCTGACGGCGATCGGCGAGGTCGTGGCGGGCGTGGGCTACTGGCGGGCGATGGACGCGCAGGCCGGGCACAACGGCCACGACCCGCGGCGCCACGTCGTCCGCACGGTGCTGGAGATCCTGCGCCACGCTCGGTTCCGGCAGTGCAACGAGGAGCCCGCGGGCACGCGAAAGACGTACAAGAGCCATCTCCACGCGACCCACCTGCTGATCTTCTACGGGTTCCTGGGCCTCGTGATCACGACGACCTCCGTCGGCATCGGGATCTACGGCTTCGGCTATCTGACGCCATGGCCCTTCTGGCATCCCGTGAAGATCCTCGGCAACATCAGCGGCGCCGCGGTCATCATCGCGCTGTGCGTCTTCCTCTGGCGGCGGATCGCCGACAGCACGCGGGCGGGGAAGAGCACGTACTCGGACTGGCTGTTCCTCTGGATCCTGCTGCTCACGACGCTCACGGGCTTCTTCTGCCAGTGGCTCCGCCTGGCCGGTCTGTGGGTGGCGTACCCGATGTACTTCGTCCACCTGCTGCTGATCTTCTTCCTGCTCGTCTACGTCCCGTACTCGAAGTTCGCCCACCTGGTCTATCGCACGGTGGCCATGCTCTACACGGCGAGCGCGGCGGCCTCGACGCGCCCGCGCACGGAGAGCGTCGCCCACCCGTAACGACCGGATGCGCCGTGCCCGTTCCGCGCCGCCGTCGCGCGGACTTCTCCGGGGCACCCCGATCAGTTATGTTAGCGGGCAGTTCCCGGGGAGGGCGTAGTAGACCACGCAGTGCACGTCGGTGGATCCAGAGGGGAAGGAACATGCGCGTACACGCCAAGGTGTTCTTGTTCGGGCTGTTGACCGTGATCGGACTCACGTGGGCCGGAGAAGCCTCGGCCTTCATTCCGTCGGGCGGAAGCCGGCTTCTCTTCTATTTCAGCAAGAAGAGCTTTGCGGCGGGGGCCCCCAACGACACCGCCCAGACGCTGTTGTTCGTCTCGAACACCGACAGCAGTACCGCGAGCCGGGTCGGGGTCAAATATTATCGCGGCGATTGCAGCCAGGAGATCGGTCCCGTCTTCCAGAACATCGGCGCCGGCCAGACGCTCCGGATCGACGTCTCCAGCCAGGCGCCCGCCTTCCAGGAAGGCGTCGCCGAGGTGTTCTTCGTGAACGCGGCGAACCAGCCCATTCGGTGGGACCACGGGGCCGGCTCCTCGGCCATCATCGACCAGATCCTGGTCACCGTCGTCAGGCTCCCGGCCGCGTTCCTGCACTCGGACAACCGGACCGGAAGCGGCGTGATCACCGACAACACGAACGGGACGACCTTTGCTCCGCTGATCCTCAGCGGTAACTTCGCCGATCCCGGGACGGTGACGACCTACCTGGCGGCGTTCGCGCCGGGGACGGTGCCGGGCACGACATCGGCGAGCAGGCTCGTCAGCGTCGACTTTCGTCGAGAAGACGGCGGCGGCGGCGTGACCGGTCCGCTGAACATTCAATGCGGTCGCAGCCTCACCCTGGCGACGGTGCGCGCACAGACCCCCGCGCAGTTCCAGGCCTCGTTCCCCAGCGGCGGCGTCGTCGCGCCGAACGTCAACGGACAGCCGAAAGGCATCGTCGGCTGGCTGATCGAGGTGGTGCAGCTGCCCGGGGTGACGGACATCCTCTTCGGCCAGACGCTTCAGGGCGTCGGCACGGCGAGCGAGTCGGCGCATCCGTAAAGGAGACGGTCCGGAAGTCAGGTGACCCAGGCGGCGCCCGCGGCGACCTCGCTCCACGCGTGGCGCCGCGTGGCCACGTTCCTGGCCTGGGGGATCGGACTGTCGTTTCTCCAGTGGGGCGTGGAGCGCAGCGCCGTCGCGCGCTGGTTGACAGAGGGGCTGGCGAGGGCGCTCGGAGACGGCCTCGGCGGCCTCGCCCACGTGCCCACGCGCGTCGACGGCACCGTGGTGAAGCTTCACGGGTGGGCTCAGGAGGTCACGCCGAGCTGCCTGGGCCTCGCCGCCGTGACCTTCTTGCTGGCCGCGGTGCTCGCGACACCGGCCGGGTGGCGCGAGCGGCTCCACGGGATCGGACTCGGGTTGGCGGCGATCGCGCTCGCCAACGTCACCCGCCTCCTGGTGCTCGCCTTGTTCTTCGCCTATGCGTTCTTCGCGTTCGGCGTCGTTCACATCCCCATCTGGGGAACGGTGGTCCCGCTCTTCCTCGTCAGCGTGTGGGGGCTCTGGGTCGTGCGGGACCTCCACTACCTTCCCCGATTTCCGGTGGACGTTCTCGGCCGCGCGGCGCTCCTGCTGATCCCCCTGATCGTCGCCTGGTACGTGGTGCTGAACGGCTACGTGATCGCACTGGTCCTGACGATCAATGCGGCGCTGACGACGGCCGGGGTGCCCATCGAGACGCTCCGCCTGACCAGCGCGGACCTGTTCCGGTACCTCGATATCGGTCTGCCCGCCGGCGGCTTCCGCCTCGAGGTCGCGGCGCAGACGCTGAACCTCGTTCCCTGCCTGGCGTTGATCCTTGCCTCTCCGCTCGCCGCCGGCCGGCGTCTGGTGCTCGCCCTCTGCGCGGTGGCGGCGCTCGTCGCGCTCCACGCCGCCGGGACGGCGACCGTCATCCTGCTCGGGTGGAGCGTGCCGCCGCTCGTCGGTCCGCTTCAGGTCGTGACGGACTTTCTCTCGCTGGCGCTCGGCCCGAGCCTCTGGTTCCTCCTCGTCCGTCCCGACGCCTCCTTCGTCACGCCGGCCCACACGCCGGCGCCTGCGGGAGCGCGCAGGGCGGGGGCGCAAGCGCGGCCCGCGCGATGACGTCGGATCCCAACGACCCCTGCCTGTTCTGCACGGCACGGGACGTCACCCACGAGAACGCGCTGGCCTACGCGACCCGCGACACCTACCCGGTGAGCTCGGGCCACACGCTGATCATCCCCCGTCGCCACTGCGCGGACTTCTTCGACCTCGGCCCCGAGGAGCTGGCCGCGTGCATGGAGCTGGTCGTCGCCGAGCAGCGCGCCCTCTCGACGGAGATGAAGCCCGACGGCTACAACATCGGCGTCAACGTCGGGAGCGCGGGCGGCCAGAGCATTCACCACGTCCATATCCACCTGATCCCGCGCTACGCCGGCGACCACCCGCGTCCCCAGGGCGGTGTCCGCCAGATCCTGCCGTCGAAGGCGGACTATCCGAGAGGTCGGTGATGCCTGGATCTCAGTTGAGCTCCCGGCCCGACACGTGGAAGCTGAGGAGCCCGACAGTCAGACGGCCATCGGAAGCATAGAACCCGACGTTTCCCGCCTCGCCTTCTTCGACGTCGTGATGCCCCAGCGCATCCCCTTCGATGAACAACTGAATCCGTGTACCGGCAGCCACGATCGTGACGACCTGACGCGTCAACACACGACGACCTTCGCGGAGTGAGTCCACGGAATCAGCTCTCGTTCCTTACCATCTCGATATCGGACCAATCGATAGTCTCCCGCGGTGCGGAGCGCCAGGTGATGGAACGTTCCCTCGTCGCGGAGCCAGAAGACGGGACCAAATCCGAGAGACGTGTCTCCGGATACCAGCTCGAACGCGGCGGAGAGCTCGAGGTCTCCAAACTTCTTATCGGCGACCCAGGCCAGCGCCTCAGCGCGATGCGTACTCAGAGTGATCTTCTCCCCGAGAATCTGAACGGATCCACGTCCTCGAATGAAGTCCCAGTTGTATCCAGCGAAGGTCCCCCCGAACGTCTTTCCGAACGGCACCGACGGCGCTTGACGAGACGGGGTTGTCGAAGTCCGCGACTCCGGCTCGACGGGCTTGCCGTGAACGAGATACTTCTTGGCGAATGTGGCGATCGCGTCGATGGACTGCGTGAATGACGCGATGCCGGCGGCAATCGTGGCAATGAGAATGAGGATGCTGACTCCTGGATAGGCTTTGATCCGATCAACGACGCTCGGCGATTTCATGAACGGAACCGTAGCAGGTTCCCGATTCGTGCGCCTCGCCAGTCCAGACAGCGACGTCGCCACCTCGGCGTCGTTCACTCCGGCCTTGACCGCGCTCTGGCCCAGACGAGCAGGCCGAGGGCCAGCCCCGTCGCGGCCGCCGCGATGATCGCGGACACGAGGAAGATGTCCGAGAACGCGGCCGCGAAGACGTGGCCGGGCGCGACGCCTCCGGGCGCGTGGCGCGCCTGGCGCGCCGCGAAGAACCAGGGTGCGAGCATGGCGGTGGTGACGATCCCGACGGTCCGCATCGCCGAGATCATGCCGCCCGCGAGCCCCTGGCTGCGGTCGGGCAGGGCCGCCATGACCAGCGCCATGTTCGGGACCTGGAAGAGGCCGAGCCCCCAGCCGGTGAGCGTGAAGGCCGTCATGATCGCCAGCGCACCGCTGGCGACGTCCAGCGCCGCCATCGCAAAGAGACCGACGACCTCGAAGGCCAGGCCGGCGACGACGAGACCCGCGGCCCGGTATCGTCGGGTCAGCCAGCCTCCGGCCAGTCCACCGAGCGATGTCCAGAGCGGGACCAGCATGAAGATCGCGCCCGCCACGGTCGCGGAGTATCGGGCCACGTCGACCAGATAGTACGGCGCGAACACGTAGATCGAGAAGAAGGCGGCATTGGCCAGGACGGCGAGCGCGTCGTAGAGCGCGAGCCGCGGCGAGAAGGTCGGCACGTCGGACGGCGGCCACGCCTCGGGGTGCATCGGGGGAAGTCGCCGGAGGGCCAGGAAGCCCGCCGCGAGGGCCAGGGGCACGCGGAACAGGAACACGGCGCGCCAGCCCCACGCGTCGACGAGGACGCCTGCGAGCAGCGGCCCCACCGCGAGGCCGGCGCCGGCCGCGACATTGAGCACGCCGAGCCCGGGCGCCCGGCGGTCGCGGGTCAGCGCCAGCGTGACGAGCGCCGGCGCCGTCCCGTACACGAGCCCCGCCCCCACGCCCTGCACGGCGCGCGCGGCCAGGAATGTCCCGAAGTCGGGAGCCAGCCCGCACAGCGGAAACGCCAGCGCGCTCGTCCACACGCCCGCGGCGAAGACGCGCCGGTGACCGAAGCGGTCGCCCAGCAGCCCGCCGAGCACGGTGAGAATCCCGATCGGGACGTGGTAGAACACGATGAGCAGGGCGACGCGGCCGGGGCCGACGCCGAAGGCCGCGGAGATCGCGGGGAAGGCGACGTTGAGCGCCGAATCCAGGGAGCAGACGAAGGCGCCGAGACTGGCGAGCCAGACGGCAGCGGCCAAGGCGCCTCAACCCTAATCGAGGAGTCGAGAATGTGGAAGCGGGTGTGTGACCGCGGCGCGGTGCCGGACGGCGGCATGAAGCAGTTCGATCTGGACACCGGCCTGCCGATCCTGGTCGTGAACGCGGGCGGGGAGTTCTTCGCTTTTCAGGCGTTCTGCCCCCACGAGGAAGTGAAGCTCGAGGACGGCGTGCACGACGGCAGCATCCTCACCTGCCTCGAGCACCTGTGGCAGTTCGATCTCCGGACGGGCGCGCCGGTAGCGGACGCCGAGTCGGGGCTCGAGACCTATCGCGTCAAGGAGGAAGGGGGCGTCCTGCACGTCTGGCTGGACGATCCCAGGTGATCCGCGGGCGTCATGACGATTCGCGACGCGGTCGCGACGGATCTTCCGGCCATCGTGCGGATCTACAACGCGGCGATCCCCGCACGGATGGCGACCGCGGACACCGAGCCCGTGGCCGTCGACAGCCGGCGCGCCTGGTTCGCGGAGCATGAGGCTCGGTCACGGCCACTGTGGGTGGCCTCCGTCGACGACGCCATCGTCGGGTGGCTGAGCTTTCAGTCGTTCTACGGCCGACCGGCCTATCGCGCCACCGCCGAGGTGAGCGTGTACGTCGCTCCCGACCATCACCGCGCGGGCGTGGGTCGTCGGCTCCTCTCGCGCGCCATCGAGGCCGGCCCGGGACTGGGCCTCAGAACGCTGCTCGGATTCATCTTCGGACACAACGCGCCGAGCCTCGCCCTGTTCGAGTCCCACGGCTTCCGCCGCTGGGCGCTCCTCCCTCGCGTCGCCGAGCTGGACGGCCTCGAGCGCGATCTCGTCATCGTCGGGGTCAGACTTTGACTTCTTATTAATAACATGTCGGTGGATATCGACGCGGACATCGCGGACGTCCACGAGATGTTAAGAAGTCAAAGTCTGACCCCGAGCATGCGGTGCTCGAGGCGGCTCAGGACGCGGACGCCGGGCCAGAGCAGGAGGAAGTACATCGCGGCGGCGAGGACGATCGGCGAGGGGTTGTAGGTGATCGACTGCGCGGAGCGCGCGGCGTAGAGCAGCTCCGGCAGCGCGACGACGCTTCCCAGCGAGGTCAGCTTCACCACCTCCAGCGTGTTGCCGATGAGATCGGGCAACACGTTGCGCACGGCCTGGGGCACCACCACGTACGCGAGGGTCTGCGCGCGCGTGAGCCCCGTCGACCGCGCCGCCTCCGCCTGCCCGCTGCCCACGCTCTCGATGCCCGCGCGGAAGATCTCGCCGTAGTAGCTTGACGTGTTGAGCAGGAACGCCAGCGCGACGGCGACGAAGGCGGGGACGTTGACGTGGACGAACGGCAGCCCGAAGTAGATGAAGATGAGCAGGACGAGCGGGGGAAAGGCCCGGAAGAAGTCGACGTAGACGATCATCGGCCAGCCGATCCATCGGCGGCGCAGGCTGCCCAGGAGCGCCACCCCGAGCCCGCCCGTGAGCCCGAGCGGGACCACGACGACACAGAGCACGGCCGTCATGCCGAGGCCCTTGAGCAGCAGGGGCAACGCCGCGCGCATGATCTCCACGTTGAAGAAGTTCTGGATCAGGGCATCCATCGCCCTCAGCGCTTCCAGGCGAACCGGGTTTCGACCCAGCGGCCGACCACGACGAAGGGCACGAAGAGCACGAGATACGCCGCCGCGCCGAGGGTGAGCGGCGAGGCGTTGCCCGAGAACGACTCGGCGGTGATCGCCTGCGCCAGGATCTCCGGCACGCCGACGACGGAGGCGAGCGCGGTGCCCTTGGTGATCGCGATGGCGCGGTTGGTGAGCGGCGGGATCGTCAAGCGCACCGCATGCGGGAGCACCACGGAGGCCAGGGTCTGGCCGAATGTCAGCCCCGTCGAGCGCGCGGCCTCCCACTGGCCCCTCGGCACCGCCAGGATGCCCGCCCAGAAGATCTCCTCCGCGTAGGCCGCCAGCACCAGGCTGAGGCTCGCCCACGTGGCCACGAACCCGCTCATGCGCACGCCGACGTACGGCAAGGCGAAGTAGAAGAGCACGATGACGACGAGCGGCGGCAGCGCGCGGAGGAGGTCGACGACGAACACGATGGCCCAGTTGAGGGGACGGACCTGCAGGGAGCGGATCATGGCCAGGGCGAGACCCACCGTGATCCCGGTGGCGATGACCGCGAGCGCCAGGTAGACGGTCAGCACGAAGCCGTCGACGATCGACGGCAGATATCGCCGCATGACCTCCACGTTCAGGAAGCTGAAGACGAACCGCTGGACGTCGGTCATGCTAGTGGTGACCGGCTATCCGGGCGACGAATTCGCGGGTGCGGGCGTGGGCCGGATCACCGAACACGCGCGCGGGCGGACCCTGCTCGACGATCTCGCCGTGGTCGATGAAGATCACGCGGTCGGCCGCGGCGCGGGCGAACGACAGCTCGTGGCTGACCACGACCATCGTCATCCCTTGCTCGCGCATCCGACGCATGACGGCGAGCACGCTGCCGACCAGCTCCGGGTCGAGCGCGGAGGTCGGCTCGTCGAAGAGCATGATCTTGGGCTCCAGCGCCAGCGCCCGCGCGATGGCCACGCGCTGTTGCTGCCCGCCGGACAGCTCGTTGGGGTAGGCGTCGGCCTTGTCAGCGAGCCCGACCCCGTCGAGCGCGCGCCGACCGAGCTCGTCGGCCTCGCCGCGGCTCCGGCCGAGCACCTTGCGGAGCGCCAGCGTCACGTTCCCCAGCGCGGTCATGTGCGGGTAGAGATTGAAGGACTGGAAGACCATGCCCATCTGGCGGCGGATCGCGTTGATGTCGACGCCGGGCGCGAGGACGTCGACGCCGTCGAAGCGGATGCTCCCGCCGGTCGGCTCCTCGAGCCGGTTCAGGCAGCGGAGCAGCGTGCTCTTGCCCGATCCCGACGGGCCGATGACGAAGACGAGCTCCTGGGGCACCACCTGCACGTCGATGCCCCGGAGCACGTGGAGCGCGCCGAAGTGCTTGTGCAGGCCGACCACATCGAGGATGGGCGCCCGCGCGCCGGGGACATCCTTCAATGCGTCAGAGCCGGCGGGCGATTGCGCCATCGAGGGGCGCCACGGCTACGCCGGGGTGCCCCGAGCGTTGGGGGGCTTGGGGGGCGCCCGGAGCCCCCCATGTAGTCAGTCGAGCCCCCGCCCTACGAGCATTTCGGCTTGTGCGCGGTCTGCTCGTAGCCCTCGAAGCCCGGCGTGCCGTAGCCGGGATAGACGGTGACCGCCGGCGAGCCCGGCTCCGGCTTCACGCTCAGCCACTTTTCGCTGAGCTTGGCGAAGAAGCCGTCGAGCTTCATGCACTCGACCACCTCCTCGACCTGGTTGCGCATCGCCGCGTCGTCCTTGCGGAAGGGAATCGCCCACACGAGCCCGGTCTTGATCGTGTAGGACAGCTTGAGCCCGGGCGTCTTCTGCACGGCCCACGCCGCCGCGGTGTTGCCGGCGAGGTTCGCGTAGGCGCGGCCCGAGAGCACGGCCTGGACGGCGTCCGGCGTGGTGTTGAAGTTCTCGACCTGGAAGCCGTACTTGCCCATGTTGTCGCGCGCCCAGGTGTCGTAGATGGATCCCCGATTGACGGCGATGGTCTTGCCCTTGAGATCCTCGAGCTTGCTGATGTCGGGGCTGTCCTTCTTGAGCACGAACTGGTAATCGGTGTTCAGGTAACCCTCGGAGAACAGCATCGTCTTGGCGCGCTCGGCCGTCACCGTCACGGGCGCGATGAGGAAGTCGAAGCGCTTGGCGTTCATCCCGGGGACCAGGCCCGAGAACTCCTGGGCGACGATGGTGATCGGCCGGCCGAGACGGCGCCCGATCTCGTTGGCCATGTCGACGTTGAACCCCTCGACCCCGCCGCCGAGCTTGGGCATGGCGTGCGGCGCGAAGGTGCCGTCGAGCCCCACCGTGAGCGGCGCCTGAGCGGTGGCGGATCCGGTGATCGCGAGCCACGCGATCACCGCGAGAACGAGCCGCCGCCGGCGTGCGCCATCCGAGCCTCGACCACGATCGGGCATCGCGGTTCTCCTCTTTTGCATGCGGCTACTTCACCACGCCGATGGGCGGGCAATCGGTCATGCACCGCGGCGTCTTGACGTCGGGACGGGTATCGGGGATGAATCCCTCGCGATTCGGCATCTTCACCTTGGGCAGGCTCTCGGCGTCCATGACCGCGGTGTCCGGGATGAGGCCGTTGAGGGCCAGGATGTAGGCGGCGATGGCGTAGACCTCGTCATTGGTGAGGGTCAGCGGGTTGTCCATGGGCATCGCGCGCCGCGTGTAGTCGAACAGGATCGGCGCGTAGGGGTACATGCTGCCCGGCGTGAGGACCCGCGTCTTCGTCGTGAACGAGCCGATACCGCCGACCATCGAGCCGTACATCGAGCCGCCCGCCGCCTTGTCGCCGTGACACGCCAAGCACTTGGCGTCATACATCTTCTTGCCCTGGGCGGCGGTCCCCTTGCCGGGCGGCAGACCCTTGCCGTCGGAGGTCCGGATGTCGATGTTCCACGGCGCGATGGCCTGCTCCGTGATCGGCGTGCCGAACCCGACGCGCGGCCGCCCGAGCTGCGGCTCCTGCGCGGTGACCATGGTCGCGCCGACGCCGACGGCTACGATCACTGCGACCATGACCGAGGTTCTAGGCGATCGCATTCTTGACCTCCCCGTTGGCGGAGACGGACCAGGGAAAGATCCCGTTGTGATGCTGCACGAAGCCGACGATGGCGCGGACCCGGCTGATCTCCTCGGCGGTCGGCTGCACATAGCCCGTGCTGTCGATGGCGCGGCTGGCGATCTTCGCCGGCCGGCCGTCCCAGCGCCAGCGGTAGCGGAACTGCGTGAGACACCGGTCCATGATCGGCTGCTCGACGACGGCGGGCTGCCAGTTGCGGCCGCCGTCCGCCGTGACGTCCACGGCGGCGATGCTGCCGTTGCCCGACCACGCGAAGCCTCGAATCTCGTACACGCCTGGCCCGGGCAGCTTCATGCCGCCCGACGGGCTCGTGATCACCGACTTGCACTCCATCTCGAAGCTGAACTGGCGCCACTTGCCTTCCGGCATCGGATCCGTATAGCGCGCGGTCTCGCTGCGGAAGTGCGCCGGCTGGTCGACGACCTTGATCCGATGCAGCCACTTCACCGACACGTTGCCTTCCCAGCCCGGGATGAGCAGACGCAGCGGGTAGCCGTTCTCCTCGCGGAGCGCCTCGCCGTTCATGCCGTAGGCGATCAAGCAGTCGTTCATCACCTTCTCGATGGGGATCGATCGTGTGTGGGACGATCCGTCGGCGCCCTCGAACAGCACCCACTTGGCGCCCTGCTGCAGACCCGCCTCGTCGAGGAGCCAGGAGACGGGGATGCCCGTCCACTGCGCGCAGGACAGCAGGCCGTGCGCCTGCTGCACGGTGGTCGACGCGGCTTTCGTCCAGTCGGCGAGCGTGTTGCCCGAGCACTCCAGGAAATGGAAGCGCGAGACCGCGGGATACCGCATCAGATTGTCCATGGTGAACATCAGCGGCTGCTTGACCATGCCGTGGATCACGAGGTGGTGCTTCTGGGGATCGATGGACGGCGTTCCCGCGTGGTGACGCTCGAAGAACACGCCGTTCGGCGTCACGATCCCGTGCTGGGACTGGAGCGGCGACATGCTCCAGTCCGACCAGTTCTGCTTGTTGACGAACACGTCCGTCCGGCGCCGCATGAAACGCGATTCGTACTTGGACGGCATCCCGTACATCTCCGGCGGGATCGGGCGCCCCGGTGTCTTCGTCCAGTCCGGGATCGGGAGCGGCTGGGTGACGGGGGAGGACTGCGCGGCGGCGAGCCGGACGCCCCCGGCGCCCGCGGCCAAGGCGCTGCCGGCCAGCGCGACACCGCCTCGCAGAAAGGCGCGCCGGCCCGAGGACCTGGGGCGCTCCGACCGAGATTTCGAGGTCACTGGTCCGTCACTCATCGCACGGCCCTCCTCCTGCGCTGGAACCGCTCTTGGACGGTGAGGTTCGGTGAAGTGGGCGAAGCCTACGTTTTCGGCGGACGCGGTGTCAACGAGAATGTATGCAGCGGCGGACACGTGCACGTCACGATCTCGATCCCCTCGATGCGCGCGCACGACTCGCAGAGCGCCGTCCAGCGATCGAGCCTGACGAAGGCGTACGAGAGCCCCACGCACCCCCGCTCGTGGATGGGCTCGCCGTGACACTCGCAGGGCACGCACTCGCAGGCCCCGCACCGGTCGCAGGGCGGCCCCACGACGGCGTAGCGGCGGGTGTCGCGGACGATCCACGGCACGGCCTCGGCCGGGCCGGGATGGTAGAGATCCTCGGCCGTCCTATGAACACATGCCATCGTGGCGACCGGTCATTTCCTCTCGACGCGTACGTCCTTGGGGTCGAACTTCCATTCGGCCGCGTCCAGCTTCCGCGCGATCGTCATGTCGGTACGCTTGTCCACGGGCGACAGCACCGGCGTGATCTTGAGCTCCTGCGCGAAGCGCGCGACCTCCTTGTAGCGCTCGAACTCCGCGGGGGTGAACGCGAGCTTGAGGTCGGCGAGCCGCTTCGCATTCCACTGCGGGTCGTAGGCGGTGGCCTCCTGGATGATCTTGACGTCGAGGCGGCGGGCCGCCTCCGGTTCACGGAACCACTCGTTCACCATCCCGTGGTTGAGGGCGGCGAAGAGCAGAGCCTCCTTGTGCGCCTTCAGGAATTTCTCCACCGCGTCGGGGTTCGCCTTGATGTAGTCGTCGCGCATGGCGACCACCATGGTCAGAGACGAGTCCGACTTGAGGACCCGACCGAGGCCTTGACTCTCGAATAGCGCGATCCATGGGTCCCAGACGAAGAGCGCGTCGATCTTGCCGGCCTTGAGGGCATCCGAAAGATCGGCGAAGCCCATGTTGACCAGCTCCACGTCCTTTCCCGGCTTCAAGCCGGCGTCCTGCAGCATCGTCTGGGCGGCGCGATAGATCGAGCTCCCATAGGGGCCGTAGAGCTTCTTGCCCTTGAGGTCGGCCAGTGTCTTGATCTCGGACTTGGTGGACGCGACGATCGAGCCGCGGAAGACCGACTGCTTCGCGATGATCGTGATGGGAGCACCGGTGGCGAGCAGAGACACCGACGGCATGTCCCCGATGAAGCCCACGTCGATCGCCCCGGCGATGAGCGCTTCGTTCACGGCGGGCCCGTAGCTGAACATCGTCGGCTGGCCCTTGAGGCCGTTGAGCTCGAGGATGTTGGTCTT
>WNGF01000346.1_pt1 | contig 65584 bp, 66 predicted proteins | sample 5400641 | NCBI WGS metagenome assembly WNGF01 (sample SAMN13153371, study PRJNA577476) | soil metagenome | isolation source: 80 cm soil or saprolite under grassland replicate 2 | place: USA:California | collected 2016-06-15
TTGTGCGCCGCCGTCAGCAACCGGCAGAGGTTCGCGTAGCCACGCGGCGACTCGACGAGCAGCGTCACGTGCGAAGCGTCCGCGAGCGTCACTTCGGCGCCGGTGATCGGCCGCACGCCGAACGCCTTCGCCGCGTGCGCGAACTCGAGCGAGCCGTAGACGCCGTCGTGGTCGGTGAGCGCGAGCGCCTCGTAGCCGAGCTCCGCGGCCCGGACAGCGAGCTCCTCGGGCAACGAGGCGCCGTCCAGGAAGGAATACGCGGAATGTGCATGCAGTTCGACGTAGCGCGGGATCACCATCAGCCGAGAACCGTTGTAGGGTGAAACCGGTGGAGCGGACGGTCGCGGGGGTCTTTCGCTACGAGCTCGTCGCCGAAGACGGCGACGCCGTCGGCGAACTTACGAGCGAACAACCGTCGTGGGAGATCGGCGACCTCGTCCCCTGCGGCGGCCACGTCTTCGAGATCCGCACGATCGAGGGCAGCACGCTCCACGTCCGCCGCGTGATCTAGATGGGCGAGGTGCTCGAACGTCCCGGCCGCCGCGCCGAGGTGAAGGTCTCGCGCGACGAGCTCGTGCTGTTCGAGTTCGAGATGGCGCCAGAGATGGATGGTGCGGGTCCGCACTTCCACAAGCAGCACGTCGACTCGTTCTACGTCCTCGAAGGAGAGCTCGAGATAACGGTCGCGGGTGAGATCGTGCACGCGCGCGCCGGCGACCTCGTGCATGCCGCGCCGGGCGTCGTGCACTCTTTCAGGAACGCAAGCAGCGAGCGTGCGCACTTCCTCAACGTGCACGCGCCGGGGATGCGCTTTGACGAGTACATCCGCCGCATGGACGCGGGCGACAAACCCAACGGCGCCGAGTACGACCAGTTCCCTGCCTAAGCGCGCTGCGTAAACCAGCAACCGCCCTCGCGCCCCTGATCGCCGTCGCCTCCCGGCCGGCGGAGCCGGCCTCCGGCGACGGCTCGCCCCGCTGGCCGCGCTCTGTCGGACGCCCCGTGCTACTTGCACTGTGACGTCCTCCGACGCTTGCCAGCGGGGCGTCAGGAACGCGAGGATCACGCTCTCTGCGTAAACCAGCAACCGCGTTCTTCGTCGCGGAAGACGACGCTGTTCTGCCCGGAGTCGAGCACGAGCTCGAAGTAACGTCGCACGACCGGCTCCTCGGTCCACCAGCGGTCGACGACGCGCCATTCCTCGCGCACGAGCGCGACTGATTGCCGGTTCACGAGCCGCGGGACGCCTGCACCGGTCGCCTCCACCAGCGCCGGTCGAGGCGCGTTCAGTCGTCCCGCGGAACGAACAGGGCGCGTGCTTCCGGTATGCGAGACCACGGCGCCACCTCCACGACGGTGTTCACCGAGCCCGGCCCGGTGCTGGAGCGCACCTGGCGCAGACCTTCGCTGAGACGTGTGTCGAGCTCCGCGCCGGCGGCTTGCACGAGCTCGAGTTGCTGACCCGTCGACTCCGTGAGCTCGACGAGCTCGAGCCGCAGCTCGAGCACCGGCGCCGGCAGCTCCGCGAGCTTCGGGGCGAGCGCGGCGCGCAGCCGGTCGCGCTCGATCGTCGGCTCGCGCAGCGTCAGTGTCCGCCGCCACGAGGCGCCGCCGACGACGCGGGCCGCGATCGCAACCTTGCGCGCGAAGCGCTGCTCCCGTTCCGGACGCGTGAGCAGCCGGTCGAGCAGGACGTTGAACGCGCGCCGGAGCGTCACTTCGTTGCCGACCGCCTCGGGAAACTCGAGCCGCTCGACGAGCTCCGAGGGCGGGCGGCGGCCGCGGACGCGCCGCCGCTCGCCGCCTCTCGCCAGGCTCCAGGCGCGCCGGCCGTCCGGCCCCAGACGTTCGGCAACGGCGCCACCCGGGAGCCCGGCAAGCTCTCCAAGCCTTCGCACTCCCAGTTCCTTCAGCTCCTGCTGCTGCTCCTCGCGCAACGGGAGCAGGTCGAGCGGCAGCGGCGCGAGGAATTCGCGCGTGCGCTCGTCCGACACGACGAGCAGTTGCCCCGGCCTCGCGACGTGTGCCGCGGCGAGCGCCGCGAACTTCCGCTCGGCCGCACCGATGCGCGCGTCCCACAACGGGCCGACGGCAGCGAGCGCCCGCTTCAGCGCCGGCTCGATGCCGCCGTAGAGCCGCTCCACGCCGCGCGTCTCGAAGAACGCGGTGCCGGGCTCGGCCGGCGAAACAGCGATCCCCGCATCCTCGAGCCGGCGCAGGAGCTCTTCCCATTCGCGCTCGGCGCGCTGCGGATCGGCTTCGACGAGGACGAGCGACGGGCAGAGCGCGAGCGCCTCCCCCAGCCGCATCCCCGGCCTGACCCCGGCGGCCTCGGCGGCGGCCGTGACCGGCCCCAGGAGCGGCTCCGTTCCCTCCGCCGGGGCGAGCGCTGCCGGGAGCAGGGACAAACGAGGCCGGCGGCGGAGCGCGGCCCGTAGCTCGAACCCTGGGATGGCGAGGCAGGCGATCATGGGAACGTATGTTCTATCAGAACACACGTTCCCCTTCAAGCGGTCGTCAAACTGGCTCCGGCGTGATCTCGACTGCACTGGCCGCTCTGATCGCTCTCGCCCCTGGTCCCGGCTTCACCGCCCGCGTCGACAATCCGCGGTTCCCTCTACGACCGGGCACGGTCTCCGTCTACACCGGTATGAAGGACGGGCAACGTGCCCGAGACGTCGTGACCGTCACCCACAGGGTCGCGAACATCGACGGCGCACCCTGTGTCGTCGTCAAGGACCGGCTCTACCTCAACGGCAAGCTCGCCGAGCGCACGACCGATTGGTACTCGCAGGACAGGCGTGGCAACGTCTGGTACTTCGGCGAGTCGACGGCGGAGCTCGACGCGCACGGACGCGTGACGACGACCGAGGGCACCTGGCGGGCGGGACGCGACGGCGCGAAGTCGGGAATCTACATGCCCGCTCGGCCTGTTCCCGGCCGGACGGGACGCCAGGAGTACTACAAAGGCCATGCCGAGGACCACTTCGAGGTTCTCAGCCTCCACGCGCGCGTTTACGTCCCATACGCGTCGTCGCGCAACGCATTGCTGACGAAGGAGTGGACGCCGCTCGAGCCGGGCGTCGTCGACCACAAGCTCTACGTGCGCGGTATCGGCACGGTGCTCGAGCAGACCGTGAAAGGCGGCGACGAACGCCTCGAGCTGGTCTCCGTCCGGCGACGCTGATTCACCGCACGACGAGCACCGTCCCCAACCTGCGCGCCGTCCACAGGCGGAACACCGCGCCCGGCCCCGCGCTCACGCCTCGACGAAGGAAGCCGCGCGCGTTCGTCCGCCGAGTGCCGCCGACCCATTCCCAGCGACCGCCGCGGAAACGCTGCAACCGGTAAGGCCGGGTGCCATGGCCAGGACGGATCTGGCCCCAGAGCACCGTAAGCGTGCCCTGCCGCGAGAGCTGGGCGAGCGGCAGCGCAAAGGCGCGTGCAGCCGGCTTCGGCACGTTGTTCGCGGTGAAGAAGCCGCTCTGCCAGCCGGCCAGGCCTCGATCGTCCCGGAGGAGGAATTGGATCAGGACCTCGACCCGCGCAGCCTTGTACGCGCGCAGCGCCGCCTCTCCGACGTAGCGCGCCTGTGTCGCCCACGACACACCCAGGCGCCGGTCCGGCGGATTCGTCTGGTAGCCGTACTCCGTCAGCCAGAGCGGGACGGAGCCCCAGGCGCGAGACGTCGCCCGCTCGAGCCGCCCGAGGGTCGCCATCGTGATCGAGCGGCAGTAGCCGCAGGCGCCGGAGGTCGGGCTCTCCGCATGCGGGTTGACGGGATAGGGGTTGTGCGCGTACGCATCCAGCTTCGCGTCTGCGGCACGCATGCCCCGAATCCACGTCACCGGTGAGAGCTGACCCCGGGGCGCGGTCATGCCGCCGCCGACCCGATTCCGTGAGCTCGACGCGTGCAGCGCGAGGTACGCGGGATTGAGGATCCGCTCCACGTAGACCGCGGGCGCGGTCGGCCGCAGGAACCGGGACTGGTTCGGCTCGTTCCAGATCAGCCACCGGTGCACCCACGGGAATCGCTGCGCGGCCGCGTGGGCGAAGTCTCTGATGAGCGTCCGCGAGATCGGTGCGAAGTTCGGGCTCCGGCCACCGTTCGCCCACCGCGGCGCGCCCCAGATCCCGAGCATCACTGGGATGCGATGCGCATGCAGCGCCGCGAGCACCCGGTCCGACGCGCCCCAGGTGTAGGCGCGAGAGCGAGAGAAGCGCGGATACTTCGGGCGCGTCGCCGCGATCTCGTTCCAGAACAGCGTGTAGCGGACGACCGTGACGCCGAGATCGTCGAGCATGCGGATCCGCTGGTCGAGTGTGCCGGGACCGAATGCGAGCCAGGCATCGTCCTTGACGCCGTACCTCACCTCGGGGGACGCGGACGCCGTTCCGGATGTGCAGAGCCCGATCGCGACCACGGCCGCAAGGGCAGACAAGGTTCGTGCCACTTCGACTCGTGCTTCCCGCGCTCTACCGGTCGGCAAACGGGACGGCTCACCAACGCGACGGGACATGTCAGCGCACCACGAGCGCAGCGGAGAATCGTTGGTCGAGGGGTGACCAGACACGGAGCTTCGCGCCCTTCTCCGCACGGAGGTTCCGCTGGAAGAAGCCGCGTGCGTCGGTTCGCCTGGTGCCGCCGATCCAGCGCCGAAACGGGCCGAGCAGCTCCTGCAGCCGGTATGGCCGCCTGCCTTCATGAGCACGAATCTGCCCCCACAGTTTCGTCTCGGTGTCGCGCCGCACGATCTGCGCCAGCGGCAGCGCGAATACGCGAGCGGCGGGCTTCGGCGATCCCCGCGCGGTGAAGAGGCCGCTTTGCCAGCCGTCGGGGTCGGCATCGTCGTAGACGAGGAACTGGACGAGCATGTCGACGCGCGACGCCCAGTAGGCGCGGGCCGCCGCGTCCGCCACGTACCGAGCCTGCGCCGCCGGGGAGACGCCGAAGACCGGGTCGGGTGGATTCGTCTGGTAGCCGTACTCCGTCAGCCACAACCGTATGGGTCCCCAGGCTTTGTCCGTCTCCTGCTGGAGCCGTTTCAGCGCCGCCATCGTCAGCGAGTGGCAGTGACCACAGTTCGTCGAGAAAGGTGTTTCGACGTGCGGGCGCGCCGGATAGGGATTGTGCGCGTACGCGTCGAGGCGCGCCCTGGCGGCACGCATGCCGCGAATCCATGCCACCGCTGAGACCGCGCCGTAGGGCGCCGTCACGCCGCCGCCGACGTCGTTCGCCTTGTCGGCGGCGTGCAAGGCGTCATAGGCGGGGTTGAGGATCCGCTGCACGTACAGCGCCGGCGTCGTCGGCCGGAGGAACCCGGCCAGGTTCGGCTCGTTCCAGATCAACCACTTGTGCACCCACCAAAAACGCGACGCAGCGGCTTCCGCGAACCACGCGATCGACCACTTCGAGAGCGGCGCGAAGTTCGGTCCCAGTCCGCCGTTCGTCCAACGCGGAGCGCCCCAGATCGTCAGCAAGACGCCGATGTGGTGCGCCCGCAGCACCGGGAGGACGGTGTCTGCAGCGCCCCACTGGTATGCGGGATCGTCGTCCCGGCGTGGAGTCAACGGCTGCGTTGGCGCGATCTGATCCCAGCGCAGCGTGTAGCGCACGAGCTTCACGCCGAGCCTGTCCAGCTTGTCGACGCGTTGTTCGATCGTGCCCGGCCCGTACGCAAGCCACGCGTCGTCCTGGATCCCGTACGTGACACGCGGTGACGCCGACGCCGTGCCTGCCGCGGTACACGCGGCGGCGACGACGGCGATTGCCAGCCACGCGCGTCCCACGTCAGCAAACAGTACGGATCGGCTTTGGCGGGTTCGTTAGGAAACAGTACGGATCACCGCCGCGGGACCTTCCATCCCCACGAACAGTGGCACGACATCGAGGACGCTCTCGCGCGAGCAGAAGCGGATGTCCTCCTCGAGCCCCGGTGGCCCATAGGTGCGCGCCGTGAGCCCCGAGTGCGCGTCCAGAAATGCCCTCGCGATCACCTCTGCAGCGATCGCCGCGTCGGAGCGCTGCCCGCCGAGCTCCTGCACGATGCGCCCCGCGCAGTAGGCGTCGTCGAGCGCGAAGGCGCCCTTGAAGCCGGCGCACAGGATCGCCACGTCCCGCCCGCGCTCGCGCACCTCCCGCGCGAGGGCGTCGAGGTTGAGCAACGAGCCGAGCAGCACGACATCACAGTGCGCCGCAGCCCGAGAATCGCCGCCGTGCCGTTCGTCGTCGACAGGATCAGCGTTTCCGCACGCGCCTCGAGGAACTCGCGCGGCGAGGCGCCGACGTCGAAGCCCTCGATCCGCACCGCGTTCCGCTCGCCGCCGACGATCGACTCGTCGACGCGGGCTCGCAACTCGCGCGCCTCGTCGATCTCCTTGCAGCAGAGGACCCGTTCGTAACCGGAGGCCAGCGCCTGCGCGATCGTGGAGGTCGCGCGTAGGACGTCGACGACGATGGCGACCGGCGCGGACGCCTCCTCGGCCGGTGTGAAAGCAACATGGACCCTCAAGCCGACTAGGCTAAACGCATCTACTGCTACCGCCACCCGAACCGCGAGACCGGCCTCTCGTGCACCGAATGCGACCGGCCCATCTGCACCGAATGCCTGCGAATGACACCGGTTGGGCCGCGCTGCCCGGACCACGCGACGCAAGGGCGGCCGTCGCTTCGGGCGCCGACGCGCCAGCGAGCGGCGCGACGCGTCTCCTACCTCCGCACCGACCAGCCGTTCGTGTCGTACGGGATCATCGGCCTCAACGTGCTCATCTACCTAATAACCGTTGCGCAGGGCGCGGGCATCAATTCGCCCGGCGGCTCGCTGTTCGCGAAGTGGGTGCTCTTCGGGCCCGCCGTCGCGAACGGCGACTGGTGGAGGCTGATCACCGCCGCCTTCCTGCACGCGAACGTCCTTCACATCGGGTTGAACATGCTTGCAGTCGGCTGGCTGGGAGCTCCGGTCGAGCGCTTCGTCGGCCACCTGCGCTATCTGGCGCTCTACCTGGTCTCGGGTCTCGCGGGATCGGCCGGTGCGCTCATCGCGACCCCAACGTCGCCGACGGTCGGTGCCTCGGGGGCGATCTTCGGGATCCTCGGGGCGCTGCTCATCATCGAGTACCAGCAGACGGGCAGCATCACCGGCCAAGCCTTCACGCTGATCGTGATCAACCTCGCGTTCTCGTTCACGGTCAACGGGATCTCGGTCGGCGGCCACATCGGCGGCCTGATCGGAGGGATACTCGCGATGCTCGCGCTCTCCCGTTTCGGCCGCGCGCACGTCGCGTACGGCAAGCCGGGATTGCTCGGCGCGGGGGCCCTCGTCGCCGTCGGCGTCGGCAGCATCCTTGTCTCCTATCTGAAGGTGCGCGGGTACGCATGAAACGATTCGTGGTCGTCGTCCTCTGCGCGCTGGTGTTCGTTCCGGCGGCCGCGGGGGCGCGGCCGCTGTTCGGCGTACTGGGAGACAGCCACCGTTTCGAGTCGCTCACGGGACAGGACACGCAGGTCGGCCACACGATCGTCGGCTGGGGCCAGGGCGCGACGTGGGGGCAGAAGTTCGCGCGCCTGTTCACGACGATGGGCGACATCCCAATGCTCGGCTTTGGCGCGAGCGTCAGCGGCCGGGAGGCGATCACGCCCGCGCAGATCGCGGCTGGCAAGGGCGATGCCTACCTCATCGCGATGAACGCAGCGATCGCAGCGTGGGGCAAGCCGATGTACGTCCGCCCGCTCGGCGAGATGAACGGCCACTGGAACGTGTACTGCGCGTTCACGAAGGCCGGACGGGCAAAACCGGGGCACTCCACCGCCGAATTCAAGAAGGCCTTTGCGCGGATCTACCTGATCGTCCACGGCGGTCCCGCCGTCGTAGTCAACGCGAAGCTGCACAGGCTCGGCCTGCCGCCCGTCGCCGGCGACCTGCCGGTGAATCCGGCGCCGCTGACGAAGGTGATCTGGAATCCGCAGGGGTACGGCGCCCCGGACATTCCGGCGAATCGCGCGCAGGCGTACTACGCGGGAGACAAGTTCGTCGACGTCGTCGGCAACGACCTCTACGACCAGGGCGGCAAGGCCGAGTGGGCTGCGAATGAAGCGTTGTACAACGCGCACCCGAGCAAGCCGTACGCGATCCCCGAGTGGGGACTGTGGGGACTCGACGATCCGCTCTTCGTCCTGAAGATGGCCGCGTTCGTCAAGACGCACCGGCGCGTCGAGCTCATCTCGTACTTCAACAGCAAGCCCGGCTCGATCTTCGACTTGGGGAACAAGCCGAGGAGCCGCGCCGCATACCGGCAGGCGATCACTCCGCTCGGCTGATGGAGTACAACCCCGTTCCGCTGCAGTACGAGCGGCCTTCGGCGGACGCATCGCTCGAGGGATCGCGGACGTTCCTCGAGCTGCTGCGGGCGCGCCGCTCGATTCGTCGCTTCTCGAGCGAGCCGGTCCCGTGGGAGCTGGTCGAGAACGCGATCCGCGCCGCGGGCACCGCACCCTCCGGCGCACACCAGCAGCCGTGGACGTTCGTCGTCGTCTCGGATCCGGAGACGAAGCACCGGCTCCGCGAAGGCGCGGAAGCGGAGGAGCGCGAGTTCTACGACCACCGCGCCACGCCCGAATGGAAAGAGGCGGTCCGGCCGATCGGCACCGACTGGGTGAAGACGCACATCACAGACGCGCCGTACGTGATCGTCGTCTTCGAGCAGCCGTGGCGGTGGGAGAACGGGCGCAAGGTGAAGCACTACTACGTGCGCGAGTCTGTCGGCATCGCCGTCGGCTTCCTGCTCGCGGCGCTGCAGGCGGCGGGCCTCTGCGCGCTGACGCACACGCCAAGCCCGATGCGCTTCCTCGGCGCAATCCTCGACCGGCCGGAGAACGAGCGGCCGTTCATCCTGATCCCGGTCGGCTATCCGGCGGATGACGCCGAGGTGCCGAACCTCGAGCGGAAGCCGCTCGACGAGATCCTGGTGCGGGTGTAGGCGCGGAGCCGAAGCGCCGCGCCTACACCCTTTCGTTCCTACATCGGCTGCGCCGCCGCGGCGGGCAACTCTGCCTCGGCGGGCCTCGCGACCAACACTCCGCTGACCACGGCCGTCCAGCCGAGGAAGACGAAGAAGATAATCATGCTGTAGCCCCCGTCGGGCGACCAGAACCCGCTGCCTTCCGACCACGTCGTGCTGCCGATCGCGAATGCGATCGCGGCAGCCGTGCCGACCCAGGCGAGCCAGTCGGGCAGCACCTTTGCGCGCATGCCCGCAACCGACGTCGCAAGAGCGAGCGACGCGACAGGGATCGTGATCAGGACGCCGAGCGGCCACTGCAGGTCATAGATCGCCTTCGTGATTCCGTCGTCCCCGGCGCCGGCGATGCTGAAGGCCAGCGCGCCGAAGATGACGGCGAACCACATGAAGATGCCGGCGACAACGAGGCCGGCACCGTAGGCAACCGACGCGAGCCGCGGCTCTCCGGCCTTCCGGAGGATCGCGGCGAGTGATGCCAGGAACCAGACGAAAAAGAGGGTCCCGAAGCCGATCAGGACCGCCGCGGTGAGCATGCGGCCGTGATGGCTTTCGATGTACGACGTGATCTCGCTTGTCGACGCGTCGCTGCCCGGAATGTTTCCGGCCAGGCCGTACGCGACGAGAGTCGAGACGACGAACAGGATCCCACTCGCAGGTGCCCAGCGGTCCCACATGCCTTTGTCCATGTGTCCCTCCTACGAAGAGTGGCGGGAGCATCTTCCTCCCGCCCCTGGTCCCAAATCAAGTGCCGTCTGCTACGTTCGCCGGGACGGCCTCGGCTCCTACGTCAGCCGCCGGCGGCGACGTACTCCGCGGCGCCCGACGCAGCGAGCGCGGCCTGCGCGGCGGCCAGGCGCGCGAGCGGCACGCGGTACGGCGAGCACGACACGTAGTCGAGCCCGAGCTCGTCGCAGAACGCGACCGACTTCGCCTCTCCCCCGTGCTCGCCGCAGATGCCGATCTTCAGGTCTTCCTTGACGTTGCGCCCGCGCTCGACGGCGATCCGCATCAGGTCGCCGACGCCGGATCGGTCGAGCGTCTCGAATGGGTTCTGCTCGAGCACGTCGTGCTGGAGGTAGTACGTCAGGAACTTCCCCTCCGCGTCGTCGCGCGAGAAGCCCAGCGCCGTCTGCGTGAGGTCGTTCGTCCCGAACGAGAAGAAGTCCGCGTACTCGGCGATCTCGTCGGCGCGTATGCATGCCCGCGGCAGCTCGATCATCGTGCCGCAGAGGTACTCGATCTGTCCCTCGTCGTCGATCGCCTGCACGGTCAGCTCGCGCAGTCGGCGCAGCTCTTCCGCAAAGCCGACGAGCGGATGCATGATCTCGACGAGCGGCGCTTCGGAGGTTTTTCGGTGGACGGCGACGGCCGCACGCACGATCGCGCGCACCTGCATCTCGTAGATCTCGGGAAACATCAGGCCGAGCCGGCAGCCACGCGTGCCGAGCATCGGGTTGGCCTCGTGGAGCGCACGGATGCGCCGACGCATCTTGTCGTCGCGCGCGTCCTCCTCCGCCGGAAGGAACTCGTGCAGCGGCGGATCCAGCAGCCGGATCGTCACCGGCAGCCCTGCCATCGCGTCGAAGATCCCCTCGAAGTCGGACTGCTGCATCGGCAGCAGGCGCTCGAGCGCCGAGCGCCGGCCGGCTTCGTCGTCGGCCATGATCATCTCCTGCACGACCGGCAGGCGTTCCTCGCCGAAGAACATGTGCTCGGTGCGGCAGAGGCCGATCCCCTCCGCGCCGAACTCGCGCGCCTTCACGGTGTCCTCCGGCGTGTCCGCGTTGGCCCTGACCTTCAGCCGCCGGAAGTCGTCGGCCCAGGTGAGCACCGTCTCGAAGTCCTCGTTGATCTGCGGCGGGACGAGCGCCACCTTGCCGATGTAAACCTGCCCCGTCCCACCGTCGAGCGTGATCGGATCACCCTCGCGCACCGTCGTGCCGCCGATCTGCGCCGTCTTGGCCTGAACGTCGATCGTCACGCCCTCTGCGCCGGCCACGCACGGCTTGCCCATGCCGCGCGCGACCACGGCCGCGTGCGACGTCATGCCGCCGTGCACCGTGAGGATTCCCTGCGCCGCGATCATCCCGTGGATGTCATCCGGCGTCGTCTCCCACCGGACGAGCACGACCGCCTCGCCCGCGTCGCCGCGCTTGGCCGCGGTGTCCGCGTCGAAGACGACAGCGCCGGAGGCGGCGCCCGGCGACGCGTTCAGCCCCTTCGCCGCGACCTCGAGCTGTGCGTTCGGATCGATACGCGGATGGAGCAACTGGTCGAGGGAGGCCGGGTCGATCCGCGCCACCGCCTCCTCGCGCGTGATCAAACCCTCCTCCACCATGGAAACGGCCGCCTTGAGGGCGGCCGCTGCGGTGCGCTTCGCGCTGCGCGTCTGCAGGAGGAAGAGCTTGCCGTCCTCCACGGTGAACTCGATGTCCTGCATGTCGCGGTAATGGCGTTCCAGGGTCGCCATCGTCTCGACAAGCTGGTCGAACGCATCCGGAAGCGTCTCCCGCATCTGCTCGAGCCGCAAAGGCGTGCGGATGCCTGCGACGACGTCCTCACCCTGGGCGTTGGGGAGAAACTCGCCGTAGAGACCCTGCTCGCCCGTCGACGGGTCGCGTGTGAAGCTCACGCCGGTTGCCGACGTGTCGCCCTTGTTGCCGAACACCATCTGCATGACGTTCACGGCCGTGCCGAGGTCGTCCGGGATCGCGTGCGCGCGGCGGTACACCTGCGCGCGCGGGTTGTCCCATGACTGGAAGACTCCCCGGACTGCGCGCGTCAGCTGGTCGCGTGCGTCCTGCGGGAACGGGCTGCCCGTCTCCTCTTCGTAGATCGACTTGAAGACCCCGACGAGCCCGTTCAGGTCGTCGGCGTCGAGGTCTGTGTCCTGCTGCACGCCCTTCGACTGCTTCAGGTCGGTAAGACGCTGCTCGAAGCGGTGCGCGTCGATGCCGTCGACGACCTCGCCGTACATCTGGATGAGCCGGCGATACGAGTCGAACGCGAAGCGCTCGTTGCCCGTCGCCTTTGCAAGCCCCTCGGTCGCGACGTCGCTGAGACCGAGGTTGAGGATCGTGTCCATCATGCCCGGCATCGAGACGGCGGCGCCGGAACGGACGGAAAGAAGGAGTGGATCGTCCGGGTTGCCGAGGCGCTTGCCGGCGCGCTGCTCGAGGCGCTCGACATGCTCGGCGATCTCGTCCTCGAGACCATCCGGGAGGCGTTTTCCTGCCGCCATGTAGGCACGGCAGGCGTCCGTCGTGATCGTGAACCCCGCCGGGACTGGCACGGCGATCTGCGTCATCTCCGCGAGGCCGGCGCCTTTGCCGCCGAGGAGCTCGCGGCCGGCGCCGGAGGGGTCGTCGAAGTCGTAGACGTACGCCATTGGGACGCGAATCCTTTCCTATTTGGCCTCGCCCCGCCGCGGAGTGCCACGGCGGCCTCGTAACGCGGTCCGCGCAGCCGCGGCGGCGGCTACGGATCTACGTTCTCCGTAGCGCCGCCGCGCGCCGCTCGCGTCAAGCGCCGGTCAGTTCCGCCGCGATCTCGCAGAACGGGAAATCGTCTGCGAAGCCGGGGTGCGGCCCGTGCACGATGGCGCTCGTCTCCTCGATGAACTCCGCTCCGGGCGCGCCGTCGCCCAACGTGTCGAAGAGCGCTGTATGGCGGATCATGCCGCGATCACGGACGATCACATTGCCGTTCGCGTCCTCGAGGATAAACGGCTGCCCTGCGTCAACGGCGACGAACTCGTAGATCGTCCCGCTCACCTGCGTCGCCTTGATCTCGTGGAACACGCCGTGACCACGATTCACGAACCACTTGCCAGTGTCCGGATTCGTGAGCACGTCGCGGTACCAGTACGTGTCCTTCACGAAGAACGCCTCGCCGCCCTTGTCGACCCGAAGGAGCGCCTGGCCGTAGAACGTCGACTCGACTTCGAGGGTGAAGCCGCAGTCGTCGAAGCTGAACGAATCGGTGCCCGAGTAGTGCTCCTGCCCGATCACGGTCGCCGCAGCCGGGCCTCCCCAGAACACGAGCGCCGCCACCGTGGCCAATCCGAGGACCAGCATGTTGAACCGGCTGTTCCGCGCTGCCGGGATGCGCCTCATTGCCTGCCTCCTATCGCCGCATGTAACTACTGGCGCTATCTTCCCGCCGACTGCGGGCGAAAGTCAACGTCAGCGGGACCCAGGGCAATGACCGCGTGCGCCGGATCGATACGAACGGGATCATCACAACCGTCGCCGGCAGGGGTTGACTGGAGAGAGATGCTCGCCGGTCGGCGGCATCCCTCTCGCAGATCCGCTGCTGTTACCGCTTCTGGTCCAGCGCCTCGAATGCCTGCTGGGCAATCGGCGTGATCGCCGTCTGCTCCTCGGGAGTCAGCGTCCCGCACGGATCGGTCGCCGGAGCGGCCGGCTCGCTCGCAAGTGGAGGCTCCGGGAAGTGCGCCGGGACGAACCTGACGGCAACCGCCTGGCGGTAGAAGTCCCACTTGTCGCCCTCGTTGACGGCGAGCCGCACGTCGTGCCAGCCCGGGGTCGCGCTGAACTCGTGGTTCACCTTCGGATCAGTCGTGGCGAGCGTCGTGCCGTCGCCGAAGTCCCAGTAGTACTTGAGTCCATCGGCCTTCCCGTCCGCAGTGCGCGAGAACGACGCGTCGAAGCCGACCGCCGACGTCAGGAACGGCTTTGCGGGGTCGGTCTCGAAGTACGCGACCGGGTTGTCGCTCTTGCTCTCCGAGCCGCCGTACGCGTCCTTCGCGATCACGTACGACGTCCACGTCGCCGGGAGCTCGAGCGCGCGCTTGAGCCCCTCCGATGGCGACTCCACCCCGTCCGGCCCGTGCGTCGTGCCGGAGGCGTAGTAGTTCAGGTGCGCGACCGTGTCGTCGTTCGTGTCGTAGAGCGCGTACTGGCCCAGGGTCGGCTTGCTCGCATACGAGGCCGGGTACGGATTCTCGTTGCCGCCGACCTGCGGGTTCGTGCTCGTGTCGTAGGCGCCGATGATCCCGTAGCCCGGGATGCCCCAGTCACGGATGAACGAGACCTGGTCGGTGCGTCCCGTGTTGTCGTCGACGACCGGCGAGTACTGCGGGATGTCGCTCTGCAAGTAGGCCGGCACCGAGGTCGGGCTCGGGTTGACCGGCGTCGAGCCGACCTGGTCGAGCCGGAGCGGATTCTCCAGCGGCAGGCTGAAGTTGTACTTCTGGCCCAGGACCTGAAACGCCTCGCTGACGGCGTTCGCGGTTGCGTCGCGGAACGCCTGCACGGCCGCAAGGTTGTGCTGGATCCGCTGGATCGCGGTCGCGTTGTACAGGTTGTTCGGCGTCGTGTACAACGGGACGGCGTTGATGTTCGTGTACCACGGGCCGACGCCGCCTCCGACGATGTTGTTCAGGTAGTGCTCGGTGCCGAAATGCCGGGCCGGGTACTCGATCCCGTTCTGGTCCATGTTCGCGACCATGAGGTACTGGCCCTGCGGGCCGTCGGGGATGAGGCCGCCGACGTTGTCGATCCCTGCGGACACCGGGCTGCCGATGACGTGCGCGGAGGCCAGCGGAGCGGACAGGTTGACGCCGGTGCCTGCGTCGTAGACCTGCGCACCCGTGGCGTGCGCCTTCGTCAGTGCAGTGGTCAGGGTGATGCCCGTGCCGTCTGCACCCGCGGTGCCCACCGTCTGGATCGTGTCCATCTCGAGATCTGCACCGCTGTCGACGACGATCTGGTGACCGGCCACCATGCCGGTCACGCTGACCACCTTGATGTTCGTCGCGCCCACCGCGGAATCGGCGGCCAGCGTGGTCGGCACGGAAGCAGCCGTTCCGACAGACGCGATGGTGAAGGTCTCCGGCGTGCCGAACGGGTCGATCAGGATCGTCCGGCCGGCTCCGAGCCCGACGCCGGTCGTGTTGCGCACCTTGATGTTCGTCGCGCCGGCCGATGCGGACACCGCGAGCGACGTGACGTTCGTCTGCGAGTAGAACCCGGAGCCGACGAGACCGCCCTCCTCGTTGTCGAAGAGGCCGATCTTGATCGTGCGCTTCGGGTAGGCGTGGTTCGCGTCGTACCAGCGCAAGAGCGCCTGCACCTCGGCCATGCCCATCGCCTCGCCCGAGCCCGCGTCGTAGGAGGAGCCGTTGCCCCAGTTACCGCCGCGCATGGCGCTCATCGGTGTCGGACTGCCGCTCGCGGAGCCGTTCGCGACGCCCGTCGAGGTCGGCGTGCTGTCGTTGTGGCCGGCGATCAGTGCGATCTGCCCGGCGCAGGATCCGCCCGGGATCGTGACGATCTCATCGTTGAGTTGCCAGGTCCGCGTGCTGTAGACGTGGTCCTTCGCCGTCATGAATCGGCCGAGCGGGCCCATGTGGTTCTTGTCGGGGTTCGTCAGCTCGCTGCCGAACCACTTGTAGAACTCCTGCGCGCCGTTGTAGTTCTGGGTCAGGTTGTTCGGGTCGTTGTAGTTGCTGAGCGGGCCGTCCGACCCAGCCACGCGGAAGATGAAGTTCGTCCCGAGGTGGTAGAGCTCGTCGTAGAGGAAGTCGGCGTCAACGACCGGGCGTGCCGCGTTCTTCTTGCCGGCGGAGGCGCTGCTGGCGACGAGTGCCAGCGGCGCGGCGACGGCCAGAACGGCGAGGCCGCGGATCCACCTCGAGCGGAAGACCTTCAGCTGCGGTCTCATGACTTCCCCTTCCCATCGAGCGCCTGTTTCGCGGCCGCGATGAGACTCGTCGACGCGGTCAGCGTGAACGTCCCGCACGAGTTCGTCGCAGGAGCGGCGCCGGTCGGCCCGTTGACCGGAACCGCCTGTCTGTACAGGCCCCAGTCACCGTCCTTCCGGACCGCGAGCCTCACGTCGGCGTAGATCGGTGCGGAGTACGTGTGCGTGACCGTTCGTCCCACCGCGTGCGTGCCGTCACCGAAGTCCCAGTAGTACTCGAGGTCCTTCGTGTCGCCCTTCTCGTCGCGGGAGAAGCCGGCGTCGAACTTGACGGTCAGGCCCGACGGGTTGACCGGATCGGTCTCGAAGTACGCAACCGGAGTCTTCGGCCGTTCGGTCGCGCCGAGGTAGCGGTCGCCCGCGAGCAGGAGGCTCGTCCACTGGGCGGGCAACTCCAGCGCCCGCACGAGCTCCTCGGTCGGCTGCTCCGGCCCTGCAACGCCGTGAGGCGCGCCCGCGGCGAAGTAGTTGAGGTGCTCGAGCGTGTCGCTGAGGAAGCCCTGCGGCTGTCCCTCGAGAACGCTGACCGGCGCACTGCTCGAGTGCGTCGCGGTGAGAGCCGCGTTGAGGTCGACACCGGTGCCGCCGGCACCCGCCGTCCCGACGGCCGCGATCGTCCTCACTTCAGCGTTCGGGCCGGGGTCGATCAGGAGCGTCTGGCTCGGGCTCAGATGAGCCGTGGTCGCCACCTTGATGTTGCTGTCGCCGGCGGCCGACGGCGCCGTCAGTGCGGTGTCGGGCAGGGTCACGGTGCTGCCGCTCGCGTGTGCGAGAGCCAGCGGCGGATCGATGCTGTCGCCGGTGCCGGTGCTGCCCGTCGTCCCGATGCTCGTGATCGTCCTCACTTCGGCGTTCGTCCCGAGGTCGATCGAGATCACCGAGCCGACGGCGAGCTCCGCGTTCGAGCTGATCTTGATGTTCGTCGCGCCGGCGGCCGCCGCGGCCGCCAGAGTCGTCAGCGAGACGCCCTGCGCCTGGGGCGTGCCGTTGCCGAGCTGGAACGTTGTCCCGTTGCCCGCGTAGTCGACCACCGGTGTCGCCTTGATGCCCGCGTTCACCGACGCCGCGTACGGGTTCTCGTCGACGGTGCTGTTCTTCACGCCGCTGACCGTGAAGCCGGGGATTCCCTTGTCGAAGAACGCCTGCTCGTCCTCGACAGCGTCGGTGTCGTCGCGGACCGGGGAATACTGCGCCTGGTCGGCTGACGAATAAGCGGGCTTGAACGGCGTCGGGACGAACGGGGTCGGCGCCTGGCCTACCTGGTTGTAGCGAAGCGGGTTCTCGAGCGGCACCGAGAAGTCGTACTTCTCACCCTGCTGCTCGAACCCGGCGAGAAGGGCCGCCTGGAGATCGTCGCGGAACTGGCCGATCGCCGCCGAGTTGGCTGCGATGTTCGCACCCGACGAGCCGGAGCCCGTGTCCCGGTAGGCGCCGTTCGGCGCAGTCGGCGTCGCCTTGATGAACGTGAACCACGGACCGACGCCCCCGCCGGTGACGTTGTTCCAGAAGTACTCGGTACCGAGGTGGCGGGCCGGGTAGTCGAGCCCGAGGGCGTCCATGTTGGCGAACAGGACGTACTTGCCCTGCGGCCCGGCCGGGATCAGATTGTTCGCGTAGTAGGCCGATCCCTCGCGCAGCTTCTGACGGGCGTCGAGGAGAGCAACCTTCAGCGTCCGCTTGGGATACGTCTTGTTGGCGTCGTACCAGTCGAGCAGAGCCTTGTATTCGCTGAGCGTGAGCGCGACGCCGGAGAGGCCGTCGTACGCGCCCTCGTTGCCGAGGTTGCTGAGCGTGATGTGACGACGCGCCGCACCGAAGCCGCTGATGCCGCTCGTCGTGCCGGAGTCGATGAGCCCGACGACGTCGGTCGGCACGGCGGTCTCATCCGGATGCGCGGCGAGCAGCACGCGCTGGCCGGGACAGACCGCACCCGGAAGCGTCACCTCGCCATCGTTCGAGTCGAACTGGTAGCCGCCCGTACGCCGGAAGTAGTGATCGCGCGCGGTAGCGAAGTCCGCGAGAGGCGTCGGGTTCTTCTTGTCCGCCTTGGAGTTCGTAAGCGCGTTCTTCCAGTACGCGACAAGCTCCTGCCAGCCGTTGACCGTCGGGGGCAGGTTGAACGGATCGGCGGCGTTGCGCGGGTCGCCGTCCGCGCCCGAGACGCGGTAGCTGAAGCTCGTGGCCATGTCGTAGAAGTGGTCGTACAGGTAACCGGGATCAACGACCGGCGCGGCAACCGTGGCCCTGGCCTCTCCGCCCGCCGTCGCCACGCCGCCTGCGGTGACGCACAGCGGCACCGCGATCGCCAGAACAGCGATCTGGGCCAGCGAACGGCGTCTCCGAACGTTGCGAAGCACCTTCATGCCGTACCCCCCATCCGCGAAGGCGCGATTCTTCCATCTCGGGCCTCCTACTTGCAGGATTGCTCGATCGTCTTCGAGGCGCCGATGATCCGCTGCTCGACCGGGCGGTCGGTCATCGCGGCAGCCGCGGCCTGGAAGTCGCCCCGAGCGGCGGGCTTTCGGGCGCGCGCGAAGTCGCGGGAGAAGGCGCGCAGCGCCGCGACGAGCCGGCGGTCGGCCGCGACGAGCGCCGCCGGAATCGGCCCTCCCGCCATCAGCCGCGCCGAACGCTCGAGCTGCACCTGCTCGATCGCAATCCGGCGAACGAGCTGCCGCTTGCTCAGGGAGTGCGCGATCAGTTCGGAGCTCGTCTTGATTGCAAGCGTCACGCGCTGCAGGCGCGCGAACAGGAGCGCGCACGCCGGCCGGTCTGCCGGCGAGACTGTGATTGCGCCGGTCGTCGTTCGACGGGATGCCGAGTTGTCGCCGCCGCAGCCCGCGAGCGCGGACACGACGAGCACCACGACAGCGGTTGTGATCGGCACCCGCATCGAGCTCCGAGCGCAGGCTACTGAGATGATTTCGGCGTGCGCGCCCGCCTCGTCCTTCTTGTCGTCCTCGGGGCCGTGGCGGCCGGATGCGCTACCCATCACGCGAAGCTGACGGGCACCGTCAGCTCTGCGGCGCCGCTGATCCCGTGGACGGACGAGCCGGTCCCCGAGCTCGCGGTGCGGAAGACGACGCCCGCGCCGCCTTGCCGGGCGTCGCAGCTCCGGCCGGTGGGAGACGGCTTCACGTTCCAGGCGGCGATCTCGGGAGCCACGGGAAGCGTGGCCCTGCGCAACATCGGCACTGCTCCGTGCAGCCTCAGAGGCCGGCCGGCGGTGCGCTTCGTCGGCGCTCCGAAGGCGCCCGAGCAGCGACAGGTTCCGCTTCCGCCGCAACAGCCGCCCTTCCCGCGGCTCCTGCTTCCCGCGGCGCGGTTGCTGTCGCTCGCGCCGGGCGATTCGGCGTCACTCGGGATCGAGTGGCGCAACTGGTGCGTGCCGAACGCGCAGACCGCGAAGAAGCCGCTCATCCCACCGACGTCCGTACGCATCACGCTGCTCGACGGGCGCGGGAGCCTCGATGTCTACTACAACGCCGTGACGAGCTGTGAGCACCCCGAGGGCCCGTCGACGATCGGCGTTCGGCCGTTTCAACCACCCGTACTACCGAGCACGAAGCCGTGGACGACGCAGATCCTGAGCGCGAAGGTGCTGACGCTCGCGGGCGGCGCCGGACCGCTGCATGCCAGGCGCGGCGAGCTACTTCGTTACTCGGTCGGCCTTCGCAACGACGGCCGGGAGACGGTCGGGTTCGCAAGGTGTCCGTTCGCCGTCGAGCTGCTCGCGCCGGAAGGCAAGCCGGAGGCGCACCGGCTGGATTGCGCCGCCGCGCATCCGCTCGCGCCGCACGCGACGCTCCGCTTCGAGATGCGGATCCGCATCCCGGCAACTGCGCCGCTCGGCCCCAACGGCCTCTTCTGGGAGCTCGATCCGGTTGGAGCCCAGAGCCCGGAGGTTGTGTCGCGCGTCATCGTGGGCGTCGCACGTGCGCCATGAGCCGAGCGATGCGTATCCCGATCCACAGCGGAAGGAAGATCACGTAGAAGAGGATGAGCGCCGGCGCGAGAAGCGCCCACCACAGCGCCCAGCGCCACAGCGGGACCGGCGGTTTCTCCGTCACGCGTTCGCCGCTGCCGACTTACGCCGCTCGACGATGCGCAGCACGCGCTGTGCCGTCTCCTCGATCGACAGCTCGGAGACGTCGACGACCGGGCAGCCAAGCTGCCGGTGGACGGCCGCTGCGTGCTCGAGCTCTTCGTAGATCTGGACGAGCTCGGAGTACGCGCTCTTCGACAAGCGCATCAGGCGAGCGCGGACCTGGCGGATCTCGGAGAGGCGCTCCGCGTCGATCGTCAGGCCCACGATTTTCGCGCGGTCGATCTCGAAGAGCTCCTGCGGCGGCTCGATCCCGCGCACGATCGGGACGTTCGCCACCTTGTACCCGAGGTAGCCGAGGTACATCGAGAGCGGCGTCTTCGACGTGCGCGAGACGCCGACGAGCACGATGTCGGCGTCGGCGAGCCCCGCGCCGAGGCCGTCGTCGAACTTCACCGCGAACTCGATCGCCTCCATCCGCTTGAAGTACTGGGAGTCGAGGGGTGGCCGCCGACCCTTTTCCATCTTCGCCGCCTTCCCCGATACGGCCGCCACCTCCTCGATCGGCTGGCCGAGCAGGTCGCAGCAATGGAGGCGGTCGCGCCTGCAGAGCTCGCGCATCGTGTCGCGGAGCTCTGTGTCGACGAGCGTGTAGACGATCACCGCAGGACGGTCCCTGGTGCGGGAGATCGCAAGCTGCAGGTCGTCGACCGTCTCGACGCGCGGATGGCGGACGACTTCGAACTCGGTCTCGGGGAACTGCGCCTCGAGCGCGAGCACGAGCCGCACAGCGGTCTCCCCCGTGGAGTCGGAGATGACGTGCAACTCGACGAAGGACGTGCTCATTCCCAGGTGCGAGGGTAACCTCCGGCGCGTGACAGAGATCGCCGACCCCGTGACGATGGACAAGATCGTGTCGCTCTGCCGGCGGCGCGGCTTCGTCTTCCCCTCCTCGGAGATCTACGGCGGGATTGGCTCGACGTACGACTACGGGCATTACGGCGTCCTCGCCAAGAACAACATTCGCTCGCTCTGGTTCGAGGCGATGGTGCAAGAGCGAGACGACATCGTCGCACTCGACTCCGCGATCATCCTCAACCCGCGCGTCTGGGAAGCCTCGGGACACGTCGGCGGCTTCACCGACCCGCTCGTCGACTGCCGCACGTGCAAGCTCCGCTTCCGCGCGGACAAGCTCGACGAGGCTCAGTGCGGCCGAAAGCCGAGCAAGCATCCGGGCGAGTTCTCGGAGTGCGACCTGACCGAGCCGCGCCAGTTCAACCTCATGTTCCAGACGCAGGTAGGCGCTCTCGAGGGCGAGAGCTCGGTCGCATACCTGCGGCCGGAGACGGCGCAGGGCATCTTCGTCAACTTCAAGAACGTGCTCCAGATCGCCCGGCGGAAGCCGCCGTTCGGCATAGCGCAGGTCGGCAAGTCGTTCCGCAACGAGATCACGCCGGGCAACTTTCTCTTCCGGATGCGCGAGTTCGAGCAGATGGAGATGGAGTACTTCGTCCCTCCGGGAGAGGCGCACGAATGGTTCCATTACTGGGTCGAGGAGCGGTTCCGTTGGTACCTGAACCTGGGTCTGCGCGAGAGCCACCTGCGGAAGCGCGAGCACGAGGCGTCGGAGCGTTCGCACTACTCGAGCGCGACGACCGATCTCGAGTACCTCTATCCCATCGGCTGGTCGGAGCTCGAGGGGGTCGCGAACCGCGGGGACTACGACCTGACTCAGCACACGCAACACTCCGGCTCGAAGCTCGAATTCGTCGGCGAAGGCGGCGAGCGCTACACGCCGCACGTCGTCGAGCCCGCCGTGTCTATCGACCGCATCCTGCTCGCGTTCCTCGTCGACGCGTACGACGAGGAAGTCGTCGCGGAGCGCGAGCGGACCGTGCTTCGGCTGCATCCGCGCGTCGCGCCGGTGAAGGCGGCGATCCTGCCGCTGATCGCGAAGAACGCCGAGATGGTGAGCCGGGCCCGCAAGCTCTACGAGGTCTTGCGGAAGGGACAGATCGTCGAGTACGACGACGGCGGCGCCATCGGCAGGCGCTACCGGCGCCAGGACGAGATCGGCACGCCGTTCGCGTTCACGATCGACGACCAGACGTTGCAGGACGATACGGTGACCGTCCGGGATCGTGACTCGCTCGCACAGGAGCGGCTGCCGCTCGCCGGCGTGCGCGAGTGGCTCGATGACGCGCTCGAGCGGCCCTGGACGACGCCGAAGCCCGGCTAGCCAGAAGTATCAGGGGGCTAGGAGTGCAGGCTCGTCGATCGTGAGCGTGAGCGCGTCGGCGTCGACTGTCGCTTCGACACCGAGCGGGAGCGTGGCGATGCTCGACCCGTGTCCCAGGGGCAGCCCGTAGAGCACCGGGACGCCGAGCCCGCCGAGGCGGTCCTCGAGCACGTCCTCGAGCGTCTTCGACCGTGGCGAGGAGGTGTGCTCGTGCCACTCACAACCCGCGAGTTCCCCGACGACCATGCCGCGCACGCCTTCGAGCTTGCCGATCTGCTCGAGGTGGAGCAAAGCCCGGTCAATCTGAATCGGCGCTGTGTTGCACTCCTCGAAGAAGAAGATCGTGCCGTCGAGGTCGGGCTCCCAGGCAGTGCCGATCGTGTAGATGAAGTCCGTCAGGCACCCGCCGACAAGCCGACCGCTCGCTCTGCCGTCGGCGATCGAGATGACCGTCAGACGGTCCTGGTCCTCCGGCACCGGACCGGTCGTCTCGCCCGCAAGCACCCGCAAGAACCGCTCGGCGGTGAAGGGTGAAGGCGAGGGATCGCCGAACACCGTCAGGCTCGGTCCGTAGAAGATCGCCAGTTCCGCACGGGTGAGAAGCGCTGCGTGCAGCGCCGTGATGTCGGAGAGGCCGACGAACATCTTCGGTGTCTTCGCAATCGCGTCGAAGTCGAGCAGCGGGATCACCTGCGCCGAGCCGTAGCCGCCGCGCATGGTCTGGATTGCGTCGATCTCGGGGTCGGCGAACGCGGCCTGCAGGTCGGCGGCACGCACCTCCGGGCTGCCGGCGTGCCAATCCGTTTGCTCGAGCGCTCCGGGCATGAGCCTGGCGCGGTAGCCCTTCGACTCCCACCAAGCGATGCCGCGCTGGACGTCGGCACGCGTCTCCGGCGGGCTCGCCGGCGTGACGATGCCGATCGTGGAGCCCGGCGGTGCAGCGCGAGCAACCACGCCGGTCACGCGCTCAGTGTCCGAAGGCGGAATCCGCCGTGGTACTCGTACGACGCCGTGACGACGCCGAGCGCATCGCGTGCGGCACGGTCGCTGAGCCCGAGAGCGCCGGCTTCCATCAGCGGCTTGCCGAGCAGCGCCTCGATGCCACGGATCCCGGCAGGCGAGAGCGGCATCGAACCGGCAGCGCATGCGCTGCACACCGCGCCGCCGGCCTGCGGCGAATAGCCGACGAGCGGCACGTCGTCCGCGCCGCACTCCGCGCAACTCGTCAGGTGCGGCAGGTAACCCGAGAGCCACAGGAGCTTCAGCTGAAATGACAGCGCGAGCGGGTCGACGGCCGGTCGGCTCGGCCGCGTCGGAGTTTTCTCGAGCGCATCGAGAAAGCGCGTCAGCGCCGTAAAGGCACGGTCGTTCTTCTCCTGCTCCGTGAACAGGCGCAGCATCGCCTCGGCGCCGATCAGGCCGACGTTGAGCCGGTACGAGTCTTCGCGGACGCCGTGATGCGCGCGAACCAGGTCGACCCCGGTGACCGTCTGCAGCTCGCCCGAACCCTGGTGCAGCTGGAGCGCGACGTGCGAAAGAGGCTCCAGGCGGGCTCCGAAGCGCGATTTGGTCTTGCGGATCCCCTTCGCGACCGCGCCGATGCGCCCGCGCTCGCGTGTGTACAGGTGGACGATTCGATCGGCCTCGCCGAGCCGCAGAGAGCGCAGGACGACCGCTTCCGTCGGATACGTGCGCGCCACGTATCCAGTCTAGAGAGGGCTCTGACGGGAACGGCCTCGGCCGCTTCTCCGTTGTAATCGATATGCGCCCGATCCGGCTGTATACGACTCGCTGGTGCGGCTACTGCGTCCGCGCGAAGGCGCTGTTGCGCTCGCGCGGCTTGCCGTTCGAGGAGGTCTCGCTCGACGACGAGCCCGCGTTCCGCGAGAAGCTGCATGAGCTGACGGGAGGCTGGACGGTCCCGCAGATCACGATCGGCGACGAGGTGATCGGCGGCTATTCCGAGCTCTGGCGGCTCGACCGCTCCGGGCAGCTCGACGAGAAGCTCGTGGCCTAGCGGCTGCGCTGACAGGTCGGGCAGTACCACGTGCCGCGGCCCGCGACGCGTGTCTTCTCGATCGGCGTGCCGCAGCGGTCACAGGGCTCGCCCAGGCGGCCGTAGACCTTGAACTCCTTCTGCATCGAGCCGGCGCGGCCGTCGGGCTGGCGGTAGTCGCGCAGCGTGGCGCCTTGGCGCTTGATGCCCGCGTCGAGCGCGCGCTTGATGCCCTCGCGTAGGGCGCGCACCTCGGCGGCCTCGAGCTCGCGCGCCGGCCGCAGCGGGTGGATACACGCACGCCAGAGCGCTTCGTCGACGTAGATGTTTCCGAGACCCGCGAGCGTGCGCTGGTCGAGCAGCGCCGCCTTGACGGGTGCGTTCCGGTTGGCCAGGCGCGACGCGAGTGACTTCGAGGTGAACGCGCGCCCGAGCGGCTCGCCTCCGAGGCGCTCGGCGAGGTATGGATCGAGCCCCTCCGGTTCGATGAGGAGCCACGTGCCGAAGCGGCGGACGTCGCGGTACACGACGTCCGATCCGTCGTCTAGATTGACAACAGCACGCTTGTAGGGAACCTCGACCGAGCTTCCCGGTACCGCGTGCAGCAGCGTCCCCGTCATCCGGAGGTGAATCAGGAGAACGCGACCGCTCTCGAACCGGACAACCAAATACTTGCCGCGCCGGCCCACCGCGACGACGCGCTCACCCGTGAGCTCGGCCGCCACCTCGGACGGGTCCTCGGGCCGCGTCAGGCGGGGATCGTCGATCTCGACGCGCTCGAAGCGGCGCCCGACGAGCACAGGCTCGAGCCGGCGGCGGACCGTCTCGACCTCCGGCAGCTCAGGCACCCGCCCAGCCTAGTCACCGACTAGCTCGATAGGCCGAGGTCACGGAGGACAGCGCATCGAGCAGGATCGAGCGCTTCGGCGGTGCTTCGTCGCCGAGCTCGACGGCCGCCAGCACCTCGCGGGTTGCCTGCGCTGCCGATGCCTCGTCACGCGCGTGCACCTCGGCGAGCACCTCGCCTGCGCCGACGTGGTCGCCGCGCTTGCGCCGGCAGACGATGCCCACGGAGTGGTCGACCGCATCCTCTTTCGTGCGGCGACCGGCGCCGAGGTGCAGGGCGGCGAGACCGATCTGGATCGCGCCCAGGCGCGTGACGTAGCCGGCGCGTGGCGCTTCGACCCGTGCGACGACGGCCGCTCGCGGGAGTGCGTCCTCGCTCGGATCTCCACCCTGGGCGCGAATCCAGCGCTCGTAGGCCGCGACGGCGGAACCGTCGGCGAGCGCCGCTTCTGCGCGACGTCGGCCCTCCGCCTCGTCGACGCCGAGATCCGAGAGAGCGAGCAGGCGCGAGCACGCCTCGAGAACGAGCTCGGTGAAATCGGGCGGGCCTTCGCCGCGGAGCGTGGCGATCGCCTCGCGCAGTTCGAGCGCGTTCCCGACCGCGCTGCCGAGCGGCTGATCCATGTCCGTGAGCAGACACACGATGTCGCGCCCGGCACGCGTGCCGAGATCGATCATTGCCTCGGCGAGAATGCGCGCGTCCTGCAGCGTCTTCATGAACGCGCCGTCGCCGACCTTTACGTCGAGCACGATCGCGTCCGCACCGGCGGCGATCTTCTTCGACATGATGCTCGCCGCGATCAGCGAGACGCTGTCCACCGTTGCCGTGACGTCGCGGAGCGCATAGAGCTTCTTGTCCGCGGGGACGAGATCGGCTGTCTGGCCGATGATCGCCATGCCCACGTGGCGTACCTGAGCGACGAACTCGTCCAAGGGAAGCTCGACGCGGAAGCCCGGTATCGACTCGAGCTTGTCCAAGGTGCCGCCCGTGTGACCGAGACCGCGGCCGCTCATCTTCCCGAAGGGAACGCCGCAGGCCGCGACGATCGGGCCGACGGCAATCGACGTCTTGTCGCCGACGCCGCCCGTGGAATGCTTGTCGACGACGCGGCGCCCGAGCTGGGCGGCCATGTCCACGGTCGCGCCGCTCCCGACGAACGCCTCGGTCATCGCGAGCGTCTCCTCGCTCGTCAGTCCACGGAACATCACCGCCATGCAGAACGCCGCCATCTGGTAGTCGGGCACGTCACCCCGCGCGTAGCCGAGCACGAGCTCGCGCAGCTCATCGGCGTCGAGCGCGCCGCCGTCCCGCTTGCGCTGGATCAGCTCCGCCGGGTGGATCGTCACGGCGTGACGATGGGCTGCCCGGGTATGCCGCGCCGCGGCGGTTTGCCGCCGAGCCACGCGTTCACGGTCGCTCCGACGTCGCCGAACTCGCCGTCGTGCCGTGCACCGTTCGCATAGCGGCCTTCGACGTACGCAAGTAGCAGCGCGTGCTCGCGGGAATGGTCAGTCGAGGGCGTCGTCGGGTCGCAACCGTGATCCGACGTCAGGATGAAGATATCGCCGGGTCGCAGCGCGTCGAGCAGATCCGGGAGGCGGCGATCGAAGTCCTGCAGGCAACGGTGGAAGTTGACGGGGTCGTTGCGGTGCCCCCAGAGCATGTCGGTCTCGACGAGGTTGACGAAGATGAGCCCTTCGTCGAGCTCGCGCAGCAGCCGCTCCGTCTGCCCGATGCCTTCGACATTCGACTTCGTCGGATGCGATTCGTCGATGTCGCAGCCGGCGAAGATGTCGCCGATCTTGCCGACACCGTGTACCTTCATGCCGGCGTCTCGTACGAGCGAGAGGTAGTTCGGCTGCTTCGGCTTCAGCGAGAAATCGTGGCGGTTGGGCGTACGCTCGTAGTTGCCCGGCTCGCCGATGAACGGGCGCGCGATCACGCGTCCGACGGCGTGCTTGCCCGTCAGGATCTCGCGCGCGATCCGAGACGCCTCGTACAGCTCCTCGAGCGGAACGGTCTCCTCGTGCGCAGCGATCTGAAAGACGGAGTCCGCCGACGTGTAGACGATCCACTTGCCGGTCTCCTGGTGCTCTTCTCCGAGCTCCTGGATGATCTCCGTGCCGGACGCCGGCTTGTTCCCGAGCACACCGCGTCCGGTCCGGTGCATGAACGGGTCGATAACGTCGTGCGGGAACCCGTGTGGGTAGGTCGGGAACGGCGTCGGCGTCAGGACGCCCATCAGCTCCCAGTGCCCGGTGGTGGTGTCCTTGCCCTTCGAGCGCTCGACCAGCCGCCCCGCGATGGCGGGGGCGCCGGGTTGAGGAGGACAGCCCTCGAGCTCTGCCACGTTGCCAAGACCGATCGCTTCGAGACTCGGCAGATCGAGCCCGCCGACGGCGCGCGCCACGTTCCCGAGGGTGTTCGACCCCTCGTCACCGTATTCGGCGGCGTCGGGCAGCTCACCCGCACCGACGGCGTCCAGCACGATCACGCAGGCTCGCGGCACGCGGCTATCCTACGGCGCGGGATGACTACCGTCCTCGGCCTCGTCGGCATCGTGCTCTTCTGCATTTGCGTGATCGCGCTCGCAGCGGGCGTGACGTGGCTCGTCGTCAAGCTGTCGCCGGCGAAGAAGGCGAAGCCGACCGAGCCGACCGCCGAGAGCTAGCACTCACGGCCGTGAGTTCGTTCCCGTTTGGCCGGTGAAAACCAAGCCTGCGAAGGACGCAGGGAGCCCCGATAGTGGGTTTCTATCGGGGCGACTGAGGACGCCGCAGGCGCAGCGTTTGCAGCCGGCCAAGCGGACAACCGTACTTGCGGCCGCGAGTACTAGACCGGCGCGAGCGGCAACACGTCGTCGAGCGGCGTGTAGTCGAGGTTGTGCGCCTCGGCGACGGCCTCGTACGTGATCTTGCCGTCCACCACGTTCACACCGAGCGCGAGCGACCGGTCCCGTGCGACCGCCTCGCGCAAGCCGTGCTCGGCAATTGCCTCGACGTAGGGCAACGTTGCGTTCGTCAACGCCTTCGTTGCCGTGATCGGCACGGCGCCGGGCATGTTCGCGACGCAGTAGTGCGTCACTCCCTCGACCTCGTAGACGGGCTCGCTGTGTGTTGTCGGGCGGGATGTTTCGGCACACCCGCCCTGGTCGATTGCAACGTCGCAGAACACGGAGCCTTCCTTCATGTCCCCGAGCATCTGCCGAGTGATCAACTTCGGAGCCCGCGCTCCCGGGATGAGCACCGCGCCGATCACGACGTCAGCCTCCTTGATCGACTCGGCGATCTGCAGGCTGGACGACATCACGAGGCTGACGCGGCCGGAGAGGATCTCGTCGAGATGTCGCATGCGATCGATCGACCGCTCGAGCATCGTCACGTTCGCGCCGAGGCCGATCGCGATCACCGCGGCGTTGTAGCCCACGATGCCGCCGCCGATCACGAGCACGCGCCCGGGCGCCACGCCGGGCACGCCGCCGAGCAGCAGCCCGCGGCCGCCGAGCGGCTTCTCGAGGAAATACGCGCCCGCCTGCGCGGCAAGCCGTCCCGCGATCTCGCTCATCGGCGCCAGCAGGGGCAGCCGCCCGTCCGGCGTCTCGACGGTCTCGTACGCGACCGCGGCGATGCCGCTGTCGGCGAGCGCATGCGTCAGCGGCTCGTCGGCGGCGATGTGCAGGTAGGTGAAGAGCACGAGCCCCTCGCGGAGCCGCGGGTACTCGGCCGGGACCGGCTCTTTCACCTTCAGCAGGAGCTCGGACTCGTTCCAGACCTCGGCGGTCGTGCCGATCCGTGCGCCCACTCGCGCGTACGCCGAGTCGGCGAACGCGCTGCCGACGCCTGCGCCGTTCTCGATCAGCACGTCGTGTCCGCGCCGGATCAGCTCGAGCGCGCCCGCCGGCGTCAGCGCGACGCGATACTCGTCCGACTTGATCTCTTTCGCGACGCCGATCCTCACCGCGCGCGAACCTTATCTGGACGCGCGTGACTCGACGCGAAGACGACCCAGTGACGGCGCATATCTACCGATAGGCTCGCGGTGGGTGGTGGGTTAGGGGTGCCCCGTGGAGCCTGGCCTCAAAGGCCGCGTTCGCGTAGGTAGAGCAAGAGCGCGGCAAGGCTCTTCGCGTCCTCGATTTCGCCCAGGCGCGACGGAAGCTCGGACACGAAGATCCGTACGAGCTCGATCGACTCGTCGTCCTCGAGACGCTGCTCGCCCTCTTCGACGCCGTCGGCGAAGAACACGTGCATCAACTCATTGCAGAAGCCCGGCGTCGTCCAGAACGACGTCGCGTGACGCCACACGCCGCCTCGCAGGCCGGTTTCCTCCGCGAGCTCGCGCTGGGCGCACGCGATCGGCGGTTCGCCGTCCTCGAGTCCGCCAGCCGGCAGCTCGAGCAGCTTCTTCCGCGCCGGCTCGCGCGGCTGGCGCACGAGCGTAACCCGGTCTTGGGCGTCGACGGCGACGATCGTGACTGCCCCGGGATGTTGGACGATCTCACGCTCGTGCTCACCCCAGCGCTCGACGACGACGTCGATCAGCTTGCCGTCGTACACCGTCCGCGACTCATCCGGTTTCATCCAGCCAGCCGCTCCACGAGCTCCCGCTCGTCAGCGCCGAACCATGGCGGCGAGCCGGCAATCGCGTTCGAATGCGCGTGTCCGGGATCGCTTGTCGCGGGAATCGCGACGTCGACGCGCTCGTCGGAAAGGACCCACTTCAGCAGGGCCTGTGGCCACGTCTCGACGCCGAATCCGCGCAGCGGCGCGAGCTCCTTCGGATCCGGTTCGCGGCGGAGCAGGCTCCCTTCCGCCAGCGGCCGCATCGCGATCACGGCGAGCCCCAGCTCAGCGGCGAGCGGCAGCAGCTCGCGCTCGCTTTCACGCTCGTGCGGGTTGAACGGCAGTTGCACGGTGTCGAACCGACCGCTGCGCATGGCTTCCGCGAACTCCGCGAACGCATTGGGCGAGTAGTGGGTCACGCCGATCCTTCCGACGCGGCCGGCCTCGCGTTCGTCTTCGAGCCACTCGACGTGCTCGCGCCAGGAAACGAGGTTGTGCACCTGCTCGATCTCGATGCGGCCGCCGAACCATTCGAGTTGCTTCGCGTACTGCGCGCGTCCCTCATCGAGCGAGCTGGCCCAAATCTTGGTCGCGATCGTGACGTGATCGCGCCTCCCGTCAAGGGCTGCGCCGATCGACCTCTCTGCGCCGCCGTACATCGGCGACGAGTCGACGAGGCGAACGCCGGACCCGAACGCGGCGTCGAGGACCTCGCGCGCAAGCTCGCTGTTGCGCCCGAACGTCCGCCAGGTGCCCAGACCGATCGCCGGGCCGAGACGACGCTCCTCCATCACGAGACGAGACATCTCGCAAGACGTCCGGCCGCAAACGCAGCCGCAAAGAAATCAGGGTCCTCCTCAGGGCCGCGGCCCATTTGCGACAGAGGCAGGCCCGCGCACGCCTCGCGCCACCCCGGCTCGCCCCCGGCCGGTACGTACGGCTCGACGAGGCAGAGCCGGAGCACCGTCTCCGTGTGATGGGAACGGCCGCGGTGGCGGTCACGCGGGTCTGCTTTCGAGACGCGCGGCGCGATCACCGCCCGGCCCCCGAGGGCAGCTGCGGCATTCGCAGCTTGCGCCGCGGCCACGCCGCCGTGCCCGAGCGTCGTGCCGGTACCGACGATGCCGGGCCCGACCGAGCAGACGGCGACCTCGGCTTTCTTCGCGGCGCACCACGCGAGGGCCGAATAGACGTTGACGGCCTGGGCGTCCGCATCGACGCAGGGGCCCGCCGCGACGGCGAGGTCGATCAGCATCCGCTCGCGCAGCGCGCGCACGGCATCCGAGAGCGCGACCGGCAGCGCGCCTCCCGGCACCTGCACGTAGGCGACGCGTAGATCGGCCAGCGCGGCGCACACGGGCACGACTTGCGAGTGGATGCTGCAGCACACGACCGGCATGCCCGCGAGCGAATCGGCGAGCTGACCGTCCTCTTCAACGTGGTGAACTGCGTACTGCAACGGCGTGTACGGCAGCGCCATCACGTGCGCATCCGGCTCCGCCTCGAGCACGAGTCCGCGCGTCAGATTCGCATGCAGAACATCGAAGCCACCGGAGCCCAGTCCGAGCTCGCGTGCCTGCACGTTTACGAGCACCTCGTCGCCGAGCTCGACCGGACCGGTGAGACGGGGATACGCGATGCAGGACACGCCGTCGACCTCCAGACGCACGAGCTCCTCGTGCCGCTCGGCGATCGCGGTGACGGTGCCGCGCCTAAGCGAGAGCGGCATCGACCAGCGCGAGCGTGACGTCGACCATCGCCTCGAGGTCCGCGACGGCGATGCGCTCGTCGGGTGTGTGGATGTCGATCATCCCGTTCGCCAGATTGACGCACGGCAGGCCGCGCTCGTTGAAGATGTTGGCATCGGCTGCGCCTCCGCTCAAGCCGTAGCGCACTTCGCAGCCCGCCTGCGCGAGTGCGTCCGCAGCCACGCGCACGACCTCGTCGTCTCGCTTGAAGCGGTAGCCGCGATACGACTTGCGCGATTCCACGTCGACGCGGCAGTCGCCCATCTCGGCCGCGAACGAGATCGAGTCCAGCATCTCCTGCACGAGATCTGCCAGGTGGCGCTCGTCGTGCGAGCGCGCCTCTGCCACGAACGTGCACGTCTCCGCGACGATGTTGCTCGCGACGCCGCCGTGAATCACGCCGACGTTCGCGGTCGACTGCTCGTCGACCTGACCCAGGCGCAGGTCCGCGATCGCGCGGGCCGCGGCCGCGATCGCGTTGCGTCCTTCCTCCGGAAACATCCCGGCATGAGACGCGCGGCCGTGGAACGTCACATTGAGCGCCTGCGAGTGCGGCGCGCCCAGGACGATCTCGCCGATCGGCGCCGCCTGGTCATATACGAAGCCGTGCCGGGCGACGAGCCGAGATTCGTCGAACGCCGCCGCGCCGCGCAGTCCGACCTCCTCTTTCGGCGTGAACACGAGCTCGATCCCCGCGTGCGCGCGGCGCTCCGCCAGCACGCGCCGGGCTGCCTCGAGCATCACGGCGACCGCGGCCTTGTCGTCGGCGCCGAGGATCGTCCCTGCCGCGTTCCGCACGACGCCCTCGTCGTCGACGACCGGCTCGATGCGCCCTGTTGGCGGAACGGTGTCGAGGTGCGCGCAGAGGAAGATCGGCCTGCCCTCCACCGTCGGCTCGAGCCGCGCGTATAGGTTGCCGGCGGTAGCGCCGATCTTCGCGCCCGCGTCGTCTTCGTCGACGTCGACCGCGCAGTCGCGCAGGTACGAGGCCACAACGTCGGCGACCGCACGCTCCTCCCCCGGCGGGCTGGGAATCGCGGCGAGCTCCATGAAGAGCTCCAGCACCTCGGGCATCGCCCGATCTTAGAGAGAACGTGCCGCAGCCAACCCGACGGTCCCGCGCTCGCGCGCGCGCGCAAGTGCCGCACCGACGAACTCACGGAAGAGCGGCGCGGGACGCGTCGGGCGCGACTTGAACTCCGGGTGGAACTGGGACGCGACGAACCACGGGTGGTCCGCGAGCTCGACGATCTCGACCAGCCTGCCTTCCTGGAACGTCCCAGAGACGACGAGACCGGCGTTGACGAGCGCAGGGCGGTACGCGTTGTTCACCTCGTAGCGGTGGCGGTGCCGTTCGAGGACTACCGAGTCCGCGTAGGCGTCCGCCGCGCGCGTTCCCTCGACGAGCTCCACGGCCTGCGCACCGAGCCGCATCGTCCCACCGAGATCCTCGACCTCCTTCTGCTCGGGCAGCAGGTCGATGACCGGAAACGGCGTCTCCGGATCCATCTCCGTCGAGTTCGCGCCGTCGAGCCCGACGATGTGGCGCGCGAATTCCGAAACCGCGACATGCATACCCAGACAGATGCCGAGGTACGGGATGCGACGCTCGCGCGCGACACGGCAGGCGAGGATCTTCCCCTCCCACCCGCGCGAGCCGAAGCCGCCAGGAACGAGCACACCGTCGACGCCGTCGAGCTCGCGCGCGGCCTCCTCCAGCGTCATGTTCTCGGCGTCGAACCAGCGCACGCGCACCCTGCAACCGTGCTGGACACCGGAGTGCTTCAGCGCCTCGTGCACCGAGAGGTAGGCGTCGTGCAGCTTCACGTACTTGCCGACCAGCGCGATCTCGACCTCGCCTTCGAGCGAATCGATCCGCTCGACGAGCGAGCTCCACTCCTCGTCGGCGCCGCGCGGCGCCTCGAGACCGAGCTTGTCGAGGACGAGCGTGTCGAGCCCTTGCTCCTCGAGCACGGACGGCACGAGGTAGACGTCGCGGACGTCGGGGCACGCGATCACCGCCTTCACGTCGACGTCCGCAAACAGCGCGATCTTGTCGCGGATGTCCGCCGACAGCTCTCCGCTCGAGCGCGCGACAACGATGTCCGGGTGGATACCGATCCGGCGCAACTCGTTCACCGAGTGCTGCGTGGGCTTCGTCTTCAGCTCCCCCGCGGCCTCGATGAATGGGACGAGCGTGACGTGCAGATAGAGGACGTTCTCCGGGCCCGCCTCACGCCGGAACTGGCGGATCGCCTCGAGGAACGGCAGCGACTCGATGTCGCCCACGGTGCCGCCGATCTCGCTGATCACCACGTCCGCGGTCGATGCCTCCGCTGCACTGCGGATGCGCCGCTTGATCTCGTTCGTGATGTGCGGGATCACCTGGACCGTGGCTCCGAGGAACTCGCCCTTGCGCTCCTTGCGCAAAACGGTCTCCCAGATCGCGCCGGCTGTGTGGCTCGAGGCCGAGGAGAGATTCGCGTCGATGAAGCGCTCGTAGTGGCCGATGTCGAGATCCGTCTCGGCGCCATCCTCGGTGACGAACACCTCGCCGTGCTGGAACGGGCTCATCGTTCCCGGATCCACGTTGAGGTACGGGTCGAACTTCTGCGCCTGCACCTCGAGCCCGCGCGCGTTCAGCAGGCGGCCGAGTGAGGCGGCAACGATTCCCTTCCCGAGTGCAGAGACGACGCCGCCGGTGACGAAGACATATTTCGTCACGGTCTTCGCCCCCATGCGTCGACCTCCCGCAAAACGGGTGTGCTCTCGATCAGCTCGCCGAGCGAGCAACGTTCACCGAGGAGCGTGAGGCCTGCAAGGGCGCTGATCGCAACCCACCGGCCTCGTCCCGTGAAACGATTCACGGAACTCAAGCCTAGCATCGCGCCGAGACCGTTCGCACCGCCGTCACCGAGCATCGTCATCTCGCGAAGATCGTAGGGAGTCAGCAGGACGGCGAGCGCGAGCGGCGCGTCGACGACGACGGCCGCCGCGAGGTAGGCCTTGAGCGCACGACCGGGCCGCGTGTCGAGCTGGTTGACCACGTTTGCGCTGAGCGCGACGAGCAGCGCCCCCGACAGCGAGCGCGTGCGCGCCAGCGCGACGAGCGGGATCGCGACAAGCTTGAGCACGCCTGTCGTTCGGCCTGCACGCAGGTGCTCGCGGAAACCGCGCTCCTGCCCGCTCCAGCGGTCGTCGGCGAGGCCGATCGCGGTGATCAGCGGCTCGTGCAGCGCGGCGGTCCAGCCGACGAGCGGCAGGCGCAGGCCGCGATAGTTCACGCGCAACGGTCCTGCCGCGAGGAGAGCGCCCGCGAGCTGACGTCCGCGGTGGACGAAGCCGCGCGCGTCGCGTCCGGTCGCGCGATGCTGCAGCGGCAACTCGACCTCCTCGACGGGAACGCCGCCGCGCACGGCGTCGATCGTCATCCGCGTCTCGGCGCCGAAGCCGGGCGCGAGCGGGAAGACCACCGCACGCGCGTGCAGCGAGAGCGCGCGCTGGCCGGAGAGCGGTTCGCGCGCCGCGAAGCCGCAGCGCAGACGGATCAGCGCGCGGGCGACGCCTTTCGCGAGCCCGAAGCCGCCTCCCTGACGCTCGGTAAAGACGGCGATGCGCAGGCCTTCTGCGGGCAACAGCGCGTCCAGATCGCCTTGGAGGTCGGCGTCGACGAGCAGCAGCGCGCCGGGCGGCGCAGCACGCTCCGCGGCGGACAGCGCCGGCCCCTTGCCCCGCCGCGGCAGGCGCAGAACCGTCGCTCCGGCCGCCTCCGCATGCTCGGCCGTCGCGTCGCGCGAGCCGTCGTCGGCGACGAGCACCTCCGCGTCCGGGAAGGAACGGCGCAGCGCTGCGACCGTCTCGGCGATCGACTCCTCCTCGTCGCGTGCCGCGACGAGGATTGTCAGAGGCTGCGGTTCGGCCGGCCTCATTGCCACGCTCCTGGGTCGCGAGCAGCAAGCGATGCAAGGACGCAGGTCGCGCTCGTGCGGGCAGCACGGGCGCGACCGAGGACGCCGCAGCGCGTAGTCTGATCGCGGGCCAGGGGCATGGAGGATGGGGCCGGCCGAGCCGCCTAGCCAACCGGAAACGTGGGCAGCACGGCGTCGGCGTCGTCCGCGATTCCGAAGTGTCCGGGGCCTCCGCCCGCGAGCAGGAGCGCGAGCGCGGCTCGTCCCGTCGAGAGGTCGATGTCGTCGACGGCCGACAGGCCCCGGTCGAGGTACACCTTGATCGCGGAAAGCGTCGTGCCGCTCTTCTCCACGCCGACGGCCGGGAGCCCGGTCGAAGCGACCCCGGCGAAGACACCGGCAAGGAAGCGCGCCGTCGCGCCCTGCTGCGGCTTGACGCTGCGGACGACGACGATCCCGTCTGCGCGCGGCTTCAGGGGTCCGCTTCGCTCCTCGACGAGCCGGGAGGCGAGTACCTTCCAAAGCGGCGCTGAGCCGCCGAGGGCGAACTCCCGCCCGAGCACCTGCCCCAGCGCGGTCAGCTTGTCGTCGCCGACGTACTGCGCGAGTGCCGGGCGCCCGCCCAGGAGCTTGTCGAGATCCAAAGGGTTGATCGGAACGTCGACGGCCCGGAGGCGGAGCGGCGGCGGTCCGCCCGCATCTTCGAGTGTTTGCTCGATGTCGCTCGAAATGCCGGTGTCGACCGGGCCGATGAACAGGATGGCGATCTGCTTCCCGGCCAGGCGCCCCGCCATCAGCGCGGGATAGCCCTGCTGAAAAGCATCCTCCGTCCGCTTCAGCTGCTTGATCCGCGCCTGCGCCGAGTCGAGGTCGCGCTGCAGATCGTCGTTATGCGCGCGGGCCACGTTCAGGTCGGCCTGCTTCGTGACGCCGCTCCCCGCGAGCCCGACGCCGACGAGGATGCCGATGATCAACGCGACGAACACGGCCGCGAGCGACGCGACGTGGTAGCGGAGATCGAACATCGGTTACAAGTCTGCCGCTGTTTGCACGAGCGCGTGGAGCCGGCCGAGCGCCTTGCCGGGCAGCGATCGGCGCAGCCCGATGAGCATTGGCCCGGACACGCTCAGCCGTGCGAGCGTGCGCTCCGGCTGCGGCTCCGACAGGCGCAGCTCGACATCGAGTCGCTCGCCAGTGAGCTGGAACGCGAATCGCTCGAAGGGCTCGACCGCGAGCACCAGGAGGATCCCGCTCATGTTCGGCCTGCGGAGAAGCGACGGACGGTTTTCGCCGACGATTTGCCATCGTGCCCCAGGAGCGAAGCCACGCCGGTCCGGCTGCAGGCCTCCGATCCCCGGCCACCAATCGGGGAGGTGGTACGGCTCCGACAGGAACGCCCACACATCGGCGCGGGGCGCGAGCAGCTCGCGCGCTGCCTCGAATGTCGGCACTACAGGCCGAGCAGGCTCTGGACGCGCAGGCTCACGAGCTCGATCACGTGACGGAGCTGCGGCGACGCAAGCACGGCCGTGACGATGGCGCCGAGGCCGGCGAACGCGAAGATGACGAGCGGCCAGACACCGACGCGCCGGCTGACGAGACGCGAGACGCCCTTCGCGTCGACGAGGATCTCCCCCACCTTCAGGCGCGTGACGAACGTCGACGCCATCCCGGCGCGGTCGCGCTCGAGAAACTCGATCAGGTTCAGGTGCGTGCCGACGGCGACGATCAGCTCGGCGCCCTTTTCGTAGGCGAGCAGGAGCGCGACGTCCTCGCTGATTCCGGGCGCCGCGACGGCGTGATGCGCCAGCCCGAGCTCCTCGAGCCTCGCGGCGCCCGGCGCGCTGCCGTTGCCGCGGTAGGCGTGGACGACGATCTCGGCGCCGCAGCGCAGCGCCTTGTCCGACACTGAGTCCATATCCCCGACGATCACGTCGGGCTTCCGGCCGAACTCGAGCAGCGCGTCGGCGCCGCCGTCGACGGCCACGAGCACCGGCTTGAAGTCACGGATGTACCCGCGCACGATCCGCAGGTCGCGTTTCATCCCCGGGCCGCGGGCGACGACGAGCGCGTGCCGGTCACGAAAGCTCGTGCGCAGCGCCGGGAACGCGACGGCTCCCGCGAGCACGTTGCCCTCCTCGCGCAGGTGGCGCATCGTGTTCTCGGCGAATTCCTCGAGCGCCTGCGTCACGCGGCCGCGCTGTTCCGAAAGCGCGCGCGCGAGCTCGTCCGCTCCGAGGGTGTGGCCCGACGCGAGACAATCCCCGTTCCGAAAGACACTGTTCCCGCGAATCGACACAAGCTCGCCGTCGCTGACGGCGTCGAAGAGCTCCGAGCTCGGCACGTCGATCAGCTGGACGCCGCCGCGAACGAGGAGGAGCGGGCCGGGATTGGGGAAGCGGCCGGACTGCGAAGGCGAGCAGTTGACGACGACTCGCGCGCCGGACTCGAGCAACTCTTCGGCCGACACGCGGTCGATGTCACGGTGGTCGATGATCGCGACGTCGCCGGGCTTCAGCCGCCGCGTCAGACGCTTCGTCATCCGATCGAGACGCGCCGGACCAGTGAACTCCACGAAGCTCACTGCTTCAGGGTCTCCAGGAACGCGGCACCGCCGAGCATTCGCTCCAGCTCCGCCGGACGCTCGTCGTCGGCGAGTTGCGTGATCCGCGTATGCGTCGGGTCGCCGGGGATCTTCTCGACACGGAAGTGCCGTTCGGCGAGGCTTGCGATCTGCGGCAGGTGCGTGATCGTGACCACCTGGGCATTCTCTGCCGCGCGCGCCAGCGCGCGCCCGACGGACGTGGCCGTCTCACCGCCGATGCCGGCGTCGATCTCGTCGAAGACGAGCGTGTCGCCGCCCGCGACGACGGCGATGGTGAGCGCGATCCGCGACAGCTCGCCGCCGGACGCTGTATCAGCCACCGGTGCAAAAGCGAGACCCGGGTTGGGCCGGATGAGGAATTGCACGTCGTCGGCGCCTGTCGCGCCCGGGTCCCGCGGCGAGAGGACCGCCTGGAACTCGCCGCCGCCCATCCCGAGCCCGGCGAGCTCCGCCGAGACGGATCCGGCGAAACGCGGCGCCGCATGCTCCCGCGCGGCGTGTAGCTCGGCGGCGATGTCGCGCACGCGGCCCTCCGCATCGGCCAGCGCCTTGGCCGCCGCCTCCGCAGGGTCGGCGCCCGCGTCGAGCGCGCCGAGCTCCGCTCTCGCCTCCTCCGCCCGGGCGAGCAGCGCCTCGTAGGTGTCGCAGCGGAAGCGACGCTTCGAATCGGCGATGCGCTCGAGCTGGGACTCGATGTGCTCGAGCCGCCCCGGTTCGGCTGCGAGACCGGCGAGAAACGAGCGCAAGTCCGACGCCGTCTCGCGCAGGCGGAGCTCGACGTCGCGGAGCTCGTCGCCGGCACGCCCGAGCTCCGACGCGAGCGATTCGAGCGGCGCGACGGCGCGCTCGGCGCGTGCGGCCAGCCCGGCCGCACCCTCGCCGTCGTCGGGAGCGAGTGCCTCGGCAGCCTCGGCGGCGCCGGCAACGAGCTCCTCGAGGTGCCGAAGCCGGTCTCGCTGCTCGCGCAGCTCTGCCTCCGTGGCGGATTCGAGCTCGGCGGTGTCCTCGACGAGCGCTCGCAGCTCTGCCAGGCGCTCCGCCCGGTTCGCAGCGCCTTCGTGAAGCTCGTCGTGGCGCCGTCGCGCGGCGGACAGCTCGCGCCAGGCGGCGCGAGCCCCCGCGCGAAGGCCGTTCGTCCCGGCAAAGGCGTCGAGCACCTCGAGCTGGAACGACGGCCGGGCGAGCCGCCGCTGCTGGAACTGCCCCGACATCGCGATCGCCTCTTCCGCAGCAGCTGCGACGTCCTCGCGTGCGGCGGCGCGGCCCCACGCATACGCGCGCGTGCGGCCGTCCTTGAAGATCCGACGGGCGAGCACGAGTCCGGGCTCTCCTTCCGGCCGCAGCTCCTCCAGCGCATCGCTCTGACCGTCCAGCTCCGCCTCGACGTACGTCTCGTCGCCGCCGGCGCCGATCAGCGCGACCTCACCGCGCGCGCCGAGCAGGAGCCCGATCGACTGCGCAAGAATCGTCTTGCCGGCGCCGGTCTCGCCGGTGATCGCGTTCAGGCCCGGCGCGAAGTCGAGCTCGGCCTGGCGGATGAGGACGAGGTTCTCGATGCGGAGGCGGCGGAGCACGCGGTAATTCTCGCGCAAGCCCGACGGCCGACGCCGGGTGCGTCGAAAGCGCTCGTCAGTTTTTACGCCAAAGTCACGCCGGCGCGTGACAAACGGCTTCGATGTTGTTGCCGTCAGCGTCGTGGACGTACGCCGCGTAGTAGTTCTCGTGGTAATGGGCGCGCACGCCCGGCGCACCGTTGTCCTTGCCTCCCGCACCCGTCGCGGCCTCGAAGAACGCATCCACCGCCGCACGATCGTTCGCGGTGAAGGCAACATGTGTCGCCCCGCGATTGGAGCTCGAGCCGATCCAGAAGTCGGGTATGCCCTCGCCGGTGCCGAAGCCGGCGGCGCTTTCGAATTCCATCTGCAGTGAGTAACCGAGCGGTCCGAGCGCCTGCGCGTAGAAGCGCTTCGCTCCCTCGAAGTCGCTGACGTTCGCAGTGACGTGATCGATCATCGATCCTCCCTCCGCGGTCGCCGCCAGTTTAGGCGAAGGCCGAGCGAAACCGTGTCAAGAAGGTGGCGCCGGGAAGCGTCGCCATCAGGCTGCGCGCGTCGCCCAGCCGGACGGTGACGCCGCCGTCCGGCTCGATCTCGCCCACTCGGTGCCCGTCCGCGATCAGGGCGAGCGGGATGTTCTCGGTCCTATTCGTCACGACGACGTCGCGGCCGCGCGGCACGACGAGCGGGCGGGCGTGCATCGAATGGGGCGCGACGAAGCTGACCGTGAGCGCGTCGATCCCCCACATCAGCACGGGCCCGTTGTTCGAGAGGTTGTACGCCGTCGAGCCCGACGGCGTAGCGAGGATCACGGCGTCGCACGGCACGGTGCCGAGAGGCTCGCCGCCGATCGCCCACTCGAGCTCGACGAGCCGGCCGACGTGGCCGCTGGCCGCGACGACGTCGTTCACCGCGACGGCGCGCCCGCCGACGTGCTCGAACTCGAGCGTCGGAAACTCGAGGACGACGTAGTCGCCGGCGAACGCCCGGCGCAGACCGTCCTCGAGCTCGTCCGGCTGCATCGACGCGAGAAAGCCGAAGCGGCCGAAGTTGACGCCGATCACCGGGACGCGGCCGAGGTACTCGTGGAACGCTTGCAGCATCGTCCCGTCACCGCCGAGAACGACGACGAGCTCAGGATCGTCCTGCGTCATCTCGACTCCGGCAGCGCGCGCGACCTCGTGCACCCGTGCGACGGCGCCATCGAAACCTTCGCGCCGGCGGACGAAAAGGCCGGCCCGACGGACAGGCTCAGCCGACGGCTGCGGCGATCCGGCTGTCGATGTCGTCGGCAAGACGCGGCTCCTGTCGTTGGACGAGGCGGAGGACGAACTCCCGGTTGCCCTTCGGCCCCGGCAGGCCCGAGTCTACGACCCCAACCGTCTCGCCTCCCCACGCGAGCGCCTCCTCGGCGATCTCGCGCACGACGCGCCGCTGCACGGCCGTGTCGCGGATGACGCCCTTCTGCGTCTCGCCGCGGCCGGCCTCGAACTGCGGCTTCACAAGGACGAGCGCGTGCCAACCCGGCGCCGCGAGCTTCAGGATCGGCGGCAGGGCGAGCCTGACGCTGATGAAGGAGACGTCGCACGTCACGAGCTGCGGGGGGAACGGCAGCTCGGTGACGTGGCGCGCGTTCGTTCTCTCCATGACGACGACGTGCGGGTCGTCGCGCAGGCGCGGGTGCAGCTGCCCGTAGCCGACGTCCAGCGCGATCACCCGCGCGGCGCCGCGCTGCAGGAGCACGTCAGTGAAGCCGCCGGTCGACGCCCCGACGTCGCAGCAGTCGAGTCCCGTGACGTCCATGCCAAACGCGTCGAGGGCATTCGCCAGCTTGTGGCCCGCGCGCGAGACGTACGGCGGCGGCTTCTCGACTGTCAGTTGCACGTCATCTGCGACCTGCGTGCCCGGCTTGTCGTACCCCAGCACGCGCCCGGCCATGACCAGCGCCTGCGCCTGCGCACGGCTCTCCGCCAGGCCGCGCTCCACAAGCAGGACGTCCAGCCGCTTCTTGATGCGGCCTATTGTCGCGCGACAGAGCCGTCTAGCGCGTAAGCCGCTTGCCGTCGCGCGAAGCAGGCAACCGACGCGACCACCGCGGACAGGCGTCGCCAACCCAGACGGAGGGGCACGTCGCTCGCCGTGTTTCTGCGTTTGCCGGTGGTTGCCGAGATGACACAGCTATGCCCCCGGACTGCGAAACAAATGCGGCTTTGCGACCGAAATCCCTGACCTGAGGGACCAAAATCACTCGACCGAGGCAACTCGGGGCTCCCTACGCCACGCAGCGCGCAGTCAAACAGTGCGCACGGCGAGTTCGTCGACGATCCCCGCGAGCACCGACGTGTCCGCGTCGACCTGCTCCAGCCCCGCGCGAGCGCGGGCCGCTGCTTCGTCGGCGAGGCGTCGCGCACCGTCGACGCCCAGCATGACCACGAAACCGTCGCCGTCGAGGATGTCGTCGACGACCTGGAACAGCATCCCAAGCTCCTCGGCGAACGCGCGCCACGGCCGCTGCGTAGCCGCAGACACGTCCGCGGCGGCGAGCGCGAGCGTCACCGACGCGTAGAAGAGTCGGCCCGTCTTCAGCCGGTGCACCGTCTTGAGATCCGTCGCCGGCTCCATCGTGTCGAGGTACTGGCCGCCGATCATCCCGAGCGTCGCCTCGGCGAGCTCGCGTGCGACGGCCGAGCCCGCGTAGGAGGCCGCAAGTCGAAACGCCTCCGCAAGCAACGCGTCCCCGGCAAGGACCGCCTTGCCCTCGCCGTACGCGGCCCAGACGCTCGCCTTCCCGCGCCGCTCGGCGTCGTCGTCGAGCGACGGCAGGTCGTCGTGGACGAGCGAGAAGTTATGCACCAGCTCGAGGGCCGCGGCGGCCGGGAGGATCCGCTCCGCCTCGGCGCCGACCGCTTCCCCGGTCGCCAGGCAGATGACCGGACGGATCCGCTTGCCGCCCATCTCGACGAATGCGTACCGGACCGACTCCGCCTGACCGTGCAGCTCGGGCCAGAGCTCGAGCTCCTCGAGGTAGTCCTCGACGATCGCCTTGAGCTCGTCAGGAGCCCGCACTCTCGGCCTCCCGCTTCGCTCGCTCCACCTCCGCCTCGACCGCCTTCGCGATCTCCGAGAGCTCGGCGAGCACGTCGACCGCCTCCTGCGGATCCTGCGTCGCCTCGAGCTTTGCCCGCGTTTCCTCGAGCCGCTTCAGCAGCTCCTCGGCACGGTTTAGGGATTCCTCGGCGCTCACGCTGCTTCTTCCCGTGCCACGCGCGCAAGTATCCCGTTCACGAGGCGGCCCGCGTCTTCAGAGGCGTAACGCTTCGCGAGGGTGACCGCCTCGTCGATCGCCACCTCCACCGGGGTAGCCTCCGTCTCGAGCTCGTGGATCGCGATGCGCAGGACGTTCCGCTCGACCACGCCGAGCCGGTTCGCCGTCCAGCCTTCGGCGCTCGCTGTGATTCGCTCATCGAGCGCGGCAGCGTGCGCCTGCACCGCCTCGACGGTCTCACGCGTGTAATCGTCCGCGTCCGGATCGAGCTCGAGCTTGCCCGTCAGATCCCACTTGTAGAGCGCGAAGAGTGCGCTCCTGCGTGCGCCGCGCCTGCTCATGACGCTATCGCGGCGTAGCGCTCTTCGAGGAACGACGTCGAGTAGTCGCCGCTCGTGAACTCATCCGTCTGCAGGATCTCGAGCGCTGTTTCGCGCGTCGTGGGAACGCCCTCGACCTCGAGCTCTCCGAGTGCGCGCAGCGCGCGCGCGATTGCCGAGGGACGGTCGATGTCCCAGACGATCACCTTCGCGATGAGTGAGTCGTAATACGGCGGCACGACCGAGCCATCCTCGACGGCGGTGTCGACTCGTACGCCGGGCCCGAGCGGCGGCCGGAAGCGGCGGACGACGCCCGGCGCCGGCGTGAAGTTCCGCTGAGCGTCCTCGGCGTTGATTCGAGCTTCGATCGCGTGGCCGCGGCGGGCCGCGCGTCCGGAGATCGGCAAAGCGTCGCCGGCGGCAATCCGGAGCTGCGCGTGGACGATGTCGATGCCGGTGCAGACCTCCGAGACCGGGTGCTCGACCTGCAGCCTCGCGTTCAGCTCGATGAAATGGAACGAGCCGTCGGGCGCGACGAGGAACTCGAACGTTCCCGCGTTCCGGTAGCCGACCACCTGGGCCGCGCGTTCAGCCGCCGCCTCCATCTCCTCGCGTGCCTCGTCCATGAGCGCGGGGGACGGCGATTCCTCGATCAGCTTCTGGTGGCGACGCTGAATCGAGCACTCGCGGTCGCCGAGCGTGAGCACGCGCCCGTCGCCGTCGACGAGCACCTGCACCTCGACGTGCCGCGCGGGCTCGATCACCTTCTCGACGTAGAGCGCCGGGTCACCAAAGGCTGCCTGCGCTTCGGCGGCCGCCGAGCCGAACGCGTCCTCCAACTCGTCGACCGACTCGACCAACCGCATACCCTTGCCGCCGCCACCCGCCGCGGCCTTCAGCAGCACGGGGAAGCCGATGCCCCCTGCGGCGGCGCGCGCCTGCTCGACCGTCGCGGTTCCCTCCGTACCGGGAACGAGCGGCACGCCCGCAGCGCGCAGCTCGTGCTTCGCCTGCGCCTTGTCGCCCATGCGCGCCATCACGTCGGGCGGTGGGCCGACGAAGACGAGATCGTTCTCCTCGCACGCTCGTGCGAAGGCGGGATTCTCGGCGAGGAACCCCCAGCCTGGATGCACTGCCTCGCACCCGGTGGTCGTCGCGGCGGCGATCAATGAGGGGATCTTGAGGTAGCTCTCGGCGGCCGCCGGCGGGCCGATGCGCAGCGCGCGGTCCGCCATGCGGACGAACGGCGCGCCTTCGTCCGCCGTCGAGTAGACCGCGACGGCTTCGCAGCCGAGCTCGTGCAGCGCGCGGATGACGCGCACCGCGACCTCGCCGCGGTTCGCGACGAGAACGCGCGAGAACATCACAACGCGTCGAGCGGTGCGCTGACGAGAGGATCGAGCTCGAAGAGGAGCTGCCCGAACTCCACCGGCTGCCCGTTCTCGACGTGGATCGCACGCACGATTCCCGGCGTATCGGCCTTCAGCTCGTTGAAGAGCTTCATCGCCTCGAGCAGGCACACGGTCTGGCCCGCTGCGACGGGCTCGCCGACCTCGACGAAGGGCGCCGCGCCGGGCTCGGGCGCCCGGTAGAAGACGCCGATCATCGGCGACTCGATGCGTACGGCGCCGTTCGACAGGACGGGCTCGGTGAGAGCGCCCGACGTCGTCGCCGACGTCGCCGCGGCGGCTGCGGCAGGTTCGAGCTCCTGCGTCCGGCGCACGCTGACGCGCATGCCCTCCTCTTCGATCGTCACCTCGCCGACGCCGGTCTCCTGGACGATTCGCACAACCTCGCGGATCCGCTCCGAGCGTGCCCGCTCGAACGCCGACTCGAAATTGTCCGCGCCCGTCGCGCGCCCGCGGATCGCTCGCAAGAGCCGCTCCGCCTCCTCGCCGAACAGACCGAGCAAGAGCAGCTCCTCCTCGCTCGACGCAAGCCCTTCGGCCTGAGCTCGAAGCTCGTCGAGCGCCGGCAGCTCCAAATCCTGCGAATCGGGGTCGGCGGTACGCGCGATCGCGCGCCGGATGTCCTCGTCGATCGGCCCGGGCGGCGATCCCCAGTGCCGTTCGAACAGCGCGCGCATCTCGTCGACGACGATCGAGTAGCGGCTCGCGGAGAGCACGTTCAGCAGCGCCTGGGAGCCGAGGATCTGTCCGATCGGCGCAGCGAGCGGCGGCGAACCGACCTCGCCGCGCACCTGCACGACCTCGGTGAGCACCTCGTCGAGCCGGTCGCCCGCCGCCTGCGCGCGAAGGTTCCCATCGAGCGCCGCCACGAGCCCTGCGGGAAGGTCGTGCTCCGCCGCGCGCACGGCGATCCGCGGCGCGAGCGGCGTCACCGGCTCGTCGCCGATGTGGTCGTCGATCAGATCCGACGCCTCCCAGAGCTTTTGCACGTCCACCCGCGAGTCGAGCCCGAGCCCGGCCAGCGCCTCTGCGAGGCTCTCGCCGGAGACGCGGTGGAGCGTGAGCGCGACTGGATACACAGCGGTTGCGATGAACTCGGCGCCTGCTCTTGCGGCCTCGAGTGCCACGGCGAGCGCGTTACCACCCGAGCCCTGGCAATAGACGCCGACGGGCAGTCCGCTCGCCTGGTTCAGGCGCGTGACGAGCTCGTGCGCGCGGTGCGGCTGCAGCGATCCGGTCGGGTCGTGGAGGACGACGCTGGCGACGCCGAGGTCCGGGAGCTTCGCCGCCTGTTCCACGAGCGGCTCGGTCTCACCCGTGGGGCCGGAGCTGTAGACGAGGCCTGCTGCGAGCTCCGCGCCCGCGTCGGCGATCGCCTCGGCCGCCTCGCGCAGGTTCGACACGTCGTTGAGCGGGTCGTTGAGCCGGAAGACCTCGATGCCGTTCTCTGCGGCCGACGCGATGAAGCGCCGGACGAAGTCACCGTCGACGGGGCGCGAGCCGACGAGGAACCGGCCGCGCAGCGCCATCGCCAGCGGCGTCTCGAGGCGCGCCTTGAGTGCGCGGATCCGCTCCCACGGGCTCTCGACGCCGCGGCGGACGGCCGTATCGAAGACGCCGCCGCCGGAGACCTCGAGGTAGCGGAAGCCCGCGGAGTCGAGAACCTCGGCGACGCGGAGCAGGTCGGACGTCGGTATCCGCTCGGCAAGAGGCTCCTGCCCGAGCAGCCTGATCGTCGTGTCGACAAGCGCGGGCACTCGTGGACCTTAACGAGTGTCTTGCTGTTCAAGCGCGTGCTCCTGAGTCGTCTGGCGGCCCGCTGGCAAACGGCGGAGGACGTCACAGTGCAAGTCGCACGGGGCGTCCGACAGAGCGCGGCCAGCGGGGCGAGGCGGCGCCGGAGGCGGGCTCCGTCCGCCGGCCAGACGGCTCAGGCGCGCGAGATGTAGCGGCCCTCGCGGGGATCCACTTTGATGCGTTCGCCCGGGTTGACGAAGAGCGGCACCTGGACGACGGCCCCGGTCTCGAGGGTTGCCGGCTTCGTGACGTTGGAGACGGTGTCACCCTTCACCCCCGGCTCGGTCTCCGTGACGAGTAGCTCCACGGACGCCGGGAGCTGCACGCCGGAGAGCTTGCCGCCGACCACGAGGACCTGCACGCTCGTCGACGGCTGCATGTACGGGAGCGCGTCGTCGAGCTCGCCGTGCGGCAGCGAGAACTGCTCGTAGCTCTCCTCGTCCATGAAGTGAGCCTCGGAGCCGTCGTCGTAGAGGTACTGAACGTTCTTCGTCTCGGTGAAGATGCGCGCGAACTTCTCGCCCGCCCGGAACGTCCTCTCGACGACGGCGCCCGTGTCGATGTTCTTCACCTTCGTGCGGACGAAGGCGCCGCCCTTGCCGGGCTTCACGTGCTGGAACTCGACGATGCGCCAGACGTTGCCGTCGAGCTCGATATGCATGCCGTTCTTGAACTGATTCGTCGAGACCGTGTCCGCCACGGCGGCCAAGGCTAGCGGACGGTGATGAGCTCCTTCGTATACGTGCTGAGAACCTCCGGCTCGCCGTCGGTGATGACGACGAGGTCCTCGATCCGCACGCCGCCGCGCCCTTCGAGGTAGACACCCGGCTCGCACGTGATGACGTTTCCCGCCTCGAGCACGTCGGTCGACTCCGGCCTTGCCGTCGGCGCCTCGTGGACGAGCAGGCCCACTCCGTGGCCGAGGCCGTGGCCGAACTTCTCGCCGAGACCCGCATCCTCGATCACGCGCCGCGCGGCCGCGTCGGCGTCCGAGCCTGTGACACCCGCGCGCATCGCCTCGAGTCCCGCAAGCTGCCCCTGCAAACAGGCGTCGTACGCATTCGCGAGGTCGTCCGGCAACGCGCCCGTTGCGAACGTCCGCGTGCAGTCGGACTTGTAGCCGTCGATGTCGCAGCCTGCGTCGACGACGACCGTCTCGTTCAGCTCGATGACGCGGTCCGTGGGAAGGGCATGCGGCATCGCTCCGTTGGCGCCCGCGTTTACATGCGTCTCGAACGCGACGGCGTGGCCGCCGAGTTCGTGGAGGAGTTGGTCCATCCGCCACGCGACGTCGCGCTCCGTGCGCCCCACAAATCGCTCGTCTGCGAGTGCCGCGTAGGCCTTGTCCGTGATTCGCGCCGCCTCGCGGATCGTCGTCAGCTCGCCCTCTTCCTTGACGGCGCGCAGCCGCTCGACGAGACCTCGGCGCGGGACGAGCTCGAGCCCGGCGTCCCGCAACGTCTCCCAGGCGTCGTAGGTCAACCCCGACGCTTCGAAGCCGATCGTGCCGTCGAGCCTCTCCGCAACAGTCTTCAGGATGAGCCGCTGCGACTGCACGAACTCGACACCCTCGAGCGCACGTGCAGCCTCGGCGTAGCGGAAGTCGGTGAAGAGCAAGACGCGCTCAGCGTCGACGAGCAGCGCCGCGTTGGAGCTGTTGAGGCCCACCAGGTAGCGGACGTTGACACCGGTCGTGACGAGCAGCGGCTCCTCGAGCGACGCGCGCAGACGCTCGACGCGCTCGCTTACTCGTTCTGCGACAGCCATTCGATCGCCTCCTTGTATCCGTCGGCGCCTTTGCCGATGATCCGGTGCGCCGCGAGATCGGAGATCACCGACTTTCGACGCCAGTCCTCTCGCTCGTCGACGTTCGAGAGGTGCACCTCGACGATCGGCGCGTCGAACAGCTCGAGCGCGTCCCGGATCGCGTAGCTGTAGTGCGTCCAGGCACCGGGGTTGACGATCACTCCGTCCGCCCAGTCGAGCGCCTCATGGATCCAGTTGACGTAGTCGCCCTCGTCGTTCGTCTGCTTGCACTGCGCGCTCGAATCGTGGTCGCGCGCCCATTGATAGATGCGCGACTCGAGCTCGCCGAGCGACAGGCCGCCGTAGTGCTCGCGGTGCCGCCGCCCGAGGACGTTCAGGTTCACGCCGTTGAGGACGAGGATGCGCACGGGCTGGAATCTACCCCGCGATCAGCTCATCGAGCGCCGCGCGCACATCGGGCTCCGGCAACTGGGTCTCATAGCCTCCGTCGTCACCGAGCAGGATGACGCGCAGCGGACCCTTTTTGTCGCGTTGCAGTGCCTCCCACGCCCGGTCACGCTCGACACGCACGGGTTGAGGACGGAGCACTTCGTCCACCACCTCCGTCGGCTTGCCGGATAGACGCAGCGCCGCCAGCAAGCCGAGCGCGACGGCGCGGCCGTGCGACAACTCGTAGCCGGCGGCAGCTTCGAGCGCGTGCGCGAACGTGTGCCCCAGGTTGAGGACGCGGCGCGGGCCCTCGTCACGTGGATCGCGCAGGCACACGGCAGCCTTGAAGGCGGCGCAGCGGCGGACAAGCTCGGCATCGGGCAGGTCCCAGAGAGGCTCGCCCGCGAGCAGCCCTGTCTTCACGACCTCGGCCATTCCGTTCAGACGCTCGTGCGCCGGAAGCGTCTCGAGCAGGGCTGGATCGATCACCGTCCGCACGGGCCAGTGAAAGGCTCCGACGAGGTTCTTCCCCTCGGGAACGTCGATTCCGGTCTTGCCGCCGATCGCCGCATCGACCTGTCCGACTAGCGTCGTCGGAATGGGCACCCACGGGCAGCCGCGCAGATACGTCGCCGCCGCGAAGCCGGCCGCATCGGTGAGTGAGCCGCCTCCGAGCGCCACGATCGTGCCGTCCCGGCCGATCCGCAAGGCGCGCCAGAGCCGCTCGACCTCGGACGTCTGCTTCGCGGCCTCGCCCGACGGCAGCTCGTGCGTTTCCGCAAAGGGCAGCGCAAGCTGTGCGTCGGCACCGTGGATGCCCGCGACGATGGGGTCGGTGACTAGGGCCGCCGGGCCAGGTCCGGGGACCAGGTCCCGGAGAAGCAGGAGCGCGCCCGCCTCGACATGGACACCCGCCGCTGCGAGCACGACATCGTCGGCGTCCCGGGCGCGTGCATCGGCGACCTGGTCGTAGAGCGGTTGCCGCAGCTCGTATCGCCGACGGAAGTCGGCCTCGTTCTGCGCGAGCGGACGGTCGCTGCCGCCGACACGCGCCCAGGCGGTCTCGACGTCCACTTCGAGCCGGACGACGAACGCGTCGCGGAGTGCCTCCCGCACCTCCGGCGTCTCGACTGCGCCTCCGCCTAGCCCGATGACAGCCGGCCGGCCGACCCACAACGCCCCTCGAAGCGCCGCAGCTTCCTGAACACGAAATGCGCCCTCGCCGTCGGTCGCGAAAACCTCGGCTGGATCGCCGACCCATTCGTCGACGTCGATGAAGTCGCGTGCAACGCGCATCGCGACGTCTCTGCCGATCGTCGTCTTCCCCGCTCCCATGAAGCCAACGAGGACGACATGGCGATTCAGCGCGTGCGTTGCCACGGAATGCGGTCGAGGTACGCGCGCCAGGCGCCGACGAAGTCGCCGAGCGCGTCGCCGCCGAACTTCTCACGTGCCGCTCGTGCGAGCTCGAACGCGACTGCCGCCTCCGCGACGACGGCCAATGCTTCGACGGCCGCAACATCGCTTCGTTCGACCAGCGCCTCGCCGGGCTCGCCGGTTTGCAAATCGACGGACGCGAGCGGTTTCATCAATGTCGGCAGCGGCTTCATTGCTGCACGGACGACAATCTCCTCGCCGTTCGACACGCCGGCTTCGATGCCACCCGCGCGATTCGTCTCGCGCACGAAGCCCGCGACGATCTCGTCGTGCGCCTGCGAGCCGCGCAACTGCGCAAGCGCGAATCCCGTGCCCACCTCGACGCCCTTGACGGCCTGGATTCCCGTCAGCGCACCTGCGAGGCGCGCGTCGAGGCGGTCCTCCCGGCTCGCGTACGAGCCGAGCCCGGGCGGCACACCGCGCGCCCGCACCTCGACGATGCCGCCGACAGTGTCGCGCTCGGCGCGCGCCTCGTCGATTCGTTGCTGCAGCTCCGCTTCGTCGTGCACAGCGCCGGCGACCTCGATCTCGATCACTGCAAGCAACGCCTTCGCGACCGCGCCCGCAGCGACGACCACCGCGGTGTGGCGGGCGCTCGCGCGCTCGAGCGCGTCGCGCGTGTCTTCGAGCCCGTACTTCAGCGCGCCGGCGAGGTCGGCGTGCCCTGGGCGCGGGAGGGTCACAGGTTTCGTGCCCTTCCCTTCCGGCTCGCCCTCGGGCGGCCACGGGTTCATCCCCCACGTCCAGTTCTTGTGGTCGCGGTTCTGCACGACGAGCGCGAGCGGCGTCCCCAGCGTGCGCCCGTGTCGCAACCCGGCGAGCACCTCGACGGCGTCCTGCTCGATCTGCTGCCGCGGACTGCGCCCGTAGCCCTGCTGGCGCCGGCGCAGGTCGGCGTCGATCTCGTCCCTCTCCAGGACGAGCCCCGCGGGCAGTCCGGTCACGATTGCGACGAGCGCCGGACCGTGTGATTCGCCGGCGGTGACGAGGGACAGAGTCATGGCGCAGAGCGTACGGCGTTCCGCATCACGTCGAGCGGGGCGGGGACGCCGGTCCAGCGCTCGAACGACGCCGCGCCCTGGCGCACGAGCACTTCGAGCCCGTCGATCACCGTCGCGCCGCGCTCACGAGCGGCGCGCGCAGTCGCGCTCTCCGGATAGGGCAAATCGATCAGCGTCTGGCCCGCGCGCAATTCGAAGAGCGCTTCGTCTCGCACCGGAGTCGCGTGGACGACGATGTCCGCCCCTTCCACGTCCGGCGGCCATTGGTTACGACGCGCGAACACCTGGGCGTCCGGCATCGCCACCTTGAAGGCTCGGGCCGCGCCGCCGTCGCCGACGATGACGGGACATTCGAACGCCAGCCCGTCGAGCACGGCCGCGTCGGTGCTCGTCCCCACGACGCTGCCGTCACGGAACACGAGCGTGTTGATCGATTCCGCGTCGGCCTCGTCGCAGAGCTGCGCGATGGCGAGCTTGTGCGGCGCCGTCGCGTTCGCGCCTACGAACCCGGCGGCAGCGAGACCGCGCACCGCTTCGGCGAGTCGCTCGGGCGGCACGTCGAGCGCAACGTAGGCCCAGTCGAGCGCGCGCGCGGCGAACGCGGCGTTCTGCATGCGGGGCGACAGCGAGTGTGCGACCGGGTGGCCGAGGAGCGCGACGAGCCGCGTCGTCCCGCTAATAACCATGCTCGTTCTTGTAGTTCTCGAACGCGGCGGCGCTCGCCGTAAAGAAATGGTGCACCTTGTCCGGCTTGCGCACGAAGTAGAGGTAGTCAACCTTCGCCGGGTGTGCCGCAGCTTGGATCGAAGCGAGCCCTGGGTTGGCGATCGGCGTCGGCGGCAGCCCGGTGTGCAAGCGCGTGTTGTACGGCGTCGGATCGTGCAGCTGCGACTCGCGCAACGATTCCGTCGGGGGAACATTCAACGCGTAGCGGATGGTCGCGTCGATCCCGAGCGACATGTGCTCGTGAAGACGGTTGTAGATCACCGCGGCGACGAGTGGCCGCTCGCTCCGCGCGCGCGTCTCCTTCTCGACCATCGACGCGATGATCAGCACATCGTACGGCGTCAGGTTCTTCCTCTCCGCATAGCCGAGCTTTACCTGCGCCCAGTTCTCGGCGAACGTGTCGAGCTGGTCGCGCACGAGCTGCTTCGACGGCGTGTCCGTGAAGAAGTCGTACGTCGCGGGGAAGAGAAACCCCTCGAACGCATAGCGCGACCGTCCGAAACCGGGGACGCGCACCTTCCCGGACGTCGCCTTCAGGTAAGCACTCGCGGACAGCTTCGGCCGAACGCCGCGCCTGCGCAGCGCGATGCCATCGACCACGGTGACGCGTTCGGCCATGTCGCGGCGTGTGAAGCCTTCCGGAAAGACGATTCGGAACGGCTTCGGCGGCGGCGGCGGTACGGGAGGCGTCGACGGAGCCGCCGAGCCGTGTGACCGGAAAGCCGCTGCCACGCCGAGCGCGATCGCGCCGGCGACGAGGAGCGCGACAACGAGAGCAACCGTGCGCCGCAACGCGATCCGCCGAGGGCTTACCGGCGGGCCCGGCTCGACCACTCGAGGTAACTCGACAGCAGATGTGCGGCAGCCTTGGCGTCGTCGCCGTCGGCAAGGACGCTCGTGAACCGCTCGTCGAACGTCTCAACCGGCACCGTCACGCGCCCGCGCAGTGTCTCGACGAACGCGGCGGTCTCCCTCGCCTGCACGCCGTGCTCGCCGCGCAGCGTGATCGGCATGCCGACGACGATGCGCTCCGGCGCTTCCTCTCGGATGACCTCGACCAGGGAGTCGAGGCCCGATGCGGTCCCCGCTTTCTCGATGACGCAACAGGGCCGCGCGACCGTGCCCGTCGGATCGGAGACGGCCACACCGGTCCGCGCTGCGCCGAAGTCGAGAGCGAGCACCTTCACGATTACGAGAGAGCGGCGGCGACCGCTTTCTTTCCGGCCGCAAGCGCGTCGCCGACTCCATCGGGGTTCTTCCCCCCCGCTTCGGCGAGCGTCGGGCGACCCCCGCCGCCGCCGCCGATGTGCTTGCCGAGCTCGCGAACGAGCTCCGTCGCATCGAGGCCACGGCCGACGAGCGTCTCGTCGAGGTTGACGACGAGATACGCACGTCCGTCGTCGACCGATGCCACGATCACGCCGTCCGCCTTTTCCTGCTTGCGCACGCGGTCGGACAGATCTCGAAGCGGTCCGCCCTTGAGCGCTTTCGCCTGCACGAAGAGCACGTTGCGTTCCTTGTCCACGATGGCGAAATCGACGCCCGCGTCCTTGCCGGGACGTTTGGCCTCTTTGCGCGCACGCTCGAGCTCCGCGCGCAGCTCGTCCGACTCGCGGGCCCGTTCGTGGAGCCAGGCAAATGCCTCGCCGCTCGTCAGCGCCTCGATCCGCCGGGCTCCCGAGCCGACGGACCCTTCGGAGAGGATCGTGAACGCGCCGATCTCCGCCGTCGAGCGCACGTGCGTGCCACCGCAGAGCTCGCGCGAATAGCCCGGCACCTCGACGACGCGGACGACGTCGCCGTACTTCTCGCCGAAGAGCATCATCGCGCCGAGGTTGCGCGCCTCCTCGAGCGGCGTCTCGAAGATCCGCACCGGCAAGTTCTCGAAGACCTTCTCGTTCACGCGCTGCTCGATCTCTTCCCGCTGCTCGTACGTCAGCGCCTGCGGATGCGTGAAGTCGAAGCGGAGCTTGTCGGGACGGACCGCGGAGCCGGCCTGGCGCACGTGGTCGCCGAGCACTTCCTGCAACGCCTTGTGCAGGAGGTGCGTGGCGGTGTGGTTCGCCATCGTCGGAAAACGCACCGACCACGGCACGGCGGCGCGCACGCGGTCACCTGCCGCAAAACCTCTGCCCTCGAACAGCAGCGCCTGGTCGTCCTCGAATCGATAGGCCTCGCGCACCTCGGCGCGTGCGCCGTCCTCCTGCTCGAGCCAGCCTCCGTCGGAAACCTGCCCGCCGCCGGCGGGGTAGAACGGCGACTCGCGCAGCTTCGCGAGGAAGAGTCCGTCGCCCAGCTCCTCGAGCGCGCCGATCTGGGTGAGCACGTCCGTCTTCTCGTAGCCGACGAACTCGCTGCGGAAGCCCGCGCGCGACGCGAAGTCCGCGGCGCGCTTCGCATCGCCGCCGGCCACGCCCACGCGCGAGATGTCGCGGTGCTGTTCCATCAGCCGCGTGAACTCCTCCTCGTTCACTTCGAGACCGCGCTCGCGCGCCAGCTCCCGCGTCAGCTCGATCGGGAAGCCGTACGTCGCCTGCAGCGTGAATGCGTCCTCACCGCTGATCCTGTCGCGCGCAGCCGCCTCCTCGAACACCGTCATGCCGCGCTCCAGCGTCTCCGCAAAGCGCTGCTCCTCGGCGGAGAGGACGTCGTGGATCTCGCGCCGATGCTGGACGAGCTCGGGGTACGCCTCGCCCATCTGTTCGATCACCGTCTCGGCAAGGCCGGCAAGGAACGGCGTCTGCATGCCGATGCGCAGCCCGTGCTGTGCCGCGCGGCGGATGACCCTGCGCAACACGTAGCCACGACCCTCGTTCGACGGCGTCACGCCGTCGCCGACGAGGAACGTCATGCCGCGGCCGTGGTCGGCGAGCACGCGATGCGCCTTCGTCGCGTCCTCCGAGTCGCCGTACGCCACGCCGGACTTCGACGCGATCCATTCCATGATCAGCTGGTAACCATCGGTGTCGTACACGGACGGCACGTTCTGCACGATGCGCGCGGTGCGCTCGAGGCCGAGACCCGTGTCGATGTTCTGCTTGGGAAGCGGCGTCAGCGTCCCGTTCGCGTGCAGCTCGTACTCCATGAAGACGAGGTTCCAGAACTCGAGGAAGCGCTCGCAACGCGTGCAACCGGGGAGACAGTCCGCCTCGCCACAGCCGGTCTCCTCGCCCCAGTCGTAGTAGATCTCGGAGTCGGGACCGCACGGTCCGGGGCCGCCGACCCCCCAGAAGTTCTCCGAGGAGGGAAGCGGCACGATCCGCTCGGCCGGCATGCCGATCTTCTCCCAGAGGTCGATCGCGACCTCGTCGGGCCCGAGCTTCAGCTCCGGGTCGCCCGCGTGCACGGTCGCCCAGCAGCGATCCCAGTCGAGCTTCAGGTGCTCGCGGATGAACTCGGTCGCGTGCTCGATCGCGCCCTCCTTGAAGTACTGCCCGAACGAGAAGTTGCCGAGCATCTCGAAGAACGTCAGGTGGTACGTGTCGAGGCCGACCTCGTCGATGTCAGGCGTGCGGAAGCATTTCTGCACCGTCGTCGTGAGCGGCGCCGGCGGCGGCTCGCGGCCGAGGAAGTACGGCATCTGCGGCTGCATGCCCGCACTCGTGAGCAGCGTCGAGCGATCGTCCGCGCGCGGGATCAGCGACGCCGACGGGCAACGCAGGTGGTCGTTCGACTCGAAGAACGAGAGGAAGCCCTCGCGGATCTCGGCGGACGTGCGCACGAGTCCGATTCTAGGGGTGAGTCCTGTAGCCCCGGCAGACGTCTACGCGACGGTGAGCACGGCGTAACCGCTCTGACTGGAACTGGCAGTCCGCGTGCCGAGGAAGGCGGCACGTGCACGCCAGCGCCCCGCGGTGGGAGGGCGCCAACTCAAGGACGCCGAACCTCCCGCACCCGCAGTCACGTGGAAGACCTTCGAGAAGATCCATCCCTGTAGAGGATCGAAGCGATCGATCTCGATCGTCACCGGCCCCGCGCTGGTCGCGATATGCGCCGAGAGCGTCACGGTTTGGCCCGACGATGCGGCACTCGGAGAGATCGACAGAGCCGTGGAAGTGATCTCGCGGATCAGAAGCGAGAGCGCGTAGGCGCCGCGACTGTGCTTGTGGGCGTGGACGAGCGCGTAGTAATGGCCCGGACCGATCCGCTGCCGAACCTTGACGGGCCCTGCCTGGTCACACGCACACGTGATCCGGCGGCCACTGTCGCTCAGCAGGAAGAGGTCGAGGTGTGCTCTGCCGGCGGCGGCGAGGCCGAGAGTGAGATCGCCCGGACGTGCGACGTCGAACCGATAGAGGTCTTCGACGTCGATGCCGAAGGCCGAGACGAAGCCCGAGATGCGCTGATCGTTTCGGAGCGACACCCCCGGCCCCATGTCGTCACCCCCGGCGATGCCCGTTTGCAAGCGGTACCTCTGCGGGCGGCCGCCTTCGACGTTCTGGTCGGCATGGACGACGAGCTGTAGCGGCCTCCGCCGTTGAGCCCGGGGGTGTAGAGCGCGTAGCCGCTACAGCTGATCGAGGCGACCTCCGCCCCGAAATCGTGACCTTGCGTCCGGTATACGCCCACCGTGACGCAGAGGTCCGCCGGCGACACGAGGTTGATCCGGTAGGTCTGCGCTGCCTGCATCTCGACCCACCACGCGTCGTCGCGGTCGCCCAGGGCGTTCACCGTTCCCTGCCCGCCGCTCGTCGGCAGTCGATCGCCGGGCGCGCCGGCCGGCGGCTCGGCGGTAAAAGCGACGAGCTGGAACCCGCCGGGGTCCGAGCCGTCGCGCTGACCGACCAGGATCAAGAAGCTGTCGCCCTTTCCGGCGGAGAACGAGACTTCGGCGAGCCCTTTGTCGTTCGTCCGCGCGCAGTTCACCGAACGCAGCTCGGAGCGAACGCTTCGGAAGACCGCGATCGCAGCGTCGAGCTTTCCGGCCGCCTTCAGCCGGAGAACTACCTCACCGGTCGGCGCACCGTCGATCCGGTACCAGACGCTCGCATCGAGCGGCGCGCAGATCTTCGGATCCTTGCGTGTCGTCGTCGCGTCGACCGTCGTGCCGCGAACCTGGGTCGGCAGCGGCGCGAGCTTCGTCGCGTTGGAGCGATCGTCGTTCGGCGGCGCTGCGGCCTGCGCGGCCGCCGGCAAGAGCAGCGCGACAGCACAGGCTGTGAGAAGCCCGAACCTCAAGGCAGCCGCTGATTTTACCCGCGACCCAGCGCGACAGTGGCCGCAGTCGGCGCCGCAACGCCGACCGCGATCGCACCGAGCAAACCGAGGCGTCATCTCGTCGGCAGAGCCTCGCAGGGGTCGCAGGCGCGATCAATGGGCCGGATGACCCGACTTCGCGAGCGACGGGTCCTAGCGGGCCGCGCGCTTTGCGGGAATTTCCTCCTCCGCGGCGATCTCCTCGCGGATCTTCTCCAGCGACCGCCGGATGAGCCGCGACACGTGCATCTGCGAAATGCCGATCTGCTGTGCGATCTGCGACTGCGTCAGGCCCTCGAAGAACCGCAGGTGCAGGATCTTGCGCTCGCGCTCGTCGAGCACGCGGAAGCCTGGCGCCAGCACCGCCCGGTCCTCTGACACCTCGTACTGGTGCTCGTCACTGCCGATCGACTCGAGCGGGTCGAGCTCCTCGCCGTCCTCCTGCGTGCCGCCGGTCGAAAGCGAAAGCGACGAATACGCGCGGCCGGACTCGAGCGCCTCGAGCACTTCCTCCTCCTCCACGGAGGCGGCCTTCGCCAGCTCGGGGATCGTCGGCGAACGCCCGAGCTGAACGGTTAGCTGCTCGATCAACCGCGACAGCTGCACGTTCAGCTCCTGTAGGCCGCGCGGGACGCGCACGGACCACCCCTTGTCGCGGAAGTGCCGCTTGATCTCGCCGATGATGTTCGGCGTCGCGTACGTCGTCAGCTCGACGCCGCGGCCGAGGTCGAAGCGGTCGATCGCCTTGATAAGTCCGATCGCGCCGATCTGAACGAGATCCTCGAGCTGCTCGCCGCGGTACGAGTAACGCCGCGCGAGCGACCTCACGAGCGACATGTACTGCTCGATCAGCTGCTCACGCGCGGCGAGGTCGCCTTGCTCGTGATAGCGGCGGAGGAGCTCGCGATCACTGCCCGGCATCAGCGCTCTCCCCGAGCGACTTCCGCAGCTCGACCCACTGCGCGCCGTCGCGTTCGCTCACTGACACGTCGTCGACGACCGTCTCGAGCACGCGCCTTAGCCCGAGTCCCGCATCGGATGCATGCAGCTCGTCGGCGACGCGGCCGCTGAACGGGCCGACCGTCGCGGTGATCGCCCCTTCGTCGATCTGCACCGTGAGCGTCACGTCGTCGCTCGACTCGCGGCGTTCGAGCAGCTCGTCGATCGCTGTCGTGATGTCCTCGAGGAAGTCGTACGTGAGCTCGAGTCGTGCACCAAGTCCACCGAGCACGAGGTGCGCGACGCCGTAGAAGTCACGCTCGCGCGGGAGCTGCAGCGTGACGACGTCGCTCACGGCGCGTCCGCTTCTCGCAGCTCCTCCGCCAGCTCGGCCTCACGCGCGGCGGCTGCGGCTTTCGCCGCATCGACCGCGCCGCGCCAGCTGCGCCTCGTCTTGAAGTCGGCGACGCCGTGGCTGACACCGGCGGCGAATCCGGAGACCTTCTGCACGGGACGCGTCACAGCAAGGCTGACGGCGCGCACCGCTGTGTCCGCGTTGTCGGCGGCGTCGACCGCGCTGTCGGTGATCCGATCAAGCTTTTCCATCTGCGAATTGACGTGGTCCACCGTCGTCCCCACTTTGGAGATGACGGGCATAACCTCTTCCTGGGTCCCTCTGATAAACGAAGAAAGCTGCTGCAAGGTTGCGCCGAGCTCGAATGCCACCCATGCGATCCCGACGCCCGTCAGCACGAGGAAGATCGCGAGCGCTACGTCGACGATCTCTCCGGAGGTATAGGCAATCATCGCGCGATCTTACGCGGTGACAAGCCCCGATCCCACAACGACGCCGTTCTCGTACAGGACCGCCGCCTGTCCCGGCGCGACGCCATATGCCGGTTCATCGAGCTCGAGGCGGAAGCCGCCCTCGCGCGCGTCGACCGTCGCGGCCACCGCGGCCGAGCGGTAGCGGAGCTTCGCGTCCGCGCGTTGGACCGCCGCGTAGAGCCGCCCGCGGACAGCGACCGTCCGTGTGGCGAGAGCGTCGCGCGGCCCGACGACGACGGTGTTCGTGCGCGCATCGGCGCGGAGGGCGTACAGCGGCTCGGACGACGCGACGCCGAGGCCGCGCCTCTGTCCGGGCGTAAAGCGCCAGTAGCCCTTGTGGGTGCCGAGCTCTTGGCCTTGTTCGTCGACGATCGGACCGGCTTCGCCGGCGAGACCGTGCCGGGCGAGGAACGTCCGGTAGTCGTCCCCGGCGAGGAAGCACGCTTCTTGGCTTTCCGGCCGGTGAGCGGCTGCGAGGCCCGCGCGCTCGGCCTCGGCACGCGTGTCGGCCTTCGTCTGTTCGCCGAGCGGGAACCAGAGCCGACCGAGGAAGCGCGGATCGAGACGAGCGAGCATGTACGACTGGTCCTTCTGCTCGTCGACCGCGCGCGCGAGCAAGAGACGTCCGCGATGCCGGACGATCCGCGCGTAGTGGCCGGTCGCCAACCGCGCCGCGCCTGCACGCTCCGCGAACGACAGGAGCTCCGCGAACCGGAACGAGCCGTTGCACGCGATGCACGGATTCGGCGTCTCGCCGCGTGCGTAGCCGCGGACGAACGGCGCGACGATCGCGCGCCGGAACTCCTCGCGCAGGTCAAGCGTCACGTGCGGGAGGCCGAGTCGGTGGCACGTCTCGCGCGCCGCGAGCACGGCACCCGGCGAGCAGCAGGCGCGCTCGCCGTTCGGCCCGTCGGGGTCCATCCAGAGTCTGAGTGTCACGCCGAGCGCGTGGGGCCCGGCGCGTAGGAGCGCGACGGCGCTGTCGACGCCGCCGCTCATCGCAACCGCGACCCGCTCCGGGTGCGATTCGGCACGGAAGACCTGCGCGAGCGCGTTCGCGAGGGCGTCTGCTGCCAGCGTCTCGCCCCCTACCGCCGCCGCCTCCAGGAGCGTCAGACCCTCCAACGGGCGCTCGAGCCCCGGCGCCTCGGCGGCAACGATGCGCTCGCCGTCGACGCTGAGCCGGACGAGCGCGAACTCGGAGCCGCGCGCTGAATCTCCGAGGACCTCGACCATCCGGCCAGCGTAGCGGCATCGCAAGTTTTGGCCTGGCGAGGGATCTATAGGAACGTGCGCGCGGCCGTCCGCCACAACTCGCCGTTCGGCGAGACGCTCGAGCAACTCCTCGGGATGGACGACCGCTTGGCCGCGACCACCCTCCATTCACGACGGGCACAGAGTTACGCGGTAGAGCTCGCGGGCGCCGTCGATCCGGACCTGCTCGACGACGAGAGCGTCGCGTACGGCTTCGTTCTCCACGACGTGGGCAAGGTCGGGATTCCCGACTCGATCCTGCTCAAGCCGGCGCGTCTGACGGTTGCCGAGAAGCAACTGATGCAAACGCACACCGTTATCGGCGAGCAGATCCTCGACGAGGTGACGATCCTCCGAGGTGAAGGCATCACGGTCGTGCGATCACACCACGAGCGCTGGGACGGCTGCGGGTATCCCGACGGGCTCGCGGGCAGGGCGATCTCGCTGGGCGCGAGGGTCTTCGCCGTCGCCGACGCGCTCGACGCGATGACGAGCCACCGGCCGTACCGCCGCGCGCGCCGCTGGAGCTCGGCTGTCAGGGAGATCAAGCGGGGAGCCGGCGGCCAGTTCGATCCCGACGTCGTCGCCGTCTTCAGCGAGCTCGCACCGGACTTGCGCCGGATGTGCGCCCACCTCGCCGCGGCGTGAGAGAAAAACGTAGGGCCCCTTGCGGGGCCCCGTTACTCCACCCTGCCGTTATCTCAGCTGCGCGGATGCGAACCTGGCATGCCAGGTGGGTGCCTTGCCATCCTCTGGCAACGCCTCGGACGGACACAGGCTCCCTTTAACGTGGTGTTGGTTCACGTTTACACGCAGCAACACGCACAGGGTCGGGCGCGGACAGCTTAGCCCTATTGCGCGGCGACCGCGAAGCGCCATTCCACCGGCTGCGTGCGGTGGAGCCCGATCTTGTCGGCGAGCGCCTTCGTCAGCCCGAGCTCGCTCGTTGCCGGCGAACCCCGCCCGATCACGCGCGTGAGCACCCGCTCCTCATCGAAACGGAGGTAGATCTGCGCGCCGCACGGAAGCACGGGATGCGTGACGCCGAGCGTCTTCGCGGCGAGCCGGAACCCGCACGCCGTCGCACGCGGCTTCCGCGCGGCACGCAGCGGCGCCGCGCGCGCCTTGAACCAGCCGCCGCCGGGCGCGGGCGCAGCGGCGGGGAGCGCGGCGGAGCGCGAATCGGACTCGCGCCGCGTCACCGCGAGCGCGACGACGCCCGCCACGAGCGCAACACCCGCAAGCGCGAGCAGCCGCTGCAGCAGCGTCGAGCTCACGAGACTTCCGATTCGACGACGACGCGCAGCCCGAGCTCGTCGAGCTGCTCCTCGTCCAGCTCGATCGGCGCCTCCGTCATGTAGTCGTAGCCCGCCTGGTTCTTCGGGAAGGCCTGCGTGTCGCGGATGAACGGCTCGTTGAGCAGCGCCATCGTCAGGCGGTCGATGCCGGAAGCGATGCCTCCGTGCGGAGGCGCGCCCATCGCGAGCGCGTCCAGCAGGAAGCCGAACTTCTCGCGCTGCTCTTCCTCGCCGATGCCGAGGTTCTCGAAGACCTGCTGTTGCAGCCGCGGCTCGTGGATGCGGAACGAGCCGCCGGCGAGCTCGATGCCGTTTGCGACGAGGTCGTACGCGACGGCGCGCGCCGCTCCGGGGTCGGTCTTGAAGATCTCGATGCTTTCATCGGTCGGGCGCGTGAATGGATGATGCGCCGCAATCCAGCGACCTCCCTGCTCGTCCCACTCCGCCGACGGCATGTCGACAACCCAGAGGAACTTCCAGAGCGACTCGTCGATCAGCTCGAGCTCGCGGCCCAGCTGTAGGCGCAGCAGCCCAAGGACTTTCGCAACGAGACGCGGCTCGTCGGCGACGAAGAGGAGCGTTTGCCCCGGCTCGCGCCACCCCTCGAGCAGCTCCGGCGCGAGGAACTTCGCAATCGGCGAGCCGACCTCTCCGTCGTTGCGGAAGACGAGGTAGGCAAGGCCCTTCGCCCCCCAGGACTTCGCCTGGTGCTCGAGCGCCTGCACCTCGGCGCGGGACAGCTCCTTGGGGACGGCGATGTAACGCACGCAGGGCGCGTTCCCGAAGACCCCGAACTCGGAACCGCGCGTCGCCTCCGTCGCCTCCTGGATCTCCATGCCGAAGCGCAGATCCGGGCGATCGATCCCGAAGCGCAGCATCGCTTCGTCGTACGTCACGCGCAGGAACGGCGACGGGAGCTCGACGCCGATGCATTCACTCCAGATGCGCACAGCGATCCGCTCCATCAGGGCGAAGAGGAACTCGCGGTCCGGAAACGCCATCTCGACGTCGAGCTGCGTGAGCTCCTGGAGGCGGTCGGCGCGCGGATCCTCGTCGCGTAGGCACCGCGCGATCTGGTAATAGCGTTCGAAGCCGGAGATGACGAGCAGCTGCTTCGCGATCTGCGGGGACTGCGGCAGCGCGTAGAACTTCCCGGGCTGCAGCCGCGACGGGACGACGAAGTCGCGCGCTCCCTCGGGCGTCGGCTTCCAGAGCATCGGCGTCTCGATGTCGACGAAGCCCTCCTTCTCCATCTCTTCGCGAATGATCCGGACGAGCTGCGCACGTATGCGGATGTTCCGCTGCATGTGCGCGCGGCGCAGGTCGAGCCAGCGGTATTTCATGCGCAGCGCCTCGTCGACGTTCTCCTCGTCGAGCTGGAAGGGCAGCGGCGTCGCGGCGGACAGGACCTTCAGCTGCTCGACCTGCAGCTCGACTTCCCCCGTAGGCATCTTGGGGTTCACCGTGTCCGGCGAACGGCGGACGACCGTGCCGCGGGCCTGGAGGACGAATTCGTTGCGGATACCGTGGGCTACGGTCGCAGCGTCGGGAGCGTTCTCGGGGTTGACCACCAGTTGCGTGACTCCGGTTTCGTCGCGGAGATCGATGAAAACAAGGCCGCCGTGGTCACGCCGCCGCGCTGTCCAGCCGGCCAGTGTGACGGTGCGGCCTTCGTGCTCGGGCCGCGCCTCGCCGCAGCGCAATTCGCGCCAGATCATGGTCCGAGACTATCCGCGAGCTCGGCGAGGCTCGTTCGCTCGTCGCCGCCCGGGCGCACGATGCGCGCGCCGTCCGCGTCGACGATCACCGTGGTGCGCGCTCCGAGACGTCCTGCCTGCGTCAGCTGGCCTTTTTTCGAGCGGCCGGCGTAGTCGGTGTCGCACGCGTGGCCTCGCGCGCGCAGCTGCGCCATCGCGGCGAGCACCTGTGCCCGGTCCGCACCGTCTTCGACGATGAAGAAGACGTCGATCTCAGGGCGCGGCAGCTCACGTTCGCCGACGGAGAGCAACAGCCGCTCGACACCGGCACCGAAGCCGATGCCCGGTGTGGCCGGACCGCCGATCGCCTCGATCAGCCCGTCGTAGCGGCCGCCGCCGCAGATCGTGTCCTTCGCTCCGATCGCCTCGTCCTTGAACTCGAACGTCGTCCGCGTGTAGTAGTCGAGCCCGCGCACCAACGTCGGCACGAGCTCGTAGTGCACGCCGAGGGCGTCGAGGTACTCGCGCACGCGCTCGAAATGCTCGCGGCAGTTCGCGCATAGCGAGTCGCCGATCTTGGGTGCGTCGGCGAGCACGGCCTGGACGCGATCGCTCTTCACGTCGAAGACGCGCAGCGGCGAGGTGGCCCGCTTCGCGCGCGTTTCCTCGTCGAGCTCGGCGTCGTGCTCGTCCAGCCATGCCGTAAGCGTCTCGATGTACGCGGGGCGACAGTTCGCATCTCCGATCGAGTTCAGCTCGAGCACGTATTCGCGGACTTCGAGCCGGTGAAGAACCTCGTCGTACAGCTTGAGCACCTCGGCGTCGACAGCGGGATCGTCGCTGCCGATGGCCTCTACGCTCAGCTGCCAGTGCTCGCGGTAGCGCCCTTTCTGGGGCCGGTCGTAACGCCAGAACGGACCGATCGTGTACAGCTTCTGCGGCTGCGGCTCGCGGTGGAGGCCGTGCTCGACGTACGCGCGACAGATCGGCGCGGTGCCTTCGGGACGCAGCGTCAGCGAGCGGCCGCCACGGTCGGTGAAGGTGTACGTCTCCTTCTGCACGACGTCCGAACCCTCGCCGGAGGTGCGGATGATCAGGTCGGTTTCCTCGATTCCGGGCGTCTGGATCGGCCGGTAGCCGTAGGCGCGGCAGACCTCCTCCATCGTTCCCGTCACCAGCCGCCAGAGCGGCTGCTCGGAGGGAAGGATGTCGTGGGTCCCGCGCGGCGCCTCGAACCGAGGCGTCACGCCCGCAACTCCGCGAGGAACGGGTTCCGCTCGCGCTCCGCACCGAGCGTCGTCGGGGGACCGTGCCCCGGATAAATCGTCGTGTCCGGCGGGTAGCGCTCCGTCAGCGACCGTGCCGACGCGAGCAGAGTCTCCCAGTCGCCGCCGGCAAGGTCGACGCGGCCGACAGAGCCGGCGAACAGCAGGTCGCCGGAGAAGAGACAGCCGTCCGAGTAGAACCCGATGTGGTCGGGCGAGTGGCCGGGAATGGCGACGACGTCGAACGTGATCCCCGCGACGTCCAGGGTCTCACCGCCGGTCAGCTCGGTGTCCACCTCGTAGTCGCGCACGGCCAGCCAGCCGGACGCACGCTCCGCCGGCATCAGCTCCCGCGGCGGTGCGTAGACGGGCGCTCCCGTTCCCTCCGCGAGATCGGCGAGACCCGCGACGTGATCGGCGTCGGCGTGGGTGATAAGGATCGCCGCGCAGCGGGCGCCCGCGCGTGCGAGCTCGAGCCGCAGCGAGGCGGCGTCGCCGCCTGGATCGATCACGACGGCCTCGGGCGCACCTCGCTCCGTGCGCACGATGTAGCAATTCGTCGCGACCGGACCCAGTTCGTAACGGTCGACGACCAGCGGCATGACGCGTGAGTCTAACCGCGGCAATATTCTCTCCTTCGTGCTCAGCTGGAACTTGCACGACATCGACACGCCCGGAGGAAGTCGCTCCCCCGTCGTCGTGCACTCCCAGGACGAGGCGCGCGCCGTGCTGATCGGGCTCGACCCGGGCCAGTCACTCGGCGACCACCAGGTGCACGAGCACTCGTGGGTGGTCGTGATCGAGGGCCGCGTCCGAATCGAGTCCGGTGGTGAGACGGTCGACGCGGCCCCCGGCTATCTCGCGTGGATCGACGCCGCCGAGCGGCGCTCGATCTCCAGCGACGACGGCGCCAGGATCCTCCTGCTGCTCGCGCCGTGGCCCGGCGAAGGCCACTTCCGCCCCGCCGAGCGGTCCTAGCGCTCGAGCCGCCTCTGGTACGCGCGGTACGCGATCCGGTCGACGAAGAAGAACATCGGGCTGAACACCGCCGCGTAAAGGATCGAAAGGCCCAACGCTGCGGGCACGGACGGCGCAGGTTTCGAGAAATACTCGAGGAAGACGAACAGCAGCGGCACGAAAATCGCCGCGCGCTTGATCGCGCGTGTCCACGACGGTGGCTTCACCTCGCGGACGGGCCGGCGTGCTCGCGTCGCTGCGGGCTTCCCGTTCGGCGCTGCCTTCTTGACCTGCGCCGGCTCGAGCGGTACCTCGTTGCCCTCCTCGTCGAGCTGAACGTACTCCCACTCGTGCCGCTTCAGCTTCTGCTGACGCCGACGCTGCTTCTTCGAGGGCATGGCGCTACGGTAGCGCGCCCCGACCGGCCACGATCGGCTCGATGTCGAGATCGCCGCCGAGGTGATAGGCGAGGTAGCGCCAGTCAGGCACGTCGAGCAACAGCAGGTCGGCGTCATAGCCGCGGGCGATACGCCCCTTGCGTGCGGCTCGGCGGAGCACGTGTGCCGCGTTGACAGTGCACGCCGCGAACGCCTCGCTCGGCGACAGCTTCAGCTGGGTGCAGGCGAGGGAGCACACAAGCGGCAAGCTCTCGCAGAACGCACTGCCCGGATTGAAGTCCGTGGCCAGCGCGACTGCGGCGCCGGCGTCGACCAGCGCGCGCGCAGGCGGCATGGGCCGGGCGAGGAAGA
>WNGF01000739.1_pt1 | contig 65415 bp, 84 predicted proteins | sample 5400641 | NCBI WGS metagenome assembly WNGF01 (sample SAMN13153371, study PRJNA577476) | soil metagenome | isolation source: 80 cm soil or saprolite under grassland replicate 2 | place: USA:California | collected 2016-06-15
ACGGGGCCATCCTGGTGGTCTCCGCCGCCGACGGCCCCATGCCCCAGACCCGGGAGCACGTCCTGCTGGCCCGCCAGGTGGGGGTCCCCTACATCGTGGTGTTCCTGAACAAGGCCGACATGGTGGACGACCCCGAGCTTTTGGACCTGGTGGAGCTCGAGGTCCGCGAGCTCCTGACCTCCTACGAGTTCCCCGGCGACGACGTCCCGGTGATCGTGGGATCGGCCCTCAAGGCCCTGGAGGGCGACCCCGACGCCGTGGCCAAGATCGAGGAGCTCATGGCGGCCTGCGACTCCTACATCCCCGAGCCCACCCGGGACACCGAGAAGCCCTTCCTCATGTCGGTGGAGGACGTGTTCTCCATCACCGGGCGGGGCACCGTGGTCACCGGGCGGGTCGAGCGGGGCAAGCTGGCCAAGATGTCGGAGATCGAGATCGTCGGGATCACCGACACCCGCAAGACCGTGGCCACCGACCTGGAGATGTTCCGCAAGCTCCTCGACGAGGTCCGTGCCGGGGACAACGTGGGCGTGCTGCTCCGGGGCGTTGACAAGGAAGAGGTCCAGCGGGGCCAGGTCCTGGCCAAGCCGGGGTCCATCACGCCGCACACCGACTTCGCCGCCCAGGTGTACGTCCTCAGCAAGGAGGAGGGCGGGCGGCACACCCCGTTCTTCAAGGGATACCGCCCTCAGTTCTACTTCCGGACCACGGACGTCACCGGCTCCATCGAGCTCGGCGAGGGAGTGGAGATGGTCATGCCCGGAGACAACACCGAAATGGAGGTCTCCCTCATCGCCCCCATCGCCATGGAGGAGGGCCTGCGCTTCGCCATCCGCGAGGGCGGCCGCACCGTGGGCGCCGGCCGCGTAGTCAAGATCAGCAAGTAGGGAGAGAGATGGCGGCGCCGAAAATCCGGATCAAGCTCAGGGCCTACGACCACCAGGTCCTGGACACGGCCGTCCGCGACATCGTCGCCCACGTGACCCGCACCGGGGCCCGTGTCGTGGGGCCGGTGCCGCTGCCCACCGAGCGGTCCATCTACACGGTCATCCGCTCGCCGCACAAGGACAAGGACAGCCGCGAGCACTTCCAGATGCTCACGCACAAGCGGCTCATCGACATCCACGACGCCACGCCGAAGACGGTGCAGGAGCTCCAGCGCCTGCAGCTCTCGGCCGGCGTCGACATCGAGATCAAGCTCTAGCCCACGGGAGACGATCGACGTGCCACAGGTCAAGGGGATCCTCGGGGAGAAGCTGGGGATGACCCAGCTCTTCGAGGAGGCCCGCGCGGTGCCGGTGACGGTCATCAAGGCCGGGCCGTGCTACGTGGCGCAGGTGAAGACGCAGGAGCGCGACGGTTACCAGGCCGTCCAGCTCGCGTTCGCCGAGCCGCGCCGCAACGGCCGGAGCCGCCTGTCGAAGCCCATGCAGGGCCACTTCGACGCGCACGGCGAGCAGCCCGGCCGCTACGTCGTCGAGCTCCGGACCGACGACGCGGCGAACTACCAGCCTGGCCAGGAGCTCACGGTCGACATCTTCGCCCCAGGCGAGCACGCCGACGTGGTGGGAGTGTCCCGGGGCAAGGGCTTCGCCGGGACCATGAAGCGCCACGGGTTCAGCGGCCTCGGGGCCAGTCACGGCACCGAGCGCAAGCACCGTTCGCCGGGAGCCATCGGCGCGTGCGCCACGCCGAGCCGGGTGTTCAAGGGAACCCGCATGGCCGGCCAGATGGGCAACCAGCGTGTGACCGTGCTGAACCTGGAGGTCGTCGCCGTCGATGCCGAGCGCAACCTGCTCATGGTGAAGGGCGCGATCCCCGGCCCGTCGGGCGGCCTGGTCATGATCCGATCAAGCGTGAAGAAGCCGCTGCGGAAGGGGGCCTGAGGAGATGCCGAAGGTGGAACTCCTCGACCGCGCTGGGAAGGTGGTCGGCGACCGCGACCTCCCGAGCGAGCTGTTCGAGGCCAGCGTGAACGTGCCGCTCATGCACCAGGTCGTGGTGGCCGGGCTGGCGGCCCTGCGCGCGGGCACCCACTCGACGAAGACGCGCGCCGGGGTCCGCGGCGGCGGGCGAAAGCCGTGGCGCCAGAAGGGGACCGGCCGAGCCCGGCAGGGTTCCATCCGCGCCCCCCAGTGGGCGGGCGGCGGCGTCGCCCACGGCCCCAAGCCGCGCGACTACGACATGCGCGTCAACAAGAAGATGAAGCGGGCCGCCCTCCGCGGCGCGCTCACCGACGCCCAGCAGAGCAACAAGCTCGCCCTGATCGACGACTTCGGCTTCTCCGAGCCGCGCACCAAGGACGCCGTCGAACTCGTCCACTCCCTCGAACTGACCGGCAAGATCCTGGTCGTCCTCGACCGCCCCACCGAGAACGTCGAGAAGTCCTTTCGCAACCTCCCATACATCAAGGTTTCCTATGCGAGGAGTCTGAACGTCTACGAGCTCCTGGCAGCCGACCGAGTCCTGTTCACGGCAGCCGCCCTCGACGTGCTCGAGGGGAAAGAGCCCGCGACCCCCGCAATCTCTACCGACGAGGCCGAGGAGAGCGAAGCGGAGGACTCCACCACCGAAGAGGCCGAAGGTGGTGACGAGACGTGAAGTCACCGAGGGACGTCATCATCCGCCCGGTCGTGAGCGAGAAGTCCTACTCCGGGCTGGAGGCCAACCGGTACACGTTCCTGGTCGCCCCCGACGCGAACAAGACCGAGATCAAGGAGGCCATCCAGAAGATCTGGAACGTCCACGTGCTCTCGGTCAACACGATGGTGCGCAAGGGGAAGGTCAAGCGGCAGCGCTACGTCTCGGGCAGGCGTTCCGACCAGAAGCGCGCCGTCGTCACCCTCGCCGAGGGCGACAACATCGAGATCTTCGAGACCAAGTAGATGGGGTCCAGGGGAGTAGCAGTCCGAGCGAAGCGAAGGGATCTGCGGATCCCCTGGCCGAAGGGCGCCGCCGACAGGCGGGGCACTGAGGAGTAAGAGGAACCCATGCCTGTACGGAAATACAAGCCGACCACGCCGGGCCGCCGAGGGGCGAGCGTCTCCGGGTTCGACGAGATCACGCGGGGTCGCCCGGAGCGGTCGCTGCTGGCCAAGGGCCGGAAGAAGGCCGGGCGGAACAACTCGGGCAAGATCACGATGCGCCATCAGGGCGGCGGGAACAAGCGCCGGTTCCGCATCGTGGACTTCCGCCGGAACAAGGACGGCGTGCCGGCCAAGGTCGCGGCCATCCAGTACGACCCCAACCGCAGCGCGCGCATCGCGCTGTTGCACTACGTCGACGGCGAGAAGCGCTACATCCTGGCGCCGATCGGCGTGCGGGTGGGGGACCGGCTGACCTCCGGTGAGGGCGCCGACATCCGTCCGGGGAACGCGCTGCCGCTGCGGAACATCCCGGTCGGCACCGTTGTTCATGCGGTGGAGCTGAAGCCCGGCGCCGGCGCGAAGATGGCCCGCTCGGCCGGCACCAGCGTCCAGCTGGTGGCCAAGGAGGGCCGGTTTGCGACGCTCCGGCTCCCCTCCGGCGAGATGCGGCTGGTCGAGTCGATCTGCCGGGCCACCGTGGGGACCGTCGGCAATCCCGAGCACGAGCTGGTCTCGCTCGGCAAGGCCGGCCGGGCCCGGTGGCTCAACAAGCGTCCCTCCGTCCGCGGCGTGGCCATGAACCCGGTGGACCACCCCCTGGGCGGCGGCGAGGGGAAGTCGTCGGGCGGCCGCCACCCCACCACCCCGTGGGGGAAGAAGGAGGGCCGCACGCGCAAGAAGGGCAAGGCGTCGGACAAGTTCATCGTCCGGCGCCGCGGAAAGGGGCGAGGTTAGGTGCCGCGATCTGTGAAGAAGGGCCCGTTCGTCGACGAGCACCTGTTCGTCAAGATCGAGGACATGAACAAGCGGGGCGACAAGCGGATCGTCCGCACGTGGTCTCGCCGGTCGACGATCGTGCCGGAGATGATCGGGCACACGATCGCCGTCCACGACGGGCGCAAGCACGTGCCGGTGTTCGTCTCGGAGTCCATGGTCGGCCACAAGCTCGGGGAGTTCGCCCCCACGCGGGTGTTTCGGACCCACGGCCACCACACCGAGCGAAGCACGTCACTCAAGTAAGGCTGGACCGAATGAAGCGAGATGAAGATGGAATCGGGGGTCCAGGGGGCCAGCAGCCCCGCGGAGCGAAGCGGAGCGGATCAGGCTGCTGGAGTCCCCCTGGCCGAAGCGGCTCGCCGCAGGCGAGCCGCTGAGGAGTCAGATATATGGAAGCAAGAGCCAGTGCGAAATACGTCCGGATCTCGCCGCGGAAGGTGCGGCGGGCGGTGGACCTGATCCGGGGCCAGCACGTCCTGGAGGCCGAGCGGCGGCTGCAGTTCTCGCCGCTGGGGGCCTCGAAGACGGTGTCCAAGGTCCTGAAGTCCGCCGTGGCCAACGCCGAGCAGAATCCGGGCATCATCGAGGAGAACCTCGTGGTGAAGGGCGGCTGGGTGGACGAGGGGCCGACGCTGAAGCGTTTCCGGCCCCGGGCGTACGGGCGCGCCACGCAGATCCGCAAGCGCACGTCGCACATCACGGTGGTCGTCGAGAACATCGGAGAGGAGCCGACCGTTGGGGCATAAGGTCAACCCGTACGGGTTCCGGCTGGGGGTCATCTACCCCTGGAAATCGAACTGGTACGCGGGACGCGACTACGCGCAGAACCTGCACCAGGACGTGCGCATCCGCAAGCACATCCGCGGTCGGCTGTCGCGCGCCGGCATCTCCTCGATCGACATCGAGCGCAAGGGCGACCAGGTGTGGGTGTTCATCCGCACGGCCCGCCCGGGCATCGTCATCGGGCGCAAGGGCGCCGAGGTCGAGCGCATCCGCAAGGACCTCGAGCGCATCACGGGCAAGCGCGTGGACGTGAAGGTCGAGGACATGAACCAGACCGCGTCGGACACGCGCCCCGAGACCGACGCCACCCTGCTGGCGCAGGGCGTGTCCGAGCAGCTCGCGGGCCGGGTCTCGTTCCGCCGGGCCATGCGCCGGGCGGTGCAGACCGCGATGCGAGCCGGCGCCATGGGCGTCCGGGTCCAGTGCGGCGGCCGCCTGGGCGGCGCCGAGATGTCCCGCCGCGAGTGGTATCGCGAGGGCCGGGTCCCGCTGCACACGCTGCGGGCCAAGATCGACTACGGGACGGCCGAGGCCAAGACCACGTTCGGGATCATCGGCGTGAAGGTGTGGGTATACCACGGCGACGAGATCCCGGTGCAGGAGCAGGAGACCGCCCGGCTGCGGGCTCGCGCGATCGCCGGGATGGCGCCCCGCCGTGGAAGCGGCGGCGCCTCGACGGGCGCGCTGATCACGGACGTCCGCGAGATGGGCGAGGAGGAGGACCGGCGGGGCCGCGGCGCCCCCGCCGAGCCCGAGACGTCGGAGCCGGAGGCGGCCGGGGAGCCCGAGACGCCGGCCGAGACCGAGGCACCGGCCGAGCCCCAGACTCCGACCGAGGCCCAGACGCCGGCCGAGCCCGAGGCACCGGCGCCCGAGACGACCAGCGAGGGAGAGGGATCGTAGCCATGCTCGCCCCCAAGAAGATCAAGCACCGCAAGCAGCATCGCGGCCGGATGCGGGGCAAGGCGACCGGCGGCACCGAGGTGCACTTCGGCGACTATGGGCTGCTCGCACTCGAGCCTGGCTGGATCACCAATCGCCAGATCGAGGCGGCCCGGGTCGCGATCACCCGGCACATCCGCCGTGGCGGGAAGGTGTGGATCACCATCTTCCCCGACAAGCCGGTCACGAAGAAGCCGGCCGAGACCCGCATGGGCTCGGGCAAGGGGAACCCCGAGGGGTGGGTCGCGGTCGTGAAGCCCGGACGGGTGATGTTCGAGCTGTCCGGGGTCGCCGAGCCGCTGGCCCGCGAGGCCATGCTGCGTGCGGCGCACAAGCTGCCGATCAAGTCGAAGTTCATCTCCCGCGCGGGGGGTGGTGAGTGATGCCCCAGACCACCGCGAAGGAGCTGCGCGAGGTCCCGGACGAGGAGCTGTTCGCCCAGGTCGAGTCCCTCAAGGAGGAGCTGTTCAACCTGCGGTTCCAGTTCGCGACGGGGCAGCTCGACAACGCGATGCGGATCAAGCAGGTCCGCCACGACATCGCGCGCATCCTCACGGTGCTCCGCGAGCGCCAGACCGAGCAGGAGCTCGAGGTGGCGCTGGCCCGGGCCGACGAGGACGCGCTCGCCGAGTCGCGCGCCGCGCAGGCCCGCGGGGAGAAGAAGGGCACGTCGCTGGCCGAGGCTGCGTACGAGTCCGGCATCGAGGAAGAGGCGGCGGCCGGCGCCGAGGGGCCCCCGCCGGAGGAGGAGTCGTAGGTGAGCCAGCCAGAGCAGGACGTCGCCACCACGGAGGTGCAGGCGCCCACGAGCGCCGACGCGCCGCTGGTGGAGCCCGCGCGCCCTCGCGGCGAGCGGAAGGAGCGGACCGGCGTGGTGGTGTCCGAGAGGATGGACAAGACCGTGCTGGTCCGCATCCGGCAGGTCGTCCGGCACTCCACGTACGGCAAGACGGTCCGCCGGTCGTCCAAGCTCGCCGCGCACGATGAGGCGAACGACGCCCACGTCGGGGACACCGTGCGGGTGATGGAGACGCGGCCGCTGTCGAAGACCAAGCGGTGGCGCGTGATCGAAATCGTCGAGCGAGCGAAGTAGGGGCATCCGAGCGTGATCCAGCAGGAGACGCGGTGCAAGGTCGCGGACAACACGGGGGCCAGGGAGGTCCTGTGCATCCGCGTGCTCGGCGGCTCCGGCCGCCGGTACGCGAGCCTCGGCGACGTCATCGTGGGCTCCGTGAAGGACGCCATCCCCGGCGCCTCGGTGAAGAAGGGCGAGGTGGTCAAGGCCGTCGTCGTCCGCACCGCCAAGGAGCGCCGCCGGGTGGACGGCTCCTACATCAAGTTCGACGACAACGCCGTCGTGCTGATCAACGAGCAGCGCAATCCCCGCGGAACCCGCATCTTCGGGCCGGTGGCCCGGGAGCTGCGGGAGAAGCGGTTCATGAAGATCATCTCGCTCGCCCCGGAGGTGCTGTGAGGGTCCAGGGAGGTAGCGGTCCGAGCGAAGGGAAGGGATCCGCGGACTCCCTGGTCGAAGCGCGTCGCCGGAGGCGACGTGCTGAGAATGAGGAGAGGGTCCAGGGAGGTAGCGGTCCGAGCGAAGGGAAGGGATCCGCGGACTCCCTGGTCGAAGCGCGTCGCCGGAGGCGACGTGCTGAGAATGAGAAGAGGTAACCCATGCCAGGTGTGGACATCAAGAAGGACGACACCGTCAAGGTGATCTCGGGCAAGGACGTCGGCCACCAGGGCCGGGTCATCCGCGTCGTACCCGACAGAGGCCGGGTGCTGGTCGAGGGCGCGGCCCGGGCCAAGAAGCACACCCGCACGGGATCCAAGCGGTCCACCTCGGGCCAGCGGCTCCAGCAGGGCGGGATCATCGACACCGAGCTCTTCATCGACATCTCCAACGTCCAGCTCGTGTGCAAGTCCTGCAACCGGGCCACGCGGGTCGGCCATCGCGTGGAGGACGGCGTCAAGACCAGGGTGTGCAAGAGATGCGGAGCGGACCAGTGAGCCAGCAGCGCCAGCAGCAGCCGAAGAAGGACCGGGCCGCGAAGCCCTCGCTCGGCAGCGCCCCGGCCGGATACGTCCCCAGGCTGAAGACGCGCTTCCGCGAGGAGCTGGTGCGCCGGCTGATGGACTCGCGCGGGTACACGAACCCGATGCAGGTCCCGCGCCTGGAGAAGATCGTGGTGAACATGGGCGTGGGCGACGCGGTCCGCGAGGCCAGGATGCTCGACGCGGCGGTCGAGGACCTGCAGGTCGTCACGGGCCAGAAGGCGCTGGTCACCAGGGCCCGGAAGTCGATCGCCGGCTTCAAGCTCCGCGAGGGGATGTCGATCGGCGCGAAGGTCACGCTCCGCGGCGACCGGATGTGGGAGTTCCTGGACCGGCTGCTGTCGATCGCGCTCCCGCGCATCCGCGACTTTCGGGGCCTGGCGCCGAACTCGTTCGACGGCCACGGGAACTACACGATCGGCGTGACCGAGCAGTTGATCTTTCCGGAGATCGACTACGACAAGGTGGTGAAGGTCCGCGGCATGGACATCACGATCGTGACGACCGCGACCACTGACGAGGATGGCCGGGCACTGCTGCTCGCCCTGGGGTTCCCGCTGCAGGGTGCCCCGGCGGTGACGCAGGCGGCCTCGTAGCAACTTGATGACGGCGTAGGAGCATTCATGGCGAAGAAGGCGTTGATCAACAAGCAGCAGCGGCAGCCGAAGTTCGGCGTCCGCGCGTACTCGCGGTGCGTCCGCTGCGGGCGGGCCCGCGCGGTGTTCCGGAAGTTCCAGCTGTGCCGGATCTGCTTCCGCGAGCTGGCGCACGCTGGCGAGCTCCCGGGGGTGACGAAGTCGTCATGGTGAGGCTCGCGACGAACGTCACCGACCCGATCGGGGACATGCTGACGCGGATCCGCAACGCGAACATCGGGACGAAGGACGAGTTGCTGGTCCCCGCCTCCAAGATGAACCAGGCCCTGGCCGGCATCCTCGCCCAGGAGGGCTACATCGAGTCGTTCGCGCCGGAGGGCGAGGGCGTCGAGTCCGTGATCCGGATCACGCTGAAGTACGGCCGGGGCCGGGAGCGGACCATCACCGGCCTGAAGCGGGTCTCCAAGCCCGGCCGGAGGGTGTACGCGAAGCGCGACCGCCTGCCCCGGGTGATGGGCGGGCTCGGCGTCGCGATCATCAGCACGTCGCAGGGCCTGATGACCGACCGCGACGCCGCCCGGGCCAAGCTGGGCGGCGAGGTCCTGGCATATGTCTGGTAGAGGTGTGATGAGAAGCGTGGGGAGCGATGTATCAGGGGTCCGGGGGCAGCAGCCCCGCGGAGCGCAGGAGAGCGGATCAGGCTGCTGCGTTCCCCCCGGGCGAAGCGGACCGTCGAAGACGGTCCGCTAAGGAGTGAGAACAGATGAGCAGGATCGGAAAGCAGCCCGTCGACATCCCATCGGGGGTCGACGTCGTCGTGGACGGCGCCCGGGTCGCGGTGACCGGCCCGCGTGGATCTCTCGAGCAGACGTTCCATCGAGAGGTGCGGATCACCAAGGACGACGGGAAGATCGTCGTGGGGCGCACATCCGACGACGGGTTCCACCGCGGGCTGCACGGGCTGACGCGCACGCTCATCGCCAACATGGTCGAGGGCGTGACGAAGGGCTACGAGAAGCGCTTGGAGATCGTCGGGGTCGGGTACCGCGCCGTGCTCAAGGGCTCGGACCTGGAGCTGGCGCTGGGGTTCTCACACCCGGTCCACGTGCAGGCGCCCAAGGGGATCGAGTTCGAGGTCCCGACGCCCACCCGGATCACGATCCGGGGGAACGACAAGCAGATGGTCGGCGAGGTCGCCGCCAACATCCGGAAGGTCCGCAAGCCCGAGCCGTACAAGGGCAAGGGCGTGCGGTACGAGGGCGAGTTCGTCCGCAAGAAGGCCGGCAAGGCCGCCAAGGGAGCCAAGTAGCATGGACGCCGCGACGAAGCGCCGGGGACGCCTGCGCCGGCATGCCCGCGTGCGCAAGCACCTGAGCGGCTCTGCCGGGGCGCCCCGCCTGGCCGTGTACCGGTCGAACCGGCACATCTACGCGCAGCTCATCGACGACGTGGCGGCCCGTACGCTGGCCGCGGCCTCCGACGGCGAGGTGAAGGCGGACGGCGACAAGACCGCGAGGGCCAAGGCGGTCGGCGAGCTGCTGGCGAAGCGGGCCAAGGACGCCGGGATCGAGCGAGCCGTGCTCGACCGGAGCGGCCGGCTGTACCACGGCCGCGTGGCGGCCCTGGCCGAGGGAGCACGAGAGGGAGGCCTGACGATTTGAGACGCTACGACGCCCCCGCGGACCAGCGGAGCGGGCTCGAGGAGCGCGTGGTGAACATCAACCGCGTGGCCAAGGTGGTGAAGGGTGGCCGGCGGTTCTCCTTCGCCGCGCTGGTCGTGGTGGGCGACGGGGCAGGCCGCGTCGGGGTCGGCTACGGCAAGGCCAAGGAGGTCCCGGCGGCCATCCAGAAGGGCTCCGAGGAGGCCAAGAAGAGGATGTTCGACGTGCCCCTCATGGGCTCGACGATCCCGCACCAGATCACGGGCGAGGAGGGGGCCGGCGTGGTCCTGCTGAAGCCCGCCGCCCCGGGGACGGGTGTCATCGCGGGCGGTGCGGTGCGGGCCGTGGTGGAATGCGCGGGCATCACCGACATCCTGTCGAAGTCGCTCGGCTCGAAGAACCCGATCAACATCGTGCACGCGACCGTGGCCGGGCTGAAGCAGCTCCGCCGGCCCGAGCACGTCGCCCGCCTCCGGGGCCGCGAGGTCCACGAGGTGGCTCCCAGGCCCATGCTCCAGGCCGTGGCCGCCGCCGAGGCCCGCCGCGAGGCCCGCCGCGCCGAGAGCCAGGTGTTCGATCCGAACGAGGGTCCAGGAGGTAACACCCAGTGAGCGGAGCGAACGCAGGTGCGGACTCCCGGCGGAAGCGGACCGCCGAAGCCGGTTCGCTGACGATGAAGAACGAGGGTCCGGGAGGTAACACCCAGTGAGCGGAGCGAACGCAGGTGCGGACTCCCGGCGGAAGCGGACCGCCGAAGCCGGTTCGCTGACGATGAAGAACGAGGGCGGTGGGTCGCCGTGAGCAAGCTCAAGGTGACCCAGCGCCGGAGCGTGATCGACCGGCCCCGGGACCAGAAGGACACGGTCCGTCGGCTGGGCCTGAAGCGCATCAACGACTCCGTGCTCAAGGAGGACCGCCCGGAGATCCGCGGGATGATCGCCAAGGTCCGCCACCTGGTGGACGTCGAAGAGGTGACGGGGGCCGACGAAGGGCGCGGCCGGAGGCGGCGCACCGAGGATGTGAAACAGCCATGAAGCTGCACCATCTGAAGCCGGCGCCGGGCTCGCGGCGAGACCGCAAGCGGGTCGGCCGGGGGGAGGCCGCCCGCCGGGGCAAGACCGCGGGCCGGGGCACCAAGGGGTGGGGCGCCCGGCACCAGCCCAAGCAGGGGTTCGAGGGCGGCCAGATGCCCCTGGGCCGGCGCGTCCCCAAGCTCAAGGGCTTCACGAACCCGAACCGTGTCGAGTACCAGGTCGTGAACATCGAGCGGCTCGGACAGACGTTCGATGCCAAGTCGGAGGTCGACCCCGAGGCCATGCGCGACCGCGGCCTCGTGCGGGGCGGGCAACCCGTGAAGGTGCTGGCCAGGGGGGATATCGACCGGGCCCTGACCGTCCGGGCGCACGCGTTCTCGGCCGCGGCCCGTCAGAAGATCGAGCAGGCGGGCGGAACCGCCCAGGTGATCGGCTAGCCCGCCCGGGGAGGGGTCGGGTACCATGGGGGACCTCCGGTGCTGAGAGCCTTCGTCAACGCCTTCAAGATCCCCGATCTTCGGAAGAAGATCCTCTTCACGCTGTTCCTCATCGCGGTCTACCGGCTCGGCTCGCACGTGCCGGTCCCGGTGGTGGACGTGAACGCGCTGCGGATCGACGTGGCCGGCGCCGGCGCCGCGAACCAGGGGTTCTTGTCGTTCATCAACCTGTTCTCGGGCGGCGCGCTCACCCGGATGGCCGTGTTCGCCCTCGGGATCATGCCGTACATCACCAGCTCGATCATCATGCAGCTGCTGATCGTGGTGATCCCCAAGCTCGAGCAGTGGCAGAAGCAGGGCGAGGTCGGGATCAAGAAGATCACCCAGTGGACCCGCTACATGACGGTCACGCTGGCCATCCTGCAGTCGACCGGCCTGGTGTTCCTGTTCCACAACACCTTCAGCGTCGCGAACGGCTCCCAGCTCGACATCATCCCGGCGAGCAAGTTCGACGCGCCGCACATCTCGCTGATGGTGCTGACCCTGACGGCGGGGACGGCGACGATCATGTGGATGGGCGAGCTGATCACCCAGCGGGGGATCGGCAACGGGATGTCGATCCTTATCTTCACGAGCGTCATCTCGCGGTTGCCCCAGGAGGGAACCGCGATCTACCAGCAGACCGGGGCGCTGAAGTTCTACATCATCCTCGCCCTCGCCATGCTGATCATCCTGGCGGTGGTGTTCATCGAACAGGGCCAGCGGCGCATTCCCGTGCAGTACGCCAAACGCGTGGTGGGGCGCAGGATGATGGGCGGGCAGAGCACCTATATCCCGCTCAAGGTGAACCAGGCGGGAGTCATCCCGATCATCTTCGCGTCGTCGGTCTTGTACTTCCCGACGCTGCTGGCGTCGGTGTGGCACTGGGGGCCGTTCCAGAACTTCGTGAACAACCACCTGAACTCCCAGAGCAGCCCCGTGTACCTGTTCCTGTACGGCGTGATGGTGGTGTTCTTCGCCTACTTCTACACGGCCATCCAGTTCAATCCGGTGGACACTGCGGACAACATCCGCAAGTACGGCGGGTTCATCCCGGGCATCCGGCCCGGGAAGCCCACCGCCGACTACCTCAACAACATCCTGGTCCGCATCACGCTGCCCGGGTCGCTGTTCCTGGCGAGCATCGCGCTCTTGCCGTCGATCTTCCTCGCCCTGTACTCGATCCCGCAGTTCCCCTTCGGGGGAACGGCGATCCTGATCACCGTCGGCGTGGCGCTCGAGACCATGAAGCAGCTGGAATCCCAGCTGCTGATGCGCCACTACGAAGGTTTCCTGAGGTGAGGTGCACCCTCCCGCGAGCACGGCCGCATTCGCGCGTCCCCGCATCCACGGGGGCTGCGCTGCTCGTCGCTCGCGTACGGCCCGGTACGCGTCGATCCTCGCGCCTTGCCCCCGTGGCGCGGTGACGCGCTCGGTGCTGGCCATGCCTGCGGGAAGGAGCACGTAGGTGAGGATCGTCCTCTTTGGCCCTCCCGGCGCCGGGAAGGGCACCCAAGCCCACCGCCTGGCCGACCGCATGGACCTCGCCTTGATCGCGACGGGCGACATCTTCCGGGAGAACGTGGGCAACGACACGGAGCTGGGCAGGGAGGCCAAGTCGTACATGGACAAGGGCGAGCTGGTGCCGGACGACGTCGTGGTGCGGATGGTGCTCGACCGCCTCGACGAGGAGGACGCGCACCACGGGTTCATCCTGGACGGCTTCCCCCGGACGCTGCCCCAGGCCCAGGCCTTGGAGAACGCGCTGGCCGAGCGGGACCGGCCGCTGGGGGTCGTCCTGAAGTTCGTGATCCCCGACGAGGTCGCGGTAAAGCGTCTGGCCGGCCGGCGGACGTGCAAGCTGTGCCAGCGGTCGTACAACGTCGAGTTCAAGCCCCCCCGGATCGAAGGCGTGTGCGACGCGTGCGGGGGGGAGCTGTACCAGCGGGACGACGACACCGAGGACACGGTCCGGCACCGGCTCGAGGTGTACCACCACGACACCGAGCCGCTGGAGTTCTACTTCTGGGAGCGCGGGCTGTTCCGGCAGGTGGACGCCGAGGGAACCGAGGACGAGGTGACCGAGCGCGCGCTGGACGCCATCTCGGACCTCCTCGAAGAGGCGTCGTGATCTTCCTCAAGTCCGAGGACGAGATCGCGAAGATGCGCGAGGCCGGCCGCATCGTCGCCGGGACCATCGACCGCGTGGTCGCCGCCGTGCGCCCCGGCATCAGCACGGCGGACCTCGACCGGGTGGCCGAGGAGTTCATCCGCGAGCGGCGGGCCACGCCTTCGTTCCTCGGGTACCGGGGGTTCCCCGCGTCGATCTGCGCATCGGTGAACGACGAGGTGGTCCACGGCATCCCCTCGCCGAGTCGGAAGCTCGCGGACGGCGACCTGCTGTCGCTCGACTTCGGCGCGATCTGGGAGGGGTTCCACGCGGACTCGGCCGTGACGGTGTTCGTGGGCGAGCCGCCGAGCGCCGAGGCCGAGAAGCTCGTCCGGGTGACGGAGGAGTCGCTCGAGGCCGCGATCAGCGAGATCCGGGAGGGCGCCCGCCTCGGCGACGTCGGCCACGCCGTCCAGCAGGTCGTCGAAGGGGCCGGGTTCAGCGTGGTCCGGGAGTACGTCGGCCATGGCATCGGACGGGCGCTGCACGAGGACCCCCAGATCCCCAACTACGGCCAGCCGGGGAAGGGCCTGCCGCTCAAACGGGGCATGGTGGTGGCCGTCGAGCCCATGGTGAACATGGGCGACTGGCCCACGCGGGCGCTGGCCGACGGCTGGACGGTCGTGACGGCGGACGGCTCCCTCTCCGCCCACTTCGAGCACACCATCGCCCTGACCGCGAACGGCCCCGAGGTCCTCACGGCCTGCAGTTGACGCGCTGGACGCAAGCCGCGCGGAGCCCGTATACTGTGGCTGCGGCCTCTGCGTGGGGCCGTTTCGGCTCGTCCCCGCTCTGTTGAGGCGGGCGAGCGTGTTCGGATGACGAAAGAGCAACTGGAGCGTGGCGAAGAAGGACGCGATCGAGGTCGAGGGAGCGGTGGTCGAACCGCTTCCCAATGCCATGTTCCGGGTAGAGCTGGACAACGGGCACAAGGTGCTGGCCCACATCTCAGGGAAGATGCGGATGCACTACATCCGGATCCTCCCGGGGGACCGGGTACTGGTGGAGCTCTCGCCGTACGACCTCACGCGAGGGCGGATCGTCTACCGGTACAGGTAGGTAAGCTGGGGGCTCGCCCGCACCAGGCAGAAGAAGGACTGGAGCAGATGAAGGTACGTCCGTCGGTGACGAAGATGTGCGACCGGTGCAAGATCATCCGGCGCCGCGGCCGCGTGCTCGTGATCTGCTCGAACAACCCGCGGCACAAGCAGCGGCAGGGATAACCAAGGGAGTCAGGCGGTGGCACGAATCTCAGGCGTCGACCTTCCACGGGACAAGCGGGTGGACATCGCGCTCCGCTACATCTACGGGATCGGCCCGCAGCGGTCGTTCTCGATCGTTGACGGCGCCCGGGTGGACCCCGCGACAAAGGTCCGCGACCTCTCCGAGGAGGAGGTCGTCCGGATCCGCGAGTACATCGACCGGAACTTCAAGGTCGAGGGTGACCTCCGCCGCGACGTGGCGCAGGACATCAAGCGGAAGATCGAGATCGCGTGCTACCAGGGCCTGCGCCACCGGCGCTCGCTCCCGGTGCACGGGCAGCGGACGCACACGAACGCCCGAACCCGCAAGGGACCGAAGAAGACCGTCGGCGTGAAGCGGAAGAAGGGGAAGTAGGCCGTGGCCAAGCCCAAGGCGAAGAAGGCCCGCAGGCGCGAGAAGAAGAACGTCGTCCACGGCGAGGCCCACATCAAGTCCACGTTCAACAACACGATCGTCACGATCACCGACGGCCAGGGCAACACCCTGTCGTGGGCGAGCGCCGGCAACGTGGGGTTCAAGGGCTCGCGGAAGTCCACCCCGTTCGCCGCGCAGCTCGCCGCCGAGGCCGCCGCCCGCCGGGCCCAGGAGCACGGCCTGCAGAAGGTCGACGTCTTCGTAAAGGGACCCGGCTCGGGGCGCGAGACCGCCATCCGGTCGCTCGCCGCGGCGGGGCTGGAGGTCGTCGGGATCCAGGACGTCACGCCGGTGCCGCACAACGGCTGCCGGCCGCGCAAGCGCCGCCGCGTCTAGGGGTGCAGGGGAGCAGCATCGTGCGAAGCGAAGCGAAGCAGGTGCGAATCCCCTGCCGGAGGCGGGTCGACGAAGTCGACCGGCCGACGATGGAGAACTAGCGGTCGCTCGCGCCTCGGCAGCACCCCCGGACGCGCGCTGGCGCCCCGGGGCAACAGAACAGGGCGGGGCAGGAATGGATGATCCCCCGCCGAGGAGGTAGATGCAGTGCTGATCGTTGCCAGGCCCCAGATCCAGGAGACCACCGTGTCTCCGACCCGGTCGAAGTTCGCCATCGAGCCGCTCGAGCCGGGGTTCGGCTACACCCTGGGCAACTCGCTCCGGCGGACCCTGCTGTCCTCGATCCCCGGCGCCGCCATCTCGTCGGTGCGGATCGAGGGCGTGCTCCACGAGTTCGCCTCGATCCCCAAGGTGACCGAGGACGTCACGGACGTGATCCTGAACATGAAGGAGCTCGTGCTCCGCTCGGAGCTCGACGAGCCGGCCACCGTGTATCTCAAGGCCAAGGGTCCCGGTGAGGTCACGGCCGGCGACATCTCGCCGCCCGCCGGCGTGGAGATCCTGAACCACGAGCTGCACATCGCGACCCTGGGCAAGGGAGCGACGCTCGAGATGGAGATGGTCGTGGAGCGGGGCGTGGGCTACCGCCCCGCCGAGAAGAACAAGAAGCCCCGCGACCCGATCGGCGTCATCCCCGTCGACTCGATCTTCTCGCCGGTCCGCCGCGTGTCGTACTCAGTGGAGAACACCCGCGTCGAGCAGATGACCGACCGCGACCGCCTGATCCTCGACGTCGAGACCGACGGCTCGGTCACGGCGCGCGAGGCCGTCGCCTCGGCCGGCTCCACGCTCTCCGAGCTGGTCAACCTGTTCTCCGAGCTGGCCGAGAGCCAGGGCCTGGCCATCGGCCCGGCCGAGGACGAGTCCCAGCTGTCCGGCGACCTGGCCATCACCATCGAGGAGCTGAACCTGTCGGTGCGTTCCTACAACTGCCTGAAGCGCGAGGGCATCAACACGGTTGGCGACCTCGTGCAGCGCAGCGAGCAGGAGCTCATGGACATCCGGAACTTCGGGCAGAAGTCCATCGACGAGGTGAAGGCCAAGCTCGAGGAGCTCGGCCTGTCGCTCCGGGAGGAGTAATGCCCACGCCGAAGAAGGGGCCGCGGCTGGGTTCCGGTCCGGCGCACCAGCGTCACCTGCTGTCCGGGCAGGCCGCCGCCCTGTTCACGCACGAGGCCATCACCACCACCGAGGCCAAGGCCAAGATGCTCCGGCCCTACGCCGAGAAGCTGATCACGTTCGCCAAGCGCGGGGACGTGCAGGCCCGGCGCGAGGTGCTCAAGGTCGTGCCGGACCGGGACGTGGTGCACAAGCTGTTCGCAGAGATCGGGCCGCGATTCGCCGAGCGAAACGGCGGGTACACGCGGATCCTGAAGCTCGGGCAGCGGCAGGGGGACGGGGCGCCGATGGCTCGGATCGAGCTTGTGGAGCGGGGAACGGAGTAGGAAAAGAACCGTCGCATCCCGGCGCCCCGGTGTAGAGGTTGCGCGGGGCGCCCGGGGGGCGCCTACGGTCGGCCGGCACAACTCGCTCCGGCTCCGCTCGCATTCGCTCGACTCCGCCTCCACTCGCCGGCTCCGCCGGAAGTGCCGGCCTCCCCGGCGCCCCCCCGGGCTGTTCTCGGATACTTCGGTTGCGCTGGTGCCGCGATTCTTCGGGTCGATCTTCCCTCTGCTGCTTAGTGCACCGCCCCGGAAATACGGTCGCATTCGAGCGCCCCTGCATCCCCGATGGCTGCGTTGCTCGTCGCTTGCGTACCCGCTGGGTACGCGGCGCTCCTCGCGCCTTGCCCTCGGGGCGCAGTGACGCTCTCGGTGCGGGATGGGCGCGGCAGCGCGGGGCCGTTCGGACGGTCGAGGGGGTGTTGCTGGAGGCGGTCGAGCGGGTCGTTCGGGCGAAGGTGAAGCTGTCGGTAGCGGGGCGGACCGACGCGGGGGTGCATGCTCGGGGGCAGGTCGTTTCGTTTGCGGCGGAGGACGGGGTCGATCCGGGGAGGGTTGCTCGAGGGGTGAACGGGACGTTGGCGCCGGGGGTGGTTGTCTGGCGGGCGGGGTGGGCGCCGGAGGGGTTTGATGCGCGGTTCTCGGCGTCGGCGCGAGAGTATGTGTATCGGGTGAATGTGGGGGAGGTGCCGGATCCGTTCGAGGCGCGGTTCGTTTGGCATCGGGCGGGGGATGTGTCGGTGGGGGCGATGCGGCGGGCGGCGCGTGATCTGGTGGGGGAGCATGACTTCGCTTCGTTCTGCCGTGCGCCGCAAGGGAATGCGTCGACCGTGCGCCGGCTCGAGAGGCTCGCGGTGAGTCGGCGGGGCGACCGGTTGGAGGTCAGGGCACGGGCCGGGGGGTTCCTGCATCAGATGGTGCGGAGCCTGGCTGGGACGCTGATCGCGGTCGGGGAGGGCCGGTTGGATCCGGTCAGCATGGGAACGATCCTCGAAGCTCGCGATCGCTCCGCGGCAGGGCCGGTTGCGCCGCCGCACGGCCTGACGCTGGAGCGGGCGATCTACTGTCGCCCCATCCGACGACACCTGGAGGAGTAGCCATGGCCAACGCAGCGAGAGTGCGGCCACGGGGGGTCGGCGCCCGGAAGGCGGACGCCGGCGCGCCGGGCGGCCAGCGGTCCGAGGGCCTTCGGATGCCGCTCGAGGAGGCCATGCGGACGCAGCGCTCGATCCGCCGGCTGCTGCCGGATCCCGTCGACGACGACATCCTCCTGCGGTGTATCGACCTTGCGCTCCGCGCCCCCACCGGGAGCAACTCGCAGCACTGGGAGTGGCTGGTCGTCCGGGACCCGGTGGTCAAGGCCCGGCTGGCCCGGCTCAACCGCATGTCCTGGGCCGTCTACGGAGGGCTGGGGCGGCTGGCGAGCCGGAACGACCCCAAGGCCCTGCGGAACATCAACGCGGTGCAGTGGCAGGCCGACCACTTCGCGGAGGCTCCCGTGATCGTCGTTCCGTGTCTGCGGACCTGGGTCCCGAAGGTGTTCCCGGTGCTGGCCACGTCTCATTACGGCTCGATCTACCCTGCGATCCAGAACTTCCTGCTGGCCTGCCGGGCCGAGGGGCTCGGCGCGGGACTGACCACCCTGCCGCTGTGGTCGAAGACGGTGGCCCAGATGGCCCTCGGCCTGCCGATCCACGTCCAACCATGTGCGGTGATCCCTGTGGGGTGGCCACGCGGCCGGTATGGCCCGACCACCCGCAGGGCCGTCGAGCAGGTCACGCATCTGGATCGCTGGGGGAACCGCCCGACGGGATAGCCGGAGTGAAGAAGCGGACAGCGCGTCCTTTTCCGAGGGCGCGAGGGCGTTGTCGACCTCAGGGGCGCCCGCCCCCTTCTCTGTGCCGATGTTGTTGACGCCCCGGGATCGGGCATGTAGCCTCCTGAGGACCTGGCTGACCAGACAACTGGAGGCCGCGACGTTCGTTTCGTCGCGGCCTTTTTTCGTGACCGAAAGGGCATACCAGCGCATGCACGTCGACCTCTACGTCGCGCTCGCGGGGCTCATCGTCGGGTTCGTCGTGGGCCTGACGGGGATGGGGGGCGGGGCGCTGATGACCCCGATCCTCGTCATCATCTTTCGGGTCCAGCCGCTCACCGCGGTCTCGAGCGACCTCGTGGCCGCCCTGATCATGAAGCCCGTCGGCGGCGCCGTGCACGCCCGCCGGGGCAACGTGAACACCTCGCTGGTCAAGTGGCTGATGGTGGGCTCGGTCCCGTGCGCGTTCGCTGGTGTGCTGATCCTGCGCATGCTCGGCAACAGCGAGACCCTCCAGACGACCCTGAAGATCATCCTCGGGGTCGCCCTGCTGGTGGCCTGCGGGTCGATGCTGGCCAAGGGGTTCGTCCACCGCCGGCGGGAGGCCAACGGGCTGGGCAACGGCGCGACCGGCCGCCTCGCACGGCTCGAGATCCGGCCCCTTCCCACCGTGATCATCGGGGCGGTCGGAGGCCTGGTCGTCGGCATGACCTCGGTGGGCTCCGGTTCCCTGATCATCGTCATGCTCCTGATCCTCTATCCGAGCCTGACGGCGTCCTCGCTGGTGGGGACGGACCTGGTGCAGGCGGTCCCGCTGGTGGGTGCGGCCGCGCTGGGGCACATCCTGTTCGGCGACTTCGCGCTCGGCCTGACCTTCTCGATGCTGCTGGGCAGCGTCCCGGGTGTGTACGTGGGTGCGCGGGTCTCCGCGCGAGCCCCGGACATCCTCATCCGCAAGGCTCTGGTCTTCGTGCTCCTGGCCTCCGGCCTGAAGCTGCTGACCGTCGGCACCATTGAGCTGTTCTGGGTGATGACCGCGATCGGAATCGTGTGGTTCGTCGTCCCGTTCGCGCTGAACCTCCTCGGGATCAAGCTCGACGGCCCCGCGAACTGGGCCCGGCGAATCCAGGCCCGCGCGCTCCGGGTGCTGATGACGCTCCCACCGCCCGTCGGCAGGTGGGCGCGGTCCTCGGCGCAGGTTCGGCCCGAGCTCGCCGCGACCTCGGGGCCCGAGGATTCCCGGCCTCCCGCCCGCCAGCCGGAGGCCGTGAGCGAGCTTTGACGCCATCGCGTGCCCGCAGGTAGCATTGTGTGTCGGCCACTGCGGCCGCTTTCTTTTCGTATGAAGACCTTCAGCCCACGCCCTCGCGACATCGAGCGCCACTGGTACGTCGTCGACGCCGACGGCGCCGTGCTCGGCCGCCTGGCCACCGAGGTCGCCGCCATCCTCCGCGGCAAGCACAAGCCGATCTTCGCCCCCCACGCCGACACCGGCGACCACGTCATCGTGATCAACGCGAAGGGTGTCCGGCTCACCGGCGCCAAGGAGGAGTCGAAGGTGGCCTACCGGCACTCCGGGTACCCGGGAGGCCTGTCGGCCGTGGGCTACGACCGCCTGATGGCACAGCGTCCCGCGTTCGTCGTGGAGAAGGCCGTCAGGGGCATGCTCCCGAAGAACCGCTTGGGCCGGGCCATGGCCCGGAAGCTCATGGTGTACCCCGGGCCCGAGCACCCGCACGCTGCGCAGAAGCCGCAGCCGCTGGCGCTCGGTTCGATTCCTCCCTGGACCGGGCTCCCCGAGCCAATGGAGCCCAAGGCCGCCCCGAAGCGCGAGCCCGCCGCCGCGACGGCGGGGCCGAAAGGGCGCGGCGGCTCCTCGCGCCCGGCCGGGAAGAAGGCGATCCCCGGCCGAACCGGGGCCACCCGGACCCGCACGTCGCCCGCCAAGTCGACCGCGAAGTCGGCGGCCAAGTCCCCGGCCAAGTCGGCGACGAAGTCCACGGCGAAGTCGAGCAGGACGTCGAGGGGCTCGGCGAAGAAGACCACCTCGACGAAGTCCTCCGCGACCGCCTCGGAGGGCACGAAGACGACCCGCGGGTCGCGGGGGAAGCAGGAGAGCGAGTAGATGGCCGAGGCAACCACCACCTCGATCGGGACAGGCCGCCGCAAGGAGGCCGTGGCGCGCGTCCGCGTCGTCCCCGGCTCCGGCCGGTTCGAGCTCAACGGGCGCACGCTGGAGGAGTACTTCCCCACCAGGGCCCACCGGATGATCGTGGCCGCGCCCCTGCGCCTGGCGGGCAAGGAGCGCGAGCTCGACGTCATCGCCCGCATCGACGGCGGCGGGATCAGCGGGCAGGCCGGCGCGCTGCGCCACGGCATCTCCCGGGCGCTGATCGAGATGGACCCCAGCCTGCGCGGCGCCATGAAGGCCGAAGGGCTCCTCACCCGCGACGCCCGGGAGAAGGAGCGCCGGAAGTACGGGCTGAAGAAGGCCCGGAAGGCGCCGCAGTACTCCAAGCGGTAACGCAGGTCCGCCCGGCGGCCGCCCTACCGTTCCGCGTCGGGAAACGGTTTCGGCTCCGACTCGCTCCAGTCCGTCTCGCCGGTGACGTCCTGGCCGTCGAACAGGCGCATGCGGCCGGAACGGATCTCCTCGATGACCATCAGGGCCTGGACCTCGAGCTCGGTCGGAACCAGCAGGTGGACGGGGCCCATGCGATAGGGCCCCTCGCCCTCGCCCTTGACCATCACCGGGATGCCGTCGGCCTCCAGCCTGCCTCGTGCCAGGTAGCCGTCGGTGATGGAGCGGGTGCTGTACACCAGCACGAACTCCCCGGAGATCGGCGGCTGCCCCTGCGTCCCGTCGTGCATTCCTCCATTGTGACGGGCGCGGGGCCTCGTGACCCGGCTCTCAGGCGGCGAGCCGCGCCCGGCGCCCGCGGTAGGCTGACCGCCCATGGGACGCCTCTTCGGTACCGATGGCGTGCGCGGCGTCGCCGGCCGTGAGCTGACCGGCGAGCTGGCCTACTCGCTGGGCGCCGCCGCCGTGCGGGTGCTCGGGCGGCACGGCGACGACCATCCCGTCGTGGTGGTCGGGCGGGACACCCGAGCCTCGGGCGACTTCCTGGAGGCCGCCCTCGCCGCGGGAATCTGCTCGGCAGGGGGCGACGTCCTGGCGGCGGGGGTCCAGACCACTCCCGCGGTGGCATTTCTCGCGACGGCGCTCGGCGCGACCGCCGGCGCGATGATCTCCGCCTCCCACAACCCGCCGGAGGACAACGGTATCAAGTTCTTCTCGCGGGAGGGCTTCAAGCTGCCGGACCACCTCGAGGACGAGATGGAGGTCGTGCTGAAGGAGGAACCCGTCCGCGCGGAGGGCGTGGGCGTGGGGCGGATCCGCCCGGTACCCGAGGCGCGGGAGCGGTACGTCTACCACCTGGTCGGCGCCGCCGAGGCGCCGCTCTCTGGCATGCGCGTCGTAGTCGACTGTGCGAACGGCTCCGCATCGGGGGTCGCCCCGGAGGCGCTACGGTGTCTCGGGGCGGAGGTGTCGGTCGTGGCCGACCAACCCGACGGCCGGAACATCAACGTGGGCGTGGGCGCCATGCATCCCGAGGTGGTGGCCGCGGAGGTGGTCCGCCTCGGGGCCGACGCCGGCGTGGCCCACGACGGGGACGCCGACCGGGCGCTGTTCGCCGACGCCGGCGGGAACGTGGTCGACGGCGACCAGGTCCTGGCGGCGTGCGCGCTCGAGCTCCGCGATGCGGGCCGGCTGGCCGGCAACAAGGTAGTGACCACCGTCATGGCCAACCTCGGATTCCGCCGGTCCATGGAGGAAGCCGGCATCGAGGTACTCACGACGAGCGTGGGCGACCGCTACGTCCTCGAGGAGATGCTCCGCTCCGGCGCCGTGGTCGGCGGCGAGCAGTCCGGCCACCTGATCTTCACCGAGCACGCGACGACCGGTGACGGCGTGCTCACCGCCATCGTGTTCCTCTCCCTCGCGGCCAAGTCCGGCCTCACGGTCGCCGATCTCGCCGCCCGCATGCGGCGCTATCCCCAGGTCCTCGAGAGCGTCACCGTCCGGGACCGCGGGGCGCTCGACGCCGCCGACGAGGTCTGGGAAGCGGTCCGCGCGGCAGAATCGCGGCTCGGCGACGGGGGCCGCATCCTCGTTCGCTCCTCCGGCACCGAGCCCCTGGTGCGGGTCATGGTCGAAGCCGGGACCGAGGAGGAGGCGCGCGCCCACGCCGATTCCATCGTCGCCGTGGTGCGCGCCACCCTGGGCTGACCGCGTTCGGGCACGAGGGCGCGAACGCAGGTTCGGCACACGACGCTCGCCTGATCGGGCCACCACCGGCCCACTGGTACGATCCTGCGGCCATGTGCGGGATCGTCGGGTATGTCGGTTCCGACGAGGCCCTTCCGATCATCCTGGAAGGGCTTCGCCGTTTGGAATATCGCGGGTACGACTCCGCCGGGATCGCCGTCGTGGACGGGTCGCTCACCGTCCGCAAGCGCGAGGGCAAGCTCGGTGAGCTCGAGCGCGCACTGGACGACGAACCGGCCCCCCCGGGGACCGTCGGGATGGGCCACACGCGCTGGGCGACGCACGGCGTGCCCTCCGACCGCAACGCGCACCCCCACACGGACTGCACCGGCAAGGTCGCGGTCATCCACAACGGGATCATCGAGAACTTCTCGGAGATCAAGCGGCGCCTGGAGAAGGCGGGCCACCGGTTCTCGTCGGACACGGACACCGAGGTCGTGGCCCACATGCTCGAGGAGGAGTTCTCCGGCAATCTGGGAGACGCCGTGCGCTCGGTGGTCCGCCGGCTGGAGGGGGCCTATGCGATCGTGGTCCTGCACTCCGACGACCCGGAGGTCGTCGTAGGGGCCAAGGTGTCGAGCCCGCTGATCGTGGGGCTGGGGGACGCCGAGAACCTGCTGGCCTCGGACATCCCCGCGGTGCTCAGCCGGACCCGGAGCGTGATCCCGGTGGAGGAGGGGCAGGTCGTCGAGCTCCGCTCGGGGAGCGTCCGGATCACGGACTTCGACGGGACCAAGCTCGCGCCGACCCCGCTCGAGATCGACTGGGACGTGGCCCGGGCCCAGAAGTCCGGCTACGACGACTTCATGCTGAAGGAGATCCACGAGCAGCCCGCCGCGGTGCGCGACACCCTGGTCGGGCGCATCGACTCCAGCGGTCGCCTCTCGCTCGACGAGCTGCACGTCAGCGAGGACCTCCTGCGGGACGTCGACAAGGTGTTCGTCGTCGCGTGCGGCACGGCGTTCCACGCCGGGCTGGTTGCGAAGTACGCGATCGAGCACTGGACCCGGCTGCCGGTCGAGATCGAGATCGCCAGCGAGTTCCGGTACCGCGACCCGGTCCTCGACGCGAACACGCTGACGCTGGGGGTCTCGCAGTCCGGGGAGACCATCGACACCCTGGAGGCGGTCCGCCACGCGGCCCACCAGCAGTCGCACGTCCTCGCGATCACGAACACGGTCGGCTCCTCGATCGCACGCGAGGCCGACGGCGTGCTGTACACCCACGCCGGCCCGGAGGTCGGGGTCGCGGCCACGAAGACGTTCGCCACGCAGATGGTCGCGCTGGACCTCGTGGCGCTGTACCTGGCGCAGGTCCGCCGGACGAAGTTCCCCCACGAGATCGCCGAGATCGTCGCCGAGCTCCGCACGCTCCCGGACAAGGTGGAGCGCGCGCTCGCGCTCGACGCGCAGGTGCGGGAGCTGGCCGCGACCTATGCGGACGCGCGCGACTTCCTGTTCATCGGGCGCCACACCGGGTACCCGGCCGCGCTCGAGGGGGCCCTGAAGCTGAAGGAGATCTCCTACATCCACGCCGAGGGGTATCCGGCCGGCGAGCTGAAGCACGGCCCCATCGCACTGATCGAGGACGGCGTGCCGGTGGTCGCGGTGGCGACCGAGTGCCATGTCTATCCGAAGGTGCTGTCGAACATCCAGGAGGTGAAGGCGCGGGGCGCGTCGGTGATCGCGGTGGCCACGGAGGGCGACGAGGGGATCGCCGGCCTGGCCGACCACGTGCTGTACGTCCCCCGGACGCCCGAACTCCTCTCGCCGGTGGTGGTGAGCGTGCCATTGCAGCTGCTCGCGTACCACATCGCCAAGATCCGCGGCTGCGACGTCGACCAGCCCCGGAACCTGGCCAAGAGCGTCACGGTCGAGTAGCCCGCCGGGGGCCTGTGCCATCCTTCCCGGGATGAACGTGCTGGGGATCGGCGTGGACGTGTGCGACGTCCGGCGGGTCGAGTCGATCCTGTCGCGCCGGCCGAGGTTCGCCGAGCGCGTGTTCACCGAGGCGGAGCGCGCATACTGCGAGCGGTCGCCGGTGGTCCGGGCGACGTGCTACGCCGCGCGATGGGCGGCGCGGGAGGCCTGCGTGAAGGCCCTGGGTGGCGTGCCCGGCGGCTGGCGGTGGCACGACGTCCTCGTCGGACGGGGGAGGGGCGGCGCGCCGCAGATGGAGCTCCACGGGCCGGTGGCCGATCGGGCCGCGGAGATCGGTGCCGACCGGGTCCTCGTGTCGTTCTCCCACGAGCGCCAGGTGGCGGTCGCGTTCTGCGTGGCGGTGGGGCCGTGAAGCCCGTCCTCACGCCGGCCGAGAGCGCCGCGCTGGACCGGGCCAGCGCCGAACGCGGCGTTTCCGTGGACTTCCTGATGGAACGGGCGGGGCGGGCCGTGGCCCGGGCGGCGGTCGAGGTCGCCGGCGGTGCCTACGGGCGGCGGGCCGTGGTTGTGTGCGGCAAGGGGAACAACGGCGGCGACGGCCTGGTCGCCGCGCGGTACCTGTCTCGGTGGGGGATGCACGCGGTCGCGGTGCTGCTGGCCGACGGGGACGTCTACCGCGACGCGGCCGCCGCGAACCTCCGCCGGGCTCGGAGGGCGGGGGTGGCGATCCGGGGCGCCGACGGGCTGATGCGGGAGCTCGACCGGGGCGCGGTCGTCGTCGACGGCATCGTGGGGACGGGGTTCCGCGGCGTGCCGGAGGGCCTCGTGGGCGAGGCCATCGAGGCCTTCGCCGGGGCGCCGTCGCCGGTGGTCGCTGTGGACATCGCCTCGGGCGTCGACGGCACGACCGGCGCGGTGGCCGGCGTGGCCGTCGACGCGACGGTGACGGTCACGTTCGGATCGCTGAAGCCAGGCCACCTGCTGCAACCTGGGGCCGGGCACGCCGGGATCGTGGAGGTCGCCGACATCGGGTTCCCGCCGGACCTGGTCGCGAGCGACCTGTTGCTGGTCGAGCGGGCGGACGTGGCCGCGATGCTCCCGAGGCGCGACCCGGAGAGCCACAAGCGCTCGTCCGGCATCGTCCTGGTGGTCGGGGGCTCCCGGACCATGACCGGCGCGGTCCGGCTGATGGCCGGCGCCGCGTACCGGGCGGGCGCCGGCCTGGTGCAGGTCGCGGTCCCCGAAGGGATCGTGCCGGTCGTGCAGGCGGGCCTGACCGAGGCCACGTTCGTGGCGCTGCCCCAGACCCCCGAGGGAACTGTTTCCGAAGCCGCTGTCGACGCGCTTCGCGACCGGCTCCAGGTAGTGGACGCCGTCGCGGTCGGGCCCGGGCTGGGCAGGACCGACGAGACGCTGGCGTTCGTCCGGGCGCTGGTCGAGGCGACCCCCGTGCCGGCGGTGGTCGACGCGGACGGACTCACGGCGTTCGCCCGCCGGGTGGACGAGCTGGCGAAGCTCGACGCCGCCGACCTTGTCCTCACCCCCCACGCCGGTGAGTTCGCCCGGCTGGCGGGAGCAGACGTCGGCGCCGACCGGGTCGCGAGCGTGCGCTCGCTGGCCTCGGAGAGCGGCACGACGGTCCTGTTGAAGGGGAACCCCACCCTGGTGGCTGAGCCGGGTGGCCGGGTGCACGTGAACGCCACCGGCGGGCCGGTCCTGGCGACGGCCGGCACTGGGGACGTGCTGACCGGCGTCATCGCCGCGTTCCTGGCCCGCGGGCTTGTGCCGGCCGACGCGGCCTGGGCGGGCGCGTACGTGCACGGTCTGGCCGGCGACCTGGCCGGCGCCCGGCTGGGAGAGGGCGCCACCTCGCTCGACGTGCGGGACCACGTGCCGGCCGCGGTTCTGGCACTGCGGGAGGCGGGTTGACGGCCGGCGGCGGGACCCCGGCCGCCACCGAGCGCTCGTTCCGTCCGACGGTCGCGGAGATCGACCTCGACGCCATACGCCACAACGTGCGGTTCATGAAGCCGGAGGGCGCCGAGCTCATGGCCGTGGTGAAGGCGAACGGGTACGGCCACGGCGCGCTGGAGGCTGCCGGCGCCGCGCTGGAGGCCGGCGCGACCTGGCTCGGCGTGGCGCTCCTGGAAGAGGCCCTCGAGCTCCGCCGAGCGGGATTCACCGCGCCGATCCTGGTGCTGTCCGAGGTCCCTCCGGGGTCCGAGGCCGACGCGCTCCGGGCGGACGTCGCGCTGTCCGTCTATACAGAGGAGTGTTTCCGGGCTCTCGTGGCGGCCGGCGACGAGACCGGGATCACTCCCGTCGTCCACGTGAAGGCCGACACCGGGATGCACCGGGTCGGTCTGTTCCCGCCCGAAGCGGTCCCGGCCTTCGTCCGGCGGGCGGTGGACGCGGGCCTGCGCGTCGACGGGCTGTGGACCCACTTCGCGCGCTCCGAGGACGATGCCGAGACGACCCTCGGACAGCTCGGCCGGTTCCTCGACGTGTGCCGGGCGCTCGAGCGGGACGGCATCCGGCCCCGGTGGCGGCACGCGGCGAACAGCGGCGCGGTCATCCGGCACCCCGAGACGCATCTCGACCTGGTGCGGGTGGGGGTGGCGCTGTGCGGCCTGTCGCCCGGTGCCGGGCTGGGGGAGGGGCTCCGTCCGGCGATGCGGTGGCGTTCCGCCGTGTCGCTGGTCCGGAGGCTCCCCGCGGGGGAGGCCCTCTCCTACGGCCTGACCTACCGGCTGGAGCGCGACACAACCGTCGCCACGGTCCCGGTCGGATACGCGGACGGGTACCGGCGGGGTCTCTCCTCGCGCGCCGACGTGCTGATCGGCGGCCGCCGCCACCGGGTGGCCGGGACCATCACCATGGACCAGCTCCTGGTGGACTGCGGCGACCACGAGGTGCGAGCCGGCGACGAGGTCGTGCTGCTGGGCAACCAGGGGGACGAGGAGATCACGGCCGGAGAGCTCGCCGAGCTGCTGGGCACCATCGAGTACGAGATCGCCTGCGGGGTGGGCGCCCGCGTCCCGCGCGTCTACCGTGGAGCGGATGGCTGACCCGGACCGCCGCAGGTGGAAGAAGGCCGCCGCGTGGGCGGCCGGCCTGACCGTGGGCACCGCGGCCGGGGTGGTGGCCGGCCGGGCGATGATCCGTCGCGAACGGCGCCGGGTCGACCCGGAGCGTGGCGAGCAGCTGGCCCAGCTGCCCCCGGACGACCTCGGCCCGGTGGTCTCGTCCGACGGCACGCTGCTGCACGTCCGCGCCGCCGGCGACCCCGCGGCGCCGGCCGTCGTGTTCGCCCACGGGTTCAGCCTGGACATGACCACCTGGCACTACCAGTGGACCGCGTGGTCGAAGCGCTACCGGTGCGTGCTGTTCGATCATCGGGGTCACGGCCGGAGTGGCACGTCGGCCTCCCGCGACTACACGCTGCAGGCCATGGGGGGCGACATCCGCGCCGTGCTCGACGCCGCGGCGCCGGACGGGCCCGTCGTGCTGGTCGGCCACAGCATGGGCGGGATGGCCATCCTGGCGTTCGCGGAGGCCTACCCGGAGGAGTTCGGGACTCGCGTCGCCGGCGTGATCCTGGCCGACACCGCGGCGGCGGAGGTGGTCCGCGGCCTGGTGGGGGGGCTGCTCGGCCGCCTGACCGGCCACCGCCTGCCGGACGCCCGCGCCGAACGCATCCGCGGATTCATGAAGGAGGGCCGCTCCGACCTGTCGTACCTGGTCACGAGGACGACGAACTTCGGGCACAAGGCCTCGCCGTGGCTGGTTGACTACATCGCCGGGATCTCCGGTCAGGCTCCCGTCGAGGTGTGGACCGACTCCCTGGCCGGCATCCTCGCCCTGGACCTCCGCCACGCGATCGAGCACATCCGCGTTCCGTCTCTGGTCGTCGTCGGCGACCTGGACCGGATCACGCCGCCCGCCAGCGCGCGCGCCCTGGCGGAGGCGTTGCCCGACGCCCGGCTTGTGGTCCTGGAAGGCGCCGGCCACCTGACCATGCTCGAGCGCCACGAGCAGTTCAACCGGATTGCCGAGCAACTCATGGATCGGGCGTTCGGCGCAGGTACCGCCCGGGCGGGCGCCGGGGCCGGCGCGGACTCCCGGGGCCCCGCCGCGTGAACGTCCCGGCAGAGTCGAGCGGGTGAGCGAGCCGGCCGGGGCGGGCATGGAGAAACCGGCCGGAGGCGGCGGGGGGTCCATCACCGACGTCCCGGGCATCCTCGTGGGCAACTGGACGGACCACGTCGGCCTGACCGGTTGCACGGTCGTGCTGTGCCCGCCGGGAACGGTGGGCTCGGGCGAGGTCCGGGGCGGCGCGCCCGGAACTCGGGAGACCGATCTGCTGCGCCCCGGGATGCTGGTCCAGGAGGTGCACGCCATCCTCCTCACCGGCGGCAGCGCGTTCGGCCTGGCCGCCGCCGAGGGCGTGGTCCGGTTCCTCGAGGAACGCGGGATCGGGCTCGACGCCGGAGTGGCCCGCGTGCCGATCGTCCCCGCGGCCGTGCTGTTCGACCTGGCGGTCGGCGATGCCGCCGCCCGCCCCCGGGCGGACGACGGCTACGCGGCGGTGTCGGAGGCCACGGCCGAGGTCCCCCGGGGGAACGTCGGGGCGGGAGCCGGCGCCACGGTCGCGAAGGTCCATGGACCGCACCGCGCGGTGAAGGGGGGCCTGGGGACGGCCTCCGCGCGCCGCGGGGGGCTCGTCGTCGGCGCGCTCGTGGCCGTGAACTCGATGGGCGAGATCCTCGACGATGCCGGCGAGATCCTGGCGGGGGCGCGTCCCGATCCGGCCGCCGAGGAAGGCGCGACGCCGCCGTCGCCGAACGGTCACGGCCAGCCGCCGGACGAGCCCGGCCCGCCTTCGCTTCCGTTCACCAACACGACGATCGGCGTGGTGGCGACCAACGCGCGGCTGTCGAAGGAGCGCGCCCACCTGCTGGCGCTGGCGGCCCACGACGGGCTGGACATCGCCATCCGCCCGGCGCATACAATGCTCGACGGGGACACCGTCTTCTCCCTCGCCACCGGCGAGACGGATGCCTCACAGTCCGAGATCGAGGAGATGGCGGTGGAGGTCATGGCTCGCGCGATCCGCGACGCGGTGCTGAGCGCCGCGCCGGTCGCCGGCATCCCCGCCGCGCAGGCGCCGGGAGGACCCCCATGACCGCACCGGAGACATTGCAGACCCGCACCCTGGCGGAGGCCGCGCTCGCCGCGTCGACGTGTGTCAAGTGCCGCCTGTCGAGCGGCCGGACACAAGTCGTCTACGGAACCGGCAGCCCCGACGCCGACCTGATGTTCATCGGCGAGGGGCCGGGTTTCCACGAGGACAAGCAGGGCGCTCCGTTCGTCGGGGCGGCCGGCCAGCTGCTGAACACGATGCTCGCCGAACAGGGCATGGCCCGCGAGGACGTGTACATAGCGAACGTCATAAAATGCCGGCCTCCCGGGAACCGCGACCCGTTGCCCGACGAGATCGAGTCCTGCCGCCCGTGGTTGGAGGAACAGCTCCGGCTGATCCGGCCGTCGGTGATCGTCACGCTCGGGAACTTCGCCACGCGGTTCGTCCTTGCGCAACCGGTGTCGATCAGCCGCGTCCGGGGACAGCGTTTCGTGGTCGACGGCCGGACGGTGATCCCGACGTTCCACCCGGCGGCCATCCTCCACGGCGGGGGCATGGCGTCCAAGCAGATGCAGTCGTTGCGCGACGACTTCGCTGAGATTCGCCGGGCCCTCGACGAACGCCCCCAGCCGGCCGAAGAGCAACTCGGACTGTTCTGATCCTGCATCTCCAATATGTCTGGATTGAAAGGTCTGGGTGAGGCCTTTTGGGTATTGAGTCATCGGCCGACGGGAGGTTACCTCCAGGACGCTGACCTGAGGAGTGAGGGGGGATCTTCGGGACAGTAGCTCGTCATCATCAGGAGCGGGAGCCGGCGTCGGTGCCGGCTCCCGTTCTCGTCGCCGCGTCAGGTCTCTGCCCAGTTGGCCGGGCGGGGCCGGCGCGGGTAGCGTCAACCCGGAATGTCGCGGGTCATCGAGCTGATCGTGCCGGGGGCTGAGGACATGCGGGCGCTGGGAGAGGCGTTGGCCGGAGTGCTCGTCCCCGGGGACGTGGTGGCGCTGACCGGCGATCTGGGGGCGGGGAAGACCACGCTCGTCCAGGGAGCCGCCCGGGGGCTCGGCGTCGCCGACGGCTCGGTCACCTCGCCCACGTTCACGCTCGTCCGCGAGTACCGCGGCAGGTGGCCCGTGTACCACCTCGATGTGTACCGGCTCGACCGGATACAGGAGGTCATCGACCTCGGCTTCGAGGAGCTACTCGACCCCGACGGGGTGGCGTTCGTCGAGTGGGGCGACGCCATCGAGGGGCTGCTGCCGGAGGGGCACCTCGAGATCGAGCTGTGGACCCGGCCGGAGGACGAGGGACGCATCGCGCTCATCTCGGCCGGTGGAGGGGACTGGGCCTCCCGGTGGGAGCACCTGGAGGCCGCCGCTGCGCCCTGGATGTCGCCGGGGGCGTCCTCCGCCAGACCGAGCTCGGGGCCCGCGGCGTGATCGTCCTCGGCATCGAGACCTCGACCCCCCAGACCACGGTGGCCCTCGGCACGGAGCGGGGCACGATGGCCTCCACGCTGCTGTCCATCGGTCGCTCCAGGCACGAGATCGTGATCCCGGCCGTCCGGCACGTCCTCGAGTGGTCGGGAACGGACCTGGCCGCGGTCGGCGGCATCGCGGTCGGCATCGGGCCCGGCCTGTTCACCGGCCTGCGGGTCGGCGTCCAGACGGCGAAGTCGCTGGCCCAGGTGCTGCAGGTCCCCATCGTCGGCCTGGCCTCCCTCGACGTGCTGGCCTCCGCCGTGCGCTACACGAACCGCTCGATCTGCTCGGTGGTCGACGCCCGCCGCAACGAGGTCTTCTTCTGCTTCTACCGCCCGATGCCGGGCGGCGTCGCCCGCACGTCGGAGTTCCGAGTGGCCGCGCCCGACCACCTGGCCGCCGAGCTGGAGGCCCAGCGCGACGACGTCCTGCTGGTGGGGAACGGGGCCGTGCGGTACCGCCACGAGCTGGCCCTGGCCGGCTCCCACGTGGAGTTCGCCTCGCCCGCCCTCGGGTACCCTCACGCCGACGAATTGGTGGAGCTGTCGATCCCTCGATTCGTCAGGGAGGAATTCGACCGGGTCGCCGACGTGGTGCCCCTCTATCTCAGGAAGTCCGATGCGGAGATCGCTTGGGACAACCGAGCCCGGACCGGCTGATCTCGAGATCGGCCGGATGCGCCGGCGACACCTGAAGGGCATCCTGGCCATCGAGCGCCAGGTGTACCCGCGACCCTGGAGCCCCAGCCTGTTCCTGGCGGAGATGTCGGAGCAGTCGAACCGGGCCTACCTGGTCGCGCGCAGCGGTCGCGACGTCGTCGGCTACGGGGGCCTGATCTGCTACGGCGACGAGGCGCACATCACGACGATCGCCGTCGACCCGGACCACCACCGGCGCAAGATCGGGACGCGGCTGCTGTACGAGCTGATCAACTCGGCCGTCGACCTGGGTGCGAGGGCCGTCTCGCTGGAGGTCCGCGTGTCGAACTGGGGCGCGCAACGGCTGTACGGAAGGTTCGGGTTCCGGCCGGTAGGGGTGCGCAAGAACTACTACCAGGAGACCAACGAGGACGCGCTGATCATGTGGGTCGACGACGTCCACCTGGCCGAGTACCAGGACCTGCTCGAGCGCCTGATGGCGCAGGCGTCGCCGGGCTGGCGCCAGGATCCGGCGTGACTGCGGCGGGGCGCCCGTGAACGTCCTGGGGATCGAGACCTCGTGCGACGAGACCGCGGTCGCGGTCGTCGAGGACGGCCTGCACATCCGGTCGAACCTCGTGTCCAGCCAGCACCAGGTCCACCGGCGGTTCGGCGGCGTGGTTCCGGAGCTGGCCAGCCGGGCCCACATCGAGATCCTCACCCCGCTGATCGAGGAGGGGCTCGGGCAGGCCGGGCTGCGGTTCGGTGACCTCGACGGGGTCGCCGTGACCGTCGGACCCGGCCTGGTGGGCGCGCTGCTGGTCGGCCTGGCCGCGGCGAAGTCGGTGGCGCTCGCCACCGGTGCCCCGTTCGTCGGCGTGAACCACCTGGAGGGCCACGTCTACGCGAACTTCCTGGAGACCGGGCCGCCTCAGCCGCCGTACGTCGCGTTCGTCGTCTCCGGCGGACACACGATGCTGGTCCACATGAAGGACGCTCACCGGTACGACGTCATGGGCCAGACTGTCGACGACGCGGCGGGGGAGGCCTTCGACAAGATCGCCCGGTTCCTGGGGCTCGGGTACCCGGGCGGGCCGCTGCTGGACAGGCTCGCGAAGGAGGGGAACCCGGAAGCCGTCCGGTTCCCCCGGGCCATGGAGGGCCAGGGGTTCGACTTCTCGCTGTCTGGGCTGAAGACCAGCGTGATCCGCCACGTCCGGCGGGAACGGGCGGAGGGCCGCGAGCCCGACCCCGCCGACCTCGCCGCGTCGTTCCAGGAGGCCGTGGTCGACGTGCAGGTGTCGAAGACCGTGGCGGCGGCCCGCGAGCGGGGCGTGGAACGCGTGCTGCTGGGCGGCGGCGTGGTGGCCAACTCCCGCCTGCGGGAACGGATGGCCGCGGCCGCCGAGGAAGCCGGATTGGACCTGCGAGTGCCCCCGACGGAGCTGTGCACCGACAACGCAGCGATGATCGCCTGCGCGGGAACGTACCGCCTGCAGCGCGGCGAGCGGACGCCGCTCGACGTCGCCGCCGATCCGGGGCTGCGCCTGGACGCGGCATGAACGAGAATCCGCGTCCGTGACGAATTTCCTCGTGACGGGGGGAGCGGGGTTCATCGGGTCGCATCTCTCCGACCGGCTGCTGGCGGAGGGACACCGCGTGGTCGCCGTGGACGACCTCTCCTCGGGCCGGATCGCGAACCTCGGCGAGGCCCGCGGATACGGGAAGGACTTCACCTTCTACAACATGGACGTCCGGTCCGAAGGGCTCCGCACGCTGTTCGAACGCCACCGGCCGGAGGTCGTCATGCACCTCGCGGCCCAGGCCGGGGTCCGGCCGTCGATGGACGACCCGGAGCAGGACGCGTCGATCAACGTGCTGGGGCTCCTCAACGTGCTGAAATGCGCCGCGTCGACGGGCGTGCGCAAGTTCGTGTTCGCGTCCTCCGGCGGCACGATCTACGGCGAGCCCCGCCGCCTCCCGGTGAAGGAGACCGCGACGTCGGGCTCGCATCCGCTGTCGCCGTACGGCATCACGAAGAAGGTCGGCGAGGACTACCTCCGGTTCTACCAGCGGTTCCGGGGCCTGGAGTACACCGCGCTCGCGCTGGGGAACGTGTACGGCCCCCGCCAGGACCCCAGCGGCGAAGCCGGCGTGGTCGCGATCTTCGCCTCCAAGATGCTGGCCGGCGAGACCCCCACGATCTACGGAGACGGGAACCAGACCCGCGACTACGTGTTCATCGACGACACCGTGCACGCCTTCGCGCTGGCCGCGGAGCGGGCGTCGGGGCGGCTGGTCAACATCGGCACGGGCCTCGAGACCAGCGTGAACGGCCTGTTCCGGATGCTGGCCGAGATCACCGCCTTCGGCGGCCAGCCCCTGTTCGGCCCGCTGCCGGGCGGAGAGCTGCGCCGGATGGCCCTGGACAACGAGCTGGCCGAGGACGCCCTCGGCTGGCGCCCCTGGACTCACCTCGAGGACGGCCTGAAGGAGACGGTCGCTTTCATGCGCGAAGGCTGAGCTTGTTCTCCTTGGGGGCATCCCACGAGTACCATCAGCCGTCCATTTCGGGGGGAGGCCAGTCAATGACCAAGCAAGTTCGAGCTCGTGGGCTCGTTGCGACCGTTGCCCTCTCGCTGTTCTCGGTCCCACTCCTGGGGACAGGAGCAGCTGCGACGAACACGGAGGTGTGCACCCCAACCCCCAAGGTCGCGAGCAGCTTCTGCATCACCTACAGCGCTGCCATCGGGCCGACGCTCAACGCGAGGGACCCGTTCAACGCCGACGTTACGTTTGCGAACACGTCCAACTCCCATCAGACGGACCAGAGCAAGTGGCTCGACAGCCTGACCCTTCACCTCGCCGTGTCGAACTTGTCGGCACCGGGCATCGCGCCCTCGAAGAGCCTCCCAAACAACCTGGTCATCGCCGGCAACGACAACGACTGCTCGAGCCCGGATTTCGCCAACTGCGATGCGGGGCATGGGGTCTTCGTCGTCAACGTCACGACGCAGGTCGATCCCGTCCCGTTCGTCACCGGAAACCACACGGGCACGTTCGGGATCCGCCGTGTGGTCAACGTGAACAACCAGGACACCCAGCCGGGAACATTCCGGTACCGCGTCGACCTCGAGGTCTGCGGCTCCCTGCCGCCGCTCGGAAGCTGCCTCCTGCACGATACGCCGTCGACCACGATCGAGGGACCGATACCTTCCAATGCGCAGGGCAGCGGCTCCATCGATATCACTCTTCCGGTCTTCCAGGAGGGCAACCAGACTCTCGAGGGTGTCACCGCCCACTACAAGGGGACTCTGGACTCCGGCGAGGTTCATATGCAGGGCACGGCGACCAAGCTGGACAATGGCACGACCGTGGGGCCGTTCACCGTGTTCACGCTGCCGGCCCGGTGCGGGACCGCGAGCGGCAGCGGCGAGTTCGCCACGCACGAGGTCACGCCGAGGACGGTCCACATCATGCAGGAGAACGCCGCTATCGTGAACTGTCCGATCGCGGAATTCACCCGGACCCTGAACGGCTCGAACGTCCAGTTCGACGGCTCGTCCTCATCCTCGCCGCTCTCGCCGGGCCGTCACGTGGCAGCGTGGCGGTGGACGTTCGGAGACGGGAAGTCCGCGACGACGACCGGCGCAGTCACGACCCATAAGTACGCGGCGTCGCCGGAGTTGCCCCCCACGTACACGGCGAGCCTCGTCGTCGTGGACGACGTGGGCGCGGTGAGCGCATCGGTGGCCCAGACGGTTCGGGGCACCGCCACCGCCCTCTTCGTGGTGAAGCTCTCGGCCACGCGGATGGAGGCCCTGGGGAACGTCCTGCCCCGGCACGGAGGCAAGACCGTCACCGTCAGCCTGTTCAGGAAGAGCGGCACGAGCTTCGTCAAGGTCACGACCAAGACCGCGACGCTCGACGCCAGGAGCCGGTACACGGCGCTGTTCACCCGGCCTGCCGCCACTACGTGCAAGCTCGTGACGAGGTTCCCGAACGACGCCGACCACCTGGGAAGCCAGGCCATCGAGCTGACGCACTGCTGAGTGGCGAGCGGAACTCCGGTCAGCCGGGAAACGGGTCGTGCTCGGTCGTGCGTTCGAACACGCGCCTGGCCTTGCCCAGCTCCTGGCGGGGGATCGAGCCCGCGGGGCTCACCACCACCTCCACGCGGATGCGGAGGCGCTCGGCAAGGCGCTCGCGGAGGCGGCCGGTGGCCTCGTCGCGTTGCGGCTCACGGTCGGGGGCCGCCAGCTCGCAGCGCACCTCGAGCTCCTTCAGCGTGCCGCGCGTGTCGACCACGATCGCGTACTGAGCGCCCAGCGCCTCGTCGTCGAGCAGGACCGCCTCGATCTCGCTGGGGAATACGTTGACGCCGCGGATCACCAGCATGTCGTCGACCCGGCCGGAGAACCGGGCGATCCGGCGGTGGGTCCGGCCGCACGGGCAGTCGCCGTCGACGAACGACGTGACATCGCCGGTCCGGTACCGGATCACCGGCAGCGCCTCCTTCGTGAGAGTCGTCAGAACCAGCTCGCCCTGCGCGCCGGGCGGGACCGGTTCGCCGGTCTCCGGATCGACCACCTCGGGCAGGAAGTGGTCGTCGAAGACGTGCATCGCGCCCTTGCCTTCCCGGCATTCCATGCTGACCCCGGGTCCCATGACCTCGGACAGCCCGTAGATGTCGCAGGCGTCGATGCCGCCCCAGGCCCGTTCGAGCTTGCCCCGGAATGCGTCGGACCACGGCTCGGCTCCGCACACCGCGTATCGGAGGCGGATCCGGTCGAGGAGCCCGTCCTCGGCCGCCCGTTCCGCCAGCAGCATCGCGAACGAGGGCGTGCAGCACAGCCCGGCCGCGCCGAGATCCGCCAGCAGCTGGACCTGGAGGCCCGGGTTCCCGCCCGAGGCGGGCACCACGGTCGCGCCGAGCCGCTCGCCGCCGTAGTGCAGCCCCAGCCCGCCGGTGAACAGCCCGTAGCCGTACGCCACGTGCAGCACGTCGTCGGGCGAGCCGCCCGCGCAGGCGATGGCCCGCGCGTTGACCTCCGCGAAGACCGCGATGTCGCCGGCCGTGTACGCGACGACCGTCGGCTTCCCCCGGGTCCCGGACGACGCGTGGATGCGGATCGTCTGCTCCAGCGGGACCGCGAGCATCCCGTAGGGGAACGCGTCCCGGAGCTCGGCCTTCACGGTGAGGGGGAGCGCGGCGAGATCCTCGACGCCCCGGATCGCTTCCGGGTCGACCCCGCCCAGCTTCTGCCGCCAGTACGGGACGTCGGCCGCGCGCAGGCGCTGCACGAGGTCGCGGAGCCTGCCGGCCTGGAGCCGCTCGCGCTCCGCGGGTGGCATGGCTTCGATCTCCGGCTGGAACATCGCCCGGATTCTCCCCCAAGTCGGCATTCGGTTGAAATATTTCGTCGAGCTAAGTAGTTTGGAATGAGGTGAACGCGCATCCTCAGTCCCGTACGTCCAGATCACCCCGTCCGCAGCCATCGGTCAACCGGTTGGCCGAGGAGCTCCGGCTCGCCGTGACGCGCCTCGCCCGCCGCCTCCGCCAGCACGCCGACGAGGGAATGTCCCCGTCGCAGCTCTCCGCGCTCTCCACGATCGACCGCCGAGGGCCGATGACGCTCGGCGACGTGGCGTCCGCAGAGCGGGTCCAGCCGCCGACGGTGACCGCGGCCGTCGCCCGCCTCGAGGAGGCCGGGTTGGTGGCTCGGACGACCGACGAACGCGATCGCCGGGTGAGCCGGGTCGCCGTCACGCCGGCCGGCACCGAGCTCCTGCGCCGGAGTCGCCGGGCGAAGGAGGCCTACCTGGCGCGCCGGCTGGCTCAGCTGGACGGCGATGACCGGCGGGTGCTGGCCCGGGCCGCAGAGCTGCTGGAGGCCATACTGGCCGAACCGCGGGACGAGACCTCGTGAGCCCCGGCGACGCCGCTCGCGCCGCCGCCGCGCGCGCCTCGACGGGCGCCCGCCGCGCCGCCCATCGCACGTTCCGGTCGCTCGAGATCCGGAACTACCGCCTGTACTTCTTCGGGCAGGCCGTCTCGATGACCGGGACCTGGATGCAATCGGTGGCCCAGGCCTGGCTCATCCTGAGCCTCACCGGCAGCGGCCTCGCCCTCGGCCTGACCGCCGCGCTCCAGTTCGGGCCGATCCTGCTGCTCGGCCCGTGGGGCGGCGTGCTGGCCGACCGGCTCGACAAGCGGAAGGTGCTGATGGGCACCCAGTCGGCCGCCGGCGGGCTGGCGGCCGTCCTCGGCGTGCTCACCGTGACCGGCGTGGTGGAAGCGTGGATGGTCTGGGTCTTCGCCGGGATGCTGGGGCTCGTGACCGCGCTCGACAATCCCGCCCGGCAGTCGTTCGTGTTCGAGATGGTGGGCCGGCGGGACCTGCCGAACGCGGTCAGCCTGAACAGCGTCCTGATGAACGGCGCCCGGGTCGTGGGGCCCGGGGTGGCCGGGCTGCTCATCGCAACCGTCGGGACCGGGCCGTGCTTCCTGCTGAACGCCGTGTCCTTCGTCGCGGTGGTGGTGGCGCTGTGGCGGATGCGGCCCGAGGAGCTGCTGGGGCGGGAGCGCGTGGCCCGCTCGAAGGGCCAGCTCCGGGAGGGCCTGCGCTACGTCGCCCGGACGCCCGCCCTGCGCCGTCCGCTGCTGCTGATGCTCGTGGTGGGGACCCTGGGCTTCAACTTCTCCACGCTGCTGCCGCTGTTCGCCACGAAGTCGCTGCACCAGGGCCCGGGCGGATACGGCGTCATGTTCTCGATGATGGGTGTCGGGGCGGTCGCCGGTGGGCTGGTGATCGCGTTCCGCGGCTCTGTGGGCGACCGGCTGATGACGGGGAGCGCGGCGGTCTTCGGCGCGGCCCTTGCCCTCCTGGCCCTCATGCCGAGCCTGCCGGCCGCCCTCGCCGCGATGGTGCCGTGCGGGGTCGCCAACACGGCGTTCATCTCCTCGTCGAACTCCCTGCTGCAGTCTCACGCCGCCCCGGCCATGCGAGGGCGCGTGATGGCGCTGTTCGGTGTGGTGTTCCTGGGGACGACCCCGATCGGGGCCCCGCTGGCCGGCTGGGCGGCCGAGTCCCTCGGAGCTCGCGCGGCCTTCGTGTTGGCGGGCGCCGCGGTCCTCCTCGCGGCCGCCACGACCCGCGTGGTGCTCCACAGGTCCGCGAGGTCGGCGCCGGTCTCCACCGGGGAGCTGTCGGTGCCGGGCGTGCGGGCGGCCGGGCCCTCGACCGTGCCCATCGGCTCGCCGCGTTGACCATTGCCAGCCGCCTCGGCTATCCTTAGCACTCGCAAGCACAGAGTGCTAGCAGTCAGGTCGGCAGAGGCGCAAGGAGGGAAGAAGTGGCGAAGTTCAGCCTGGAGCCGCTGGAGGACCGCATCGTGGTCAAGCCCGGCGAGGAGGAGCAGACCACGGTCTCGGGGATCGTCATCCCGGACACCGCGAAGGAGAAGCCGCAGGAGGGCGAGGTCATCGCCGTCGGCCCCGGCAAGTTCGAGGACGGTCAGCGGACCCCCATGGACGTGAAGGTCGGCGACAAGGTCATCTACTCGAAGTACGGCGGCACCGAGGTCAAGGTCGAGGGCGACGAGTACCTCATCCTGTCGGCCCGCGACGTGCTCGCGATCATCAAGAAGTAGCGCCGGGAGGCGTTCGATGCCGGGGACCCGCCGGCGGCACGCGCCGCAGGGTCCCCGCTTCGCAGCGAAGGAGGTTCACATCAGGTGGCAGCCAAGGAGCTGAAATTCGACGAGGAGGCGCGCCGCGCCCTCGAGGCCGGCGTCAACAAGCTGGCCGACACGGTGGCGATCACGCTGGGACCGAAGGGCCGCAACGTGGTGCTCGACAAGAAGTGGGGCGCCCCCACCATCACCAACGACGGCGTGACGATCGCCAAGGAGATCGAGCTGGAGGACCCGTACGAGAACATGGGCGCCCAGCTCGCCAAGGAGGTCGCCACCAAGACCAACGACGTGGCCGGGGACGGCACCACGACGGCGACCGTGCTGGCACGGGCGATGGTCCACCGCGGCATGAGGAACGTCGCCGCGGGCGCCAACCCGATGGCCCTCAAGCGGGGCATCGAGAAGGGCGTCGCCGCGGCCGTCGAGGCCATCAAGGACCAGGCCAAGGAGATCGAGTCCAAGGAGGAGATCGCGCACGTCGCGACCATCTCCGCCGGGTCGCAGGAGATCGGTGAGACCATTGCCGAGGCCCTCGACAAGGTGGGCAAGGACGGCGTGGTATCGGTCGAGGAGTCCAACACGTTCGGCATCGAGCTCGAGTTCGTCGAGGGGATGCAGTTCGACAAGGGCTACATCTCCCCGTACTTCGTGACCGATCCCGAGCGGATGGAGGCGATCCTCGAGGAGCCGTACATCCTGCTGGCGAACAAGAAGATCTCCGCCGTCCAGGAGATCCTGCCGGTGCTGGAGAAGGTCCTGCAGGGCGGCAAGCCGCTCGTGATCGTCGCCGAGGACGTCGAGGGCGAGGCCCTCGCCACCCTCGTCGTGAACAAGATCCGGGGGACGTTCGCCGCGATCGCCGTGAAGGCTCCGGGCTTCGGGGACCGCCGCAAGGCGATGCTCCAGGACATGGCCATCCTCACGGGCGGCCAGGTCATCTCCGAAGAGGTCGGCCTGAAGCTCGAGAACGCCACCATCGACCTGCTGGGCAAGGCCCGGCGCGTGGTCGTCACGAAGGACGACACCACGATCGTCGAGGGACAGGGCAACCCGGAGGACGTCAAGGGCCGGATCAACCAGATCAAGGCCGAGATCGACAAAACAGACTCGGACTGGGACAAGGAGAAGCTCCAGGAGCGCCTGGCCAAGCTGGCGGGCGGCGTGGCGCTGATCAAGGTCGGAGCCGCGACCGAGGTCGAGCTCAAGGAGAAGAAGCACCGCATCGAGGACGCCGTCTCGGCGACCAAGGCAGCGGTGGAGGAGGGCATCGTCGCCGGCGGCGGCGTGGCCCTGCTCCGGGCGGAGTCCGTGCTCGAGAAGCTGGATCTCTCAGGCGACGAGGCCACCGGCGGGCGGATCGTCAAGGACTCGCTCGCCGATCCGGCCCGGCTGATCGCCGAGAACGCCGGCTACGAGGGCGCGGTCGTCGTGGCGCAGATTCGCTCGGAGGGTGAGCACCGCGGGTTCGACGCCGCCAAGGGCGAGCACGTCGACATGTTCAAGGTCGGCATCATCGACCCGGCCAAGGTCACCCGCTCGGCGCTGCAGAACGCGGCATCCATCGCCGCGCTCGTCCTGACCACGGAGAGTGCGGTCGTGGAGAAGCCCGAGGAGGAGGAGCCCGCCGCCGGCGGCGGCCACGGCCACACGCATTGATCCGGGCAAAGGCGGAAGACCAGAGGGCCGGGAGCTGTCCCGGCCCTCTGGCGTCGATCCCTGTTACTCGCAGTTCTCGGGCATTCCGCTGATGCACACGTCCGTTCCGAGTCCTCCGTCGAGGACGTCGGTGCCACGGCCGCCATTCAGATGGTCGTTCCCCCGATTGCCCTCGAGGTGGTCCGCCCCGCGACCGCCGCAGATGAAGTCCGCGCCGCCACGGCCGTGGACCTCGTCGTTCCCGCCGCGGGCCACGATGACGTCGGTGTGCGCCGTCCCCTCGATCTCGTCACGGTTCGCCGTTCCCACCATGGTGGCCTGCCTGCCGAAGCACGTGGGTCCTCCTCGCGTGTCGGATGCAGCACCGGCGGGCGCCGACAGAGCGGCGGTGGCCAGGAGCAGCGCTGGCAGGATCGCGACCAAGGCGACCAGTCGCCGGGCTCCTCCCTTCGGTCTCGTGTGGGGCATTCGAGCCCTCCCTCCTCGATCGGGGCGCCCTCTGAGGGGCCGTGAACCGGGCGGGCGAGCCGGGCCAACCCCTCGGGGGTACTACGGGTGGGGCCGTACGGCGGTTCGTCCGGATCAGGGGAGCGGGCGCTCCTGGCCGGTGCGGCCGAGGCCCCAGAGGATGCCTGCGGTGAGCACTGCGTTCACGCCCGCGATGAGCCACCACAACACGCTGGAGGAGCCCGCCGTCAGGCCGAAGATCGCGTTGAGGGCCGCGATCACGGCGATCAGGCCTTCGACGATGACGAAGGCCCACGACCACCACCACACCTCGGCGGCCCGCTGCGCCACCAGGACCTGGAGCAGGGCCAGGCCGAACGCCTCCACGCCGGCGATGCGGACCCATGCGTACTCGGGATAGGGCACCTGCGAGAAGACCGTCTTCGTGACGAACTTCGGGACGGCGGCGAGGGCGAGCCCGACCACGGCGTTCACCGCGGCGGTCAGGTATGCGAACCGGCGGAGGATTGACACTGACGCCGAATCATAGAGGCTGGCGATTTTCGGCCTTGTCGCTAGATTTGCTGCCCTTCGCACCCCCCACATCAGCGAAGGGAGAACAAAGATGCGTCGACGCGCCCCCCCGAGCCGCGCTCCTCGTCGCGACCGCGATCATGGTCGCCGCCCTCGTTCCTGCCGGGACGGCCCATGCCGGCGGGCCCGGTGTCTGGACGAAGATCGCGAAGGTCGACAACGGGTTCGACTATCCGGGGATGTTCCGTACCTCGGACGGCAGGCTTCACGTCGTGTGGCGGAAGAAGCTGCTGGACAACGAGGGCCAGGCCATGAAGGCGCCCTCCTCCTTCAACACCAACGTCGACAACGAGCCGCGCCAGCCCGTGGCGCTCGCCGCCCGCAACGGCGGCGGGGTGTTCCTGGCGTACTGCGCACCGACGTCCACCAAGGCATGCGCCCATTTGGACCTGTGGAAGGTCGGCACCTCGACACCGAAGATCGTCCCGGGGACGAGCAGCGGCACCATCACGCGCGTGGCCCTAGCCGACGGGCTCCAGGGCCGGATCTCGGTCGTGACGGGCGATCTGGGCAGGGGGAAGATCAATGCGGTGCGGACCAACACCATGGTGTCGGCGTTCGGTGTCGTCCGCACGATCAACATGCCGCCGGATTGGCTCAACTTCAACACGCTCGAGGCGGAGGGGACGTTCGGCTGCCTCGACATCGTCGCGAACGTGCTGGTGGCCACCAGCCCGAACCCGATTTTCCTGTCCACACGCAGATCCTGGCGGGGCTCTCGCTCACGGCGAGCCCGACCTCGTTCAGCCACACGGCCGCGCACACGGTGACGTTCACCGTCAAGGACGCCGGACAGCCGGTGTCCGGGGCCCACGTCTCGTGCATCGGGAAGAGCCCGACGACGAACTCGAGCGGAATCGCCAAGATCACGTTCCCCAAGGGGACGGCGACCGGCAAGCACGTCTGCTCGGCAAACGACTCCAACTACAAGCCGGGCAAGACGACCATCACGGTGACCTGACAGCCCTGCGTCCTCGCCGGGATTCGTCGGTACGGGCTCCTGACCAGCGGGTACAATGGGCCCGCTTCCGGAGCGCGGCCTCCATTCGGCCACGCTCCTTTTCGTGAGGCGCCCCACGAGGAGAGTTCGTGCCGGACATGTCAGAGGGCCCGCGGGTCGCAGTGATCGGCTTGGACTGCGGGACACCGCAGCTGCTGTTCCGCGACCTCGCCGACGAGGTCCCCAACATCCGCAAGCTGATGGAATCCGGGCTGCACGGCGATCTGGCCAGCATCACGCCGCCCATCACGGTCCCCGCGTGGGCGTGCGCGATGAGCGGCAAGACCCCCGGCCAGCTCGGCATCTACGGCTTCCGCAACCGCAAGGACACCACCTACGACGGCCTGTCGATCGCGACGTCCGACAAGGTCACCGAGCCCCAGGTCTGGGACGAGCTGGGCAAGCGCGGACTGAAGTCGCTGCTGATCGGCGTGCCGCCGGGGTATCCGCCGAAGCCCGTCGAGGGGTGGAGGGTGTCCTGCTTCCTCACGCCGCCCTCGGCCAAGTCCTACGCGGCGCCGGCCGAGGTCCAGACGGAGATCGAGGAGGAGCTGGGCGGGCCCGGCAGGTACATCTTCGACATCCCGAACTTTCGCGAGCAGGGCTACGACTTCGTGCTCGACCAGGTGTTCAAGATGACCGAACGGCGGTTCCAGGTCGCGCGGCGGCTGGTGAAGAACAAGGCGTGGGACTTCTTCATGTTCGTGGAGATCGGCGTCGACCGCCTCCACCACGTGTTCTGGCAGTACTACGACCCGACCCATCCGAAGTACGAACCGGGGAACCGGTTCGAGACGGCGTTCCAGGACTACTACCGGATGCTCGACCGCGAGGTGGGGTCGCTGCTGGAGCTCTTGCCCGACGACGTGATCACGATCCTCATGTCGGACCACGGCGCCCGGCCCATGATCGGCGGCGTGTGCTTCAACGACTGGCTGATCCGTGAGGGCTACCTGTCGCTGCTCGAGGCGGTCACCGAGCAGACGCCGATCGCCAAGGCGCCGATCGACTGGTCGAAGACGGTCGCGTGGGGCGATGGCGGGTACTACGGACGGCTGTTCCTCAACGTGAAGGGCCGCGAGCCGGAGGGCATCGTCGAGCCGGCGCAGTACGAATCAACCCGTGCCGAGCTCACCGAGCGTCTGGAGGCCATGGCCGGGCCGGACGGCGAGCGCCTCGGGACGAAGGTCATCAGGCCCCAGGACGCGTACACGGAGGTGCGCGGCGTCGCGCCGGACCTCATCGTGTACTTCGGAGACCTGGCCTGGCGCTCGGTCGGCGCGGTGGCCGCGGCCACGGTCGGGGGCGTCTTCACCTACGAGAACGACACCGGCCCCGACGGGGCCAACCACGACCGCAACGGGATCTTCGTGATGAACGGCCATCCCGGGCAGCAGACCGGCATGGCCGAGGGTCTGCGGCTGGTCGACGTGGGGCCGTCCATCCTGTCGCTGTACGACATCGAGGCGCCGGAGGGCGCCGTCGGAAGGAGCTTCCTGTGACGCTTGGCAACCAACATCCCGACCAGAAGGGCTTCACGGTCTGGTTCACCGGCCTGTCCGGTGCCGGGAAGTCCACCCTCGCCGAGATGCTGTACCACGAGTTCCAGGCCCGGGGGATGAAGACCGAGATGCTCGACGGCGACATCGTCCGCCAGAACCTGTCCAAGGGCCTGGGGTTCTCGAAGGAGGACCGCGACACGAACATCCGGCGGATCGGGTTCGTGGCGAACCTCCTGACCCGCAACGGCGTGGCGACGATCACGTGCGCGATCTCGCCGTACCGCGACGTCCGCGACGAGTGCCGCGCGCTGATCGGTGAGTTCGTCGAGGTCTACGTGTACGCGACGGTCGAGGAGATCGCCGCCCACCGCGACCCCAAGGGCCTGTACAAGAAGGCGCTGGCCGGCGAGATCACGGGCTTCACCGGCGTCGACGACCCCTACGAGGCTCCGGAGCACCCCGAGATCACGGTCAACACCCTCGACCAGGAGCCGATCGAGTCGCTCCAGCAGATCCTCGATGCACTGCGCGACCTGGGCCACATCGACGACAGCGCCACCCTGGTCGAAGGCGACCACGTCCACAGCGGCATGACCGACCTCCGCCTGACGGAATCCGGCACGGTCGCCGAGGGCCGCTAGCCCGCTCGACTCGCCAACGGGTGGGGGTGGGGGCCTCGCGGCCCCGGTTCTTGGAGGCGCTCGAGGGGCGCCGGGTCGCTGGTCGGCTCGCAGACCCGAACACCACCACGACGGTCCCGCAGACGCGCTGGAACTGGCGGGCGATTCAACGACGCGGTGACGTCAGCGTCAGGTGAAGGGCAACCTCACGGAGACCATCGTCGGCCGGAACCCGTGGACGTGCAAATCGATGCTCGCGATCGGGGAGGCGGTCCGGTAGCATTCCGTCATGGAACACCCCGACGCCTGCCCTTCCCCGGGCGGGCGTCTCGCGTATCCGGCCCGTTGGCGCTGGTAGGAGGCTCGCGTGGAACTCGAGATCGGCATCGGCAAGCAGGCCCGGCGGGCGTACGCATTCGACGAGGTGGCCATCGTGCCGTCGCGGCGGACCCGGGACCCCGACGACGTGGACATCTCCTGGGAGATCGACGCCTACACGTTCGGCCTCCCGATGATGGCGAGCGCGATGGACGGCGTCGTGTCGCCGGCCGTCGCAGTGGAGATCGGCCGGCTGGGCGGCCTGGCGGTCCTCAACCTCGAGGGACTCCAGACCCGCTACGAGGACCCCGACCCGGTGTTCGACGAGATCGCCGCCCTGCCCGACGAGAAGGCCACCCGGCGGATGCAGGAGCTGTACCAGGAGCCCATCAAGGACGAGCTCATCGTCCAGCGGATCCGCGAGATCAAGGAGGAGGGCCTGGTCGCGGCGGCCTCGCTGACGCCGCAGCGCGTCTCCCGGTACCAGGGCCTGGTCCTCGAGGCGCAGCTCGACGTCCTGGTGATCCAGGGGACGGTCGTGTCGGCCGAGCACGTGTCCACGAAGAGCGAGCCGCTGAACCTCAAGCAGTTCATCGCCACCTTCGACCTGCCGGTGGTCGTCGGCGGCGTGGCGTCGTTCTCGACGGCGCTGCACCTGATGCGAACGGGAGCGATCGGCGTGCTGGTCGGGGTGGGGCCGGGGGCAGCATGCACCACCCGCGGCGTCATCGGCGTGGGCGTTCCCCAGGCGACGGCCATCGCGGACGCCGCCGCCGCGCGCATGCAGCACCTCCACGAGACGGGCCGGTACTGCCACGTGATCGCCGACGGCGGGATGCGCACCGGCGGGGACATCGCCAAGGCCATCGCGTGCGGGGCCGACGCGGTGATGATCGGCTCGCCGCTGGCGCGGGCGTACGAGGCCCCGGGGCGCGGGTTCCACTGGGGGATGGCCACGTTCCACCCGACGCTCCCGCGCGGCGCGCGCGTGAAGACGCCCCAGGCCGCCTCGTTGAAGGAGATCCTGGTCGGCCCCGCCCACGAGAACGACGGAACGCTGAACCTGTTCGGGGGGCTCAACATGTCGATGGCCACGACCGGCTACGCGAACATCCGCGAGTTCCAGAAGGCCGAGCTGGTCGTCGCGCCGTCGATCAAGTCCGAGGGCAAGACGTACCAGCGGTCCCAGGGCGTGGGGATGGCGTGACGGGGGGCTCGGGGGGCTCAAGAGCGAGGCCCCGCGCCAAGAGAGGATTGGGGACCTGATGCCGAGCGATAGCCCCCCGATCGAACGGAACCAGGAGTCGCCGCTCGAGCCACTCACGACCGGCGCGCGCGGCCCGCAGCCGGTGCTGGTGCTGGACTTCGGGGCGCAGTACGCGCAACTCATCGCCCGGCGGATCCGGGAGGCGCACGTCTACTCCGAGATCGTGCCATTCGATACGAGCGCCGAGGAACTGAGGGGGAGGCGTCCGGCGGGGCTGGTGCTGTCCGGCGGGCCGGCCAGCGTGTACGAGCCCGGCGCGCCGGACATCGACCCGCGCGTGTTCGATCTCGGGATCCCCGTCCTCGGCATCTGCTACGGCCAGCAGGTCATGGCCAGGGCCCTCGGCGGCGTGGTCGCCCCCACCGGCGTCCGGGAATACGGGCGCACCGACCTCACGGTGACCTCCCCCGGGGTGTTGCTCGGCGACCTGCCCGAGCGCGAGACGGTGTGGATGAGCCACGGCGACGCCGTTGAGCGCGCGCCCGCCGGGTTCCGGGTCACCGCCCGCACCGAGGCCATCCCGGTCGCGGCCATGGAGGACCCGGAGCGGGGCCTGTACGCCGTGCAGTTCCACCCGGAGGTCGCGCACACGCCGCGCGGGCAGGACGTGATGAAGCGGTTCCTGTACGACGGCTGCGGGCTGTTGCCGGACTGGACACCGGCGAACGTGATCGAGCGCAGCGTCGAGCGGATCCGCGAGCAGATCGGCGACGCGGACGCCCTCTGCGCCTTGAGCGGGGGAGTGGACTCCGCGGTGGCCGCCCTGCTCGTGTACAAGGCGATCGGAGACCGGCTCACCTGCGTCTTCGTGGACACCGGCATGCTCCGAGAAGGGGAGGCGGAGCAGGTCGAGGACACCTTCGCCCGGCACTTCCACATTCCGTTGGTGCATATGAAGGCGGCCGATCGATTCCTCGCGAGGCTTGCCGGCGTCGACGATCCCGAGGAGAAGCGAAAGATCATCGGCGAGGAATTCATCAGGGTTTTCGAGGAGGTTGCGCGGGAGCACCGCGGTAGCCGGTTTTTGGTTCAGGGAACGCTGTACCCCGATGTCATCGAGAGCGGTTCCCGAGATGCGGCGAGGATCAAGAGCCATCACAACGTGGGCGGCCTGCCGGAGGACATGGATTTCGAGTTGGTCGAGCCGCTCCGCGACCTGTTCAAGGACGAGGTCCGCCAGGTCGGGGCGGAGCTGGGGCTGCCCGAAGAGGTCACACAACGGCAGCCTTTTCCCGGGCCCGGACTGGCCGTTCGCGTGATCGGCGACGTCACAGCCGAGCGGCTCGCGCTGGTCCGCGCCGCCGACCACATCCTCCGAGAGGAGATCCGCCGGGCCGGCCTCGACCGGGAGTTGTGGCAGTGGTACGTGGCGCTGCTGGCCGGCGTCCGGAGTGTCGGCGTCATGGGCGACGGCCGCACCTACCAGCACCCGGTGGTGATCCGAGCGGTGACCAGCGAGGACGCGATGACCGCCGACTGGGCGCGCCTCCCATACCACGTCCTCGAGCGCATCTCCGGTCGCATCGTCTCCGAAGTCCCCGGGGTCAACCGGGTCGTCTACGACGTCACCAGCAAGCCCCCGGCGACCATCGAGTGGGAGTAGCGAAGGAACGCCAACTCGTGCGCTCCTTCGCCCACCGCCCGGACAAACCGCTGGTTACGGGTTGGCCGAGTGCGTGACCTTCGGGCCCTGGTGGCCGCCCCCGCCCTTCCCGCCCCGGTCCTTGTTGACCTTGACGTGGAAGGGGTAGCCCACCAGTCCGAGGATCAGGAAGATCACCAGGACGGCGGCGATGATGACGAGCGCGATCCTGGCCACGGGTCGTACCCCCGTCCCGTTCGCCCTCGAGCGGCGGCCGAGGCGAGTGGAGGCCGGCATTGCCGCCGCGGGCGTCGGGGAGGCCGAGGACGGGACGGCCGGCTGCGGTTCGGTGGGCGCGTGTTCTTGAGCTCTGGACATGGGTTCAACCCTACCCCGGCCGTGCGCCCGTGGAACTCCAGGCGGCGGTCGTCCGGAGGATGACGGGGGCGGCGCCTAGAATCGGGGGGTGACCCCCGCGTCCCCCCGACCGACGGCCGATGCCGGCGCGCCCGCTCCTCCCCAGGAGTCGGGCCTTTCGCCGTTGCTGGAGCCGCTGAACCCGATCCAGCGGGAGGCCGTGCTCCACACCGAGGGGCCGGTGCTGATCGTGGCGGGGGCCGGTTCCGGGAAGACCAGGGCGCTGACCCACCGCGTCGCGTACCTGATCCGGGAGCATGGCGTGTCGCCGTACGGCATCCTCGCCATCACCTTCACGAACAAGGCCGCCCGGGAGATGGCCGAGCGGGTCGAGGGCCTCCTGGGAACCCGCATCGCCAAGGGCATGTGGATCCTCACGTTCCACTCGGCGTGCGCCAGGATCCTCCGCCGCGAGCACAACCACCTGGGCCTGCCGTCGTCGTTCTCGATCTACGACGAGAGCGACACCGAGCGGGTGCTGAACATGGTCCTGCGAGAGCTGAACCTGGATCCCAAGCGGTGGCCGCCGCGGGCCATGGCCGCGGCTATCGGCAAGGCGAAGGACCACCTGCTGTCGGCGGCGCAGGTCCTGGAGCAGGCGGGCAACTTCTACGAGCGTCAGGTGGCCGAGGTGTACGCGGCCTACGAGCGGCGGGTGCGCGCGGCGGGCGCGCTCGACTTCGACGACCTGATCAGCGAGACCGCGCGGCTGTTCCGGGACCACCCGGAGGTGCTCGAGCACTACCAGGAGCGGTTCCGGTACATCCTGGTCGACGAGTACCAGGACACGAACCGCGCGCAATACCACCTGGTGAACCTCCTGGCCGCGAAGTACCGGAACATCTGCGTGGTGGGCGACGCGGACCAGGGCGTGTACTCGTGGCGGGGCGCGACGATCCAGAACCTGCTGGATTTCGAGCGCGACCACCCCGACGCCGAGGTGTTCCTGATGGAGCAGAACTACCGCTCCACGCAGAACATCCTGGCGGTGGCCAACGCGTTGATCGAGCACAACGTCCAGCGCAAGCCGAAGTCGTTGTGGACCGAAGGACAGCACGGCGAGCTGGCCGTACGGTTCCGGGCCGACTCCGAGCACGACGAGGCCGCGTTCGTGGCGCAGGAGATCGACCGCCTGGCCGAGGCGGAGGGCTACCGGTACCGCGACGTCGCGGTGTTCTACCGGACGAACGCGCAGAGCCGGGTGCTGGAGGACATCTTCATGAAGGCCGGCCTGCCGTACCGCGTGGTGGGCGGCGTCCGGTTCTACGAGCGCCGCGAGATCAAGGACATGCTGGCGTACCTCCGGTTGCTGGTGAACCCGCAGGACGTCGTCAGCGCGCGGCGGGTGATCAACACGCCGAAGCGGGGGATCGGGGACGCGACGGTCGCCGCCATGGAGGAGTTCGCCCGGTGGGAGGAGACCCCGTTCCTCGAGGCGGCCCGGCGGGTCGACGAGATCAGCGTGCTGGGGGCCCGGGCGCGCGGCGCCGTGGCGGGCTTCGTGCAGGTCCTGGATCGCCTGCAGCACATGATCGAGGACGGCATGACCCCGTCGCGGCTGGTCGACGCCGTGGCGCAGGAGTCCGGCTACCTCGCCGAGCTGGAGGCCGAGCGGACGGTCGAGGCCCAGGGCCGGATCGAGAACGTCCAGGAGCTGTCCGGCGTGGCGGCCGAGTTCGAGGCGCGCGGCGGGGAGGGGCTGGCCGACTTCCTGGAGCAGGTCGCGCTGGTCAGCGACGCCGACCAGTACGACGAGCAGGCGTCGACCGTCACGTTGATGACGCTGCACATCGCCAAGGGGCTGGAGTTCCCGGTGGTGTTCATCGTCGGGATGGAGGACGGCGTGTTCCCGCACTACCGGTCGATGACCGACTCGGCGCAGCTGGAGGAGGAGCGCCGGCTGGCATACGTGGGGATCACCCGGGCCAAGGAGCGCCTATACCTCACCAACGCCTGGAGCCGGTCGCTGTTCGGCTCGCTGTCGTACAACCCGCCGTCACGGTTCCTGTCGGAGATCCCGGGCGACCTCGTGCGACAGCTGGAACCGAAGACCGGCCGGCGTGGTCGCGGCGGTCAGGTCTCGCAGGTCCGCGGGGGCCGCGAGCAGGTCGAGGTCCGCCCCGGCGACACCGTCCTGCACGACCGGTGGGGCGAGGGCGTGGTCATCAGCGTGTCCGGCATGGGCACCGACGCCCGCGCCACGGTGGCGTTCGAGGACGTGGGCGAGAAGCACCTCATGCTGGCCTTCGCCCCGCTGAAGAGACTCTGAGGCGCAGAATCCTCCGGCATCCCCGGGGATGGATGATGCAAATGGCCCTCGGTGGGGGAGGCTCAAGTCGATGAAAAGACTCCAGATCCTGCTCGAGGAGGACCTCGACGAGGCGCGGCTCATGAGGTCCTTGCGAGTCCGGGAGGCGCTGGCCTTCGACGGCGACTTCACCGCGAACGGTTTTCGGGAGCTCCGAGCCTGATCGGTCCGATCCCGATCGGCGGCCGTGCCCGTGTGAGTTCGTTGGATCGCCGCTCGGCGGCCTGCCACATGCGGATGAAGGTCAGGGCGCCCACCGCCAGCAGGGACATGAGCACGGCGAGGGTGAACGGCGCGGCCCAGGCGTCGGTGCCGGCGGACGGCGCGTGGACCGTGGCGACCAGGTACAGGCCGAAGGTCGCGAAGTGCACGCCGCGCCACAGCCGCCTCGGCATCCGGCTGCGGAGGAGCGACGTGACCTCGACGGCCAGGAGCAGGTACATCGCCACGATGCCCCACGCCACGGCCACGGGATGCCACGAGCCGGTGAGCGGCACCAGCACGTTCACCGGCCCGAAGTGCACGTAGCTGTCCAACAGGATCGAGACGACGTGCACGCCCGTGAACACGACCGCGGCCCCGCCCAGGAACCGGTGGAGATCGAACCACCAGGCCGGCTTGGGCCGCGGCGCCACCGCCCGCGTGGACACCACCAGACCCCAGATCACCGACGCGGCGGCCAGCGCCCACGCGACGATCCCGGCGGCGCGCGCCGAGTACCACAGCACCTGCGAGCTCACGCGCCACCACGATCCCCGGCAAGCGCGGCACGTGAACTCGCCCAGCCCGGCCTACTCGTGCACGGTGCCCTCGTCGTCGACGACCAGGCCCTGCGCGCCGCGGGATTCGAGCAGCGCCAGCCCGTCGCCGGGTCCGGCGAGGAATGCGGCCTTCGCCAGCACCTCGGCCTGCCACCCCTCGGACGCGACCGCGGTGGCGGAGACCACCCGCGTCACCGTGGGCCGGCCGGTGGCCGGGTCGATCAGGTGATGGCGGCGGTCGTTCGCCGGGCCCCACGTGCGGCGCGTTCGCGTGCTGGTGGCGACGGCGCCCCTGGTCAGGGAAAGGAGCGCTGCCAGCCGGCTCCGGGTGGGGTGCTCGACCCCGGCCACCCACGGCCCGCCGGCCGGCGAGATCCCCTCGACCCGGAGGTCGCCGCCGACGTTCACGCAGACGCCGTCGGCGCCGTCGCGCGTCAGGGCCTCGACCACGAGGTCGACCGCGAACCCCTTCCCGATGCCCCCCGGGTCGAACCCCACGCCGCGCGGGACGGTCACGGTGCTACCCACCCGGTCGACGATCACGCGATCCGGGCCGTTCCAGCAGCGCCAGTGGGTATTCCTCCACGCGATTTGAGCCCTCTTCGGCGAGGAGCTCGAAGCTCCGGTCGTAGCCGACCCGCTCGAGGTGGCGAAGCAGCGTGGGGTCGTACCTCCCCTCGGTGACCCGGGCACCCTCGAGCGCCCGCTCGACCAGCGCGAGGGTCCCCGCGGACACGGGGACCGGCCGTCCGGCCTGCCGGTTGAGCACCGTGACCTCGCTGTTGTCGAGGAACCGGCTCCACTTCGCCTCGAGCTCGCTGATCATGTCCCGGGCCCGCTCGAGCGAGGCGACCGATCCGCCCACCACGATCAGGTGGGCGTCCGAGCCCATGGCCGGGAAGCGTGCCTCAGCTCGCATGGCTGACGGTGTGGGTCTGGCCGCTCCCGGAGGTCGAACCCGCGGATGCGGACCAGCCGGTGGTTCCGCTCGAGGAGCTGGACGAGGAGCTGCTGTTCGAGCTCGACGAGGACGACGAGGAGCTCCCCGAGCCGGTCGACGTCGCCGAGCCCGTGGTCGCGGAGACGGTCGACGTGCCCGCGGCGCGGGCGGCCATCGAACCGGCCAGCCCGAGGAACGTGGCAGCGCTGAGCAGGGCGGCGAGCATCCGCGACCGCTTCGCGACATGCCGCCGGCGCCGCCGGGGTCGCGATGCACGGGGGCCGCCCGGCCACTCGCCGGCACGCGTCCCTCCGGAGCCGGGCCGCCGTCCCAATTGAAGGCACGCGTCGCATCCATCACGTCTCCTCGGGGTGTCGAATCCACGAAGAGACCTTGGCCCCTCGCCATGAGGCCAGGGTTCCATGGACCTGTGAGGTCGCTGTGAAGGACGGGCGCGGACCGGCTATCGGGCGAGGAAATACGCCCCGACGGCGATCAGGAGCAGGGCGCCGACGACCATCGGCGCGATGACCCAGCCCAGGCCCAGGCGGCCTCGGTAGGGCCCGAGCGTGCCGATCTTCGTGGTCGGCTTGAGCCCTGGAGGCCGGAAGCGGATGCGCCGCGCCATGCTGCAAGTATAGGAACGGGCCGCGACCCGGCCGGGCAACGGTCCCGCAGGGCATCGCTGGGTATCATTCCGACTCCCATGGCGGAGAAGTTCCGGATCATCGTGGCCAAGCCCGGGCTGGACGGGCACGACCGGGGCGCGAAGGTCGTGGCCCGGGCCCTGCGCGACGCCGGGTTCGAGGTGATCTACACGGGGCTCCACCAGACGCCCGAGCAGATCGTGGCCGCCGCCATCCAGGAGGACGCCGACGCGGTCGGGCTGTCGTGCCACTCCGGCGCACACATGACCCTGTTCCCGAAGGTCGTCACGGGCCTGCGCGAGCAGGGCGCCGACGAGGTGTTCGTGTTCGGCGGGGGAATCATCCCGAAGGACGACATCGAGCCCCTGCAGCGGGCCGGCATCGAGAAGATCTTCACGCCCGGGGCTCCCACCGGCGAGATCATCGCCTGGCTGAACGAGCGCCTGGCCCAGAAAGCCACCGCGTAGTGGACCTGTACGAGCACCAGGGCAAGGACATCTTCCGCGCCCACGGCGTCGCAACGCCCGAGGGTGTGGTCGCCCGGACGCCGGAGGACGCGCGGGCCGCGGCCGAGCGGTTCGGCGGGCGGGCGGTGGTCAAGGTCCAGGTGCAGGTCGGCGGCCGGGGAAAGGGGGGCGGCATCGTCCTCGCCAAGTCGCCGCAGGAGGCCGAGGACGCTGCCCGCCGCATGCTCGCCGAGGGGTTCCAGGGCATGCCCGTGACGCGGGTGCTCGTCGAGCAGCTGGTCGACATCGCGGCGGAGTTCTACGCCGCGATCACGCTCGACCGGGGCGCGAAGAAGTACCTGGCGATGGTGTCCTCCGAGGGCGGCATGGACATCGAGGAGGTCGCCCGGACCAAGCCGGAAGCGTTGCGGCGCATCCACATCGACCCGCTGCTGGGCATCCGGCCGTACCAGCTGACCTACCTGGCCGGGCCGCTGCCCGCGGAGGCCCGGAGGGGCGCGGCCGGCGTGCTGATGCGGCTGTGGGAGGTGGTGATCGCGGCCGACGCCACGCTCGTCGAGGTCAACCCGCTGGTGCTGCTGGGCGACAGGACCGTCGCCGCGCTCGACGCCAAGGTCACCGTCGACGACAACGCCCTGTTCCGCCAGCCCGGGGTCGAGGCGCTGCGCGGCTCGTTCCCAGTCGATCCGACCGAGGCGCGCGCGAAGGAGCAGGGACTGCAGTACGTGAAGCTGGAGGGCGAGGTCGGGATCATCGGCAACGGGGCCGGGCTGGTCATGTCGACGCTCGACGTCGTCGCGCAGTCCGGCGGGCGGGCGGCGAATTTCCTGGACGTCGGCGGGGGCGCGGGCGCGGACCTCATGGCCACATCGATGGAGGTCTTGCTGTCCGACCCCGAGGTCCGGAGCGTGCTCGTGAACATCTTCGGCGGGATCACGCGCTGCGACCTGGTGGCGCGGGGCATCCTCGAGGCGCTGAACCGCGTGGAGGCCCACGTTCCGATCGTGGTCCGGCTGGACGGGACGAACGCCGAGGAGGGCCGGCGGATCCTGGCCGACGCCGGCCATCCGCGGATCGTCGCCGCGGCCACGATGAACGAGGCGGCCCAGCGCGCCGCCGACCTCGCGAAAGAGGCCGCGTAGCCGTGGCCGTCCTCATCGACGAGTCCACCCGCGTCGCGGTCCAGGGACTGACCGGCGAGCAGGGCCGGTTCCACTCGCTGCGGAACCGGGCCGCCGGGACGAACGTCGTGGCCGGCGTCACACCGGGGAAGGACGGGGAGGACGTCGAGGGCATCCCGGTGTTCGACACCGTCCTCGAGGCGGTCGCCGCCACGGGTGCGAACACGTCGGTGATCTACGTCCCGGCCCGGTTCGCCGCCGACGCGATCCTGGAGGCGGCCGACGCCGGGGTCCGGCTGGTCGTGGCCATCACCGAGGGCATTCCCGTGGCCGACATGGCTCGCGTGGCCGCCTACCTAGCCGGGAAGCCCACGGTGCTGATCGGGCCGAACTGCCCGGGGCTGATCTCCCCCGGGAGGTCGAACGTCGGGATCATCCCCCACGAGATCGCGAAGCCCGGCCGGGTGGCCCTGGTGTCGCGCTCCGGGACCCTGACCTATCAGATCGTGAACGAGCTGACGCTGCGGGGGGTCGGCCAGTCGACGTGCATCGGCATCGGCGGCGACCCCGTGCACGGAATCGGGTTCATCGAGGCCCTCGAACGGTTCGAGGCCGACTCCGAGACCGACCTGTCCATCCTGATCGGCGAGATCGGCGGCGACGACGAGGAGCGCGCCGCGCGGTTCGTCTCCGAGGCGATGACCAAGCCGGTGGTGGCCTACGTGGCCGGGTTCACCGCGCCGGTGGGGAAGCGTATGGGGCACGCGGGGGCGATCATCACCGGGTCCTCGGGTACCGCGCAGGCCAAGGCGGAGGCGTTCGAGGCGGTCGGCGTGAAGGTGGGGCGCACGCCCACCGAGGTCGCCGAGCTGGTCGAGGCGGCCCTGGCGTGAGCCCCCAGCGCGAGGGGGAGGGTGGGCCCGCAGACCGCCCGCCCGGCCGACCGATCTCCGTCGACCTGCCGCTCCCGGCCCGGAAGTCCCCGGACGAGGGGGCAGGGGAGACGGCCGGAGAGCTGGCCGGGAAGCCGGCAGCGGAACGGCCCACGCAGGCGCTTCCCGCGGCCGGCGCGGAGGCCCCGACCGAACGGCTGCCCGCCGCCACGGCGACCACGGCCGCGCCGCCCGTCCCTCCGGCCGCGGCCAGGCCGGGGCCCGCCGACCGCCGCGGGCGCCCGCTGGCGCTGGCCAACCTCGCACTGGGGCGGTCCGAGGTGGCGTTCCTGGCCATGCTCGCCGTCGGCGAGGCGCTCGCGTTCGGCCAGGACCTCATCGGCGGCATCGCCCGCTCGAACGTGACCGTGGCCCGCATCGGCGGGTTGTACGTCTTCGGCTCGCTGCGGGTCCCGATCCAGGTCCGGGCGAGCGGCTCCGGCGTGCGGGGAACGTTCCTCGACATCTCGGTCGCCCTGCTCACGATCACGGCAATCGGCGTCGTGCTGCTGTTCCGGGGCGGGGTGGCCGTGGGCGACCGCGCCGGTGGCGGGCTGTTCCGCCGGGCGCTGTGGGGGGCCGCCGTCGGGCTGCCGTTCGGGCTCCTCACGTTCCTGCTGTCGCTGCTGGTCGGGTTCCACTTCCGGATCCCCGTGATCGAGGGCGGCCAGGTGGCCATCGGCGTCTCCCGGCCGTGGGCGGCCCTCCTGCCCCTCGTGGCGGGGATCGTCACCGGCCTGCTGGGGGGGGCGTGGTCGGGACTGTCCGGGATTCGGGCGGCGAGCGCGGCGCCGGGCGCGGCCCCGCCGCGGGCGGCCACGGTCCTGGTGGCGGGCGCGTTCGCGGGCGCGTGGCGGATGTTCGCCGCGGCTCTCGGCCTGTCGTTCGTCGGCCTGCTGGTGCTCGCGGGGCTGAAGCCTGACGCCACCCGCGCGTACCTGGACCGCACGGCCGGAGGAGGGGCGTCCGGCGTCGACCTCCTGGTGCACCACGCGCTGGCCCTGCCGAACCAATCCATGCTGGTGCTCGTCCCGGCGATGGGCGGCTGCGACGGGGTCGAGGGAACGGCGAGGCCCCGGACGTTCCTGTGCTACACGCGGTTCCCCGAGCGCGGCGACGCGAACCTGGGTGCCCCCTTCATCCACGGGAAGCACGTGCCGGGACGGTCGCCCTTCGCGGAGGTGCGCTTCGGGAACGCCCCGCCCGGCTTCCTGCCGTTCCTGCTCGTGCCGCTGGCGGCGGCCGTCCTGGGCGGCATTCGGGCGGGGAGGCCCACGGAGAGCCGGGGACAGGCGGCGGCTGCCGGGGCGCTCGCGGGGGTGGGGTTCGCGCTGCTCGTGGTCGCGGGGTGCGTGGCCGCCGGCCTGACCATCCGGTTCTACGGCGGTGGCTCCCCCGCGTCGATCACGGTGTGGCCGGATCCATGCGGGGGTGGGCTGCTGGCGCTGGCCTGGGGGATCGCCGGCGGGGGCGTCGGGGGGTTCCTCGGATGGCGTGGCCCGGCGAGGCCTCGACCGGGGGCAACGTTCGGGCCCGCTCGCTGACGGCGACACACCCGGAACATCATGTCGTTGCGGTGCCCGTGACCTCCCGCCCGGGTGGGTCAGAACGGCCGGCCGGCCCGCGGCCCTCCGAGCACGCCGAAGATCAGGGCGACCGACACCACGCTGATCACGATGCCCGTGACGAGCATCCGGCGGGCCACCCGCTCGTCGAGGTCCCGGTTCACCAGCCACGCGATGAGGCCGCCCAGCCACCCGGCCAGGATCGGCGCCAGCCACCACGCCGGATGGACCCGACCGGTCCTCCGAGGGAACTGCCGCGTCGGGGCCAGGCCCCCCCGGGGCGCGCCCCCGCCGGGACCGCCCACGCCCTCTGTCCCGGTCCCTGTCCGCGTCGTGGCGATCCCCGAGGGTCCCAGGCCGACCTCGACCGGATTGGGTTCCAGCGCCGAGTACCGGGACCAGGCCATCTGCCACCCCGCGGACGTCCGGGGAAACCGCTCCACCGGCCCGCCGGGCCGGTCGCGGTCCCAGATGCCGAACACGGCATTCCCGTATCCCAGGAGGTATCGCTGCCCGGAGTGCGTGTACTGCAACGCCTCCTCGACGGGAGGGGGAGGGGGCAGGGCCGCCCCGGTCGCCTCCGGCCCGTCGAGCATGCTGCCGCACCACTTGCACTTGATGGCCTCGGGACGGATCTCCTCCGCGCAGAACGGGCAGCGCCTCACCGGTGGCACGGTGCCTCAGAACCCCGTGTTGGTGCCGTTGCCGGTGATCGTCACGACGAGCCAGATCACGAAGATCGCGATGCCCACGCCCCCGAGCGACACGCCCGCAATGGCCAGCCCTCGGCCGCCGAGAGTTCCCGAGGATTGGCGGATCTGGCTCAGTGCCACCAGCCCGAAGATCAGGGCCAGGCTCTCCGGGATCAGGAAGGGGGCCACGAGGACGCCGATGATGCCCAGGACCAGCGCGGCCACCGCCAGGCCGTTGGTCCGCTGCTGCTGGGGAAGGTAGTAGGCGGGCGGACCCTGCTGCCACGGCACGGCCGGGGAGGCCGGTCCCGGGCCTCCGTACGGCGCTCCCTGCGGCGGCCCGGCCTGGACGGGCTGGCTGTGCGGCTCGAGCGATGCGTACCGGGCCCACGCCTGGCTCCACCCCTCGTCGGTCCGGGGGAACCGCTCGGCCGGGGCGGCGGGGGAGCTGCGGTCCCAGATGCCGAAGTGCGTCGAGTCGTAGCCCAGGAGGAACCGCTGGCCGGTGTGGCTGAACTTGACGGTCTCGCGGGGCGCGGGTTGCGCCGCGGCGCCGACGACCCCCGCGGCGGGCTCCGGGGCTGGGGTTCCGCCCCATCCTCCCCCCGAGCCGCCCCAGCCGGCCACCGGCGACGGGCCCACGGACGCGGTCGGGAGCTCGCTCCCACAGTGGGGGCACCGGGTGGCGTCGTCGTCGGTGATGTCCTCAGCGCAGTAGGGGCACCGCATCGGGAGGCTCCTTGGGATTCCGCCTGTTCCGTCACCGCGAGCCTACCCGCTCACCAGCCCGGAACGACGAGGGCCCGGCCGGAGCCGGGCCCATCGCCAGGATCCTTCCGCCTCAGGTGGTGAACCCACCGCCGCTGCTCGGAGGAGGCGGCGGCCCGGTCGCCGGCGGCGGCCCCGTCGCGGCCGGCTCCTGGTACTTCATGTATGCGGCGTAGCCGATCGCGATCAACACGATGAGGCCGACGAATGCCCCGATGAACACGTGGCTCAGCGCGAGAAGGAACTTCAGCAGCCCAAAGAGCAAGACCCACCCCGCGATGTAGAGGGTGATCCGACCGGCCGGCTGGGGGAGGTTCACGTTGCGCAGGGCGCCCATCGCGTTCGCGCCTTCCCAGACGACGAGCACGATCAGGCCGAGGAACATCAGCAGCCCAGCCCAGCTGGCGTCCCCGCCGAGCGCGCTCGCGTTAACGCTGAACGGGCCGATGCTCACGTGCTGCCACCACGGGATGAACGAGTTGATGAAGCCCACGAGGCCCGAACCTACGAGGATCTTCGTCGCCGTCGTGTACTTCGAGAGATCGAAGCCTGTTGGGCGCTGTTGCGCCATGGATCGCTCCTTTCCGCCCGGGCCACGGGCGCTCGGCACGGCCGTCCAGCCTGCGTGGGCCCGGCCGTGGGTAATTACACGCTGCTCCGGAGCCCCAGTCAACTAACGACCCGCCGCGGGGCCCGGGACGCGGATCGGCTTCGGACGGCCGCGACGCAGCAGGATGCCGCGGCCAGGCACCCCGCGGGGATGGCCAGCCAGGGCCCGAGGAACGGATGCGTGGCGAACGGGGGGGCCGCCAGGAACAGGACGGCGCCCCCGACAACGACGGCCGCCACCACCGCCAGCAGCCACAGCATCGGGATTGCGCGGGTCGACGGGCGGAGCCACGCGAGGATCCATCCCCCCAGGCCGAGCGGCGCGGCGGCCGCGGAGAGCAGCGCCCAGGACACCGGCGAGAGCTCCCAGCTCCCGAGGAACCCCCTGACGCGGCTGCTGGTCAGCGCGTTCGTCCAGGGCACCACCGTGGCCACCGTGGCGGCGAGGAACCCCAGCCCGGCGAGGGCGAACGCCACGTCGCCGGGACGGCGGCGGGGGACCGGATCGGCCACCGGCGCCTCCGGCCCGAGGACCGTGGCCAGGCACTCGGCGCCGACCGTTCCCCCCCGGACGGGAACGGCGCAGGCCAGGCACATGCGTCGCCCGCACCCGTCGCACACCGCCACGGCGAGGCTCCCGGAGTGCACGGAGCACCGGCCGGTGACGCGGACGGACTGCCCGGGGGAGGACACCCGAGCACTGTACGACCGCATGCCGCTGAGGGGTCCGTTTGACAGCGCGATCGAAGCGGAGATAGTCTCTGCGAAGATCATCTACGTGGAGTCTATCCGAGGGAAGGAGGTTCGCCATGTGGACGACGGAGTACCGGATCGAGGCGGCGGCGGCACCGGAGGCCGTCTGGGGACTCTGGGCCGACGTCGCGGGGTGGCCTGAGTGGAACGCGGATCTCGAGCAGGCCGAGCTGTGGGGGCCGTTCGCCGCTGGGAGCACGATCACGATGACTGCGCACGGGCAGGAGCCGATCGAGCTGCGGATCGCGGAGGCTGTTGAACCAGTGGTGTTCGTCGACGAGGCCCAACTCGGGGATGTGGCGGTGCGGACGATCCATCGCATCAAGCGCCTCGATGACGACCGGATTCGGGTCGTCTATGGAATGGAGATCACCGGGCCGGAGGCCGACACCCTCGGGCCACAGATCGGCCCCGAGATCAGCGGCGACTTCCCGCAGGTGCTGGCGGCGCTCGTCGAGCGAGCCGAACGCTGATGGCGCTCCACCCGAGTGAGAGCCCCGGGTTCCTGCTCTGGCACGCCACGCTGCGCTGGCAGCGCGGCATCACTCGGGCCCTCGCTCCGCTCGATCTCACCCATGTCCAGTTCGTGCTTCTCGCCGGTACCTGGTGGCTGAATCAGCAGGGTCGGCATCCCTCGCAGATCGCGCTCGCCGAGTTTGCCGGCACCGACGTGAAGATGACCTCGCAGGTGGTGCGGAGCCTGGAACGGAAGGGCTTGGTCGAGCGCGAGGTCGACCAGTCGGACAGCCGGGCCCGGCGGCTGCGCGTCACTCGCCGGGGGGCGCGGCTCGCTCCGCGCGCGATCGACGTCGTCGAGCATGTCGACGCGGAGTTCTTCGAACAGGCCCCGCCGGCGGATGCCGTGCACTTCCTCCGCCGGCTTGCCCGTGTCCCCGAGCAGATGCAGCACTCCGGCGAACGTGAACCACACCGCGTCACGGCGACCCACCGGGGTGCCCGATGACTGCGCAACGATTCCCCGAAGGGGCAGGCGGGGCCGGGACGATGTCCGCGATCCGCCTGGTCTCGGCGCGAGGCCTCGACGGACTCGTTGTCGAGCACGTGGAGATCCCGCGGGTGGGGTCGGGCGAGGCGCTCGTGCGCGTGCACGCCGCGGCGATCACGCGCGATGAGCTCGAGTGGCCGGTGGATCGCCTGCCAGCGATCCCCTCCTACGAGCTGTCGGGAGTGATCGCCGTGCTCGGCCCGAATGGGTCCGATCTTGCTGTCGGTGACGCTGTCTGGGCGCTGACCGGCTTCGGCCGGGACGGCGCCGCCGCCGACTACACGCTGGTGCCGGTGCCGTTCCTCGCGCCGAAACCGCGTACGCTCGGACACCTGGAGAGCGCGGCGATCCCGCTGGCCGGGCTGACCGCATGGCAGGGGTTGTTCGAGCACGGCAGGCTCCGGGAGGGGGAGCGGGTGCTGATCCACGGTGCGGCGGGCGGAGTCGGGCAGTTCGCGACGCAGCTTGCGCGCTGGCGCGGCGCCCACGTCATCGGGACAACGTCGACCACTGGGGTCGAGGAGGTGCTCGCGCTCGGAGCGGACCAGGCCGTCGATCGAACGGCTGTCCGTTTCGAGGAGGCATTCGCCCCTGTCGATCTCGTCTTCGACACGGTCGGCGGCGGGGTGTTGGCGCGCTCAGCGGCCGTGCTGCGCGAGGGCGGAAGGCTGGTCTCGGTGGCGGAGGAGCCGCCCGCGGCTGCCAGCGCGAAGGCCGAAGCGACGTACTTCGTGGTCGAGCCCAGCCGCGAGCAGCTCGTCGAGCTCGCCCGGCTGGTCGACGAGGGCGCGGTTCGGCCGTCGATCGACTCCGTCTTCCCGCTCGCCCAGGCGCGCGCGGCGTTCGAGCGCGTCATGATGCCCCGCAAGCGCGGCAAGGTCGTCCTCCGAATCGGTGATGACGAACCGGCGGTGGGCGGGGGTGGGCGCACCACCCCTCGGTCGGGTTGACACCGCGAGCGCGGCGATCCTAGCGTCCGGATACCGTGGATGCCGCGACCTCTCCCGACCGGTCCGACGTCCGCATCGCCGTCCTCGCCTCGGGGAACGGGACGAACCTCCAGGCCCTGCTCGACGATCCGTTCGCCGGCCCCCGGATCGCCCTGGTCGTGAGCGACCGCCCCGACGCGTACGCCTTGCGGCGGGCCCGGGCCCGCGGGGTCCCGGCCGAGTTCCTGGACGCGGGGACACACACGGGTCGCGACGCGTACGGCGCGGCGCTGGAGGGGCTCCTGTCGCGCTACCGGGTCGACGTCGTCGCGCTCGCGGGGTTCATGCGGATCCTGTCGCCGGCGCTCGTCCGGCAGTTCGATGGCCTCATGCTGAACGTGCATCCCTCGCTGCTGCCGGCCTTCCCGGGGGCCCACGCCGTGGCCGACGCGCTGGCCTGGGGGGCCAGGGTCACCGGGGTCACCGTCCACCTGGTCGACGAGGAGGTCGACCACGGCCCGATCGTGTTCCAGGAGGCCGTGGCGATCCGGGACGACGACGACTGGGACTCCCTCGAGGCGCGCATCCACGAGGTCGAGCACCGCCTGCTGCCGCGGGCGGTCCGGGCGGTGGCCGAGGGCCGGGTCCGGGTGGAGGGCCGCCGGGTGACCGTGGCGGAGCCCGCCGCCGTCTCGGAGCGCGGCGGGTGAGTCCCGCGGGCCGGCCGGGGACGACGGAGGTCCGGCGGGCGCTGGTGTCCGTGAGCGACAAGTCGGGGCTGCTGCCCCTGGCGGAGGGGCTCGCCTCCCTGGGCGTGGAGATCGTGTCGACCGGGTCCACCGCCGAGGTGATCCGCTCGGCGGGGATCGACGTGGTGAACGTCTCGGACGTGACCGGGTTCCCCGAGGCGCTCGGCGGGCGGGTCAAGACGCTGCACCCGGCCGTCCACGCGGGCATCCTGGCCGACCGGCGGAACCCCGAGCACGTCGAGGAGCTGCGCCGGATGGCCGTGGCGCCGTTCGACCTGGTCGTGGTGAACCTCTATCCGTTCCGGGAGGCCGTGGCCTCCGGGGCCGCATTCGACGAGGTGATCGAGCAGATCGACATCGGTGGGCCGACGCTGGTCCGGGCGTCGGCCAAGAACCTCGAGTCGGTCGCCGTCGTCGTGTCGCCCGGGCGGTACGACGACGTGATTGCCGAGATCCGGCGCGATGGCGGGCTCTCCCGCCCGACCCGGCTGGCCCTGGCCGCCGAGGCGTTCGACCACGTGGCCGGGTACGACGTGGCGATCGCGGACTGGTTCCGCATGCAGGCGGACGAGGAGGACGAGCTGCCCGATTCGCTGTTCCTCGTGCTCGAGAAGGAGGGGACCCTCCGCTACGGCGAGAACCCCCACCAGCGGGCGGCGCTGTACCGCGCGGCCGGGGGGGCGGGGCCGCTCGGCGGGGCGGAGGTCCTGCAGGGCAAGGAGATGTCGTTCAACAACTGGCTGGACGCGGGGTCGGCGGTGGCGCTGGCCCGGGCGCTGCCCGCGCCGGCGGCGGTCGTGGTGAAGCACAGCAACCCGTGCGGGGCCGCGGTTGCCGCCACGCTGGAGGAGGCCTACCGGGCGGCCGTGGCCTCCGACCCGATGTCGGCGTTCGGCGGCGTCGTGGCGTGCAATGTGGGCGTCGACGCCGCCACGGCGGCCGCCATCGCGGGGGTGTTCACCGAGGCGGTGGTCGCCCCGGCGTTCTCCGACGAGGCGATGGCGACGTTCTCCTCGAAGGCCAACCTCCGGGTGGTCCGGATGGGGGAGGCGGTCGCCGAGCCCTTCGAGATCCGGGCCGTCGCGGGCGGCGCGCTGGTCCAGGACCCCGACGCGGTGGTCGAGCGGCGGGGCGAGATGACGGTGGCCTCCTCACGCGAGCCGACCGAGGAGGAGTGGCGCGACCTGCTGTTCGCGTGGACGGTGGCGGCCGGGGTGAAGTCGAACGCCATCGTGCTGGCCTCGGGCGGCGCGACGGTCGGCGTGGGCGCCGGACAGATGTCGCGCGTCGACTCGGTCGACATCGCCTGCCGCAAGGCCGGCGACCGGGCCAAGGGCTCGGTGATGGCCAGCGACGCGTTCTTCCCGTTCCGCGACGGCGTGGACCGCGCCGCCGAGGCCGGAGTGACGGCGGTGATCCACCCCGGCGGCTCCGTGCGCGACGACGAGGTCCTCGCGGCGTGCGAGGAGCACGGCCTGGCCGTCGTCCTCACCGGCCGCCGCCACTTCCGCCACTGAGCAGCCTATGGGCCGCAAGTCAAATCCTGGTTGCCGGACACGACGATCCTTCCCGGCGCTGGAGCCAGGTCGATGTCGAGGTCGATGGTCTGCGTGCGAGTGCCGCGACGTCTCGAGGTGTGCTCCCACCCGCCTCCCCGGCCCAACCTAACGAGCAACCGGGTTCTGCC